>Ga0105239_10001196_pt1 | contig 35489 bp, 36 predicted proteins | sample KBSC44metaG_FD_92761 | JGI IMG/M metagenome (GOLD analysis project Ga0105239, IMG submission 92761) | Corn rhizosphere microbial communities from Kellogg Biological Station, Michigan, USA - KBS C4-4 metaG | ecosystem: Host-associated > Plants > Roots > Rhizosphere > Soil | place: Michigan, USA... | reverse complement strand
TATTATTCTGTCCGTGGAGACTCTATGAACTCTCGATGGAAGTCAGGGAGCAATACATAACTTCAGCACTAATTTTCCTCCATCACACCTAGTAGAAGACAACAGATCCCAAGGTGACGGTGCAGACCGATCTATATAGGGGAGTGATACACAGTGGAGAGCTCCCATAGCTCTCTGAACCTAGCATTTTCGCGCCTGTCCAAATGCTCCTTGACCAACACTCTACCGCAAAAAGCCATTGCACCAACTCGTCTAATGAAGAGGCCAGTAGTGGCTAAGGGCAAGCTAAAACATCACCTTCAACCGTGTGAACATTCCCCGTGGACCATAACAAAGAGCACCTCCCGCATCTAATGGCATGATGGGGTTATAACTTTGTCTGGGGAACTAGTTTAGCAGCGGCCGATTGGTAATTCTTGAGAAGTTGTCGAATTCCCAGGTCCAGCAGAACGTCCTCGCTACCGCCCGGGATTCTTGCACCGGGTACCTCGCGATATAACTCTGGAAATCGGTTAGTAAGCATGTAGGCTCTGGGCCTTACAGATGAAATGGACTTACTCTCAATCAACTCGCCTTGACCGGTCCGTGTATAACCGTTACCACCAAAGAGCAGCACAGCACAATCAACACAAGCCCTCAAAACCCTGCCGGCTTCGGCTTTTGCCATGGCCGTAAGTCCTCCGAGCTCACGATCGGCATCTGCTTTGGTCAAGTTCGCCAGTTGGTAGAGCATCTGATCAGTCCATGCCGACAATGTCTCTAGTTTGACACCAGCGTCGGCAAGACGCATCCGCACAACCGGCTGCTCAATCAGAGTCTTGCCAAATGCTTCACGCTTGGTTACATATTCAAAAGCCGCGCTCAACGCCACTCTTGCTTGTCGTGTGACGCCAACGCAGATATTCATCCTTTCGTGATTGAAGTTGGTCATGATGTATTTCATGCCCATACCTTCCTGTCCGATTAGATTTTCGACCGGTACATGCACGTCATCAAGCTCGATGAAGCTAGTTCCTGCGCTGATTTGTCCCGCAACCTTGAGTCGACGCATAGATACACCCTCCGTGTTTTTCAAGGGCACAACCAGCAGGGATAAGCCTGAAGCGCCTTTTCCGCCAGTCCGCACAGCCATCGTCGCGTATTCTGACCATACCCCGTTCGTGATCCTAGGGAACGTTAGCCTCCACTATTCACAATAGTAGTCAATGCCTTCAACGAGTAAAATGCGCCCATACCATTTCTTGATGCCGTTGACTATGTAATGTCTGCCATCCTCGGACTTGACTGCAGTCGTGGTAATATTCGCCACATCACTTCCCCCAGACGGCTCGGTAATGGCGATACATATTCTGGTTTTGCCGGTGAGAAGGTCTGGAAGGAACTGTTTCTGCAATTTTTCGCTTCCAAATTTGTATATTGGAGGAATGGCGAAGGCCACCCCAGTGGTGAGAGCCCCAGGAGGACCCATGAGTCCTGATCTGAGCATGTTGTCCTGGAAGATCGCGCCATGGAATGCGTCAAATTCTTCAATTGGAAGTCCACCCAACAGGTGTGTCTTTCCCAGTGATTTCAATAAATCCACGGGCAATGGGGCGGGCAGACAGGGGAGTAGCATGTCCGCGGCGAAAAAGTCTTTGTATACATGTGACGGGATCTCCTCGGCTGTTTCCCACTCCATTGCATGCTCATTGAGATGTTTGTCAATGAACTCACGGGAGGTGACCTGCCACCTCCGATGCGTGTCTTTATAGTACGGAGATGGCAGGTCGCGTAGCCACGGTGGCTCTGCGAAAGGCTTCGATGGAGGAGGCGGAAAATCCATACTTGCTGTCCTGTAAGCTATGGCGGTGTGTCGAATTCTATTCAATAAGCCCCTGCTTCACGGATGCCGATTGCTATCGCGTTCGGCCCAAATAATTCCTGAGCGACGGTCGCTTTAGATTAAGGTCTTGAAAGCAGAGGAGATATCTGCTTTGTGTTTTTCAAAGCTCGAATATGCATGGTCCACCCACATGGGGGATCTGAGTGGTCGAGTCGGTAGCTGAGTCTGACTGATCTACTGCCGAGGCATCTAACGTTAATTACTCCTGTCTCAGAGCGTGTCAGTGGGAAGTTGGCCTAGGTGACCAAAATTTGCCGAGTGCCTGTCACCCATCTGTGTGTCACGAAACCACACCTCATGAGTTGCTAGTATTTGGTACCCTATCCGGGAACGACGATTCGTCCTTCGTGACATGTCCGGCCGTGATCAACAATCCTCCGGGAACATCTGGTTCCAGCCGGTCCGAATTTTATTGCTTGGCCGATCAGATCGGGTTTAGGTAATTTGCTAATAAAATTTGCAGTATCACAAAGTAGGCTGTGGTGACTAAAACATGACTAGGTAACGTCTCTACTAAGTACTCTGCATGATATATCTGGGATTTTTGCTAGCTCCCAAGGTATAGAAACCTTTTTCGCTAAGTTAATCTGCAAGACGTTGACACAAGACCTTCTGTGAGTTTAGGGGCCCAAATAGCAGTGGCGACCACCTCAATATCGTGTTTCGCATTTATGATTCAGTATTAGATCAGCTATCTATCCAAAGAGGCCGGTGAAAATTGATTAGCTTCAGGCGACGCGTCGGGGGAAAATTGTGTCCATTATAACCACGCAATACTTCTGAGAATACAACCGTTTTCCCGCGTTTTGAGGCCATAGGAACTGTTCACAGAACTGTGTGAGCCTGGCTCAGAGCGGGAAATCTCAGCCTAGTTTTCATTCAATTGGAACTTTACCGATTCTGGGTACCACATGGACAGGGAGACTCAAGTGCTAGAAGCAGAGGCACGTGGTGAGACCGCTGAAAAAGCTACTGCACCAGCGCCAGCTCTCTATATCACTTTTGACCGCTGTCCCTAAGCTGTCATCATAGCTTATCCCCTTCCTCCTTTCATCGAAAAGAAGCTCTTCACTTACATTGCAACGATCTCCCCAACGCAGACCTATCTCTATGCTGGCGACTCGAACGTTTTAAGGGCACTGTTTCGCATGGCTTGCTACCATGCATCTCTCATGGCAGTCACCGTGAGAACATTGGAGTATGGACAACGATCCACGAGATTCTCTACCCTAAAAAATGCCCACTAAGAAAGTATCTCTCGTGTATTCCAGACCCGCGGCCGTATTGCAGAGCTCAAACGTGTTGTTGTAATGTGTTCGGACCCAAGACCTGCTGGCCCAAACCAGGGAATGGTTGTTCCGGAACAACCCTAGGGGGGTCTGAAACGACCATGGCCCAGAAAGCGACATGATCCTTCGGAATACGCGCAGGTGCCAGTACCTTTATCGACCAGGAATGTCTCCCACAGATCCTGTAATAGCGCCGGAAGCCGGGACGAACTCGCAGCCTATGCGTGGTTTCTCTTATCATTCAAGGTTTAGCGAGATTTTCGACCAGCTCAAATTTCCGTATTCAATAATTCTAAGGTCACAGGACCAGCGATAAACCCGAAAATATTGGTTGTCCAGTATCCGGATGAATAGCACCACATTTATCCCCGGAATCTAGTAATCGCTTGCCCGCACGGCGTAAAATACTAGCCGCTATGATACTTCGAGTCCTGTCCTTTCGCAGCCACGTTTGCCGTATACATAGGCGTTGGACCTCAGCACTTGACTTGTGTTGAAACCGTAGTCGCAGCTAGGGCCACGCGAAGTGTTTATGTCGAATTGACTAAGACTTGTGTCCGAAGTGTACTAGATCTACCACTTGGCTGAACGTGCCGGCAGCATAAGAGACCAATACAACTCTTCGACACGAGTCAGATATGACATCCAATCAGTTTCACAAAGACCCATCTAGCTTGTTAGCACTGAAAGGTAAAGTCATTGTTCTGGCTGGGGGTGCAAACGGAATTGGGAGAGCAACTGTCCAGCTGTTGTAGTGTCACATGATCCCACGTGACCAGCTCTTGGCACTGGTGGCACTGACTACATCTCCAGTTGTAGATACTTTCCTTCTTCTTTCTCTCTCTCCCCTCAGAGACAAGATACACCTTTTCAGCTACTACAGCGTAAATAGAGTGCTAATACAGCCTCGCTTCTCTCTCAATCCTCCTTCCCACCATGTGACATGTAGGATGTGGGTGCGAATGTGGTATTTGGAGATTTAGAAGTCGACGCTGGGAGGAAGTTTGCAGAAGAACTAGATCCAAGAGGCGAGCGAGTGATCTTTGTGCAGATGGACATTACGAAATATGATGAAATCGTCAAGTTGTTCAAAACTGCATGGCAGAAGTATGGAAGAATTGACCATGGTACGTGCCAATCTCTATGACCTACCCTCCGTTCCATCGATCATAACTACCGGCTTAATCGATCCAATTCATTGAAGTATAATAATGGAAGGCTACAGGTATTCCGGTGGCCGGCATAATCGATCGAGGAGGGTCCTGGTTTGACCCAGATCTTACACTCGAGTCTGTCGAGAGCGCGCCGTCGACGATCACACTCCAGGTCAACTTGATCGGTACTGCCTGGTTTATACGGGTGGCCCTCCACTATCTCAGAGCCGGAAAGGCCTCGTCGGAAGACAAGTCACTGGTACTCTTCAGCAGTGCCGCAAGTTTTCTTGACGCCCCTGACATGCCTCTATATCAATGTACTAAACATGGTGTTCAAGGACTGATGCGATGCCTTCGGCCTGTTAGCTATAAACAGGCGGGTATTCGTGTGAACACGGTCAATCCGAGCATGACGGAAACAAGAATGAGTGCCGTACACACTAATGCACTTCAACAATTCAAAGCCACCGGCATGGCAGTCAACTCACCTCTAGATGTGGCCAACTATGTGGTAGCGCTGCTTGCCAAACCGACATGGGCAAATGCGCCGTTGACAAGGAAGGCACTTTTCATTGAAGGTGGGTTGGCTTGGGAGATGGAAACTGGAATGTACGATCCCAAGACCATGGCCATTTGGCTCAGATCAGGACCGACACAGCGATTATTCAAAGGACTCGCCAAGGTGCTAGAGAAACAAGGGCGCGTAAAGGTTTGCGAATAGAACACATCTCAAGTACAATAGTCTCGAAATTCCGTTCATACCTTCTGTCTGGACTAAATAGACGTCGTCCGGGCCAAGTTAAGGTGGCCTCCCTTACGGAGTAAAGTACTACGTAATTTTCGGACTAATAAAGAGCTTCTCATCGATAAAACTTGTCAATATATAGAAGATAGAGCCACAATTTCCTTCAGTAAGCGCCATGACCGGTCTAATAAGATCCTCGGTTGCCGGTACGCATTCCACTGAGCCATCCAAGGCGATAATTATCGATGCTAAACTTATAAAAGAAGTGTTCAATCATTTAATTGTTACAATATCTCTGATACCAGAGGGCTAGGCCACCCTCACTTTTGGCCTTTTCTAGTGGTTGGCCAAGCCCAATAACCGCAAGATTATTCGGCTCCATCTGATTCTAGTAGTTAAAGTACTCTTCGAGTTCAAGGCGTGTGACCTCGTTTAACAACCCCGTTAGAAGTGGAGTAACTCGCTGGGTCATTAGATCGGGATTGAGCCCGGCCGCACAGAAAGTTATATTGCCCTTTTCGCTCGCTCCTTTAATGGCATTTCCGAAAGAAGAATCCCGAGCAGGAAGATAGCTATAGGGATAGCTTGTCACCATGTTTCCCCCGCCTCTAGCAGAGTGACGAATATCCGTAGTGTATAGATATTTAGCGCATCCAGAGCAAAGTGGACCACAGCATCACAGTCAATGGCTTGGAAGTTCTTAATGTTCCTAGTTGCTGCTACTCCAATGGAATCAATACCTGCTAAAGTCCCGACGTCTTGACCATCTTTCGACTCGCTAAACACAAATGCACCCACAACCTGAAATTCGGGTAACCTGACTGCTTGCTTTAATGCTGCGTGGTCTTCGGCTTCTAGCTAATCACCCTGACGTATCACTAAGCTAAAACAGTCTTTGCAAATAGTCTTCAGTTCCCTGGACGAGATACCTAGTAACAAGAATCAGCCTTACTGTGGGCGAAAATGCTCGCCAGCGGCGACCTTAGTGATTGGGATGTTCTAGCGTGTGAAGCCTTGATCTTGGACATGCTTCCAGAAAATGAGTCTTTCAACCTACTATACTTGTTTTCTGTCCTTTTTGGTGAGTATTCCCATGTTCTGAACCATTCGGCGCTCATGACTCATGTCTTCAGGATTGATGCAGATCATCCAGAATTGTCTACAGAGCGGCATCTCGGAAGGGCCACGTTGCCGACTCGAAGAGGGTCTCCAGCTCTGGAAGACTAAGTGGGATGCAACCATACTTCAGATGAGTCCGAGTCAACTCGAAATAAGCGGGTTTAGCAAGCACGCTGGTCCAGAATTCTGGCAGTTGGCACGCTACCGTCTAACGACCGGTGCGGAAACGGAAAGTTCTGAGGCAGAAGACTCTTCTTGCTCAACTTCACAAGGGATCAACATTTTCAAAGAACTTCTGCGAAGCGCCACATCACTGAAGTAACCACAGGTGTTCACGGGAGTGCAACTGGATGCATTATCATAGGTAAAAGACAACCTATCCTTGAATCCCATCGGAACGTGAACGGCGTCCTCGCTCAGAATCTCTTCATTCGTACGTCCGACGCCCCAATCCTTCGATCTCGGCATGAATCTCATCTCCCGGTTTGAGCCAACAGTTTCCATGAACTCGAGCCGAGCCTGACGGAGAGCCCGTGAAGACCAGATCAGCTGGCTCCAGTGTGACGAATTCGCTTATAACCGACAGCATCTCTTCGCAAGAGTTCAACATCTCATTTGTCGAAGAGTTCATCATCTGCTTCCCATTGACATTGAGAGTGAGCTTTGGATTCGTGACGTCGGGCAAGAACTGGGCGGGCAGTATGTGCGGCCCACATGGTCCCATAGTGTCTTGAGCCTTACCGCGGACAAGATCGACACGAATCGCAGTGTCAGTCAAAGTTAGGTCTCAACAGGACAAATCAAGCCCGATAGAGTCTGAGCCGACATTGAGCCAGACTCGAGCCAGCCTGAGCAAAAGCGACGGCGCGAGGCCACGTCGGTTGGAAGGGAGACGGGCGTCGAGATTCGGGTAGTGAAAAGGGGGATTCGATGCCAGAATGTCGACATGGGCACTTTCCATTTCCAGCTTTGGACCTGAGCATATCCTGAGCCTCGCCGCTTCAATCTGAGCCGGTCCAGCACGCGACTGATTACAGCGTCAAATTCAACCTGAGCAATGGATCGGGCGGCGCATTTTAGGGTCAGGGGCGTTGTTACCGGCACCCACCTACACAGATGAGGAGGCAGAATCACAAGCAGCACGCCTTTCCGATCCAAAGCCGAGCCTACAGAAAGTACGACGCGATTTCAGTCCCTTCGCCCTAGAAACGAGAGCCTACGAGCGGATCCGAAAATCCTGCCCTGCACCTCAAAAATCTTTCTTCCGGCGATATCATGGAACCATTGAAACCCCCCCTCTCCTGTTAGACGGTCGTTAGTCCGGATTTCCTGTCGCCAGGGCATTGTGTTGGATGTCCTTACGCTTTGACTTAAAGGTCGATATCTACATTCAGGGGGTGTCATCGGTGACTGCACCGCACTGTTACGAACCAGGTCACAGGTGAGGTCGCCAGGACAGGCGCCCAGCGTTCTGGACTAGAAGGTTAGCCGATGGAGAACGAGGCTACATCACGTGACCAGGCTGCCTCGGACTGTGGAGGAGTGTGGACTGTGGTGACAGTCCAGGAGAGTCCACAGTCGCACCAGCATTTTATAGACACACTCCTTAACCTAGATAGGACTATTCGTAATCAACTTCGTTAGCAATCCCATACCTACATTTAGGATAACCCGAACGAGAATAGTTCCCTTTGTTCTTTGCCTGGTCATTCTCGTCCGATACCCACTTATCAAGGAACCACCTTGGTTAGTACTGCTTCGCGGTTCGGATCATAACACGCACGCTGAAATACTACAAACTGAGCTTGCGAAAACGGACATATCTTGCTTTAGAAGAGGTGGTATTTAAGAGTATTGAGCGATCGTTCGAACATGCAGTGGAAGCTGAACGCCGCAACATCCGAAGCTGTGTTCTTGAGATGTTATTAGGAATCTGGTGCGATATCCTAATATTGATTCTGACAACCTCTCAGGGCGAAATCTGCTCATCTATTCGATCATTTCAAGCGACTGTTAGGGATGACGGGGGCGGACGCCCGCAAAGTGATGTCTTCTTCCATTCCTTGTAGCCAATTAGCGACCGAGTTTGCGCTTATTGTTCTGCCTGTAGGGATGACAGATGGCGGTTTGTTCTCTTAATGTTGTTCTTTGGGTGTATTAGCTAACGCGCCGTAGGACCATTCTTTCCCTCGCTTTCTTCGATACTGCCATCTTTGGAAGCAGCATCATCCGGACGGCCAGCCACATGGACAACAACCATAGCGAATCATCTTGACCAATTTGTCTTAGCACCTTGTTCCGAAGTGAAAGGCAGCAGCGTTGCATTGATGGGTTGTAAGATGGCGTCTCTTGTCGCTTCCGCGGGTATCATTATCGAACAACTCAGTCTTCTTCACCCCAGGCAGCTAACGACACACCCTGCCGCAACATCGACCCTCGCACTTTTACCCAGTGTCAGGCTTGAACACTTAGACACCCGACAATTTTTCTGACCCTTTTCTGCTCCCCTTCGCTCTCAGGGGATGCGGGTCAGGTGGGGATAATGGATAGGGACCAACTCTATGCAGAAATCATACGACGCCATTAATGGGTGGTATTATCAATGCTGACTTCAACTCGTTGAATTCTGTACCGGCTCTTGATAGGTCCTTCGAACAGCAGGCCGCATTTCATCTCCCCAGTCTCCAACGCTCACGGCTTCCTCGAACCCCGCCTAGACGATTGCTCTGGGCTGTCGTCTGGTCTCTTGCGTTTCTCCTTGCCCTGAGCTTTCACATCAATGTCAAGTGGCTCATAGTGATGGGATAGCTCTCGGCTTTCATTTGCCAGCCGAGCTAGGAAGTAAAGACCGATGTTAACAGTCTCCTTTGAGCTTCCATGATTCCACGGAACTGTCTTCACCCCTAGTGCAGCCACATTCTGATCTTGTGGCTTTGGTCGGAATGATATTGTGATAAATGAGTCTGAAAGGTCCGACGTCTTGGTAGTGGTGGACGTATCCGACAGCACTCGTCGATAGCCTTCCAGCACGGTCTGCCTTGGTGGCCTAAAAGCCCTTCGTTTGGAAGCTGGTGGTCAAAGTTTCACCCGAACAAAGACAACAAACTCGTTTGTCAGGATAAATCCACACCGCGTGCTATATACGGTACAATAGTGCTGGATTTGCTCCAAGGGTCGCACCAAGTGAGCATCGTGCTGATCCTCATATCAACCATCACCTACTAAGCGCATCGCACGCTCAACGTCCCAGCCCACCTTGGTGTCCCCGCAGACGAGCACTTTGAGCTTAAAGAGCTAGAGAATCGTAGGAGGGTAGTAGGCTACCTCGTAGGTTTTGTGAGACGAATATCGACGCTCAGGGAGGCTCGGAGATCCCCTAGGTGGCAAAAGGTGAGCCGAGAGTGAGCAAGCGCTGAGTAGCTAGATTACTGGGAGGAGAATAGGTGACAGCGCTTTTACGCAACACTACCTAAGGACCAAGTACCTGTCAGCAAGATCGATTATCATGTCCTACTACTCAAAGTTTTATCACTCTTTAGCTTTAAGCTCAAGTCGAGACCTCTACTTAAACATTAATGAGTTCATTGCTATTTCTCTGGTCATCTTAGTCAATCTCACAAGGCTTGCAGCGCATACCCTCAAGCCAAAACTCTAACAACGATCCTGTCCCAATGGTGAATTCCTTCTAATTCTGCCATATTACTAGTGGCTTGGATTTGAGGAAGCAAAGGCGGACTCGCCGGGCATTATGCCGGCTCACGCCGTCCAGTCGAAATGGTTTAGCTGCGGGGCCTAAAGTTTGCGCCTGAACTTCTGAAGTGACATCGCCTGTTAAACGGGACACATTCTCTTCGCTAATCAAGGCTTTTGGCGAGTGGCTTGCCGCAGCCTAATTACCTTTTCAATGGGACTGCCCCGGACGGAAAGCCTGGGCATGCCTGGGGAATTGGTCAGGGAATTAAAACGGTTGAGGGATTACAGAGTTGTGGGGGCTGCTCCAGCCGCAATTGATGGTAAGCACCCTTCTCCACATACAAGTATAGCTCCTCGACCCGCTTTCGCTTCCATCGATACTCGCCCAAGCTGAATTGCCTGGTTATCTCCCAGCTAGTCTCCCCTTTCACGTCTTCAAGTCATTTAGATAAACGTTGTTTTTGACAGTAGGATCGATCAATATGACGTCGCATGGTGGTTCTGAAAAGCCAACGAACCCGGACCACCTGACGTTGGAAGCATGGTCGCAAGGCATGATGGTCGGTGCCTTGATTGTGATGGCTATGATCACCGCGGCAAATATGCGAGCTGGTGTATTACTGCATAAGCTGGTTCTTCTCGAGGTAGGTGGCCACTATCAATTTGTCCTTCATACCAACGCTCACACGTCAAACCTATAAGCTAGTCTTAGCGGTGCCAAACGGCTTCTTCATCTTCCTCAATCCTCCACTCTTTGGTTGGTACTTGTCGTCGACTGCGGCGATTCTCATTGCTTCCTGGAGCCTACACAATGTCATCGCGTGGCTCAAAAGCAAGCCGTTCTTGAGCCGGACAACGAGTCGAATCTACATTGGAACGGTGATATCGGTCCAGGCATATTGGATCGTCGAGATCTACGCAAATTTCACATACTTCAACGACATCAATCAACGTCTTTTCGTCGCTACGAGGCCTTACGAGGCACTCTGTCGGTACGACTTCCCGTCACATCCAATGCACTGCTAAGTTAGACTGACTTTCAATCCATCAAGCGATCCGTGGTGGATATTTACTACCATAAATCTCCTATGGAACATAAAAGCCCGTTACAGCTTCGGATATATCGAGCTCATCCGAGTGTCTCCTCGCTTTAGCATTTTGCTGTTGAGCATGTGCCTGAGTGTAGCCTTTATCGTTGTCGACATTCTGTCCGTTACTTCAGTGCTGAAGACAGGCTCAATCAATCCTTTTTGGAAGTTTTCCTTTGTCTTCAAGTGTTTCACAGATACCATCGTCCTCGATGACTTTAAGACGGCGTTGGACCGGCTTTGGAAGCACCAAAACAATCAGTTGCATGGTGCGGCCAGCCCAGACACAAAGGCTGGACCTGGGTTCCAACAGTTGGAGTTTGAAATCCCAGGTGACTTCCGAAGGGCGTCTTCGGATGATCCATTGGAAGCCAATACAGCCAACCCTGTCTAGATAAAGTCCTTCGTAAGTGCTAGATCAGATTGGTGCATAGTAGCTGAGGCAGTCCTCGCTCGGAGAAACTCAAATCACGAGATACAATTAGGAGGAAAATGATTGAGTCACAATGTGTTCATACCATTGCAAAATACTTTAGTCAACACTTCCGGCTGTTCATTGCATTTCAGCAGTAGGAAGTTTAACTACGACTGAAGCTGGACACTTTTTGCCTTCATAAGACTCGAACGTGGAGTTGGAATGTAGATGACTCTGCCGAGCAATGCCGCTGATTTTCAAAGTACTGGATTTCTATTGTGCCTGGTTGTGGAGGTTAGAAGACTCTAAAAGCGAATGTCCGGGCTATTTTCAACTCTAACTTTGACCTTAAAAGCCTCCATCGTGAGAAGAACGTTTCTATCAATCCCAAATGGACCCCTCAAGCTCTATATACCAGATAACCCTCCAAGGCTAGGTTAACCTTTCCCGGTACTTACTACAACACCTCCCAACAACTACTTCGACTCCTACGAGTTACTCACCACCCTCCAAACCACAGCATATCTCTGTCTCTGTTACATTGCGCCACGAGCACAATAAACAACGCTCACTGGAGTAGACACTCATACTACTTCTCTCCCACATGCTCATGCACTGAGAGCGCCTTCTGTGCAGCATTATTCTCCAGATCAGCCAAGCTTTGCTTGCGAGCCTGTTCGGGACCAACGGTTTGCAAATCCGTGTAGTGGACGGTTGGTACAAATTCCTTGGACAGCCATGCTTTGTTGACCTTGGCATAGAGCTCATCGACTTGCTCGAGAGACAGCCCTTTCGTCTCATAGATACAGAAATGGACGAAGACCATGCAGATACAACAGAACCCACCCCAGATGAAGAAAACTTTTGAGCCCAGATTCGCATTGCCGGGGCCGTCGTTGACAAGGTATGGAGTGGCATATGCAATTGCCCAGTTCAAAAGCCAATTCGAGGACGTTGTGATGCTGAGACCTTTGGCGCGGGCTTTGAGCGGAAAGATCTCGCCTGTGACCACCCACGCACATGGGCCCCATGTCGAGGCAAAGAAGACAATGTAGAAGCAGACAAAGGCAATCAGGGCCTTGCTAGCCGACGAGCTATCCGGTAGAGCAGTGCCAACGCTTGCGACAATGAGCTGGCAAACACTCATGCCAATAGCACCACACATCAGCAGTGGACGACGACCCCATTTTTCGACGAGAAACAACCCAGGAACAGTACCGACGACATTGACCACACTGGTGATCATGGTAACAACAAAGGGGTTCGAAATTCCCGAGTTGGTGAAATAAGATGTCCCATAATAGAAAATGAAGTTGACACCGGTCAATTGCTGCAACGCTTGAAGGCCAGCACCTGTCAACAGTCGCTTCCGGATGCTTGGGTTCCTGACAAGCTCCAGATACGACGCGCGGCCAATAGATAATTCGTAGTTGTGGTTAGCCAGTATCTCGGCCAGTTCATCAACCAGGTCAGGATGATCTACGGGGAGACGACGAAGGCGAGACAGGGATCGTGCTGCCCCTTCCTGGTCGCCCTTCTTGAGAAGGTATCGAGGCGTCTCTGGGAGGACGATCATGCCAACCACCATGATGATTGAAAAGGCAAATTGGACGGCAATGGGGATTCGGTAAGAACCGGTATCATTGTGATTCTTTGTCGCATTCAAAACGATCGCAGCGAGCAATAGGCCCATGGTAATGGCCCATTGATAGCAGCCGACGATTGTGCCTCGAATCCATTTGGGTGTTGTCTCGGACTGGTATAATGGAATCGTGGCTGAAAGGAGACCAACTCCGAGCCCAGCAAAGAATCTGCCTGCGACAAACATCGGAATTGCAGTAGCAGCGGTTTGAAGTATTACGCCTAGGGTGAAAACTCCGGTATTGAATATCATCGCCCACCGACGACCGATAATGTCAGCCACAGGTGCAGAGAAAAGCGCACCCTAGAAGAACTTTTATCAGTAATTGCATTTCCCCCCAACGCGTTGAGCAAGAACATACGAAGAAGGTACCGGCTGAGAGGATGGACACGATGGTAGAAGTCTGAGAAGCCGTGACATCTGGCAAATCGTCTTTGGGGTTGATATAGCCGGTCGAGAATAGATTTCTCCAATATTTCATGGCAAGAATGCCCCCAATGGTGCCGGTATCGTAACTAGCACAGTGTTAGTCGGGCATTCAGACGATGTCGATCCATGATATATGGCTCACCCAAACAGAACGCCACCAAAGGCTACAAAGGTGCCGATGAGGATTGCTGGTGTCACGGAGCCAGCGACGTGCTCGGGCTTGTTGAAGAGGAGGCCCATTTTGTCAGATAGTCTGCCCTTGAATCAAATGCTACGGATTGCGTTTCTCGCAAAGAACGATACATGTGCTGGGGACGATATCTATGGACATGGAGGTGGCATCCTTTATATGTACGTTTCCTCACCAAAACCTCCTTTTAGGAGGATGAATGACGACGGTCCAGCTAGAGACCATGCCGTGCGCATTACCTTGCACGACAACCTCAACTTTCACATGGCTTCCCAACACATCTGAAGGCGTAAGACGATAATCACCGCGATGTAACCATGAAGCTCCCAGAATGCGGCTGGAACAAGTAGCTAGATGCTCTTTGTTTCAGAAAGTCCTTCTGAAATCCACGAGATTTCGCACTTTCACCATTCCATCGGAATTTCCTTTTGCTCTGAACATCGACTGAACGGCTACGACTGGTCTACCATCATTGACATTGGGATCCTGCCGCTCAGAATATAGGGGACCCGCTCCATCGTCCCAGTCTGAGCCACGTCCGCCACGGGAGCATGTACTGGCTAATCACCGACGTCCCCAGAGCGCGCTCCACAGCCTTTGAATTCCTTATCTCTCGACCAATAGTGTCCGAGACAACAACCGTAGTTCGATTCCGTCTCCTCTGGATTGCATCATTGTCCTCGTATCGGATGATTCTGATCCAATTGTGGAGTTTCAGCGAGCGAGCCTTGGAAATCTACCATTCATATGATACTCCAAGAAGAGGGCGAAAGTTGGCATGGCGCTATTGACGCTATCAACCCAGTAGACTGCAGGCTGCAGCGCGTAGGAGATCCCACCACTCGAACATCCATGTAGAGGGGACTGGGGGGTCAGGGAATTTCATCGAACATTCTAGCTCAAACTCAGTCTTCGGATGTAACAATCTCCGCTGCTTGTCTTGAATACAGTTTGCTACGTTGAGGTGCCGCTGACTCCAGCGCGGTGACTATGCTCCAGCACCCAAGGCGCGCGGATCAGCTCTTTCGAGCTCCAGGACCAAAGCGGAAATGATCTGCCGACAACTCACTGCGATTAACTGCGTGGTTGGTCGTTACCTTACATGCTGTTTGTTATAAAACCACTTCTGTAGAAGAGAGCTTCCAAAGAGGGCATTGCTCCACGTTCCAACTAATTACAAGCTTCGGCAACTTGTGGAAAATCGGTGTTTGAGCCTTATGAACTCCCATTCGCGGGCGAGATGAATCGATCGAAGGGGTCTCGTTGCATCGCTAAGTCTCTGGGAGCTGCAAAGTGGAGTTGGTAATCGGGCCGATTCTCGAACCCAATCCTTTCAGTCCCACCACTGATTGGTCCGCATAGCAAGGACTGGGGCAGGTTTCCTGCATGGCGTTATGACCAGACAGCGTTCAACGTTACATAGCTCCATTTTCACAACGAAGGGAGGGAGGAGTCTCCTGTTAGCTAGATTTCTTCCTGAGCGGAACGCGGAACTAGAATATCACAGGCTGGCCACGCAGTACAGTCTGCTATGACTAGGCCTCCACATCTTATCGTCCAACATAGTCTTAAACATGAGTGGAGACCCCGCTGACTTTGGTTACACTCGAGGCTGCTGGCTGCTGGTCGGTGAACCCGTAGTGAGTGAGCACTACAAGATCTCAGCACAGCTCGAGCAAATGTACCAAAACAATGGGGTTTTCCCAGATGGCAATGTTGATTCTCGAGCGGGTTGGTGTGTCCAGTAGGGCAGCACTGCAAAGCTAAACGAAGGTTATTGGCAATTCCAGAGGCAACCCTCCATTTCTTGGCATGGCAGGTGGGTAAAATTTAAAAGTGCTAGTCACTACTGGTATCCCTCAGCTGACAGTGGGGAGATGAGAACGCGAGGCTGTAGGTTGTTGAGATGACCGCATCACACCAAAATGAAGTCCGGAGGTGTTGAGAAAGGCTAGCAAAGTTGGAGCACGCGGTGGCAGGGATGGACATGCCGCTCCTGTAGGCTGTTAATCACATTAATTCTAGCGTTGGCTGTTTTCAGTGGACAACTGGGACAGGATCAATCCCATTCCAAGGAGCTACATGTACTGAGTCCAAATTCAGACTGGTTATCAAGAATCAAGCAGCTGCTGTTCAAGAGGATGGAGCGATGTTCTTCGCGACAATGAAACTCCTGTACCGTCCTCCTGCCACTGGCCTCACCATCGACTATATTGTTTCTGATCGCTGAGAGTTTGCTGAAATATCGTTGAAGAGGAACAAGTCTTTGCAAGGGCGACTTCAGAGGTATTGGTAGGGTAGTTTTTGGATGGGGTAAGTCTGAAAACCAGTCCATTCTATCCAACCCTAACACGTCTCTAGTGTGAAATTATGTATGCAAGAGTTGAGGGCAGAGCTCAGACCAAGGTACACGTCCACGGCTAGCATTATACGCAGCAATATGGCACCTGACTCCTGTTATGACCACTGTTAGCCAAGACGATGATTACCACAATAGAGTGTTGGTTACCCTCCTACCTGAGCACGAAAAAGCGGAAGAGTCGTATGGTCGTTGCTTCGCACCGCCAACTTTCGGAGAAGAATGTGGATACCGGTTGCCTATTGACGGAGAATTGTGGAAATGTCAAGAACAGTACCACGCACCTTGGTTCCTCCACGGGCTGCTTCTTCTACCCTCTCAGGCCGACATTCCTCTAGGGGAATTTTTTGACCTAGGTGCAGGATCTGGTTCATGGGCAGACGATGTGGCCAAGGAAATTCAGGGCGACCGTGACATTATCGGGTAGGATCTTTACTATGTCGAGGATCCAAGTAGCTGGCACCACCTAACCTTCGAGGCGGGGAATTTCGAAGCTCCTCTGGTACCTCGCAGGAATCCGGTAAGCTTGACACATCTACGCGACTCATATCTCTCTCTTCGATATTGCCACAGCCTTGCTAACGAAGTCTTTCACACCCTTTCCAAGGGAGGCTGGTTCCAGAATGAAGAGACACCCCTCGACTGCTGGGAGAGTAGCAAACCCAATTTCAATGAATGGATTCAATGAACAAGTCGATGGTGCTCGGGACCTTGGTATCCAAACCCGTACTGCCCAGGAAATGAGAACCGGACCGGAGAAGGCGGGCTTTCTCGAGATTTCAGAGAAGCAATGCAGTTGGAACACATCTGAGACTGAAGAAGGTGCACGCATACTGTCATTCGTGAAATCAAAGGTGCAAAGTAGTAATAAGATTCTGCATGAAGGAGGTCGTGAAAGGGTAAGGCCGCAAATGATGTTATCAATGGTGCTTTGGGGGCTGAAAGAAAAGGATTGCCAAATCAGCGTCAACGGGCACTACATCATCGCTCAAAAGCCCAATCTAATGGAGCCGCTGCAACAAAAGACGGAGCCGAAGTCCAGGCTGTTGTTTGAGATGAAGAGCAGATTTTTCAAGCAAACAAGAACTGTAGCGAGAGGGGGCCCGACGCGTCCCCGAAAACCCAAGTCTTGCCCTTGAGGAATGCGGATAGTCTACACACACTTGCATAGCCGGTTTCTATCTAAAAGCATCTTTCTTATTGTTCTTGTTGAGGGGCGGAGTGGCAGCAAAGCCCTTATTCGCTAGGCAGACTTAGTTATTACATCAGTAACGGTTGGACCGATACCCACGTTCGATTGTCGCCAGGACAGCGTCCATGCTTGGTGCCCGTCCTTCTGGGACCGATACATACCTGGGCACAGGGTTATATATCGTTATCTGCGAGGTCATAACTATAACCATGAATAACCCTGAAGCTTAGAACGATAACTTATTATAACTATATAACTATATTATGCCCATAGTCTAATTACTAGTACTACAGGCTCTACAACCACTGAATTTCATCCCAGACTTCGTCTTCTAGCTGCTCATCATCCTCTGCTATTGCCCATTTCTGATGAAGTTAAGGGCTGCTGATAGTGGTTGGCAGCGCCATGTGACCCGTGCGGCCTCGCCACTCCAAGGCTCAGAACATGCATGCTCAACTTCAACTCCGAGCAGACCTCAAGACGGAGAACATGACAATGATAAACTGAGATCAGCAATAACGAGAGCCGGGATGAAGACCTTACGACATCTAGTTGTCGACGTCGAGCAAGAAAACGGTCGGCATCACCAACGCACTTTCCTGACTTGGTTGCCGCTTGCAAGCAGGTGAAGGGGATATCGATGAACAGTGAGAAGGTGGGCGAAGACGAGCACTGACGCATCGCTTTTCCAAACAGGCTCTTTAGACCAAAGAAGATATCATCCAGATCTATATTTCAAAGTTAGTCGACCATATCGCCGGTTTTACTAAGACTGAAGAGAATTTTTATATCGTGGACTGTTATAACCTTACGACATTTGATGTGATCAGAGACCTGGCATTCGGCGAGTTGTTTGGTTTTCTAGACAATAGTGAGTTCCATTTTGGGATCAAACCGATTTTGAGACGACCAAGGAGGGCGTTCTGGGAAAAGCAACTCTACGTTTTACCGGCTTTGGCACGGTGCTGCAGAATTTCCTCCTCAGGGTTTTCCAACCTGCGCCGCTGGGCCCTTTGAGATCTGGCAATCAGAGTGGGGATATATCATCCATGGTCACTGGCTACCAGGAGGGGTATGGTACCCAGAACTATCTCTTCTTTTTTCAATGTCCAGAAAGCCTAACAGGGTTTTTGCGCTATAAATATCTGTCTCTGTGACGGGGTGGGGTGGTCATCATAGTCCGGATAACCTCAAAGATCCGCACAATTTCATTCCAGAGAGATGGCTTGATCCTGCCTAGGATAGTGACCAGAAGCCGGCTTTCCGCCCATCCTCTCTGGGACCGCGAGGATGAATTGGCGAGAAGTACGTGAGCACACAAGCACTAATGTCTTTGTATTCTAACAACAGCCCAGTTTGTCTTACCTGGAGATCAGGCTTGTATTGGTCAGTGTTATTTGGTGCTTCGACCTGAGCAGCGCTGACGGAGTACCGCAATGGGATCTTGACGGAGAGATGAGACACCTGAAGGCATTTGGAACGTGGGAGAAGCGATCCAGTGAGAGCGGGATTTGTAGATAAGATCCAGTCATTTGTTATACTGCATTACTCAGCTGGATGGAACATATTTAGCCTGCTGGATTGAAACGGCGGTTTCTAAGATCTCATCATTTATCGCACCTCATGCTGAAACCAATGCGCCGACGTTGCAACCGAACAATAGCCAGAATCTGAACGAGGAGTACAGCAGCAGAGGTAGGCACAAAATTTAAGCATTAATCTGGGCAATCAATCTCTCTGCGCGCGTAGGGCGAAGGCTTAGAATATACGGAGTAGGTCGGCATGACTCATCAAGAATAAATGCCGAACTGACCCGATACAGAAACATCGTGAACTTGAATGCGGCAAACGCTTGTTTCCGCTTAGGCGACAGGGTCGATATTTCCTCGGGCTATCGGTATTCCTTAAGCGGGGGTTATGTGCACCCCAGACTGGAGGCTCTCTCAGACTTCCTTTCAAATTTGTGCACGTGGAAGTTCGCGGGGAAGGCTTACGCGTTATCATTGCCCTGGTTAATAGGAAATCGTTACCTTCATAAAGCTTTGGTGAATGCAGGGTTTGCGGAATGTCTTCCGGACTTCTCTAAACTCTAACCGCTTCATTCAAACCAACACCGCATAATAGTCTGTACAGCAATCAAAATGGCCATCCAGAATGAGCCTAAGGCTCCTGGGGAGGAGTATCAGCTTGGTCACTCAATTCACCACCAGAAAGAAAATCAGCCAGAGGAAGTCGAGGTTTCCCAAGCGTCGGCCCCACCATTCTTACCTTCTGAGGAAGACAAGGTCACTGGCAAAACGTGGGCTGTAGTAACCGTAAGTAAGAAATTTCAATATTAAGATCTGCTACCTAACATCCTATTCCTAGAGTCTATCTGCGTGGGCCGCGTGTCTGTTCCTCGATAGCCGGTTTAAATATTGACGTGTTGTTTCCAGAGGCTTTGGGCTTTCCTTCTGGATCGTCCCTATTGCTGCAAATATTGGGACCCAGATTGCCACAGAACTGGGTGGTCCTGCAAACTATGCGTGGTTCGTTACCACCTATACCATGTGTAATGCTGTAACATCTATGGTGTTCGGATCTTACTCCGACTTGTTTTGGCAGACGCTGGTTTATCATTGTTGGCAATGCCATTGTCTTCGCCAGACTTATAGCTGCAGGAGCAGCCACAAACACAGCAACATTCATAGCTGCATGTGTTTTGAGTGGACTAGTATTGTCATGAACATGCTGTCGCTCTGACTGATGAACTAATCAAAGGAACCCAGGGAGCGGATCTTGCGCAGCAATCATCCTGGGCGGTGCCTGAACTGCTTCCCAATCGAGTGAGACACATTGCATTGGAGATCACAGGCAAGCTCTTCCAACAGCCTCAACAGGGATATATTGTCTAATTAAAGACCCAGAGGCGAGGACTTGGACGTGTGTGACCCTTGGACCTGTTGCGGCACGACTAGCTTTTCACGAAGGCCCAGTAGTAAGTGGATGAACTTCTTTCCAACTGGGAGACCTACTGATCATCCAAGTGGCGATGGCTATTCTATGGTCCTACTATTGGGGCCGGGGTCAACACTACAATTTTGTATTGGCTCTATTTCCCGCCGAAACACCCTCGTGGGATACCTTGGGATAGGGCAGTCAAAATTCTGGACTATGTTGGAGCAGTATTGTTTATCGTCGGTGGTGTACTTATTCTTACAGGCGTGATCTACACAAATCTTGTGCCTGCCTCAAGCCCTCCTGTGGTGGTCCTTCTTACCGTCGGTTTCGCGATCATGGTTGCATTTGGCTTATGGGAACACTTTATGTCTGTGGAAGCACCACTCTGTCCTCCTAGAATTTTTGCGAAACACTGGGGAAGAGAATTCACTTATCCTTTCATCGCGGCAACTATTATTAACATGTTCTATTACTCCACAAATGTTGTCTATATTAATCAGGTCAGTGAACTTAACGACTCTTATTGCAGGTATAAATTAGTTAATTATGACTAGATGAACATACTGTACACCGATTCGTACACTCCACTATCATACGCCCTGAAATTGACTCTACCACAAAACATGGGCATGATGTGCGGAGAAGGCTTGGTCGACTTACTTGGGTAAGTTATTTCTTCTGGCTGTTCATCTTCTCTTACATTCGAAAGAACTAAAACAGTTCTAGATCTCGAATCAAATTCTGGAGAACCCAGTACTTTATCTCAACATTGTGGATGGTGCTATTTGGCGTTCTATTGGCGCTGGGAAATCAAGGCAACCGAGGCATGATGATGAGCTTCGCATATCTATGTCAGTTTGGCTATGGATGGGCTCTTACACTAAGTTTCGCATTCATCCAACTGGGCGTGGATCAAGTCGAGCTGGGAGTAGCTGGTGGCCTTGCGTAAGCCATCATTTCGTGCGAGACACACTCAACTCAAGACTTATGCGAACTTCCAGAAGGGGAGTTGGTCGCTGGACAGGTGGCTCTATTGCTTCCTCGGTATACACAACAATCTTGACCAACTCACTGGCATCGGCATCGGCCAAGAAGATTCCGACCGCAGTGATCGGCGCAGGGCTGAAGGAGGACATAATACCGGCCCTCTTCGCTGCTCTTCCTAATGGTTTGAAAGCAGTTCAGAATGTCCCTGGACTCAACAATGCTGTGGCAGCCACCATCTGGAAAGCGTGGCAAGATAGCTATATCGTCGCAATTAGGTAAGCCACTCAGTCACATTTTGTCGCATTTGGTGGCATTGTCACAATACTTATCGTCAAATAGGGATGATTGTCTTGCATCACTGGGTTTCGGTATCGTAGCTCTAATGTTCATCTTTCCTTGTCGGGCATTAACCCCGAAGATGACATCAAAAAGTAAGTGACATAGAGGTCTTTGGTAGATTCAAACTGATACGCCTCAGTTGAGGTCTTTTTGGAGAACGACGTCAATGCAGCGAAGAACAGCTTCCACTAGAATGCAACAGAGGACCTGTCCAGTCCATTGGCAACTCATGTCAATTTCGACTGAACCATTCAGCCCTTGTGTGACAGGGCGAACACTAGATGATTTGTGGAAGCCTCTGGCTTTTCGTCCAAGACTGATGGCGCACCGTGCCTATTGCGTACTACCATTCACTAATATACCATTTACCTCCAGTCTTCCCACCATTATCTATTTTGGTATCCTTCTGCTCCCAATAGTTATATAGCCTTGCCAGCGATACCAGTCTTGAACTTTATTTTGCAAGAGTATGGCATCTTCTAAAATTTAGTAGGTACCCTACATCAAAGCCCTTAGGTCGTGCAATATGAAACGAATGATAGTGACGGTTTATACGTGATACTATATTCCATAAAGGAGGTATGTGGCGACTTGAATTGTGCACTCCATTGTGGCAAACAACGGAACAATGTTTCTTAGGTTAAATACTATGGCAGCTCTGGACCATCTCAGCATTGATTTTGGGCCATGTTCAGATATATGTAATTATCGCCTCAAAGATCTCAAAACAGTAGAGAGTGGAGCCACCATCAAAGATCAGCATAGCTACGTGGAGACACTGGAAAGACATGCTGATGTACCGCTGGGGTTGTAATTCTTCATCGCTTCCCTGGATGGATCAAGCCGCCTGGGATGATTTTGGCGTCCACGAGCCGTTGAAAGACAGTGAACCAGGCCTCATCTTCGTCAAGTTGTTCTACAAAACCAGCTCGATGGGACTTCTCAAGCGACAACTGGCGATTAAAGTTCATCAGACCAGCCATGAAACGGAAGATCAGGGGATTCAACAGTGGATTATCCGCGAATCCCGCTCGAAGACCGTATGTATGTGTGATATTCTCCCACTCTTGCCAGTGCTCTTGAATGTAGTCAACAGGTTGTTCGGCAGCAATTAGTGGGCCAATTCCTCGAAGTCCAAAGATTGAACATACCGTGGGCCATATTGTGGACCACGAAGTTGGTTCATCCCTGTCACCCACATTGAATGCAGTTCCGCCTCCCATACTGTCCAGGTGCAGAGAGGCATAGATGCTGAATTTTGCTATTGTATCCTGGGATGCAGGGACAAATTTGGCATTATACGCACCAACAGATCCTGGAAAAGCAATTGTACTGCCTTCTCCTTCAATCACTCTGTATAATGTAAGGTAGATTCCCAAAACTTGAGGAAGGCAATGTGGATTGTTATTGGGAACAAAACCGATGATCAAATCCGGCCGTATTTCACACCAAGTCCATTGTTCGCTTTGTGACAAGGCTCTCAAGACCTTGGTCTGTGATGTATATAGGAGTTGACTTGCGTGAGGTTCAGGTAATGGAGGAAGATCTTCAGCGAGTGGCAGATGGCTGCTGAAGGGGAAACCGGCTCTGAGATGCATTCCATATACCTCCGAAATTTTAGCTCATTCACAGCAAACAGCGGTTATCTATCAAACACAAAGTACACACCTTGGCCCCAGTTGGAAGTACAACAAATTTCAATTGGCGACTCAAGGAGGTGATGGCCGACATAGCATTTTCGAGCATCTGTGTATTGACTCTAGTCTCTGTAGCCTGGTTGGGAAGCCATCGATAGGCTTCATTCCGGTGATCAGTCTGTCTCATCCTTAAACTGTAATATTCTCCTACCGCAATAGTAGACGTGGCTGATGAGCTCAACGTCAAGTATCTTCTTCCGAAAACCTTCCACTACACTGGCTAAATGGGTGGTGTCGAGCTCTATGCCATGTACAACTTGAAGTGTGGAGCTCTGCGGCCACAATACAAAATCTGGGTCAAGTGGTCTGTTTGTCACCGCTGTAACTCTAGGGAAGACGTGTCGATTTTGGCCCTGCAGGAGTTCGTTTACTATTGCCCAACCCTGAATTCCTGAAGCACCTAGAACTAGCGCGTGTTTCGACATTCTTGAAGAGAACTTTAGAATTTCCTATAACCTGGGTACAAAGGAGAGCACAGTAGAGTGGCTATTAGACTGTCTGCTGTTAATCGCCGCCCATCTCATAGCTTTGATAATTCTCCCTATCGTTTCATGTGACCTACTGAGTTGGCCCGAGGACTCGCGACACCTTAACCGAAACCTATCCGGGTAAGCTTCACCGGCGACTCCGGTGTGAGCGGCTAGACAGAGGCTCCTGATATTTTGCCTAACAATTTTAATATTTTGCCCAACATCTAGCGTCAGCTGACCTTCAACACGGGGCTTCGGCTTACCTTTATTTATTAAACCTGGCGTAAGTGGCTCTAATTATAATTTTCGTCGTCTCAGACTAAACCTTCAACTCGCCTCCGGACCCCTGAGTGTTTCGATTCTCGATCTGTCGTTCTATGCAGCGCGATGTGTACATCACGAAAACATCTCTCTTCTGCCTGAGCTTTTTCATGTTTTCGGAAATTGCCGAGGTGCTCGCGCTTTGAGATGTCGATCTCTTGATGTGTCCCGACTGCAGTCTCGACGGTGTGCTAGCATTGGCAGGCTGTGTAATTCATTAGAATAGTTTTCACAACCGCTTGATTCCGACTAACCGGGCTCTTCTCCGAGTCCTTGCGTTCATCCTCATTGCCCGGTGAAGTGTCAACGTCCAACACGGTATGCAGCCTCCGTTCCACCCCTGACGAAGGCTCGCCAGCGGACCTCAGAGATGACCTTCTGGGTTGGTGATGAGGATCGACTGTGGATCGTGTGGACGATCTTCTCGATTGGTTGGGGTCCACGATGAGCAGCTCTAGGAGGAGCTATTCAACCGCAGCTCAAGGAGCCGAAACACTGGAACTCTGGGAATAACCAACATATATGGTTGTTTTCAGGTTCTCCAGGTACGGTGTTGATCCTTTGCAACTATCATCTGGTGCAAGAAACTGGCTAGAGCAATAAATTTTAACAATGGCTTTATCAGTGGTATCAGAATTCAAGCGGTGTGAACAGAGCATTTTCTCAGCTGTTCAACCCGGCCACCTGGACCCTCAAAGCAGTTCGGAAGCTGAGTCCGGCCCAAATACCTCCTCCGTTGAACTTTCCTCGCCATTTTATTCGGCCAGGATGTCTGAGAAACGAGGATTCAAACACAAGGCTGTCTAGCAACCATTCGGCTAGACAAAGATGAAAATCCAAGGGCCTCGGTGTTCCGAAAACAAACTTGAAAGTACTATTTCAGTGCCTGGATGTTGTATAACAAACCTCATAGGGGAAAGCTGGAGCTCGCAATGATCATCGAAGATGACAAATCTCAGCTCAAATCGAAAAGACATTGTGAATAAGGCGAAGCACAGTCCCCTCTCTGTTCATCGAGCGAAGGTTTGACGGCTGAAGAAACGCATCAGAGACCATTCATTGGGCCATGGAGGTGGTCAGAATCAATATCAGGTCTTGAAGCATGTATCGACAATGTTATTGCCGGGACGCTGATCGATTTTGACTTCCAAGTGGTTGGCGGCGTGAAAAGGCCCGTGCGGGAGACCTGTTGTGCGGCGGGACAGAGCTTCAAGAACGAGTCTTTTTCTAGACAAGTCCAGGAATCAGAACAGTCCTTCGTTTAGTCTCGACCTCTTCGCGCCCCTCCTCCCCAAGTAACTATCTGCATGAAATATGCAAGCCCTGATCCTAATCTGCTGATGGAGAAGGTGCTGTCATCCCAGTTCTCTGGCTTTCCAATAACCCAAGAAGTGGACATGTGGCACCTTGACCGTGCGCGTCTGCAGCCCTCGTTCGTCAAATCAGCCGAGAGGCCCGCTGAGCCCATCCCGGCAATAATCAAGTCAAGACCTCGGAAGGTTCAATAACTCTAAAAGTGAGATTCCCCCTCTAGCCTGGTGAGTACATTCCACACTTCAATAATACGAGGCATAGACCAAACATTCGTCAGCTGTTCATCATCCTGCTCTCGAGCAGCACACCTGTCAAGTCTAGGCCGCTCCAGGTGAGCGTGATAGGCAACCATTGAAAATAATCAAAATTTGGCAAGGGGATCAGAATTCCAGATCCCTCACCTGCAGGCGGTACCGATGGATCACCAAATCATCCTGTCTACCCTTCCAGGCAGCCTATTCGGGATGCCTGGCACCCATTTGGCGTGCAATGTTTGACCGCGTCTTAGCGGCCGTATTCCCCGAAAACACTCTACTGTGGTAGGCTCGTGTGGTTCGTCTACTCCTTACCACCATCTTGCCTTAGCTCAAGATGCAGGGGGGTTGGAAAGATCGTAACACAATCAAACTTTCGTCCATGCCCCGTCCATCTAGTTTGGTATGGCAACGCGCTTTAGTGGGTGATAGTACAACTATAAAGTAAAGTGACATGCTCGCTGCCCATGGAACTTCGTTCCTTGTAGTTCGAGGCTGAATTGCTGGTTCTTCATATTGCCTTCAAAGGCCGGCAGGCCCTACACTTGGAACTATGGAAAGCCTCCATCTTCTCCTCGCCCCAGTGTTTATGCTGTTCTGCATTTCCTTTAGCACGGCGCAAGTTAGCTTCAGTAACTTGTCTCCTTGCACGGTAGGAACTCCACCAATATGCTATACTGTAGATTATGTGACCAATTCATAGCTACAATGCCTTCTCGATTCCTTTGGAGCAGCCAACTGCTCGCTCACCAACACAACCTGTCAATGCCAGAACAAGAAGCTCAAGGATTCGACGTCTTACTGCATGCTGAGCAACTGCACGTTGGACGAGTCGCTGTGTATGTCGGGTTCCCCCGTTATGCTAGCACACCATAAATGTCTGGAACTAATCTCCCCAAAAGCTTTAGGAAAACTTCAACAACAAGTCTGTGGATTTGAACCGCAGTCCAAATCTCATGAGATGCTCGTGGTTAATTTCACCCTCTCCTCGCTCTCAATGATCGCTATCATACTGCGTCTGGTTTCCAGATACCTGGTTTCGAGGAAAGCATGGTCAGACGACCTGGTCATTACTCTTGTTGCGGTGAGTCGCTGCTAGTTAATTGAAAGATTGAAACCCCCCGCCATCTAACTTCTGGAAAGGTGCTGATCGTGCCATTCTCGGGGCTGGGAGCTTGGAGTGAGTACATGGCCGCTGAACTCGGAGATCGAACGAAATCGCTGAAGTAGAATGTAGTGTGCCTGAACGGCCTTGGGACGCATACTTGGGACAATTCTGCCCCCATGGTGGCCAAGATTTTCCAAATATGTTGGTAGATCGTTCGCTAGCTTTCAAACTTTTGTCGCTGACTATGCCAACCCAGACTGGATCAGCGAGACCTTCTACATCGTCATCCTCATGCTCACGAAGATCTCCATCCTCCTTTTCTACTTACGCGTCTTCCCGACACCAGGCTTTCAGAAGTGTGGCAAGGCTCTGCTAGGCTTCGTCGCTCTTTCGGGAGTCGTAATCCTGTTGTGTCAGTTACTCCAGTGCCTGCCCGTCCAATATAACTGGAACAAAAGCATCCGAAATGCAAAGTGTATCAACGTCAACGCTTTGGTATATGCGCACGCCGGCATCAATATCCTCCAAGACCTCATGATCCTGGCCCTCCCTATCCCCTGGCTCTTGCGACTCAGGCTCGCGTTCAGCCAGAAGATTGGCTTGATTGTCTTGTTCCAGGTGGGAGCATTGTAAGCCGTCCCATGCGAATGCTGGATGATCAGTCCAGCGGAGCTGATATTTCGTGTGCCCATAGTGCTTGCGTCACGGCCATGGTCAGACTACATTTCCTTGCAGAATTTGGAGGTACAAACTCAGCAGATCCATTGTGTAAGATATTTCCCCCGTTCTCTTCTGTCCCTTTCTTGTACCAGGCTTCATGACAACAAGCACAAATTAGGGGAAAACGTCGAGGCATCCATGTGGACCGCCGCCGAAGTCAACAGCGCAATCGTATGCAGCTGTCTCCCCGCCATCCGCGCACTATTCAAGACAGGCCGCAAGGTCACCAGCAAAGCTCCATTCAAAAGAAGATCTCTTACATCCTCGCGAGGCACTAAGTCAAAATCTTCACAGCCAGAAGATAGCACCATCATAGCCGTGGAGAAATCATTCTCCGTGCAAGCGGAAGACGAGTTTTTCCGCAGAGACGGGAAGGACATGGATCTAAATCAAAAAGATGGGGATGGCGGAGGTGGAGGTGGCCATCTCGGGCTGAGAGATTTGGATAGGATCTCGGAAGAGGGTTTGTATGAGAATCATGTGCCGAAATAGCATGGCCCCTTTGTCTTGTGCATACGAAACGAAGCTTGGATATTGATTTAGGCTTGCCTTCGAGGCCAACTCGTCTGGGTCCGGCTCCATACTTGCTGTTGTGGGGTGCAGTGATGATACTATATCATAGAGTCAGATATGGCCTGGTATGGTTAATATAAATAATCATCCTAGACCCCAGCGGCTCGTTCCACCTCCCTATTGCTGTAATTTTGAGCACATATTCGAATCGATATGGTGCAATTTGGTCTTCGGGAAGCTGCGGCGTGACCGACTTGAGCCACCATTCGCAAAATGCCAGCGCCATTGGTATGTGGCGTTGGGAAAGGAAATAGCGGGTTTGATAGGAGGTCGGGATTCGAATGCAAGCGAGCTGCTAGAGACCCTCCGGTGGAAGAAGCACAACATATTCCATGGTGCTCACACTCAATGGCAGGCTCGACAACCGTACAAACCAAACAAGACCCACCAGAGTACCACCGATCCTTCTCTGCGCGAGTCCGATTTATGATCCCCGAGAGGGATTGCCCAGCTTTGAGATCCGGAAGGCTGGCCTAGAACAGATAGACCTCTAAAGTAGAGAGCAGACCCGGCTTAGCACGGGAGAAGTGTCGCTCTCCTAAGAAGGAAGAAAACAACGAATCTTGCGGTGAGTACGATTGAAAGTATACCTATGATTACTACAGGAGCGGCCGCTGCGACATCCGCAGCTTTCCCGGCCTTTGCTTCCTTTGCAAAGAGTGGGTTTCGGGGGCTGAAGTGATGGCGTGACCTTGCCGCAGCCATCTGAACGATTCGAGTACGTTCCTCATTTGCTTCGACCCGCTACTCCATATTGGAACCCTCGCCCTTACGGATAGGTCAAGCGGCGAGAAAAGGAGTGAAATGAACGAATACAGTGCTTAGAAGAGTAAAGAGATCAACTAAATAAAAAAATATTGTAAGTGGGAAGGCGGGCATAGCTGATCTTGTTTCGTAGGTGGCGAAGAGTTCTTGGGTGTGATAAGGTGAGGGATGAGGAGTGGCGCTTGCAATCTAACATACTAATTCACTTCTCCATCCTTGTTTGGACCCTTTTTGGTGGATCTTAGAGGCCAGCTCCATAACATGGTGTGATTCTAACTGTCATATATCCAAGCTCGTAGGAGACCAGGGGTTTCCACAATGCTGGAAAGAGGGACTGCGTGGACAAACAATGGCGAATGTCAAGTCTTGCATTACGATGTTCTAATGGCGTCTTGCTTCCTTTCATCTAGTCTCCTTTTCAAATCAGCTTCGTAACGCTCAATTCTCCTTTTCTCGGCATCTTGGGCGACGGTTTTCTGGACTCCACTCAAACTGGTAATCTCTAGCCCGGCTTTGTCTCTAAGATGAGTCTCGTAGGCGGCAACAGCCTTGAGCGCTGTGTAAAAATCCGCATCGGCGGTCGAAGATGGCGGCAGGGTGCGCAAAGTAGGCTTTGCCGACGAAACATCACTCTTCCTCCTTGCACGACGACGGTCGGCCCTGAACATACTCAAGAGTTTGACTGATGGCATGGATAGCAGTGCGACCACATTGAGGTTGTAAAAAATCGACGTCTCTATGGAATGGGAAAAGGAAGCTTGATTCCTCGTGAAGGCACCAATCTTATCAAGAAGTTGCCTTCCAAGAATGACATCGTCGATCATTCCTTCTAGAATGTAGAATCTCTCCGTAAAGGACTCCTCCGGGGCCGAATATGGAAAAAACGAAGCTTGGAGAGAGGTGATGATACGGTCCTTTGATCCGCCGCCTAAGGTTATGTCGAGGTTTTCTGTCTCTATCGAGATAGTCCCGGAGAGTCTGGAGACTGCTGAAGGAGATATCAGATTCAAGTCTGAGCCTGTGTCGGCACTTGTCCTGAATATCTCATTGTTGACGAAACCTCTGAAGTGGCGGGTAGAGCGGTGACCCTTTCGCGACAAACGGGTGACAAGGTGTGAAGAATCTTCCCAATGATAGGGAGCAAGATGAAACATACCCATCTGGAAGCCAAGTTCTGCTCCAACAATAATGGGCAATGGAGTGTTCTCAAAAACTTGGAAGTCTGCGCTTTGAAGTGCTCCCCCGCTAGCTAGTTGAAAAGACAGTGTAATTTGGCCCTTTGACTTAAAGACCCTGCCATTTGCTAAGCAGAATTCAGCCACCTTGTTCTGATCTGGCCAGTAGCCAAGCTTCATTGATTCTGCCATCGAAATGACGTTACAACTGGCCCATGTATCAATCAGCGCCAGTATGGTGACGTTTCTCTGTGCAGAATGAATATTCAACCTCCAAGCAGTAGATGAGCCTAATAGGGGAGGTCTATACCATCCTATCTCGCCATCATCGTTGAGAATATCGTTCCCCAAAAGGATAGGCACGTGAAGTTTTTCAAACACGAAAAATTTACCTGTAAAGTGGAGCTGTCTGTCATTGTCGCTACCGCAACACTCCGCCTGCGTCGTGGCCACGGAAGAAATGACTTTGCCGTTGGGGAGACGGAATTGCGCTTGCGCGCCTCTGGTGAAAGAAAGGTCCAGACCAAGTTCAAGGGCTTTGCCAAGCTCCATGCAGCTCTTATCCGCGCCTGTGTCGTTCAGGGCATTAAGCAATTGACCTTTGACAAACAAACGAACGGTATTTGGTTTTGGTAAGGTTCCGAAACGGAGCTTCGATTGGACTACTGCATGCACCATGAACATCCAGGATATGATGACTGTGGCGAAGTCGTAAAGAAGCATAGATGCTGAAGCGGTAGCATTTCCATGACTTAATCTTTGGTAGATTTTGCTTAGCGCCGTCTCCCTCAGCCTAGAGAGTAGATATCACTGTCCAGGTGAGTATAGTGTGGTTATAGATCGTGGACTAGATACAAGGATTTCAGCCATGGCCCATGTGCTATCGCCGACGTTAGGGGGTGAAATTCCTACCCTGGCATTGTAGTAGTAACACGTCTGCTACTCACTTTCCTACCGCTGTAATAGCAGAACTCCGTTAACAGCGGTACAAAAGAACCTGAGGAATAACATAGAAGAATCAAAACGCAGTTTATACCTAGTAGCTATGGATTGTAGGCTGGGGAAATGAGGCTGTGCAGGGCAACCTTCACCGACTATTGAACTCGTGCGAACCGCCAAAATGTTGCCTTCTGGAAATGGGGCAACACCTGGTGCAACGAAATGGCTGAGGATGGCGAGAATGGCGGCTTCAAAGCCCATGCTGTAGGCTTCGCATCACTTACCTCAGCTATGGCAGCATGCGGAGATCATAGCATGATGATGTACAGTCGCTTTGATCGCTTGTCGACCAGAAATCTCCTCTACTTACAAAGCGAACTTGCCGCACTTCAACACCAACAAGATGAGTTTGATCGAGAGGACTTCCTTGACGCTCAGACCGATGCCAGGAATATTGCTCGTAGTTGGGAAGCTTTTGAGAGCGTAGCAGAAATTCAAGGGAGCAAAGCAGCAAAAAGAATAGCGTTGGTCAGGAATTCAAGGGAAAAAGTTAATGAGTACAGTAAGTAACGAGCTGATTGAAGAATTGAAACTTTCAGTGCCGAGCTTGGTCTAATCATACCAGAGGAGGCTGTTATGATCGATGCTGATATGCTGGGGCTTCGCCGTCCGTCTAAACAAACTTTCAGAGCCTTTACGCAGCTCTTCATGAATGTAGATGAAGGGCGATTTCCTACACTAGGAGGCGGCAGCACCTCACTCTATGCTAATCGACATGACATCTGTGCGTTGGCACGACCGCTGGGAGAGGATCGGCTAACAAGTTTTCTGCGGAAGCATTATCTACTTCTGTTCCTGGAGCGATATCCTGACCTTGATTCTGGCCTCGCCTACGCCTCTACAAGGCGTATCGCTGTTGCGGTAGGCATTATTAATGTATTGCTAGCCGCTGCCTTCTTGTTCGGCCCGATCTGCAACTTGTTCTATGTGAATCAATAAAAGACCAAGTTTGGGCTTATAGCCGGCTACACGACTGCCTTCGCATTGTGCATCAGTCTTATCACCAACGCCAAGAGATCTGAGATATTTGGAGCCTGCGCTGCATATGCGGCTGTGCTTGTGGTGTCCGTAAGTGGCAGCCTTGGAAGCAACTCGACAAGTGGGTATTGAATGAGTTTGAGGAGATATACGCCTAAACTCGAAGTGGAACAGAGTCGTGTACTTGATTCATGATGAGAGAATGCCCATATTCTCAAGGAAGATCCTGGGGAGAGTGTTTGGCACTAATGTTCGTTGCTTTGGTGACATCAAGTTTCAATGTGTCCACGGGGAATCGGCCGCTACTCAGGTACTAGTAGTACTGGAATGTCCGAACCCAGCTAAATCCTAGAATGTGAGGGATCCATGGATAGAACGTAACTTGAGAGTGCCGAGAACTGGTATACAATCTGCACAGTAGATCGATAAGATAAAACCTACCCTGCTGCCAGCATTCAACAAGAGCATCCAAAACACGAGTGATTTCGCCTTTCTCCCGGTCGGATGCTGCTCCCATCAATATGCGCCATAACTTTTCACCATGGGAAGCGGTCATCTTCACATTCTTGGTCCACGCGTCTTCAGCATGACGGAGAAGTGCTGGGTTGCAACTAAATAGCTGACGAAGAATCGCACTTAATGCAGTGTCCAGAGAGTTTTGCTCATCATTATCATTGTAAGAAATACTCGGAGCCGATGGCACCTACGAGGACGACTACTGTTGGAACTCGCTGCTTTCCGGGAATGGCTCCGTTTGCTCTTGCCAGGGAATGGTGTGGCCCAGAGAGCTCGAGTCTGCGCTCGAGTGGGAGAAACCCGGCACATTTGAGTTGCAGTTCGACCAGTCCGATAGCTTATGGCAGGGCAGTTCAGTCGATGGTCCGGATTACCATATTGCAGTTGAGCGGAACGGCTTCTCCTACATCATCGACAACGTAGCAGCTGCCATGACTAAGTTGGTCATCGAGAGGAGCAATTCAGAGGAAGCCGCCAAGTACCTTGAAGAGGGAGTGGATAGTCTCGTACGTGGTGATACGTGGGTCATGCAGACTGTTGTTCGCGTCCGATGGGAGTGGTTGTTATTGCCAGCAATCCTCCTGGTCGTGAGCATCATCTTTGTTCTCTGGACAGTTTTGATCTCGCATCGTTACCACATTCCACTATGGAAGAGCAGCCTGCTGGCGGTACTGTTCCACAGCCTCGACTGTATGCCTGTGGAGCGGAATCGAGGGGGCGAATCGCACGGCTTCAACCAGGTGTCTGAGATGAAAGCGTGCGCGGACGTGCAGTCCGTTCAACGTGAGTCCTCAGAAAGACACAAGAGTTCTCATATTCGATTGGTACATGGAGGACAAGAGGATTGAACCTGCAGTCTCCCGTTACAAGAGAATCGTCTCGAGCTTGCCGTGTTTTACACTCGGTGAAGGATGGTATGAACCGGACAGAGCAGCAGGGCAATTTGGTTTGGCAGAGATTTACCACCGCCTTCAGCCCTGAGTGTGAGACGGTGGACCTGTTAGCATATTGACTGTATTTCTCAATAAATTCCGATATTAAAGGGCCTGTATCTTGCACCGTGGGCATTTGCCAGCTCCCAGGTGAAGCGTTCCGAAAGCGGCGTAGCGCTTATCGCCGAGGGAAACCGGGGACATACTGCTGCACGGGTGATTCAGGGTTGCGCCATGCTGATACCAAAGGACTTCACCCAACATGTGCAAGAGAGGTTGCTCGTTGCATTAGCCATTCTAGCACATGTCTCCGCTCTCGCTGCCCAAGGTGAGGACGAACCTGCCTGGCTTGAAGATGCGCCCTGTTGGGCGATTGAGGCATTGTCACAGACCTTACACGCATCTTTCAACCAAGTCTGGAAGAGATGAAATGGCCTTGCGAGATTGCTTCTTCTAGATAGGAAATGGAGGTGTTTGTTTCCTTCACCCCTCAAGGTGAAATGGATAGACCGCGCAAACCACAGTGTCAGTCGGAAACAAGTATTTCCGAACCTCACCTGGAGCCTACATAACCCCAAAATTAAGTAGGGCATGGGTCACGTGCCGTAGCCCCTTTCGATGAGGCTGTGATCAGGGCATACCAATTGCTGGAGAAGGCTGGTAAGGCGAAGCAGGAAGTGATAAAGGTTCGCACTCAAGCCCTGTGCGAGTCTCCCCGCTAGTTTTGTCCCGTACAAATTTTGCAACGTAGTGAGCCACCATGCAGGCAGACAAAGGAATCGATGCGATCTCTCGCGTGTAGAGACGCGAAGAGTCCGAAACTGACAGCCAAGCAGAGGCAAACACCTTTGAATATATTGAGGAAGAGCCGGAACCACACCTCCATCTTAAGACATTGTTGATCGTCGCTGTAAGTCTCTCCAAGCCAATCCTATTGCGCCGGATCGTTAACACATGTCAAGGCCATCTCCTTCGTCTCGTTTGCCCAGTTGATACATCTAGTTGCAACAGGCGTGGTAGGATATCTTAGGAACCGATGCGGATGTACCACTGATCCGATTGTATGCTCATACTTCGAGACATATCTTGGAAATGCTACTGCTTCTTTGTTTATCAGCATTCGCTCTTTCTCCGGCTACCTTGGCGATGGCTGAGGTGGCCGCAGGAGGCACCAGCTTCCAGCCTTGCCCGGAGTTCAATGGCGAACATGAGTGCAATTCATGGACGCTCAGGGACTCCTTTCGACTGTGCCCAGCTTCCGGTGAATACTAATTCTAGCCCAATACATTAGAAATGCAACCCCTTAGACTTTAGTACTACGGCAAGTTTCCTCGTCACCGTGCAATTGATGGAAGAATGCTCGAAACTCGCGAATTGACCCATTCAAAGGTAAACTTTGTAAGGCTGATTGAAATCGACGAAAAGTTCTGGCTCCAATTGCATGGTTAGTCTTAGCAAGACTGGTGGGTGACCGTGATTTTTCTATCTACCGACAAAATATCTCAGCGAGCTGGTACCTCATGCTCCGCCAGGCTGGGAACTAGGATACTGTTCAGTTCATTATTTCCTCCCGGGTTTCAATCTATAGACTATAGGCAATACGTCGCTGCAACGGCCAAAATTCCAGCCGTGATTGCGAGCACGAGACTGCTGCTCCGACGGCTTACTCCACCTTCAACGGCTTCTAGGCCTTCACCGCCGTTGGTGTTATTTCCGCCGTCCCCAGAAGTCGAGTTCCCTGCTGTTTCTTGCACAACACTCCTCCACAGCTCAACCGGGGTCATATCCGCCGGGCAAGTCACGTTGCCGACAGGTAATGAGGCGTTCTTGTAGTACGCTTGCATATATCCGGCCACGCACGTCGACGCACTCACAAGGATGCCGTGGCCGTACCCTGTATGGGGCAGCACCACGCTGCCCTCAAACCCAGCGCTTGCATTGTACGCGTTCAGTAACGGCGTTGCTGGATCGAACATGCCGTTGACAAACAGAATCGGGGTCTTTGTGGTCGCGTGGAAATTTCCCCAGTAGCGCTCCTTAGCTGGCATTCTCCAGCGCGCAGAGGGCCAGACGTTGTAAAGGATGTCGCTGAAGCTTGGACTGACCTTTCCCGCATGCTCGACGAAGGGGAGATACTCGTCGCTGGAGTTGGCGTGGAACGTGGCGTCGCTGGCGCGGATACCGACAACGGCATACTCAGCTTC
>Ga0105239_10001195_pt1 | contig 35500 bp, 28 predicted proteins | sample KBSC44metaG_FD_92761 | JGI IMG/M metagenome (GOLD analysis project Ga0105239, IMG submission 92761) | Corn rhizosphere microbial communities from Kellogg Biological Station, Michigan, USA - KBS C4-4 metaG | ecosystem: Host-associated > Plants > Roots > Rhizosphere > Soil | place: Michigan, USA... | reverse complement strand
CGCCGGCTTCCTTCAGATTCCTCTTCGCAGAGGACACCCTTGCCTTGAGCTAACGGTTCCCACTATCAGGGCCCGTAGGGGACTTCCACTCCCAAGTCTGCGACCATGCCGGGCGCACAATAAAAAGAGGCTGCCCAAAAAGGGCAGCCTCTATAGAAATTCAGAAACGAACAATTACAATACCAGCAGCTTAGTCGTTGCTATCGAGCTGGCTGTGATCACCTTCACGGTATAGATGCCGCGCAGACCAGCAAGACCGACGGTATTGACCGGGTTACCGGGCAGTCCGCTCTGCTGCTTGGCCACATTCCCATTGGAATTGAGGATCTGGATGACATAAGGGCCATCTGCATGAGCTACGATGAGCGCAGTAAATCCAATTGCCGGATTGGGAACAGCCGTCACAGTCAGCGGCGGTGCAAAGGTCAGGCTGACAGTGTTGGACAGTGTCGAGTTCCCCAGCGATACTATCTCCTTGAGCCGGTAGTAGTTGACGCCTGCCAACGGCAGGGGATCGGTAAAGTTGTAATCAGTGCTGGGATCCGTGCTGTTGCTGCTCTTCGCCTGAACCAGACCGATCGGTAAGAACAGACGGCCGTCAAGGCTCTTCTGAACTTCGAACACCCTGGCGAGGTTCTCGGGCGTGGTCGTCCACTTAAGCAGGCCCGTATTTCCTTGCCTGACCGCGGTGAAGGTCAGCGGCGGCAGGATCGCGCCGGTATCGGGCTGCGTATATGAGAATTGCGTGTAGACTGGGTAGTGGTCGGTCGTCGTATTACCATAGTCGGTGACGAGTGTCGCGACGTCAGAGCGTACGGTGGCGGAATTAGCCAGATAGAACCTGCTCATCGTATCGCTGATGATCACATTGTCAATGACGCTGGTGAAATTGACGTCAGAATGCTGACCGGCAAGGCTCAGCGGCTGCGTCGGGAATTTATACAACGCGGAGTCGTCGATGGTAAAGGCGCTCCAGGATGTCACTGGCGGGTTGATACCGGCAGTGATCGTCTTATTCAGATCGTCGTTGAAATCGCCGAGGATTACCACGTTCTCGTTCGGGTATTGAGCTTTGAGCAGCGAGTCCAGCGCACGGGCGCCATCCGCACGACGGGCGTAGGCCGTCAGCACCGGCGACGTGTTGGCCTTTGCGTGAATGTTGATGAAGTGGATCGTTTTGGTGTTCGTCCCGCCATGGTTGTCGCTCAGCGTAACATTAGCCGTCAGCATATAGGGGAACCTGCCGCTCGCCCAGTCGTTGTAATACAGGGTGGAAGGATCCAGCGGATTGCCGGTGCCTAGCGTGAGCAGGGAGTCCGTACGCAGCATCGATATCTTGGCAGTGTTGTATACAAAGGCCAGCTTTTGAACAGTATTCAGCGGATCGGGACCACCAAGGATCGTCGGGTTGGAGAAAGACCCGTATTGTCCGACCACCACGGCATAACCCGGCATCGTGGCTACGATGGAATCCAGGGCCTGCTCGTCGCACACCTCTTCAAGGGCGTACAGGTCAGCATGCAGGCTGGGCAGGACAACGCCCACATTCTTCTTCTGCAGGGCTTTGTCAGTGGGCCCGAGGGTCGGATCGGGAGTGCCGAACCAGTTGAGATTCCAGTCGATGACGCTCAGTGTGCTGGCCGGATCGATGCTGTTTCCTTTCACGTTGACGACCGCAGTCGAATCGGAAATGGTGACCATGACCGAATCAATGAACTGGCGGTTGCCGGCAGCCGGCTTAAAGCGGATGAACACCGGTTCAGTCTTGTTGTTGGCCGTATCGGCAGCCAGCGCTATAGAGTCGCTGAAGTGCACGCTGTCCGTAGAGAGCTGGAAGCTGCCGGAAGAAGTGACCGTGATATTCGAGGTGAGGTCGTTGCCTGTCACGAGCAGCCGCTGCGTGGACGAGCTGTTTGCAGCCGTAAAGCCAAACTCGAAGTTATCCGTGCTCAGCGTGAGGCTGGGCGGCGGCGGGGTCAGCGAATTGACCAGGCTGATATCATCGACCATCCACCGGGATCCATCCTGGGTAGAAGACGTATAGACATAAGCGATGTATACGCTGGTATCCTTGAAGGCCGCAAGGTTGATGCCGGACGACAGCGTCCAGACATCGGAAGCCTGGCTGGGGAATTTCCCATTGAGGTCGGTCCAATGGGCCAGAGTGGGATCACCGGAGCCCGGATAGTCGGTGGATATCTTCAGCACCAGGGGAGCGCCCGCGAAGGCATTGCGGCTCCAATAGCTGAGCAGCGGGAAGGTCGTTGTGCTAAGGTCGAATCTGGGCGTGATCAGCCAATCCTGGTTGGCGTGGTTCGCGCCGGCTGCAAAACCATTGATCTGGATCGCATGACCAAAGGCCGTGGTTCCGGCAGGCGCCGAACTGTCGCGGCCAAAAGTGGTGCAATCCCAGACCTGTGCGCCGGTCACGCTGAATGCCGTGAAGCCGTTCGGCAACTGACCGGTTCCGAGGCAGCTGTCAAAACTGGTAGTAAAGGGCAGCACCTGGGCAATGGTGTTGTTAAAGGTGCTGAATGTCCAGGCCTGATTTGTCGTCAGCCCTGCAAAACTGTTACCGAACTGGTCGACGAATGTTCCGGCCGCGATGCGGATCGAATAGACATTACCGCCAGGCAGGGTCAGATGGAAAACGACAGAATCATTGTTGACCGCAATACGCGGATCACTTACGGAAATGGGTGCTCCGTCAACCCCATTCGTCACAAGGACGATATTCCCGCTGCCCTTGGTCACGGGCTTGGTGAATACCAGGACAGGGATCGTGCTGGACGGGATATTGCTCGCATTATTAGCCGGTACGAGAATTTGCACCATCGGCGGCGCCGTGGTAAAGCTGCTGTTCCGCGGGTTGGGCGTGCCGGCGACAAAATCAGCGGAGTTGTTGTTGGCATCCTGGCCATCGGGCGTCCGCAGGTCTGAAGTAGAGTTCGTCAATACCGGCGCGGGCGCGGTCTCAAAGCCGGTGGCGGTAGGGCCATAGCCGACGATGTCCATGACGGCCGCTCCATTCGGATTGGCGCCGGCTTGGGCTCCAGTGGAGTTGCTCAAAAGGACTTTACCCGTGGTCGCGCTCATGGCAATAGTCCCCCTAACGTCAGGCATGGGCAGCGGCCCCGTGGCGCTGGTCCCCTGAGATTCCGCCACGAGGAAATATCCGTGCGGAGGAATGATCCCCGTCAGCGGCGTAACCTGCCAGGAGGCGCCGGTCGCAGAAGCATATTGAACAGACCAGCCGGAGAGACCGACTGCCGTGTCGGCATCGTTGAATAGTTCGATAAAGTCATTGGAGAAAACCGAACCGGAATTGCCCCCGCCGCCATATACCTGGTTGACGACGACTCTTGCCGCCGGGGCAGTGACCGAGCCGGAGAGGGATACCGTCTGGCTGTCGGCGCCCGGAGAACGGAAAATAATATTTCCGCTGACAGCACCCGAAGGCGCACCGGCAGCAAGCCTGACGAGAAGCGCCGTATCGGCCACCGTACCGCCTTGCCGGGCGAATAGGGCCGTCGAAGAGAAATTATTGCCGTCGCGGGATATCTCGAAGCCCGTGGCGGCGGTAGCGGTGATATTATTAGTCAGATTAATGCCTCCGACAGTGAGGGTCTGGACGCCAGACGCGCTGCCTGCTACAGCGCTGAATGACGGCAGCGAAGAAGGACTGACCGTTATCGCCGGCATGGGTATACTCCCCGAAGTGGCGGCGGTGACGCTGAGGTCGTCGATACGCCAGTTGGCCGTATTCTTCGACGCATTGCCCGCGCCGTTATAGGCATAAATGCGGAAGGTAATGGCCTGTCCCTGAGCTCCGGCGATAGACAGCACATTGCTCATCAAAGCCCATGCGCTGTTATTCGCCAGGGCACCGGATGCGGCGGCCGTAGCAAAATTGTCGAGGCTGGTGCGGATATCGTAGGCCTGAGGTCCCGTGCTCGTGCTGCGGCTGCCGAAATTGACCTGGCTGACGGCGATGGCTACACCCGCAGCGGGGGTCAGCGTCCATTCAAAATAGGTCGTGGTATCGGGTCTGAAGCTCCCAACACTGGCCGCGGCGCCGGCATTGTTGCCACCCGTGGCGCCGGTATAGCCCGAAGAGGTGGACGTGGTGGTCAACAGCGTCGTGGTGCCGTTATTGTTACCCTGCGAGACGGCTGAGACCGAGACTCCGGCAGGGATACCGGAATTGGGAGTGGAGGTGGAGAAATCCCAGATGATCTGGGCGCGGCCGATGGCAGGCAGCAGGAGTGCCAGAAGTAGCGGGTAAAGTTTTCCCATTACAGGTCAGTTTTAATTAAAAAAATATATGTTATTAGAGCGATACGATGGCTGGACAGGAATTAGGATATTGCAGATTTTCAAAGGATATAGGCCTGTAAATGTAGGGGGAAAAGGGATTTTGGAAAGATTTTGGATTTAAAGAAATTATTAACCCTTTTTAGACGAACCCATGAGACCCGACAGGAGTAAAAAGTTTGCACAGCCTGTTCATAACTTCGGCCAACATTTCCCACCCAAATAACTATCTTCCATATATGATCTTCACTCCCGGTCAACCCGTCATTGTATTGGATACTACTCACAAACCCGCCGGCACCGGTATCGTGCAGGTGTATTACGCCGAGACGGACAGATGTCAGGTGTTGTTCCAATACCCCGATAAGGCCCAGCCGGAGAGCATACCAGTCCCCGTCTATCGGCTCATTGCCCAGGCAGCAGCCGTCGCCCCTCATCTATGAGCCAACTCACCCTCTCCATGGCGCAAGCCAGAAAGATTTTCCTTCACGCAGCAGGACTGGCCCGGCCCGCACAGTTCGGCAAGGGTCGCGAAGCAGTCTATAAAGTGATCGACCATCTCGGCTTTGTCCAGGTCGACACCAACTACACCGTTGAGCGCGCCCATCATCATACCATCGCAGCACGTGTACCCGGCTATCAACCCGAATGGCTGGAAGAACTGCAGGCAGACGGAAGGATCTTTGAGTTCTTCACCTCCGACTCGGGATACATTCCCATGCACAACTACCGGTTCTCACTACCCGTGAAACAAGGCTTCCTGGCCGACAGAAAGCCCCTAATGCAGGCCGAGATCAGCCTCATGAATAAAGTGCTCGACAGAATTGCACGGGAAGGACCACTGATGGTAAAAGATTTTGAAAATGACCGGCTCGAGGCAAGCGCTGGATGGTGGGACTGGCGACCGTCTAAGATAGCGCTGGAGAGATTGTACCTGGACGGAAGACTGATGACTACGCGAACAAAAACCTTCCAAAAGATATACGACCTCCCCAAAAATCTAGTCCCCGATGACATCGATACAACGATGCCTACACCAGAGGAATATGCACGGCACGTTATTCTGCGCGAATTGAATGTTCTCGGTATCGCTTACCCAAAGGAGATAGCCTGGCGCGCCCGCTATGTAAAAGGGAACCTGGTAAAAAAAATGCTGCCGGAACTTGCAGAAAAGGGCGATATATGTCACGTTAAGATCGAAGGCCTGAATGCTTCCCCCATCTACATGTTGCCGGCCTATAAGAAGAAAAAAGTCCAGCTGTCCGGCGATGCATTTATCCTTTCTCCATTCGACATTTTGAATGTCTACAGGCATCGCCTGAGGGATTTCTTCGATTTCGACTACCAGATAGAATGCTTTGTTCCCGAACCTAAAAGAAAATATGGCTACTTTTCATTACCCATACTGGTCGGCGATAGATTTGTCGCCAGGATGGATTCAAAGGCCGATCGAAAACAAAGGACGCTTATCATCCATAACCTGCACTTCGAACCAAAACGACTAACCGGGCCGGACCTGGCGAAGATCACCGACGCGATAAAAACATTCACCCAATTCAACCAGTGCGTGGAGATCGCACTCAAAAGATCAAATAACAAGCAGCACCTTAAAGCCATAAAGAACTACCTTTAACCAACCATTCAAACCAACTACTATGCCTGCAATTGGAAATACTCCGCTGATAAAGCTCCAACAACTGTCAGAACCGGGCTGCGCCGAGATATATGTCAAGTACGAAGGCGCGAATCCTACAGGCAGCATGAAAGACAGGATGGCGCTTTCAATGATCGAAGGGGCAGAACGCCGGGGCCAGCTCAAACCCGGCGGAAAGGTGGTGGAATACACCGGCGGAAGCACCGGCAGCTCGCTGGCCATGGTCTGCGCCACCAGGGGATATCGGGCGCATTTCGTCAGCTCTGACGCATTCTCGCAGGAAAAACTGCTTACAATGAAGGCCTTTGGCGCCGAGCTGGAAATATTCCCCAGCCAGGGCGGTAAAATAACCGCGAAATTGATCGACGACATGATCGCCCGGGCAAGAGAGCTCAGCAAGGAACCCAACGTTTTTTGGACCGATCAGTTCAAAAATGTCGACAACCGTAATGCCTATCACTCCCTGGCGAGGGAGATCATCGACACCCTTGGCCGGGATATCGCAGAATTTATACAGGGCGTAGGCACGGGTGGATCTTTCTCCGGCGCCGCCGAAGTATTCAAGGAGGAGATACCCGGCATCCGCTGCATCCCGATCGAGCCGCAGGGCGTACGCGCGCTCTCCGGCGGCGACGTCTCCGGGACACACAGGCTCGAAGGCATCGGGACAGGCTTCGTGCCGGCCATCTGCCGGCTGGACCTTGCCGACGAGATCATCGCCGTCTCCGACCAGGACGCCTATGCAACAGCGCGCCGGCTGGCCCGGGAAGAAGGCATCTTCGGCGGCATTACCTCCGGCGCCAATGTCTGGGCAGCCCTGCAGCGGGCAAGAACACTAGGCGCAGGCAAAAAGATCGTCACGCTCATCTGCGACTCCGGCCTCAAATACCTCAACGGCGACCTATACAAACAATAGCCATGAAGATCAACGCCATCATAACAGGGGCCACGGGCATGGTCGGAGAGGGCGTCCTCATCGAATGCCTCAGCAACCCCGATGTCGTACAGGTGCTCGTAGTTAACCGGAGACCGGGGGGCATCTCGCACCCCAAACTGCACGAGATCATCCACAAGGATTTCTTCGACCTCTCCCCCATCGAGCCCCAGCTCGCCGGCTATAACGCCTGCTTTTTCTGCCTCGGCATCTCCTCCGTCGGAGTAAGCAAGGAAGAATACAAACTTATCACCTATGACCTGACGCTGAACTTTGCCCGGATGCTGGCGAAAATCAACCCGGACACGACCTTTTGCTATGTTACCGGCGCAGGCACCGACAGCACCGAAAAAAAAGGAATGGCCTGGGCGCGCGTGAAAGGCGCTACGGAGAACGCCCTTATGCAGCTGTTCACCAAAGCATATATGTTCCGGCCGGCCTTTATGAAAGCAACCCCCGGTCAAAAAAATCTGAAAGGCTTTTACCGGTATCTTGCCTGGCTCTACCCCATCGGCCGGGCGATCTACCCCGGAGGGTTCTGCACCCTGAGAGAGGTCGGGCAGGCGATGATCAATGCTGCCAGCAAAGGCTTTCCGAAGAAGATACTCGAAGTAAAAGACATCGTCGAACTGGCAAAATATTAAGTCAAAATAGTACCGCATGTTCATCAACTATCTCAGGACAGCGCTGCGCAACATCCGTCGCAACCCGCTGTTCACCGGCCTGAACATTTTTGGACTGGCAACCGGGCTGGCCTGCAGCATTCTTATTTTCGGCTGGGTTCAGGACGAGCTCAGCTATGATCGTTTCAACCCCGGCGCCGAAAAGATATTCCGGTTGACGGCCAGGGTAAAGGATATCGGGAGCAGCGCCGTGCCCTATGCGTTCGCCAATGGCATAAGGACCGGCATACCAGCCGTCGGCAACGCCACCCGCATCCACAGCGACCAAAAGATCATCACCATCGGCACTCGCAAGTTCGACGAAAAACACGTCTTCCAGGCCGACACCAACTTCCTGCGGATCTTTAACTACCCGCTGCTGAGAGGCGACGTCTCCACCGTGCTGCGATCCCCCCAAAGCATCGTCCTGACCGAGGCTACTGCCATCAAATATTTCGGCAGCGCAGAACAGGCAATGGGCAGGTCCGTATTCATTGACAACGACAGCGCCACCATGCAGGTCACGGGCATATTGAAGAACATCCCTTCAAATTCCCACCTTCAGTTCGATATCCTTCTCTCAATAGACAACTGGGACCAGACGATGGATCCCCGGCAAAGCTGGCGTTTCTTTGACGCCCATGTGTACTTCCAGCTCGCAGACGCAGTCCAGCCGTCCCCATCGGTATTGAGAACGCTTTCTCAGCAAATGGAGGCCATGCGCGCGAAAGCGATCGCCGGCACCCTCGCCGTCCCCGCCACCATCTCCATCCAGCCGCTGGAAAAGATCCATCTGAATTCACACTACAGGAACGACTACGCAGGTCAGGGCAATATTAGCTATGTGCGTATCCTTAGTCTGGTCGCCCTGTTCATCCTAATCATCGCCTGCATCAATTTTATGAATTTGTCAACGGCGCTGTCGGGCGCCCGGGCAAAAGAAGTTGGTCTGCGTAAGACCGTCGGCGCCCTCCGCCACCAGCTGATACTCCAGTTCATCGGCGAATCGATGCTGCTTTCATTTATAGCACTTGTCCTGGCCCTGGTGCTCGTTTATACGGCGCTCCCCTTCTTTAATGAGCTGGCAGGCAAATCCCTTTCCTTTAACCTGCTGAGCCCACGTCTGGCTGCCGGCATCCTCGGGATCGCGGCAATAACCGGCCTGCTGGCCGGCAGCTACCCGGCCTTTTATATCTCCTCGTTCAATCCTGTCAAGGTACTGAAGGGCGAGGGAGCGCTCCGGCGGTCTCTGCTGCGCAATGGGCTGGTCGTCCTGCAATTCACCATCTCCATCGTCCTCATGGTGAGCACCATCGTTATCTACCAACAGCTGAGCTTCATTCGCAACCGGGATATCGGCTTCGACCGCAGCAATCTGCTTTATGTTTCCATGCCCGGCATTGGCAGCCGGAATCAGAACTCCGCAGCCCTCAGATCGATGCTGAGCCAGTCCACCCGGATCGGCGACTATACGATCATCAACGAGCTGCCCACCGACATGAACGCAATAAGACCCATGACCTGGCGCGGCGCGAACAACGGGGCCATGGTCAACTGCAGCTATATCAACGTGGACGAACGATTCATACAAACCTTCGGCATGAAGATGGTCGCCGGCCGGTATTATTCCAATGACTTTACCAGCGCCGACAGCGATTACGTCGTCAATGAGACCGCGGTCAGGACCATGGGACTGACACCGGAGACCGCTATTGGCAAAACAATAGCTATCCGCGGCAAGGAGGGCAGGATCCTGGGCGTCGTGAAAGACTTTAATTTTAAGCCGGTATACCAGCCTATAGAGCCGCTGGTAATGCGGAGATGGCCAGCAGGCGATTTTGTCGTCATCCGCTGCACGCCCGGAGACCTCTCTAAAGATCTGTCGGAGATACAGGGCTATTTCAGGACTGTGTTCGGCGATACCCCGTTCAACTACGGCTTCATCGATCAGGATATCGACCATCTCTACGCAGCAGATGCCCGAATAGGCAGGATCATCAATATATTCTCGATACTGTCAATACTGGTATCATGCCTCGGATTGTTCGGGCTTGCTACCTTCTCGACACAGCGCGGGACCAGGGAGATCGGGGTTCGAAAAGTCCTCGGAGCAGCCGAAACCAGCATCGTCCTGCTGCTCGCCAAAGAATTTCTGCGCCTCGTGCTCTTATCCCTGTTTGTAGCCGTCCCCATCGCCTGGTTCGCGATGGACAAGTGGCTCGAAGAGTTTGTCTATAGGGTAAGGATCAGCCCCTGGATATTCGTGGCCACAGGCGCCGCGGCGCTCCTGGTCGCATTCCTGACCGTGAGCTATCAGACCATCCGGGCCGCAATAGCCAACCCGGTGAACTCGCTGAGAAACGAATAGACGGGACCGCCGGAGCGTTACACGAAACCCGCGGATCGCAAACTATTAACCCTCCGTCGGAGGCGCGAACAGATCGGACATATCCTTTGGCGAGGACGACCGGCCGCGGGGCTCCCGGTAAAGAATACCGACTAATCTACTGAACAGCTGAGCGGTAGCTACAGCATCACCCAACGCCGTGTGCCGGCCCTGTACAGCTATCCCAAAATAGTCCAGAGCATCCTGGGACGCCGTAAGCTTCCTTTTGATCTTGCCGGTAAGATATAAGTAAAAGAGGATGGTTGAGGTATCAACGTGCCGGTGAGAGAACCGCTGCTGAAAGCTATACCCGTTGCGGGTAAGAAAAGCATTCAGAAAATTGACGTCAAAATTGATATTGTGCCCGCCCAGAACGATCTTCTCATCCTTTGCAAAATGACTGCTGAGGAATTTGTCCATCTGTCGTATCGCAACTGCGGGGGATACGGCCCTTTTCCTGTGCTCGTTGAGGTCGATACGATTGATCTCGAGGGCTTTTTCGGTCACGTTCATCACTCCGTCGTCGATCAGTATCTCCAGAGAGGCCCTGGGCTCCAGCTCTTTCCATACGACAAGACCCAGCGATAGCAGGCTATTGCTCGAGGGATCGGTACCCCCGGTCTCCGTGTCGATAAAAAGTATCTTGTCAGCCTTCATTGAGCTTCTTCTTGTTCAAAATATAGAATAGGGACACGATCCTCTCGTCTCCATAAAGTGTCCAGTAGCGTTTGTACTTGACGTGAAAGGTAAACCACAGGATCACCATCGTCGTGACGATAAGCCTTGATATCTCATGGGAAGATGGCGGCAGATAGGCGCCAACTACCCCGAAAAAACACATATAATAGGGCGTGGTAAGGACAAAGATCAGTGCCAGCGAACGGTACAGATTGTACTTCGCCAGGAAGAAAGGCCCCAGTGTCTTTATGCTTTCCTGCGTGCTGATGACCCCGGATAACTTAGTGACCAGACGATCGTCGTCCGGATACTGGATAGCAAGTCGGGAATTGACGAGCTCCAGACAATTTTCCTTTAATACGCCGTCACTGGCCAGATAGTCGGGGGCCCTGAAGGTGAAGAGATACCCCAATACCGTCCCCAGCGGTCGCAGCAGCTCCTTCAGCCGCAGATAGACGGTCGAGGAAGTATCCCGGAAAAGCAACCCGCACACCCACTGATAACCCCTGACAACCGGCTTGTTCAGCCCGTCGTCAAAGACCGCCGTCAGCAGCTCGTACTTGATCCTCGAAAAGACCTTCACAGTATGCCCCATCAGATAAGCGAGAATGATAAGGATCGTCAACGACGACTTGGGATAGCCGGCCCAGTAAGTCTTTAGGATATGGGAGACCGTTTGCAACGCCGACAAGATGACCGACCCGTCAACCGCCGCCGCCGGGACACCATCGATATTGACAAACAGGACAGGCGACAGCAGGATCATCAAAAAGATCGCTCCCGGTAATATCAATCCCAGGATATCGAAAAGAAAGTTTTCGAGTTTGGAAAAGAAGTCGTTCATCGGTCAAAAAGTACAGAATCTTCCCGCACCGGGAATCAGCACCCCTTCTGTTTTTTTGCACCATCTATCCACCTACTCCGAGTGCAAACTATTCACCGGATTGGCGAGTGCCGCCCTTATCGCCTGGAAGCTTATCGTTATCACCGTGATCACCACCGACGCAAACGCCGCCGAGACAAAAACCAATGGACCGATGGCTATCCGGTATTCATACTTCTGCAACCAGCTATGAAGAAAATAAAAGGCTACGGGAGAAGCGATGATACAGCTGACCAGGACAAGAACGATAAAGTCCCTCGAAAGCAGGAACCAGACCTGCGACACCGAAGCCCCCAATACCTTCCTTATGCCAATTTCTTTGGTCCGTTGCTCAGCCATATAGGCAGCCAGCCCAAACAACCCCAGACAGGAAATAAAGATCGCCAGACCGGCAAACAGTCCCGAAAGCTTACCGATCAGATTCTCGAGAGCGAACTTCGACGCATAGCTGTCTTCCGCAAATTTATAAATATAGGGATACGCCGGATTGTACTTGTTGAATATTCCGGTCAGCCGGGCAATGGCAGCCTGAGTGCTTATCCCCGGAGCCAGCCGGTAGGTCAGACTGTTAGCCCAACCCGGGTCATAAATAAATATGGTCGGCGCAGCAGCCACGAATGGGGAGGCCATCAGGGAATTCCTTACTACCCCGATCACCCTTACCCGCTGCGGTACGTCATGCCAGGTGATCACCTGGTTGAGCGGTTCCTTGTACCGCATCCTTGCGACAGCCGCCTCATTCAGGATCACATTCAGGGAATCAGCCGCCAGATTGCCCGTCCAGTTAGTCCCCTTTATCAGCTGCATTCTCATGGTCTTGAAATAATCGGCGTCACTGACCGCCACGGTTGCCAGGTCAAGGGACTCACCCGGCTGCTTACCCTGCCAGTTATCTATCCGCTGATAAGACCAGATATCTGTAACCGGACTCGACGATTTAGTGACGTCGGTTACTATGCCGCTGGCCAGCAGCTCCTGCTTAAGAGAGGTATAGCTCTTGTTCAGGTCTGCGCTGGCATTTGTCATCAGCAGGCGGTCGGCGTCATACCCCAGCGGTCTGTCCTTTGTATACTGTATCTGCTGATAAATGATGATCGTACTAATGATAAGCCCGACAGAACAGGAGAATTGCAATACCACCAGGACCTTCCTCGACAATATCGCCGACTTACCGGTCCGGACCACTCCTTTCAAGACCTTGATAGGATGGAAAGAGGAGAGATAGAACGCAGGCCTGCTGCCCGCCAGCAGACCGGTGAGCACTACATAACCGGCCATGATCACCCAGAAGACCCAGCTCGACCACGGAATAGTGATCCTCGTCCCCGCGAGCGTATTAAATGCCGGCAAAGTCGCCACGCTGATCAAAAGGCAAAAAAGAAAAGCCAGCAACGTTATGGCGAATGATTCGCACAGGAATTGAATGATAAGGTCCCTTCGCTGCGAACCGATCGCCTTCCTGACACCTACCTCCCTCGCCCGCCTTTCCGACCTGGCGGTAGAAAGATTCATAAAATTGATACAGGCGATCATCAGGACGAGAGCGCCGATGATGCTGAACATCCTGACATAGTCGATAAACCCTCCGGCCTGTATTCCCTCCCGGAAATCAGAATACAGATGCCAGTCCTTAAGAGGATGCAGGAATGCCCTGGACTTATATATCTTATAATCTTCGGGGTCATGGTCTTTCAACAATCGGCTGAGCACCGGCTCCACCTGGGTATGGGATACACCCGGCCGTAAGGACACAAAGGTCTGCCAGGAGGCGTTCCGCCAGTTGCCAAGCTCCTGCCTCAACCCCGCTTCAGTCTGGACCGCATGACTGAAAGGAACAATAAAATCGAACTGCAGAGTAGAATTAGCAGGGATATCATTCAGTATCCCCGAGACAATAGCATTGTAGGAGTTGTCCATGCGGACGGTTTTGCCGACCGGGTCCACGTTCCCAAACAGCGATGTAGCCGTCGACTGGGTAAGCACGATCGATCCGGGGTCACTCAGGATTTCTCTTCTATTGCCTTGTTTCAACGGAAATTGAAAGATCTTCAGGAAATCCTCGTCCGCCATCGCACCTCTCAGATAGAGCTTTTTATCACCGGCTATCAGTGACCGGCTGCCAAACCAGTCCGTTCGCGCGACATATTCTACGCCAGGCACCTCCCTTCTTATCGCCTCCCCCAGTGGCAACGGCGTCGCAGACTGTGACCATCCTCCGCCGCTGCCGGACATGCGCATCCAGACCTGGTAGGACCGCTGATAATCCGGCAGCCAACGATCATAAGAATACTGATAATGAACCCATAAGCCAATTAGAAGGGCGACGGTCAGGCCAATGGCCAGACCGAAGATATTCAGGGCGCTATAGGCCTTGTTTCGGACAAGGTTGCGCCAGGCCGTTTTAAAGTAATTCTTAAGCATACTCCTGCCTCCGCATCAAGCGTGCCCCTTTCCTATAATTATAAGGATCAATAACTTAATTCCCATCTGCATAACCGAAATGTCCGGATTCGATACGCCCCTTGTCCTTATACGCTCACCATGGGTTAAAGAATAGCAAAAACCGGGTTTTCCAGCGCCCGGCGGCGCGGTACATTTGTGTCATAAAACAAAAGATCATGTCAACCCAACAAGAGATCAATTATAAAAGGATAGCGGAGGCGATCGCATTTTACAAGCAAAATTTCAAACGGCAGCCGTCCCTCGACGATGTAGCCGAACACGTCCACCTCAGCCCCTTCCACTTCCAGCGGATGTTCAAAGACTGGGCCGGAGTGACGCCCAAACAGTTCCTGCAGTACCTCACCCTGGAGCACGCCAAAGAAGTGCTGAACAAGGAGACAGACGTCACGCTCTTCGACGCAGCCTTCGAATCGGGTCTTTCGGGCACGGGCCGTCTGCACGACCTGTTCGTAAAGATCGAAGGAATGACCCCCGGCGAATACAAGAATGGCGGGGAAGAACTGAACATCAACTACCAATTCACCGAAAGCCCCTTCGGACAGCTGCTGGTGGCTTCGACCAATAAAGGTATTTGCTATATGGCCTTTGTCGACGAAGCCTGGGAGGCCGCGCTGAAAGACCTGAAAAGCAAGTTCCCCAATGCCCATTTCTCCGACCGCGCAGACGAGCTCCAGGAAAAGGCGCTGTCCATCTTTCACCGGGACTGGAACAAACCCTCAGAGGTCAAGCTGCACTTGAAAGGCACCGATTTTCAGATCAAGGTATGGGAAACCCTGTTAAAGGTCCCGATGGGAGAACTGACCACCTATTCGGGGATCGCCGGCAAATTAAAACACCCCGAGGCCGCACGCGCAGTGGGTACTGCGGTGGGCAGCAACCCGGTAGCCTTCCTTATTCCCTGTCACCGCGTGATCAAGGCGGACGGCCAGATCGGCGAATACCACTGGGGAAGCACCCGCAAGAACGCGATCATAGGATGGGAAGCTACACAGGTATATGCTCCGCAGGAAAACTAAAATAGATGAGTACGATCCTACAACGGCTACAGCAGGTAGACTGGCAGAAGAAGTCCAAAGACCTGCATCTGAATGGTCACGTGATCATACCAGGGGTACTGACAAAAGAAGAATGCGGCGACCTGGTCCACGGATACGATAACGATACCCTTTATCGGAAGACGATCAATATGGAACGATATCGCTTCGGCAGCGGAGAGTATAAATATTTCCAGTATCCCCTTCCCGGACTGATAACCACTATCCGCGAGGCCGTCTATCCCCGGCTGGCGCCGGTTGCCAACCAATGGATGGACGAGGTGGGCGTCGAAACACGCTTCCTTTCTTCACACGAAGAGCTGAAGCAGCGCTGTACAGAGAAAGGACAGACAAAACCTACGGTCCTGATCCTGAAATATGGCCAGGGAGGATTCAACACCCTGCACCAGGACCTCTACGGGGAAGTCTATTTCCCCATGCAGCTGGTCCTCTTCCTGAACCAGCCGGGGAAAGACTACACGGGAGGAGAGTTTGTGCTAACAGAACAGATACCACGGGCACAGTCAAAAGCGATCGTTCTGCAGCCGCAACAGGGCGATATGCTATTATTCACGACCAGCTGGCGGCCGGTAAAAGGCAGCCGCGGCTGGTACAGGGTAAATATGAAACACGGGGTGAGCCCGGTGAACAGCGGTTCCAGGCATACACTGGGGATCATCTTCCACGACGCGGAGAGCTAAACCCGCCCCCAATCCCAACCCAGCGGTCCCCATCCCTACTCGGCGCGAAGGCTCTTTACCGGATTGGCCACTGCAGCCCTGATCGACTGATAGCTAACAGTCGCCACCGCGATAACCAGCGCCAGCAACCCCGACATTGCAAAAACGGTCCAGCCCATGGGTACCCGATACCCATATCCCTCCAGCCATTGATCCATGGCGAACCAGGCCACAGGCGCCGCTATCACAAAGGCTATTCCAACCAGCAGCACAAACTCCCTGGCGAGTAAGGTCGTAATGCTGGCCACGCTTGCGCCCAGCACCTTGCGAACGCCGATCTCCCTGATCCGGTTCTCCGCCATATAGGCCGCCAGCGCAAAGAGCCCCAGACAGGAAATGAGAATGGTCAGACCAGCAAAAAGTGCCGAAAGACTGCCTACCTGCTGCTCTTCTTTGAATTTTCTCGCATAGGCATCATCGGTAAAGACATACTCGAAGGGATAACGGGGATTATAGTGTTTAAAGATCTTCTGCGCTTTTTCAATATCGGTAGTGATGGAATTGGCCGGGTTCAGCTTGAAATGGATCACTTGGCAGAAGAATCGAGGGCCGGCGATCATCATCGGGGCGATATGCTCGGCGAATGGAGATTCCAGGATAAAGTCCTTTATCACCCCTACGACATGCCACTTTTCCTGTTCTGCACCGGTCCCTCGCCACACATTCGCACCGACCGGATTTTTCAGCCGCATGGCCTTGACCGCCGTTTCATTAATCAACACGGCCGTGCTGTCGGTCGCGTATTTGTAGACGTCAATATCCCGGCCGGCAATGAGCTTTGCACCCAGCGTATTCGCAAAGCCTGCGTCTGCGGCAAACTGGATAAAATCCGTTTTCTTGTCGGCCTGCGTGCTGCCATCCCATTCATAATCCCATCCATCGCTCCAGTGCTGAGTGACGGGGCCGGACGTCTTGGTCACGGCGACCGCCGCGCCGCTGCTGAGCAGCTCTGCCCTGATCGAAGAATAGTACTTGGTAGCGTCCCCTTGGGTAAATGTATAGACAAGATTGTGCCGGTCATAGCCGGCATCCCGGTCCTCTCCATACTGTATCTGCTTTTGGATGATCAGCGTACAGATGATCAGAATGATGGCGAAGCTGAATTGAAGGACAACGAGGACCTTACGAACGGGCACGAGCGCATCGGCCTTCCTGAATGTCCCCTTCAGCACTTTCACCGGCTGGAAGGACGACAGATAAAAAGCCGGGTAGCTGCCGGCCAGCAGACCGGTAAATAGCACAAAGCCTACCGCAAAGACCCAAAATATCGGTTCATTAAAGTGAATGGCCAGTTGCTTGCCCACAAGCAGGTCGAACTGATCGAGGCTGACCACAGCCAGCACGATGGCGACCAGGAAAGCAAGGCCGGATATGAGAATGCTTTCTCCTATGAACTGGGCGATCAGAAATCCCCTGTATGCGCCGATCACCTTCCGCACGCCCACCTCTCGTGCCCGCCGCTCGCTGCGGGCCGTAGAAAGATTCATAAAGTTTATGCACGCGATCAGCAGGATGAATGCCGCAATGACGCCAAAAAGCCGAACGGTCTTGATCTTTCCTCCGACAAGCACGCCATTCTCGGACTTAGCATAGAGATGATAGCGGCACATCGGCTGCGTAAATACTTCCGTCGTTTCCCTGCCACCCGAATGGTCGATGGTGACATTTTTTACCTGCCGGTCAAACGCGGCCTGCGTCACACCGGGCTTCAGCAACACAAAAGTGTATACCGAATTATTGCCCCATTGATTGTCGTCCCAGCCCAAATGCGTCATAAACGCCCAGGGTAAAAGATAGTCGAAAGCAAAAGAGGTATTGGGCGGCAGGTCTTCCATTATACCGGTCACCATAAAGCTGGCTGTGCTGTCGATAACGACCGTCTTGCCCATGGCTTCCTCATTCCCGAACAATTTCTTCGCCATCCCCCTGGTAAGGACGATTCCCTTGGGGCCGTTGAGCGCACCCGCGTCCCCTTTGATCATAGGGAACTGGAAGATATCGAGAAAGCTGCTGTCCACGAACGCCCCCCGCGTATTGAGGTGAACATCCCCGACGCTGGTCAAAAAAGTAATGTTATTGAAACGGGCCACTTTCTCCACACCCGGAAAGTCCTTTTGCAACACAGTTGCCAGCGGCTTCGGAGTATTGTTCCATGCCAGGGGCTTACCTTCGAACCTATCCCGGTTATACAGCGCATAGATGCGATCGGTCTTCGGATAGATGCGGTCGTAGGAAAGCTCATTCTGTATCCAGAGCAGGATAAGAAGGGCGCTCGCCATGCCGATGGCAAGACCGGATATATTGATGATAGAGAAGCTTTTGCTCCGCAAAAGATTACGAACGGCGATCTTGAGATAGTTCTTGAACATACCTTGGCGATGCGAATAGAATGCCAGAGTTACAAGATATTGACAGCCAAAAAATTAGACTCGATGCCGTCGCCCCTGGTGTTCGGCATTGACACAGTCCCTGTACGGGTTCAGCCAGGCCGGCGCGAAGCAACCCTGGGGCCTAGTCGGCGCGAAGCACCCGGACCGGGTTCGTAAGGGCCGCCCGAACCGCCTGAAATCCAACCGTGCCCGCCGCAATAACGACCGAAAGAAGCCCCGTAACCGCAAAGATCCACCACGAAAGATTGATATGATAGGGAATATCTTCCAGCCACTTGCTCATAAACCACCACGCCACCGGAGAAGCAATGAAGAACGCAATGACGACCAGGACGATAAAATCTTTTGATAACAGGGTGACAAGCCGCATGATGGAGGCCCCGAGCACCTTTCTCACGCCAACCTCCCGCAGACGGGATTCGGCCATATAGGCGCTGAGCCCGAATAATCCCAGACAGGAGATAAATATGGCCATCCCGGCAAATAGCGCGGCAAGCGTCCCGAAATGCCTTTCACCCGTCAGTTTCCAGAGATCGTAATAGTCGACAAAAAAATACTCGAAAGGATAGTTCGGGTTATACCGTCGGAAGATCGTAGTCAGCCGGGAGATATTCGCAGAAGTATTGTTCGCGGCATTCAGCCGGAAGGTAATTGTCCCGAACCATCTGTCGATGCCTAACTTACTATTAGGGCCTTGCACTACAATGGGGTTGACCCGGTTGTACAGCGATCCTGTAACAAAGTCGCCGATCACACCCACGACATGCCAGGTCCCTTCCTCACTGCGAAGCACCTGGCCGATCGGATCGGGAAGCCCCATATTCCGCACCGCCATTTCGGTCAGCAATACCGCCGACGAATCCGTCGGGTATTTTTGAATGTCTATGTCACGGCCCGCAACCAGGTGCAGCCCCATCGTCTTTACAAAGGTCCTGTCAGTCCAGTATTCGATCAGGCTGACTCGCTGCTCCGGGTCCTTTCCCTGCCACTCGTAGCCGTCATTGTGCGCCCATACCTCCGTTATCGGCGAATTGGTGCGTGTGATATCCGTAACGATCCCGCTGGCCAGCAGGTCATGACGGATCAGCTCATAGTTCTTTCGCATGTCCCCCTTCATATAGACAAAGGCAAGATTGTCCTTGTTATAACCCGGGTCCCTGGTCGTCGCATATTTCAATTCCCGGTAGATAACGATCGTACAGATGATAAAAGCAATCGCAAAGCTGAACTGGAAGACCACAAGTATCCGCCTCGGGGTGACCAGCGCGTGGATGGTCTTGAAATGACCGCGGAGAATATTTATCGGTCGGAAAGCCGAAAGATAAAACGCCGGATAACTGCCAGCCAACAGACCTGTAGTGACTATAAATGCCGTCCCCGAAAGCCAGAAAAAAGGATTCCCGTAGGGGATCGCCAGATCTGTCATGATCAGCTGGTTGAACCAGGGCAGGGCCAGGATAACGATAACAAGCGCCAGGACACCCGCCAGTGCAGCGATGAGCAGCGACTCCCCGAGAAACCGGCCTATCAGCGAGCCCCTTCCCGCCCCCACCACCTTGCGGACCCCCACTTCCCGGGCTCTCCGGATGCTGCGCGCGGTGCTCAGGTTCATGTAGTTGATGCAGGCGATAAGCAGGATGAACCCCGCGATGACGGCCAGCATCCGGACAAAATTAATGTCTCCGTCAGTGGCCTCGCCGTTGACAAAATTGGAATAGAGCCGCCATTTACGCATGGGATGCAGGAATATCTCGGCCTTCGTCTCCGGCGCATGCGCACGCACAAGATTCCGCAGAGAGATATTGGCGACCGTCTCCGTGATACCCGGCCTCAGCAGCAAATATGTGCCGACCATATTATTGGTCCAGCTGGCATTGTCCCAGTGCACTTCATTGGTGTAGGACCACGGTATCAGGTATTCGAAATTGAACCGGGTATTGGGAGGCAGATCTTTGAGAACACCGGTCACCGTAAATCCCGAGGTGCTGTCAACATTGACAAATTTCCCCACCGGATCGGCATTGCCAAATAGCTTTTTGGCCAGCTTCTCCGTAAGGACCACAGAATGCGGGTTGCGAAGCGCCGTCTCCGCATCACCCTTCAGAAAAGGAAAATCAAAAAGTTTGAAAAAACCCGGGTCCGTTAAAAACCCCTGGGAGGCGATGTGCTTGTCGCCGGTAGAAAAGATAAACGCACCTACCCAGTTCATCCTGACCACCTCTTCTACTTCGCGCCGATAATTGGCCTGCACCACCGGCCCAAGGACCATCGGCGTTCTGCCATTGCATTCTATCTGGCCATTAAAGACAGCGCGGGTAAATACCTGGTAGACCCTATCCCGGTTCTTATGGAACTGATCACTGGTCACCTCATTACGGATCCACAGGATCAGCACGATCGCGCTGGCAAGACCAATAGCCAGCCCGGATATATTAATGGCTGAAAACGCTTTGTTGCGGCGAAGACTACGCCAGGCTATCTTAAAATAATTGTCGAGCAGGTCTAGCTGGTGAGTAAGTTGAGCCCTGAAACCCCGCGCCGGCTGCAAAGGTTCTTCGGATGCGCGGGCCGCCTGCCCTTCTGTCCCCGCGGGTCGGTCGAGACTCCTGAGCGCCATCCGGGTAAGATGCCGGCTAAACGCATCCTCCGCCTCAGTCTCCTCTTTTTGGGGTTGGGCCTTCCAAAGATCGGCCAGCAGCTGAAGGGAATACGTCATCTCGGGATGCTGTTGCTGCCAGACCTCCAGCTCCTTCAATTCTTCCTCCGTGGCTTCACCGGAAAACTTACGGGCCATCAGGTGCCATATACGGTCCTTGTCTTTCATACCAGCGGAGGCAGCATTTGATTCCGCAGCAATATACTCAAATTATATGTTATACGGCACGCCGTGAGCCGGAGCCACTGCCGGCAAAAGATCGAGCTGAAGGCGGACCTCAAATCTGGCGCTATCTCTCTGAATATCCAGCAAGTGCCTGCCAGGATAAAGAAGATCCAGCCTGCGCCGTACATTCTTCAGCCCGACGCCGCCGGACAGTTGAGGTCCCTCGACGCCGCCGGACAGCCGATTTCCCCCCACGCCTCCGGACAGCCGCTTTCCTCCAATATTGCCCGTCCTGCGCTTCTCCCCGCTGCCAACCGGGACGCTGTTGGATACGCTCAGCTCCAGCCGACCCTGGCATCGCCCTAACCGTATCACTATCCAGTTCGACGAGCCGGGTTCCCTCGAGACGTGCTTGAACGCATTCTCGACAAAGGCCATCAATATGAAAGGCGCTATATATAGCTGCCGCTCCGACCCGGTATCCAGCTCACAGCTGACCCGGACATTGTCGTTCTGCCGCAGCCGTTCCAGCGCGATGGAATTTTTTATGTATTCTACCTCCTTGTACAGCGGTATCTGGTTATCGTCGCATTCATACAGCTGATAGCGCAGCAGATCGGAAAACCGGGCCAGCGACTCGGCGGCAGTATCCGGCTTCTTGTGGATAAGAAAAAATATGGAATTGATGGTGTTGAAAAGGAAATGAGGATTGAACTGCTGCTTTAAAAAATTGAGCTCGGTTTCCAGCTGATCCTTCTCCAGCTGTTGTTGTCTTCTTTGACCCCGGACCCATACCACCGTCAGCTTGATGCTGGTGGTAATGATAACGCCAGCGAATAACGCAGAGAGCGCGTTACCAAAAAAATACCAGGCACAATGGCCGGGCCCATACCGCTGTTCGATCGTTTGGTGTGAAAAGAATGCCGTCAGATAATATCCTGCAAGGATGCCGCCTGACGCAAGAAGCATGGAGGACAGCAGAAGACTGGAATAAGCAACAAGCTTCCCCTTCCCGAGATACTTCGGGATGAGAAAAAAAAGATTCAGACAGATAATAAGTATATGTATCGGGATCTGGAACATCAGCGCCTGTGTTCTCCCAATATACGTCTTATTCCCTGCCAAAGGCCGGCGGTTATTTGAACGGATAGTTTTTATTGACGAAATGCAATCCCGGCGCGTCAGCAATTATTGCTATCCGGTGAGCATTCCTGTTTGCTGGTTCCTTCAAACGCCTTTTTTTTACAGCATGAAAAGTCTACTCCTCTCCTGCTGTCTGTTTTGTATATTTCTCAAAACCTCCGGCCAGATAACAGCACGGCCGGATACAGCCACGCTAAAGGCGGCGGTCATACGGGCCGAAAAGCCCCTGTTCCGCCAACAGCTGAATGGGACGGTTGTCAACGTTGCCAACAGCATTCTGACAAAAGGCAGCAATATCCTGGAGGTGCTCGAACGAAGCCCGGGTATCGTCATCGACCGCAGAAGCGGTTCCATCTCGCTCAACGGAAAGGATGGAGTTGTAGTCCTGCTGAATGGCAAACAGCTGCGGATGTCCATGGGCCAGCTGGTCGACCTGCTGAACAGCATGCCCGCAGACAATATCGAGAAAATAGAGCTGCTGACAAGTCCGCCTGCCGGCTACGACGCCGACGGCAACGCCGGCGTGATCAATATTGTCCTGAAAAAGAACAGGGATAAAGGCACCAGCGGCTCGCTGACCGCTTCGGCAGGATATGGCTACCGGGAAAAAGCATCCGCCAGCCTGAACCTCTCGCACAATTCCAAAAAGGTAGACGTCTACGGCTCGTATGCGTTCTCCCACGACCGTTATGAGGTCAGCTGGCACGCGCTGTCCACACAGAACCTGCCTTTGCTCGGCGGCGCGACGACCGCCGATTTCCTGAGCCTGATCCGACCCGTCTCCAACACCCACACCATCACTGGAGGAACGGATATCCGGCTGAACCCGGGAACCTCCATCGGCGCCAGCATCAACTATAGTAACAACCAGACCAATACGACGACACATAACACGGGCAGCTATATCGTGCTTCCCGATTCCCCGCTGTTTTTGAACGCTGCCATCCGGGAAACCAATCGATGGAACAATCTTCTGTTATCCGTCGACGGCGGGAAGAAAGTCGGCGGAGACAGCCGGCTCAGCTTCGAACTGGATCTGCTGGACTATCAGAATAACCACCCCACCGACGCGCTGAGCTCATTCGTAAATGCACAGGGCGCACCGGCCGGCAATAATGATACGCTGTCCTCTCCCCGCCAGAAAGGATATTCTGTTACCCCGATCAGGGTAGGCGTAGGCAAGCTGGACTTTGCCGGAAGCCTGGACCCGCATATCCGGCTGGAGACCGGCATAAAAGCTACCTACACAAAGACGTCCAGCCGCTCTGGCATTGCGAGCCTGGTAGGAGACCAGTGGGTCAACAGGGATGGAACATCCAATAATATGGTAATGAAAGAAGGCATCGGGGCGGGCTATATCTCCCTTACCGCGACCCCCGCCCCAGCGACAAGCCTGATTGCGGGTGTCCGTTATGAATATTCGGATACCCGGATGGATGACCCGGACCAACAGCAGCCAGTCATCCACCGAAGATTGGGGCAGTTGTTCCCCTCCCTATTCTTCTCCCAAAAGACAGGGACGCAATCGGAGCTCCAGCTCGCCTATACGACCCGCATCAGCAGACCCGCCTACAACGACCTCGCATCTTACGTCATATATACAAGCCCTACCTCGATCGCGACGGGCAATCCGCTGTTAAAGCCCACGATCACCAATAGCCTGCGACTTGGATATGTTTATCATGGCTATTCTATTTCGGCTACCCTCAGCCGGGATAATGCACCGATCGTCCGCTACCAGATAACGCCAGGTACGGACGGCGTGCTGATGGCCCTGACACCGGAGAACCTCGTTTACCAGAACACCCTGCTCCTCCAGGCAAGCCTCCCGCTGAAGATCGGCAGCTGGTGGACGATGAACCATACGATCACGGGCGGCTGGCGAAGATACACAGCGGATTTCACGCCAGAGCCGTTTGCGAACAGCTGGTTCGGCTATTCGGCTAGTTTCAGCGAGTCTTTCCGCCTCCCCCGTCACTTTTCGCTGGAAGTCTCGGGCTGGTACAATTCGGGAAGCTACGAAGGCACAAGAATGACAGAACCCTTCGGGGCACTGAACGCTGGTATAAAAAAAGAGCTGAACAACGACGGCGGCGTCCTGCAGCTGTATATGACCGACCTGCTGCGAACAACGGTGTACATCAACTACTATGGGACACTGACAACGGAAGCCTTCGCGCTGAAAAGCAGGGTTCCTTTTCAGCCGGAGTCCTATCGATATCAGAGCATACGCCTCAGCTATTCCAGGAACTTCGGACGCGGCAGCCAGAGCAACCACGGCGGCGGCGCCCAGAGCAGGCACGGGGACAGGTCCCGCGACGAAAGCGACCGGATAAGAGAATAGTCCTTACATTCGTCCAGGCCCGCCGCCATCATCCGCCAACAGGAAGAGCTCAACAAACAACAGCAGGAGATGAACGCACTCAATTTCCGCTATACGCCGAACTAGACCCCTTCTTCCAGCAAGGTCTTTATCTGGACCAGCAGCGGCGTCCATCCCCCGCCGGCCATGGTCTCCTCATAGCGCTTGGCGCCTTCCGCAACAGCATTATAGTCACCTTGCGTAACCGCCAGCCGGGTATGACCATCCTGCTCCGTCAGGTCATAGGTGATGGTAAGATAATTTTCCGGAATATCAGGAATAGCCGGATTGTTGGGATCGATCGCGGTATAGACGAGCGACCTGCCGGGCTCAATGCTGACAACGTTGCCCTTGACGGCGACCATATCCAGGCCGTTGAAATTGCCTTTCCATATTAGGGGGCTGCCCGGCCGCCAGTCGGAAAGGGCTTCACAACCAAACATATATTTTTTTGTCATCGCGGGATTGGTAAGGGCATCCCACACGGCTGCTGCCGGGACCTGGATATCGATAGCGCTGCTGACGATCAATGGCTGGCTCATATTGCTGTTTTTTTGATTATGCCACAATATTCGCCCCATTTCGGCGTCCTCAATTGCAGATTATGGATTTTTTCTAATGGAATCCGGAGTAAGCCCAAAACGCTTCTTGAAAACATTGTTGAAATGCTGGGGAGTGGAGTAGCCCAGCTCAAAGGATATTTCGGCAGCCGTCTTCCGTGTATCCATCAGGTAACGGTACGCCAGCAAAAGCCGCTGCTCGGTCAGATAGCCAAAAACCGTCGTGTTAAAGATCTCCTTAAAGCCCCGCTTCAGCTTGTATTCATTGATCCCGACGGTGCGCGCGATCTGGGAAAGACTGGGAGGCTCGCTAAGACGATCATTGATAAGATCCCGGACGGCGATGATCTTTTCTTTGTCCCCGGGAGTCCTGACATACTCCTGCTTCCTGTTCATGGCCAGCGAGCAGGACTCGGCGCAAAGGACCAGCAGCTCGATACTCTTTGATAGAAGGAACAGCTGCTGCAGATCGCCGCTGTAATGATTGTTGACGATCTGATGGACCACCTGCTCTATCTGCGGGTCGACGGCCCCCCACTGGTCGGATAGCAGCACCGGCTTGCCACCGGCGACCTGGTCTCCAAAACGCTTGAGGAGGTCGCTGGCATTCTGCGTAAACTTCAGGAATGTTTCCCGGGGGAATTGTATGCCAAAGGTCTCCAGCTCGAGGGTACGATTCTCCACCGTCATATCGAAATCAGGGGAATACATGATATTGTGATGACCGCCGATCAGGTGAAAATCGGTGTCAAGCTGCCGGTAGTAGAAACTGTAGTTACCCCTGAGGCCTATATGCAGACGTATGACATCGGTGTTCGTACCGGAGGCGCTAAAAGACGTCAGCGCGTTGAACCGCGAGATGGCATGTCCCATATGGATGCCATCGAACACCCAGGTAAGGGAATCCCGGCTACCGGCCTCATTCTCGAATTGCTGACGCTGTTGCATGTCATAAAGATACAGATCAATGCCCAATGGGCCCATCGCTGACCTTTACCCCGTCCTTCCAGACAGCAGAGATCGTGCGGGTATTGCGGATGTCTTCCAGCGGATCTTTATCGAGCACGATAAGATCGGCCTTCTTCCCGGTCTGCAAAGTACCCCGGACGTTGTCGACATGCAGGAATCTTGCTCCATTACCGGTTGCGACGGCGATCGCCTCGAGTGGGGTTAACCCGGCCTTCACCATCAGCTCCATCTCCATATGCTCCGAAAAACCCTGCGCCCGTATCGGACTGGCGCCGGCATCAGTGCCCAGGACGACGGGTATCCCCGCGCGATACAGCTTGAGGAGATTCTTCAGTGCCACGTCCAGGGCCGTCTTTTCCTGGGGAGTGACCGGGCTCTTGCTGATCTTGTCCTTGTAGGCGGCGCTGGTGATCATATCGTATACACCCGGTTCCAAAGAATTACGGAAAAAAGTATCTTCTAGCCAACCCGGACTGTCTTCGTATACATAGGCGAACTCGTCGAGCGAAAGGGTGGGGATATAGGTAATATTCTTTTTCTTCATCTCCGCCAGCAGGAAATCGTCGACAACGGCATCCCGTATGCTGTGCGCCATCGCGTCGACACCAGCCTCGATCAGCCGGTAAGCATCAGAGATATGATAGAGATGGGAGGCCACCCGTATATTGTGCTTGTGGGCCTCTTTGATGATGGCCGAATATATCTCCGGCTTCATGATCTGGTCCTTCCTGTACTGCCCGTAAAAATCATCCACCCACATCTTGATGATGTCCGGACGGAAAGCGACCAGCTCCTGCACCTGGCGAACGGCCTCTTCGGGAGTCTCGGGACGATAGATATGTGACATCCCCATTCCTTCGGGGGGCATGGCGCCCCTGACGCCAAAACCATAGATGGCCGAGAACATGGTGGCGCCAGGAATGAGTCCGTTTTTGGAAGAATCCCTTATGGCTACACCGAGGGGCTGCTCCGTCCCCATGGACAGGATGGCCCCGACCCCATAGTCCTGGAAATGCAACAGCTGACGCCGGACATTCCCGGAGCTATAATTATCGCTGCTGGTGGAAGTTCCCTTCAGATTACCGACATGCGTATGACAGTCGATGATCTCCGGCATGATAAACTTATTGCTGCAGTCGATCTGTATGGCATCAACCGCAGGTTTGATCTTCCCCCGGGTAATATTGGCAATCTTGCCGCCGCGGATGACGATGGCGGTATGGGGCTGCACCGGTCCTCCCGTCCCGTCGATAACGGTGGCATTGAGCAGGATGGTCTCGTGCTGCTGGGCAAATACCCCTGCAACGGCAACGGACAACAGCATCAGGGTAAAAAGGAATCTCATAACGTTTAAAATTGAGACTGTAAGTTATGAGATTATGCAATACATATACCCAGCCTGCCGGCCGACAGCCCCTATCCCTCCGCCGCCAGCGCCGGGCTCATAGCCGTGGCGATCCCGATCCGGGTCCAGCCATTGATATTGATTATAGCCATAATGATCTGGCTCAGATACTGCTCGTCAAACAGCCGGGCCGCCTCCTGGTACACCTCGTCCGAAACATGACGGTGGATGAAAGTAACGGCTTCGGCCAGGGCGAGGATGGCCCTCTCTTCAGGTGTAAAAAAGGGAGTCTCCCTCCATGCATTGAGGGCATAGATACGCTGCTCGGTCTCCCCCGCCTTCCGGGCGTCGCGCGTATGCAGGTCTATACAATAGGCACAGCCATTGACCTGCGAAACCCTGATCTTGATAAGGTCCTTGTGCGTCCGGCTAAGCCGGGAAGCCTCTACATATTTGTTCATCTCGACCATGACACGATAACCCGCCGGCTCCGCCTGGTTGATCCTGATCCTTGTACTCATAGACTTAATTTTTTGATACCCCAAATTTCCCGCGGGCAACACTCCAAAAAAATAATCATGATTAAGAAATCAGCGCCCCCCGCACCCCCATCACCCGCAACGGGACCTCATCACTTCACCGGGCGCCGGCTTTTTATCTTGCTCACAAATTCGGGGGTAAACCCAAGATAGGACGCAACCATGTATTGCGGCACCCGCTGCACAAACTCCGGGAAAGCGGTATTGAAATGGTGATAGCGCTCTTCGCCTGAAAAAGCGTAGATGAACAAAAGGTTCTGCTGAGACGCAGCAAAAGCACGGTGGACAATGAGCCGGAAATAACGATCCAGCTTCGGGATCCGGTCGCAGACCTCGTCCGTGACCCGGCGATCCAGGATCGCGATCTCGGAAGGCTCAATAGCCTGGATGTAGAACCGGGAAGGCTGCTGCCAGTCAAGACTCTGATAGTCGGTGATCCACCAGTTCTCGATCGCAAACTGGATGATCTGCTCGACGCCATTCTCCTGTATAAAATACATCCGGAAACAGCCCTTTAGCACAAAATGGTTGGCCGTACATACCTCCCGTTCTTTTAAGAGGAGCTCCTTTTTCCGCAGCTTCTTATGGCGGAGCATCGAATAAAGGATATTCTCCTCCTCATGGCTAAGGGGAACGAACTTCCTGATATGAGCAAATAGGGACTCGTACATAATCCTTACAGCAACTATAGAAAAGACAGGGTGGTTTTGATGATATCTTCCGCCAGCTTCTTGTCGATCCCTAACTTCACCTGGGTAGTAAGCCCCCACAGACTGTTGAGCAGGAACCGTGCAAGCGACCTGGGCTGGCGATCCCTCGATATCTGCCCCTTCTGCTGCCCCCTCCGGATGGCCCGGGCCAGCGCGTCCTCCGTAGCCTGCCGGTTCTCCCTGACGATCGTCTCCACCTTGGGGTCGTGGGGCACCAGCTCATGCACGGCGTTGATCATATAACATCCCCTCCTTCCCCTGGGTGACAGACATTCTTTATACGTCTCCTGAAATAGCTGACGAATAGCCAGCGGGATATCCTCCGCCTTGTCGAGATGAGCAATGACCGCAACGGTCTCGCGGTCGCGATAACGCTGCAAGGTCTTTAAAAAAAGACTGTGCTTGTCTCCATAGGTATCGTACAGGCTCGAACGGCTAAGCCCCGTTTCATCAATGATATCCTGCGGAGGAGTCCCGTTGTACCCCTTACGCCAGAACAGGTCCTTCGCCTTGTCGAGCATGTCCTCTTCATTAAATGACTTTGTACGTGGCATGTGCTTTTAAAGGTTGCTGTAACAAATGTACGAAATCAGCGGAACGCCTGTCGAAGAATACCTCGGCAAGATCAGCGCCAACTTGGCCTGAAATACTGAAAAGACTACCATTTTACCTGAATTGCTCACCACTCTGGTAGCAACCTGCGACGCGAACTTTGTATCCTAAACATTCAATTATGACGAAAACGACAAAGATCGCAGTGGTCACCGGCGGCAGCCGGGGCCTCGGAAGGAATATGGTACTGCGCCTCGCCGAAAAGGGAAATGACATCATTCTGACCTACAAGAGCAATAAGACAGAGGCGGACAAGGTCGTAGCCGAGGTCCGCAGCATGGGACAAAAAGCCGAAGCCCTGCAGCTCGACACGTCGGATAGCAAAGGATTCGACATTTTCCTGAAAAAGGTCTCGGAACACCTCGAACAGCATACGGGCAGCGGCAAATTCGATTTCCTCGTCAACAACGCAGGGGTCGCGGCTCACCACCCCATCGCGGAAACGCCCGAACAGACGATCGACGAGATGTACAACATCCACCTGAAAGGCGTATTCCTGCTGACGGAAAGATCGATCCCCTATCTGAATGACAATGGCCGGATCATCAATATCTCGTCGGGTCTGACCCGGTTCTCCCTTCCCGGCTATGCTGCCTACGCGTCCATGAAAGGTGCGATAGAGGTCTTTACCCGGTATCTGGCAAAAGAGCTCGGCTCCCGCGGCATCACGGCCAACACGGTTGCTCCGGGACTGACAGAGACCGATTTTACCAGACCTTTCCTCCCCTCCAGCGAAGAAGGAATGAAGCAAGCCGGGTCCATCTTTGCCCTGGGCAGGGTCGGCCGTCCGGAAGATATCGGCGGGGTAGTAGCATGGCTGTGTACAGAAGACGCACGATGGGTGACCGCCCAGCGGATCGAGGTCTCGGGGGGACAATTGCTGTAGGGAGTCGTACCTTTATAGCATGAAACAGCTGCTATTCATATCGGCAGGCAAAGTGTTCCCCGAAGGGGCCTTTGCCTTTCTTCATTTCCTGCGACAGCGGGAATCCTTCCACGTGAAGGGACTCTTCTTCAGCCCCATCGACTACGGCGGCACGGCTACCGCCAGCCACCTCCATAGCTCCGCCCCTTACACACGGACAAAGGATAAGGAGCGACAGGCTGTCGCCGACCATAAAGCCCATTTTGCACGACGCTGCGAACAGGCGAACATACATTTCCAGTTGCACGCCAACGACGAACCCTGGAATAAAACGCTGGCCGCAAAAGAAAGCCGCTTCGCCGACCTGGTCGTGGCCAGCGCAGAAGTGTTCTATGCAGAAATAGACGCCCGCGAGCCAAATCTTTTCCTGCACGAGGCTCTTCGCGACGCGGAATGCCCCATAGTGCTGCTTCCCGAAGATTTCGTGACCTTCGAACAGCTGTATTTTGCCTACGACGGCAGCAGGGAAAGCCTCCACGCCATGAAACAATTCGGCTACCTCTTCCCCCAATTCTCGGGCCTGCCCTCGGAAGTGCTCTATATAAAAGACGAAAAGTCGGAAAATCTGCCCGATGTAGACCTGCTGAAAGAATTTGCCGGCCTGCACTACGACAACATCGGCTTCTCCAAGCTGCATTTCAGGCCCGCCGACTTCTTCGCGGACTGGATCGCAGATAAGCAGAAAGTATTGCTGATAAGTGGGTCGTTTGGACGCAGCTCGCTATCCTATATGGCCAAGCGAAGTTTTGCAGAGAAGGTGATCCGGGAGCACAAACATCCCATCTTCATTGCTCATTTGTAGACCGCGGCATCGACTCCGCCAGCGGCGGCACCGAACGCCGCCGGCGCGGTGAACCAGCAGCACCGAGCTCACCAGCTCGGACAGGATGATGATAATTGACGCCGCAAAGTTCTACAAGCTGTATTCCCGCATGTTCAATATCCTCCTCCTTTATCACTATATAATATGACCCCGGGAGCCCAGGATTGTTAACTTTGTATATAAACTAACGATTATGCGATCCATAGTAGTGCCGGTGGATTTCCTCGACAACTCCTCCAATGCCGCCCGCTACGCAGCCGACATGGCGCTGGCGATCAACGCAGATATCCACCTGATCCATGTTCTGGAGCCCCCCATGGCCGGGGCGGAGATACCGGTTCCCGAGTACGTCTTCGAAGAAATGCAGCAGGACGGGGTCTCCCTTTTGCGCTCCCTGTCGGGAGAGCTGTCCGGCCGTACCGGCAACCAGGTCAGGATAACCTCAGATCTGGACGTCGGCTCCATAGAGTACCGGATGGACGAATTTTGCCGCCAGATCAACCCTTTCCTTGTAGTGACGGCCAACGAGGCGCTGGCCCGCAAGCTCCCATCCCCGGCGCTTTATGTTCCGGAAAAAGCCGCCTTTCACGCCATCAAAAAAATTGTCCTGGCATGCGAGCTGGACGATATTGGCGCGGGTATACCCTCCTCCCTTCCGTTCCTGAAAGAGCTGGCCGGACTTTTGAACGCCGGCTATGAGATGATAAATATCTGCACCAGGGCAGAAGAGCGCGAAGGAAAGGAAGTTTTCCAGTTCGATTCCTGGGAGGACAGACTAAAGCAACTATTCCCGCAGACGCATTTTGAGCGGTCAAATAATATCGCGGACAGCGTCAATAAATACCTGTGCAGCTCCGGCGCCGACTGGCTGATCGTCTTTCCCAAAAGACACAAGCTCCTGGATTTTCACGTCAGCCAGTCCAAAAAAATAGCCAAAGCCTGTACGATACCCGTAATGAGCGTACACCCATAAACACCGCGCGCCCCAAACAGCACCGGGCCCAACCGGCGACCCCGGCCGGCGCGACCCTAGCTCTTCAGCGAGATCAGCTTCGACTTCAGGTTATTCTCGATCTTGTCAAGCTCGCCTTCCGCCTGCTGCCGCCTGGCCTTGCCGTCCGCCCGTATCTTGAAGGTCTCCTCGATGGTGGCGATCAGGGGATGATCAGAAGTCGCATATCTCCAACAAGATACGTTACCTTGATGTGGAATGCTAGTGCCGGGCCACCGGATAAAAAAGTTTACAATTTATTAATGTTGGAACCATGTGCCCACGATCTTTTCGATCAGCCTACAGGGTCAGAACCCAGACGCGGATTGCGCCAAACCACGAGCCGCCAGGCCAGCTCCGCAGAGAACAGCATGGCCAGGGCCAGGGCGATAGGGAATAACATTTTCTCCGACGTCAGCAGCGTACCGGTAAGGGCGACGGCATAAACGCCGATCGGCAGCAGGATCATCAACAGGAGACCGGTATTGTTCAGCGGTATCCTGAATGGACGGTGCCGAAGCGGCTCCTTCCGGCGAAAGGCCAGCAGTGTAACAAATTCCAGGGTAAGACCGGCGCCGTAAAGGATAATGTCCATAACGACCAGGTCCGAAAAACTGAATAGGATAAGAATGCTGACGACCCCGGACGAGGCAATGATCGAAATATAAGGAGTTCCCCAACGGCGATGCTCGGCGCAAAGCCATGAAGGCAGCAGCTGGTCGTCCGCCATGACCTTGGGAACGCGGCTTACGGACAAAAGCACCGCCGAATAAAGACCAAGCGTGCTGGCCATACCACCCGCAGCTATCAGCATACCCAGCCAGCGGCCGCCGAGTATCTCGCCGACCCTCGGAAAATCGCCTTCCTCAAACGTCGACGTATCGATGCCGGACTGGTGGATAGCCAGGGTCGCCAGAATATAGATGGAGATCACCAGCAGGAAAGCCAGGCAGACCGAGGTAAAATAGGACCTGACAGGACGGGCTACCTCTCCCGCATAGGTCGTGGCGTTATCCCAGCCTATAAAATTCCACATCACCGTATAAAGCCCAAGGCTCAATGTCGAAAAATGCTGGCCATGGATGGCAGGCGCCGGCACGTGCAACGAAGCGTGATGGATGAAGACCAGGCCAATGGTCAGCACAAATGGGGTCAGCACGAGGACGCTGAGCACAATGGAAATCTTCCCTACTGGCACGATGCCTACTATGTTGAGTAAGGCCGATGCCCAGATAATGCAGAGACATACCGGTATCTTATACAAGGCCACCACAGGGAAAAAAAAGGCGGCATAGGTGACAAAAAGCACGGGATAGATGGCCAGGTCACAAAAAGTATAGAGCCAGGTCCACCACCCCTCAAAGAAGGCCCACCGGACGCCAAGCGCATTCTTTACCCACTGATAATAGCCACCCGTAACAGGCATCATGCTGTTGAGCTCGAGCACCGTAAGGATGGTAGGCACATCCCATAACAAGGGCGTGACGAGCAGCAGGAAAAGCGCCCCGTTGACGCCCACGTAGGAGAATAAAGGTTCGAGACCGTACGGACCTCCCGATACAGTAAGAAAGATGACAGCAGCAAGTTGCAACGGACCCAGCTTACGACGCATGGGCATAAAAATAGTACATATCGCCGGGTCAGACAATCCCTCGTTACCAATCGGTGAGCCTATCCTCTTTACCCAATATAATGGGGGACAAACCGGCTGAGATTGTCAGTGACCAGGCCGCTCGACTCCCGGATCCCCATTCCCGCAGGCTCCTGACCAATGATCCAGCTGCCTATCACCGGATGGTTGCCGTCATGATCGGGCAGAGCGAATAGCTCCTGGTAGATATACCCTTCCTTCCCATATTCCCCGCTGGTCTGCGCAAGCTGGCTATCGCCCTGTACGATCTGAATATTGGCCCCTTCCCGGGATAACATCGGCTTTTTGACATAGTTCCTGAGCCGGCCGCTTTCAAAATAAGCCGGCAAAAGGTAGGGACAATCCGGATACAGCTCCCAAAGCACCGGCAGGATCGCCTTGTTGGACAGGATCATCTTCCAGGCAGGTTCGATCCAGAAGGCCTTGTTCGTGTCGCTCAGGATATTACCGCCAAACTCATCACCCACCAGCCATTCCCACGGATAGAGCTTGAAGATATTCCGGATCGGCTGTTCCTGCATATCGACAAAGACCTCCCGCCCCCCATCCCATCCGATATCATCAATAAAGACCAGCCTGGTATCCAGTCCCGCCTGCATGGCGCAATCCCGCATATACTCAGTATTGGTAAGGTCTTCCAGCGACTGCTTTAGACAGGTAAAATGCAGGACGCCCGGATATAGATAAGTCCTCAGATAGGACCAATAGGCGATCAGCTTCTCGTGAATGCTGTTGAACTGGTCCTTATTCTTGTCAAAGTCCTGGAGCCAGAACCATTGTACAATACCCGCCTCGTACAGGCTCGTCGGCGTATCCGCGTTAAATTCCAGCAGCTTCAGCTGGTCGTCGCGCCAGACAAGGTCAAAACGGCCGTAAATAGCCGGGTGGTCTTCCATCCAGGATCGCTCGATATACGGAATAAAGGCCTCGGGAATGGCAAACCGGTCGTAGAGATGATTGTCCATGACGTGTTGGACGGCTCCAAGACAAAGATCCCAAAGCTCGGCCGAAGCCTTTTCGATATAAAGGACTTCGTCCATATTGAACTCGTAACAGGCGCTCTCATCCCAATAAGGAACATTGGTGGTATGAAAGCCAAAACCCAGTTTCTCTACGGCCTGTTCCCATTTATGCCGAGGCTGTATCGCTATTCTTTTCATGATAGTGGTGATAGTATTAGGATGACACGGAAAATCCACGGCCAAAGCCGCCTCTGACAATACCGGATTTTCCAAAATTGCTGCCGATATTGCCGCGTTCGCTGATCGCATCGGAATAGTAGCCTACACGGTGGTATTGGCCAAGGTAGTAATTACCGTACGGGCGGAACGCATAGTACCAAAGACCACCGTTGCCGTGGTAATAAGCCCTCGTATAGGGAGCCGTGGAGTCGCTGCGCACATAGACCTGGTTACCGCTGCGCCATTCATTGGAAGGACGGTGGCAGGAGGCCAGGGCGGCAGTGATCAGTATCAGTTCGATATGTTTGGACTTTTTCATTATTTCACGGTGATGAATATCTGGTAATCTTTTTTAACGCTTAGCTTTTGGGTCTCTCCCTGCGAATTCTCTCCCTCTGTGCTTAGCATGCCCAGCGCGGGTACTGTATCCCGGTGCTCTACTGTCTTATATTCCTGATAGTTCACCCATACCTTGTGTCGCGTGAGCAGCACGTCGTGCGTGCTGTCCGCATGCTCTACAGATACGGCCGTCTCAACAGAACCCGATTTGTCGACGGCAGCGGTTTCGTCTTCTTTTTCATTGTTGCAGGCATTTAGAAAGGGGATAAAAAGGAGAAGCAGGACAGGCCAGGGTCTCGATATCATATGTCTGTTAATTGAAGGCGTAAAATTAATCGCTGTATCCGGATAGTGAAAGCAGAATAGGGAATACCGGACCGCCGCCCATAGG
>Ga0105239_10001194_pt1 | contig 35507 bp, 33 predicted proteins | sample KBSC44metaG_FD_92761 | JGI IMG/M metagenome (GOLD analysis project Ga0105239, IMG submission 92761) | Corn rhizosphere microbial communities from Kellogg Biological Station, Michigan, USA - KBS C4-4 metaG | ecosystem: Host-associated > Plants > Roots > Rhizosphere > Soil | place: Michigan, USA... | reverse complement strand
TCATTGTGGTTGGCGTTCAGGAAGTCCGCTACCGCAGCCACGTCTACGTCAGTGATCGGTGCCAGTTCGACGGTCATCTCCCGCTCGTTCCCCTTTCCAGGGCTTGCCGTTCCGACGTGCCCCCGTTAGGCGGGTAATTCCGCGTTGCGCAGACATCGGCGACTCGTGGTCAAGATCCGCCGACACCTTCCGAGCCGGGCACGACCGAGTCGTAATCCACCGAAAGTGCTGTGCCACTTGGACGGCTGCAATTCTCCCGCCACCACGCCTGCCCGAACGCCGGCAGACTGTCGATCGGGTCGTAGAACGGGTAGACGCGGTTCAAGGCATCGACATCCGTTAGATCCAAACCGGTGCGGTAATTCTTGGTCCAGTACGAGATGCCCAGGTTCCGGTCGTATTGCACGACTTGATGAACCCACCGTTTACCGACATAGGGGACGTCGCAAACGATTCGCGGCGTCGCGAAGCCGGGCAGATAACCCATGATCGCCAACTGCAACTGTTGCGCCTCCCACAGTGAGGTCCGCCAGTGTTCGGCGTTGGGGATCATGTCGCACATGTAGAAGTAGTACGGCAGGATGTTCGCTTCGCCCTGCAGCGCGAAGCAGAGGTCGAGCAGGTCGTCGGCAGTGGCGTTCACCCCGCGCATCAACACCCCCTGGTTGCGAACGTCTCGCAGCCCTGCGTCAATCAGTGCCCGCGTCGCCGCCGCGACCAACGGAGTCACCGACTGCACGTGGTTGATGTGGGTGTGCAGTGCCAGGTTGACGCCGCGGGCAGCGGCGATGTGTGCCAAGCGATTGACTCCGTCGATCACCTTCACTTGCAGCCAGTGTTGCGGCAGTGCGGCCAGCGCCTTCGTCGCCAGGCGGATATCGCGGATGGTGTCAATCTCGAGCAACTGCATGACGAACGATTCCAGCCGCGGCCAGGGGACGTTGGCCACGTCCCCGCCGGACACCACGACATCACGCACCGTCGGTGTGGCGCGCAGGTAGTCCAGCATTCGGTCCTGTCGGTCGGCCGGCTGCAGGGTCAGCCTGTTCTTGCTGATCGTCGGTGTGGAATTGCCGATGAGATCCATCCGCGTGCAGTGCCCGCAATATTGTGGGCAAGTCGAGAGCATTTCGGCGAGGACCTTTGTCGGGTATCGATGGGTCAGCCCTTCCACCACCCACATGTCGCTCTCGTGCAACGAATCTCGCTCGGCGAAGGGATGTGAGCCCCATTCCGGCTCGCGATCGCTGAGCAGTGGCAGCATGTACCGCCGGATCGGATCGGCATAGAAGGCCTCGGTGTACGTTCGGCGTTCCAGCGCGCAGTTGGGCGCCATGGTGTTCAGCATCTGCGGCGGCAGCAGCATCGACATGGTGGCGCGCTGCTGCTGATCGGCCGCCAGGTCCATGTAGAACCGCTCCTCGAGCAGGTCCCCCGTGACCGCGCGCAGCTGCCCGATGGTCTTGACGGAGTGCGCTCGCTGCCATTGCGCGTCCCGCCATTCGGACTCCGTGACCGTCGCCCATCCCGGGTAGCGACGCCAATCCGGTTCGGACAACTCCTTGCGCACATAGGTGTACGGCTGATCGATTGCTGCAGTAAAGCCGGTACTCGTGGCTTCCGTGAACTCGGTGAGTAATGTCATTGCGCCATAACCTTTCCCGTAACGGTCGCCGGTTCAGCGCCGTAGATCAATTCGGTCGCGACGCGTTGGCCCGACCTGATCGCACCCTCCATCAGCCCGAAGAACTCCAGGCTGGTTTCGGTGCCCGCCCAGTGCACTCGGCCATGGGGTTCGGTCAGTGTCGGCCCGAGCCGCAACCAGTCGCCTGGGCCGAACAGGGCGGCGTAGCATCCCCTGCTGTACATCTCCGCCGGCCAGTCGGTCACCGAGCATTGCGTCGGCGGCGGCAACTGGGGAAAGAGTCGGCTGGTGTGAGCCAGTGCCGCGTCCCGCTGCTCGTCCGACGACAGCGCGCTGAAGGCCGATGCCGCAGCGCCGGTGACGAATCCCGTTAGTACACCGGTAGATTCATCTGGCGGAGAATCATCGACAGTGGACAGCAGCGGTCCGTGCGCGCTCACCGACCACCCGGACAAGCCCTGCTCACGCCAGATCGGGGCCGGATAGCTCAGATGTACTTTGACCGCGCAACCGCGGCCGGTGGCCGCCGTCGCCCGCGGCGCGGACAGTGCGGGCCTGAACTCGATCCGCTGCGCCAACAGCGGCGGTATGGCGACGACGACCTGGTCGGCCCGGTACTCGAAACGTCTGCCATCGGCGGATGAAACGCAATGCACCACGACCTCGTCAGCGTCCTGATCGATCGCAGAAACGGGATGGCCCAGCCGCACTCGCTCGCCGAGCCGGTCAGCGAGCGCCTCGCATAGCAGATGCGCGCCGCCATCGATCCGCCATTGTTGAGCCCCGCCCTCGAAGGCGTTGAGGTAGCGGATCCCTCCGCCAGAGCGCAGATAGAAGGCCATGTGCAGGACGGAGATTGCTGCCGGATCGGCCGCCATCATTTCACCGATGAACAGCGGGAAGAAGGTCCGCGCGTCCGGATGCTTGACCTCGTCGGCAAGCCACTGCGCGGCCGTCAACTGGTCGAGATACTCCGCGCGCGGGCTCTCCCACGGTGCGTCCGCCCGCACCTGCGCGACCAGTTCTTCGAGCCGATCGAACAGATCGCCGAGTGCGACCGCGTCCAGCGGGGGGACCCGGGTCGCTGTCGTGGTCCGCACATCCGATACCAGGAATGTGCTATCCCCCTCCATCACCGTGGAGGCCAGGCCGAGTCCGTGCTCCCGCACCATTGCGAGCAGCTCGGTATGCCGCACCCCCAGGTAGGCAGCACCCCCATCGGCGACGACACTGGCGGACACCGGGATACCGTGCATCCGGCCGCCTACCCGCTCACGTGCCTCGAGCACAGTGACCTCCGCGCCCACCGCCGCCAACTCGGCAGCGGCGGTCAGTCCGGCCAGACCGGCACCGACGACGACGACGCGCATGCCTCCCCGGTTCATGGCGCCACCGCGGCAATTCTGGCGAACAATCCGTCCGGCGTGGGATCGTCGAGGAACTCCTCGAACAACAACTCCGTCCCGAAATCCCGTGCGATCGCACTGAGCACCCGGGTGGCTAGCAGTGAATCGCCGCCCAGTTCGAAGAAGTCGGAGCTCGCATCCACCTCAGGGGTGTTGAGAACCATACGAAAGATGTGGACGATGTGGTCGGGGTTCATTGACCTGCTCCTTTGCCGTGGTAATCCGTTGCAGCACGCTGTGTTGCCGCACGATCAACTTTGCCGCTCGCTGTATAGACCAGCGTGACAACGAATCTCACTCGAGTGGGCACGAATTGACTGGGTAGTCGTTCGCGTAGGTAACGTTTCAGCTCAGCCGGAGTAGTCGTCGACCCAGCAGGAACGACGTACGCCGTCAACGACGTGCGGTCGAGTAGCCGTTCGCCGATGACGACGGCTCCCGCAACCGCGGGATGGGTGTTCAGCTGTGCCTCGACCTCCGCCGGATGTACGCGTACGCCGAGGATTTTCAGCTGTTCGTCGGCGCGGCCGCGTGAATACAGCAGACCGTGTTCACCGCGGGTGACCAGGTCCCCCGTGTGGAACCACCTGGTGAGTCCCGATCCGTAATCGGCCAGCGGGAATCCGGTAGAGGTGATTTCCGGCAACCCAAGGTATTCGGTGGCCAGAGAGGGGCCTGACACCAGCAGTTCACCCTCATCGGTGACGTGATCGCGGACATGGGGCAGCGGGCGCCCGAGCGGCGCCTCGGCGTCGTCGGCCGTGACTTCTGGTTCGCTGCCAGGTCCGCTCAACTGCACCGCATGGGTGATCATCGTCGTCTCGGTACACCCGTACGTGTTGAGCAACCTGATGTGCCCGACGTCGAGATCGCGCCACTGCCGCAATCGGGTGGGATCAACGCGCTCACCACCGATCACCACCAGCCGGACGCTCTCCGGCAGTGCAGCTTGCCCCTCGTGCAGGTAGAGCACCAGTTCGTGCCAGAACGCCGTTGGCAGGTCTAGCACCGTGATCTCCCGTTGCGCCAGCATGCGCACGAAGCGCGGGAACGATCCGGATTGAGCCTCGTCGTCGAAAACCAAAGTCGCGCCGCCGGTTAGCGTGGGCAGTATCTCCTCCAAGCAGGTGTCCCAGCCGAGCGAGGCGAATTGGAGCACGCGGTCCTCGCGGGTGAGTGCGAAGAGATCGCGAAGTGCGCGCACCGTGACGGTTAGGGCTCGCCGCGAGACGACCACCGGCTTCGGCACCCCAGTCGAACCGGAGGTGCACAGCACATACGCTGGATCACTAGCCTGCCATAGAGGCTGCGGCAGTTCGGTATCCGCAGGTGCCGGGTGATCGTCGAGCGTTTCGATCCGCAGATCTGCTTGTTCGTGCGGGTCGGCGGCTACCGCAAACAAGCGATCCAGGCCGAGTACCGCGGCGATCGCCTGCTTGCGGCCGACCGGAAGAGCGGCGTCGATCGGGCAGTAGGTGGCGCGAGCTTGCAGTATACCGAGCAAGTGCTCGACCGCAGCGGGTGTGTGCGAGACCAACGCTCCGATGAGACCGGATGGTCCGTCGGTGCCGAATCGGCTTGCCCGGTAGCGCAACCCGGCTAGTCGAACTCGCTCTGCGAGGTCTCGATAACTGATGGCGGTCCCGTTGTGCACGATGGCAGGATGGTGAGGCCAATCCCCCGCCGCGGTGGCGAAGTCGGTAATCACATCGCCCACGACATCGACGTCGGGAGAGACGACACCGGTGTCGGGAAAGATGGTGTGATACATGGCTTCCTAGTGGTTTTGTAGGGATTGGTCACCGGTTCGAAACCGGTCCTTGAAGTTCCTCACGAGGTCAGCAACACGAAACGCTCGATGACGACGAGCACGAACCCGACCAGAAACGGCGCCGCGGCGTACACGAGTGGGCGGAGCCGCCTGTGCTCGTCAGGTGCAATGCGAATTCGCCACACCTCACGCACGCTCAGAATGCCCAACACCATGACCAAGAAGCCCGCACCAACCGTGGTCCAAGGCGTACGCCACACCTGCAATCCAGTGGACGTAGGCGGGTAACGGTTGGCTACCGCGCCGGGGGGCCAACCGAGGGCATAGATGGTCGCGTCCGGGTTGTCGACAACGACCCGAAGCCCGGGGGCAGCGGCTAGCGCATGGCGGAATCGGCCGCTCCAATCCCTGGGGTAGCCCTGGCCGAATACTATGTACGCCTCCTGACTTCGCGTGGTGATCAGATACCCGCCGGTCCCCTGCTTCCTCAGCGTCTGCACCACCCCGGTCACGTCGGTCGGGTCGATCGGTGCCATCGTGTTCATCCAGTGGACTCGTTCCACGTCGCGGTAACCGAGCGGCATGAAGGGGGTGGAGTTGAGCTCGGGCACAGCGGTGACGTAGAGGAACTTCACGGGGCCAGACGTATGCTCGTAGACCGTCTCCACCGCGCTGACCGCCCCCTCGGGGATCCGTTCGAACGCCTCGTTGCCGTAACGAGTGACGAAGAAGGAGAACAACAGAACCAGAGCGCCTACGGCGGCGACGCATCGCGCGAGCATCGAGGGGCGTGATGCCGGGCGGGGAAACAAGGCCAATGCAGCGAGCACGGACGCGGGCGCAAGTGCGAACAAGTAGACGCGCAAGGCCATCTCGCCGCCGTAGCTCTGCATGAGCGCCAGACCGATCGGCGCGGCGGTCAGCACCAGCAGCACGCGGTCCTCGATCCCTCGCCGCCTCCGGCGGAGCAGCCCCCAGCCCGCGATCAGGAAGACCATCACAGTCGCGAACATCCGGGCGTGAACGACAAGCAGGTGCTCGGCGTTGCCAAGGCTGGCTCGGTTCCCCACCGCCCCACCGATATCCCCGACGCCGCTGGCCACGTCACTGAGGTTGGCCCCCCAATAGGCCTGGGTCATGAAACTGATCCACGCCAGAAGGATCACGACGAGCAGCACGGGGAGCCCGGTGAGCGCGCACCGACGGGCGACGACCAGCCCAGTAGCGCTCATCAGCATGGCGAACGGCGTCAGCTGATGGCAGACAGTCGCCGTGGCGAACAGGCCGACCACCACTGCAAGCACGACAACACGTTCCGCCGGCGCGGCCTTCCTGGGCGGCAGCTCGCCCCGTGATGCATTGCCCCAGAGCCGGCGCCACAGCTTGCTTGCCCAGCGGAAGGGCCTCGGAATGTCCCCGGGCGGTCTGAGTGGCGGGCGGAACCACATGACAACGAAGGCCACGAAGAGCAGGTAGAACAGCAATGACAAGCCCTGCGGCGAAAAGTAGTCCTGCCCAATCCAGTTGAGGAGGCAAAAGAACAACGCCGCCAACCACCTTGCCTGCCAAACCATCCGAATCGTGGTCATCAGCAGCCCGAGCGCAACCAGGTACAGCAGATTCAGCACCACCGGCGTCACGGTGAGGATGGTCTGCAGCGCCTCGAGCTTGCCCGAACCGGCCCAGAACGCGGCGAGCGCGAAGAATCCGGGCCAGGACCATCGGGTGTCGAGGTCCGGCGCCGTGGTCCCAGTGCGATCGATGAACTCGACGAAACCGGCATGGACCCAAGTGATCGCGAAGCGCGGCTCGGACTCGAGCAGCGCCGTGATGCCATGAAGCATCAGGACGAGTAACACCAGTTGCACGGAGAGCAACCAGACGCAGCGCCGCGGCAGTGAAATCGCCCCAATGAAGCCGACGGTGAGAAGTGCGAGCCCGACCAACGTCGACACCGGCAGGACTGAGATCAGCCCAAGCCCGGTCATGCCGCCAAGATCGACACTATGCAACTTGTCGAGGTACAGCGCGACTGCCCCTACGGTCACGACACACAGAATCGCCACACGGACGCCCTGGACGTGACTCGGTCGAGGACTCTCGGGCTGCGCTCCCTCCTCGGTGGCCCGAGGAGGGAGCTCCGCCGGGATGAGCTGGCGCTCATCCACATACATCAGAGGAGACATTCCGTCTCCTCGTGCTCCTCGTGTGCCATGACCGGCGGGGCAAGTCGCCGATGCCACCCGAGAAGCCTTCCAAGGTCTGGAAGCACGACAACCATCACGATGAGCTGGCCGAGCAGTACCGCAGCTCCCACTGCGGTCAGCCTCGGCTCACCGAAGTGCAGGAACAACTGGTGATAGTGCTGGAAGACGACCACCAGTCCCAATACGGCAACTGCCCGAAGGGATTGCACCCAGATGATCCGCATGCGCTTGGTCCGCGCCCGTAGCGTCCCGACATAGATGTCCACCACCGCGCTTGGCAAGCTTGCGAAGGCCAACAGCTGAAGCAACGGCACGGCGTCGAGGTATCCGTTACCGAGCAGCCCCATGGTGTACGGAGCCGCAAGGCCGATCCCCACGACTCCGAAGGACAGCAGGATCAAGGTTCGAGCGAGCGCAGAGCGGCAATAGCCGGCCAAACTCGAAGGGTCGTGCACACCCTCCACCGCCATGGACACCGACATGTTGACGGCCACCAGATTCATCATCGTCGCGATGGCCCAGGCCAAGAAGAAGTACGCGTAGGTGTGCGGCGCGACGTGTATTGCCACCAGCACCGGGACGAGAAACATTGTGCCGTATAGCACTAGCGCACCCAGATAGTCCGCGGCAAAGAACCGGCCGACCTGTGCGGCCGTCAGCCCGACCTCGTGCGTCGACGCGCGCACATGCCGCGGTAGCAGCCGACGGAAGATCAACAGGTTCACCGGAAACATGACGATGATCATGGGAATGATCCAAGAGAAGAACAGTCCGGACCGGGGCATGGATTGAGCCAGCACCACCAGAAGGATGATCTTGGCGACGGAAAACGCGGCGTTCCAGACAGGAACCCAAACCGCGCCCCTCAGTCCTGTCAATACGCTGTCCTGCAACGTGATTACGCTCGCGGCAACCGCCGCTGCAACGAACCACATTTGCGTCTGCCGGTCGCGCAGGAGGTCGTATGCCGGACCGCCGACCATGTGGAGGGTGAAGAGCAAGGCCACGGCAAGGACGGCGACTACAGCGGACGTGACGAGATAGGTGAACGCGACGACGGCGACCGTATGCTTTCCGGTCTTGGGGATGAAGCGGTTCAGTGTGCCGGCGAAGTTGACCGACACCAGGCCGGTCAACAGCATCAACGCCGAGATGGCGGCCGATCCGCGACCGACGTCGGAATCGTCGTAGTAGCGTGCCGCGAGAATCCAGTACACCAGACCCAGGGCCCCCGAGATCCCGGTATTGAGTACGAGGGCATAGGCGTTCCGCAAGAAGGGCGGGCCGCTGAATCGAGTTCCCGCTCGTCGACGACGAACTGAATGGGGAACCAGAGCGGAATTCTCGTCGGCAGCTTGGGTCGCGCTCGCACTCTCATGCATTGCCCAAGACCCGCTTTCGGGCCCGTCGAGCGCTGCGAACAGACGCCCAACCTGCCGTCAGCAGACGATCCCGCCGGAAGACTCGCTTGTCGCCGCCGGTCATGGCCGAGGCAAAGGCGATCGCGTTGGTACTACGGCGGATCGTGAGCCGCGGGAGCATGAAGATGTCGTCGAATGTGGACGCTCGGACATTCCTCACCGCCGCCGCGCAGCGATAACGAGCGTCGCGAGCGGCGTGGCGTACCCGCGGAGTGCAGTAACCGAAGGGATAGGCAAGGGCTCGGACCGGGGCACCGATGCAATCCTCGAGCAGTACCCGGCCGACGCGGAGTTCCTCCCACAGCGCGGCGTCAGCGAGCTGGTCGAGCTCGGGATGGCTGTGGCTGTGGGCCCCGATTTCGATGCCCGACTCTGCAACGTCCCGAACCTGCGCCCACGTCATCATCTCGTCCAGCGGCACACCGGCGGCATCCGGACCGGCGTCCGCGATCCAGCCGCTAGTGACGAATACCGTTGCTGGAAAGGCGTAGCGCTGAAGAATCGGCAAGGCTGCGTTCGCGAAGTCCGCATAACCGTCGTCGAATGTGAGCACGACCGGCCGCTTCGGCAAGGCCTTACCGGTGTCAAAGGCATCGGCCAGGTCCGAGAAGGTCATCCCGGTGAACCCGTGGTCCGCCAAGAAGGCGACCTGCTCCTCGAATGAATCGGGAGAAACGGACAGGCGTCTCGATGCGGCCGACGGGTGCTCCGCGACGGCGTGGTACATGAGGATCGGAACCGACTCGGTCATTCCGACCCGTTCATCGCGTGTCGCCGGCGCAGAGGCACACCACCGCGTGCGTAACCGGCTGCCGTGGAGAGTAGCCCCACGGCGATGGCGCCGGACCGCTCGATCCCGGTCCGATCTCCGCGCAACGCCTCACCCAGCCCCCGCGCGACACCGCGAGTGAGGGTGTGCGTGGTGTACTTACGTTCGGCCGAGAGCCCGTCCGCAACGCCGACGCTGCGGGTCACTTCCGCCTTCGACAATCCCTCGGCGAAGCACCGAGAACGGAAGTAGGCGAACCGCTCTCGTTCGGCGCCGACGCGATGCCAGATCACTGCCCGTGGTTCGAAGACGTATGTCCAATCGGGGCGGTGCTGGCTCACCCGGATGCAGAACTCGGTCTCCTCGCAGCCCAGGGGGCGACGTTGCGCCGACGTCCTGCCAATGTGGCTCGGGAAACCCCCCGCGACGGAGAAGACCTCGCGACGAAAAGATGCGTTGCCGCCCAGAAGGTTTCGGACCGGGCCCGGCTCCCTGCCAGTGAACGTACAGCCCAGGACCCAGTCGAACTCCTCCGGGAACCATCGCGGCCGCGCGGTTTCCCACAGCGGCAGCGTGGTGCCGCCTACACCGACGATGCTGTCATCGGCGTAGGCATCGCGAAAGTGTCTCAGCCAGTCGGGGTGGGCCACGGCATCGTCGTCCAGGAAGGCGACCACGTCGCTGGAGGTCACCTCGACGCCGGTGTCCTTGCCGCCGGATAGCCCACGCCGATGCCGGTTCTCGACGACGGTCACGTCAGGAAGTGCGGTGCGCAGCCTGCTGAACAGATCGGCGTTGTGGTCGACGACGACGACGATTTCGTCTGCTGCCGTCGTTTGGCTCCGAACCGACGCTACCGCGGCAAGAGTGTCATCCCACCGATCGCACGTGTAGGCGCAGATCACCACGCACAACGTGGGTTTGCGCCTGATGGTTGTACCCGTCATCTAACACCTCTCTTGGTCGTTCGGCGGATGGGCACGCTCGGCATCCGCCGCTAGCGGTAGAGCCAGGTCCTCATGCGCCACTCCCCGTGGTCGGGACCAGCCACAGGAGGGTTGCGATGAGGCCAACGGCGATGACACCCGCAGGGCGCGACCAGGCGCTGGCCGATAGCATCGACTGCGCGACAAGGGCGTTGATGACGACGGCGCCGGTGGCCGCGACGATCATGGCGACGACGGCGTTGAGGCTCGGCAGCAGCCCGGTAATCGCAATCGCAGGCGCCAAGAACACGAACGCCACGACCAACGTGCGGGCGAAGGGTGCGGTGGATTGGGCGTCGTTCAGCGCGATCCCGGCTGCGCCGATCGCCGTAACGGCCGCGGCGCCCAGACGGCCAACGTAGGGCGAGGTCCGTCGTGGCGGCTGCAGCTCCTTGATAGGCATGACAACCCCTCAGGCTCCGACGATTGCGGAAGAGTCGGGGTCGAGAGCAGCGCGAAGCCAGTGGACCGTGCGTTCAATTCCCTCGACGATGTCGACGGTGGGTTTCCACCCGAGAGCCTCTTCCGCCCTGCTCGCATCCAAGGCGATGGCGTGCAGCTCACCGGCGCGGGCCGCGGCGTACCTGGGCGGCGCCGACTCATCGAGCACCGAAGAAATCATCCGGTGTACTTCTGCGACGGTCGTCTGTCGACCGGTGCCGATGTTGTAGGTTCCGGTGACTGACAATGGAGCCTCGCCGGCGCGCACGAACGCGTCCACGACGTCGTCGACGTAAACGTAGTCGCGGGCGGCGGTGCCGTCACCGTACACAGTCACGGGACGGCCGGCGATGAGCGCGCTGCCGAAAACCGCTATGACACCGGCTTCCCCGTGCGGATTCTGACGCGGACCGTAGACGTTGGCCAGTGCCAGGCAGATCGGTGCCAAACCGTACATTCCCGCGTATGCGCGCAGGTACAACTCTCCAGCGAGCTTCGCCACCGCATACGGCGAAAGCGGACCGACCGGAGCGCTTTCGTCGACAGGAAGACGGGTCGGCGTTCCGTAGCGAGAACCGCCAGAAGCGGCGTAGACGATCCTCTTGACGCCCCCTCGCCGGGTGGCTTCACAGAGATTGATCGTGCCCAGTACATTGCTACGCGCGTCGAATTGGGGATCGGACACCGAACCTGTGAGATCCACGTGCGCGGCGAGATGGAAGATGACGTCCGGGTTGGTGCCCGCGACGATGTCGGTCAGTTCAGGCGCCTGAATATCGACCTGTACCAAGGTGAAACGGCCCGTGCTCAAACCGTTGCCGCCAAGGACCGCCTCGAGGTTGGCCGCATTGCCCGTGCTGACATTGTCGACCCCGATCACCTGATGACCGTCGGCCAGGAGACGGTGGACCAAAGTGGATCCGATGAATCCGGCGGCGCCCGTAACGAGTGTTCGCATCTCCGTCAATCTCCTATTGGTGCTGGCGCTTTGAGTGCGGACACTTCACGTGCCCGTTCATCGGGAAGATGGGCGAGGTTGTCCGAGTTGCTGTGAGCCACTGCCATTCGACAGTGTCTGCGCGAGGTATCCGGACAGTCCGGAGCGGTGGCCCCGCAGGACGGTGCGCAGCACCCGAATGCCGTCGCGGATTGCATGGAGGTTTGACTTGCCCGACCTCCGCGGCATTTCCAAACTCGGGACCTCGGCGATCCGAAGACCGGCCTGCATCGCATGAACGGTCATTTCCGCCTCGATCTCGAACCCCGTCGCCGAGAGTGCAAGGTGCTCGAGATATCGACGGTGAAACGCGCAGAAGCCGTAACACAGGTCGGTGAGGTCCGCGTCGTAGAGGGAATTGAACACCCCGAGCAGGAATCGGTTGCCGAGCCGCCGGAACGGCGTGATGTCCAACGACCCACCCCCGCCGATGAATCGGGATCCCTTGACGAAGTCGTACCCGTTGGCGAGGAAGTGCACGTAGTGGCGGATTTCCTGGGGCGACATGCTGCCGTCCGCGTCCATCATCACGATGAAGTCGCCGGTGGCAGCCCGGAATCCCGTTCGTAGCGCGCTACCCTTGCCGACTCCATCCTGGGGAACCACCCTGATGTCGGGTCGGTAGCTGCACGCGGTGATCAGTGTCGCGTCGGTCGAGTCTCCGTCGACGAGGATGATCTCGTCCACGTCGTCGGCGATCTGCTCGAGCACCCAGGCGATGTTGCGGGCCTCGTTTCTGACCGGGATCACCAGGCTCACCGTCGATGCCGGCGCGAGGAACCGGCCGAAGGTACGTCGCCGCTGCTCGATGGGGTCATGAACCGCCGTGGTCGGTAACTGCGTTGGGGCACTCATGATTTCGACCTCGTTTGTCTGTAGATCGGTCATTTCTCGGCTCCATTCTGTTCGGACGTTGCAATGTCATTGGGGGCTCCAGGCAGGTATCCGGCGCTAGGCCTGTGGCGGTTCACTGGGCTATTCCACCGTCACTGATTTGGCGAGGTTGCGGGGCTTGTCGACGTCACACCCCAAGGCCAGTGCGAGATTTCGGGCCAGGATCTGCAGCGGGATGACGCTCTCGATCGGGCCCCACGGTGCGGCGAGGTCGCTCACAACGGGAACCGTGCCATCGGGTGAACCGATGCTGATGATGCGTCCGCCTCGAGCCCTGACCTCGGCGACGTTATGGGCTAGTCTCGGGTCCTCGCTCGCTATGGCTACCACGGGAACTCCGTCGCAGACCAGCGCAAGTGGTCCGTGCTTGAGCTCACCTGCCGGGTAGTGCTCGGCCCATCGGTAGCTGAGTTCCTTGAGTTTCAGTGCGCCTTCGGCGGCATAGGGAAGCGCCGTCCCCCTGGCGATGAAGATGAAGCCACTGGCGTCTATCAACTCGTCGGCGATCGGGGGTACCACACACTTGGCCACGGTGCCTGCCGCCGCCAGACGATCCGGCAGCCGTCGGAGGTCGTCGACGAGCCGGGTGGCGGCGGCGATCGAGAGCCGGTCGGTGGCGACGAGCCCCGAAACCATAACCGCGACACCGGCAACGATCTGGCACACGAAGGTCTTGGTGGCTGCCACTCCGATTTCCGGGCCTGCTGCACACGTCATGACGGCGTCCGCGCGGCGCGCAAGCGTGGAGAACGGATTGTTGGTGAGAGCCAGCACCGGCGTCTGCGAAGCCTGCTGCAGATCGACGGCATTCAGCAGGTCGGCCGTTTCACCCGATTGACTGATGGCCAGGCGCAATGTGCGAGGCTCGACGATCTCCTCGGCGGCTTCGCTGGCAACCGTGAGCACCACCGGTAGCCCGCCAAGGCGTCGCACCACGTTGCGAATCACGCTGCCCGCGTTCAGGGAAGTGCCACAACCGATTACCTGTACACGATCGAACGGCGCCAATCCGAGATCGGTCCAGAGTGAGCCGTCTGCGACGCGATCGCCGAACTCGTCGAGCACCCGGGTTACGGCCTCGGGCTGTTCGTCGATCTCCTTGGCCATGTAATCGGCGTGGCCGTTCAAGTCCGCGTGACTCGTCCGCCAGATGTACCTACCCATGACCGGCGCCACGGCACCAACTCCATGATCGTGCCAGCCGTTGGTGCCCGTGAGCTCGACGACTTCACCGTCATCGAGGACCCGGAATTCATCCACCCAGTCGGCGACCGCGGCGATGTCACTTGCCGCGAAGTCGCCATGGCTCGTGTGTGCGACGAGCAGTGGAGAGCGTTGGGCGGCGACGACGATCCGACCGGTTCGTTCCTCCAACACCGCGAGGGCCCAGGAGCCTTCGAGCGGGGTGAGGGCGGCCTGCACTGCGTCCAGTAGATCTCCATGGATTTCCAATTGGTCTTCGATCAGGTGGCAAACGACTTCGCTGTCGACGGTCGTGGCGAAGTGATGACCCGACGTCGCCAGTGCGTGTCGTAGCCTGTCGGCGTTCTCGATGATTCCGTTGTGGACGAGACTGATCCGGCCGGTGCAGTCGCTGTGCGGGTGTGCGTTGGTCTCGGTCGCCGGCCCGTGCGTTGCCCACCGCGTGTGACCAATGCCAACCCCATCGAGCGCTGGTCCCGTCCAGTCGCGCAGTAAACGATCGAGTGCGCCGACCCGTCCGACGGCGCGTAGCCGCACCACGTCGCCGCTGGTCGTTTGCACGGCTACCCCAGCCGAGTCATAACCGCGGTACTCGAGTCGGCAGAGTGCGGTGAGGAGGTAGTCGATCGCAGGCGCGTGCGTCCGGCACGCGATGATGCCGCACATCACCCGGCCTCCTCATCCGTGCACGCCGTGGAGACTCCGGCATGGAGTGGCGCCGACGACGCGCGTGCGAATGGCTGCGCGATGGGCGCCTCGCCATTCGCGATGTTGCGTTGGCAACCTTCATCCAGAGCGGATTGACGAAACGGCGGGAGGCGGTGCGATGAATCGGTGCTTGGAGATTCTGAGAAGTGGAGCAACCGCGCAACGCCCAATCTCGACTTCGTCACCGACCGAGTCGATACGAAGGTCGCCGAACCGACTGACACGCCTGGCGTCGAACCGACCGAGACCGATCCGTTCGCCAGCGATCGCCTACCACCGTCTGGAGCTAACTCGAGGAACACCACCTCACTATCGGTGCACGTAATGCCCCCGTACATGGACCATCAGAGCGAATTTTGACTAGCCCGGGGCCTAGTTCGCCCGGGTTCACCCTTGGTGTAGCCGGATGGTCCGGGAGACTGCCGCTGCCTCGACGCGTGTGCTCACCCCGAGCTTGGTCAGCAGGCTGTGCACGTGATTCTTGACCGTGTGGACTGCGATGGAGAGTTGCGTCGCAATGTCCTGATTCGACTGGCCCAGTTCCAGCATCCTCAAGATCTGGACCTCGCGCGTCGTGAGAGCTAGTTCCTTCGCCGCCGGTTGCCGCTGCGACGCAAGGGCCGACAAGCGGTGGAGCAAAATTGCCGACACTCTTGGCGAGCAGCATGTACCCCCGGCAGCAACGTTTCGTATCAATACAAGCAAGTCTTCGAGCGAGTCAGTGCGCATGTGATACCCGGCCACACCCGCCTCGGCACACGCGACGATCTCCGATTCGTTGTCCTCCGACGCACCAAGGACGATCACTCGCAGGCTCGGACAGATGTCCATCGCCGCCTGGAGCAACAAGGCACTGCCACGGGTCTCGATGTTTAGCAGGACGACGCTCGGCTCGATTCCTTCAAGCGCCGTGACCAACGAGGGCAAATCCCAGGCGACGCTTGGAGCGGCCATTCCGTTCATGGTGAAAATGGCGGCCAGGTTTTCGCGATAGAGCGTGCAGTCGTCGATGATCAAGATCCGTTCGCCCTGTCCCGGATCTTGCATTTCTGGGCTCCCTTGCGCCATCTCCGAGCTACCCGCACCGGTCGGTGGCGTGTCCCAGCCCCCGCGTTACGGATGAGCTCGGATGCGGTCGCGAATCTGGCCCGCTTTGCTGACCATTGGGAATGGGCGGAACCCGCGGGGCCACGAAGGGAGACGAGCGCCTGAGGTCATTCACCGCCTGAGGACCCACCACTGGAGCTCCCTGTAGAACCGCCATCCGAACTCCCCGTAGAACCACCGCCGGAGCTCCCCGTAGAACCGCTACCGGAGCTCCCCGTAGAACCACCAGCGGAGCTCCCCGCGGAATCGCTACCGGAGCTTTCCGTAGAACCGCTACCGGAGCTGCCCGCCGATCCACCGCTGGAACTCCCCGCGGAACCCACATCCGTTGCGCCTCCTGGTGACGACGGAGGAGCGGAACTCGGCGGATCCGGGTCCGGCACCGAAACAGTGGGCGGATCCGGCGCGGAAACCGGAGCTTCGACAGACACCGAAACGGGAACCTCGGTAGGAGCCGGAGCCGCGGGTTCGACAGATGCCGCGGCCGAGGATTCCACTGATGCCGGGACCGCGGCGTCGACAGGCGCCGAAACGGGAGCCTCGGCGAATCCCGAGACTGGAGGATCCGGAGGCGCCAAATTCTGGGGTTCGATCGAAATGAACTCCGGAGCCGCGGCAAGTACCGAGATTTGCGCCGCGGATGGCGGCACGGCCGGAACGACCGGGATGCCAAGGGACGCGGCCAGGTTCGGGAAGGCGTTGGTGATGAGATGCCACAGTCCGCCACCACCCGAGACACTTGGCGGGTTCTGTTCCAAGAAGTCGAGCAACAAGATCAAGGCCGGCCACAGTTCCCCGGGACCATCCCACGATCCGCCGCCCCCGCCAACCCCGGCAGGGGAGACACGCGGAAAGTTGTGCCCGAATGGACCCAGCGAGTCGAGGACTTGAAGCGACCTCACCACGTGCGGCATCCCGTAGGTCATCGCGAGATCTAGCAACCGGTCCGCACCGAAGCCCGGGAAGTCGCGGTTCAGCGCAACCAATTTCACCATGTCCGCCAGCTTCAGCGTGAAAGAACCCGAGTTCTTGTAGCTGACGAACCTTGCGCCGGCCACCTTCTGGGAATCCGACGATGACTCGTGGTTGGGCGGGAATGGGTCAAGGAGACTCGGTCCATCCGGAAGTGGGTAGAGCGAGACACTGAAGGCGAGGCCACCAGCGACGATAGCCGCACCAACAACGCGATTGGCAGGACGCTCCGGCTGACCAACATGCCGTCGCTTCTGGGGCAGTGGCGTCGAGGAGCTCAAATGCCGTGCCTGGCCGAGCATTAGCTCACCCCCCTTGACGGCGGTGCAGCGGTCAGCCTGCGGCGGCGAACCTGGCTAACGTCACTCGAGGCACCAAGGCGAAGGAGGCGGCGCCGGTCGAGCCCGCGAGCGGGCCGGCCTCGCCACGTCGTTGGCAACCAGTCCGGCAGCGTTTCCAGAGGAGCTGCGGCAAGGCTCCTGCAACAACGGGATTGAGCCAACTCATATCGCACCGATTCACTATCGACCCCGCCCTGCCCGGCCGTACATGGACCGTCGGAGCCATCTTCAGACCAGCTCGGTGCCTAGGCCCTTCGCGTTCAGCTCGGTGTATTGAAGTGAGCGCGAGACCGCCACCGCCTGAGCACGCGTGCTGACCCCGAGCTTTCCCAGGACGCTGTGCACGTGGTTCTTCACCGTGTGCAGCGCGATACACAGCCGTTCTGCGATGTCTCGATTCGATAGACCTATCTCCAACATCCGCAGGATCTGGATCTCACGTGCTGTCAGAACTAGTTCCTTCGCCTCCGGCTGCCGCTGCGCGGCGAGCGCCGACAAGCGCTTGAGCAGGATTGCGGAAACCTTTGGCGAGCAAAGGGACTCTCCGTCGTAGACCTTGGAGATCAGGTCGAACAAGTCGCTTAGCGACTCAGTTCGCAGATGATAGCCGGCAACGCCCGCTTCAGCGCACGCAACGATCTCCGATTCATCGTCCTCGGAAATGCCGACAACGATCACCTTTGCCTGCGGGCATGTCTCCCGTAGCGAATTGAGCAAGGTCACGTTCTCGCTGGAGAGCATGTTCAAGAGAACGATATCCGGAGTGGCTACGTCCACCGAAGCACGCAATGACGGCACATCCCAGGCGAGCGCCGGCACGGAATTGCCGTTGACAGCGAAGACCGCGGCTAGATTCTCGCGTTGCAGCGTGCAGCCGTCGAGGATCAGAATCTTGGCGTCAGGACGCTGATGACTGCATTCCACTACCCCTGGTAGGTGTCCATGGTGCGAAATCAGTCGAGGGGACGGAGCGGTCCGGCCATCCGGATCGTACGTACGTGACCGTGACGCCGACAGTTGTTTGCGTACAAGACCATTGGACGGAGCCCTCGGGTCTCTATGCGCCATCGGCGGGCAGTCGGTTGGAATGACCCAAGACGCCGCGTTCGAAATCGGGTGATTCCCGAGGTCGCTGGACTGGCCGATGGCCGGAGCACTGTCGAGGGGTCTTCGGACTCCTCGTAGAATGTCCTCGGGAATCACTCCAGAGAGAGTGTGTTCGCCCATTTCAGTCCTATACCGCAGGCGCGCCATTGACTGCCTCCCCCCATAGATTGAACTGAGTTGCGTCGTTGACGATCGCGATCTTGCTTTTGGGCAGGCAGGTTGACGCCCGCCAGCACGGCCTTCCTCCGACACCCCCACATTCCGCCCTTACCAAGGTTCCAGTAGGGCGGTACCACCGAGCTGCTCGCCTTCATCGCACTACGCCCCCCGGCATGACGTGCCGACCAGAAGATCGCAGTGTCCGCACTGGACGAGGTGCAGCCGACTTAGTTAAGTCCCCCGCCTGCACCATGGCTCAAGATCCCCCGACTCAGCTCAACGTGTCCCCCGAAGTGCTACCAGGGTCTGGGGCAGCGACAAAGCGCGATGAGTTGCTTCGGCAACAATTTGGCTCTGCCCGATCCGTCCTTTGCTATCGAGGTGGGCCAATGTTAGATCTTTGCCAAAAGCGCCGTCAACGGCGAAGTTCGCGCACGCCAGTCGAAGCTTCCCTGCGAAACTAGTTGGTGTCGGGACCCTTCGGAATCCGTTGCGTGTTTCCCCTGTTAGGAGCGATATCAAATACTTCGAGCATCGCGGACGTGAGTTTTCGTTGGCGTTATTTCGCTGTACTGGGGTTTCACTGGGTAAACAATCTTCACTCCCGTAAATCCGACCAAGAGTACGAACCGAAAATCGCTGGCTTGGGCCAGCTGGTACCGCGGTCATGATTCGTCGCTAGCCGCCGCCAGCGAACTGATCGATCTTGATATTTCGACGATGAAAGTTTGCTGGAGCGTTCGAACGCGACGAGCGTCGGGTGCCCGTGGTGGGCCACCCGTCGAAGTAGCAGGTTTGAAATCGGCGTCGTCATCGGTCACATCAGGCGGCGAGAGCCACGCCATCTGCCCCGAGTCTCGAGCCTGGAATGAGCCTCCCCGTCCACCTCAGCTGAGGATGAGGCCAGAAGTGGGGACGCCGGTTCCTGCGGTAACGAGCACGTGCTCCACGTCGGGCACCGGGTTGACCGACGTCCCGCGCAGCTGACGTACACCCTCGGCGATGCCGTTCATGCCGTGGATGTATGCCTCACCGAGTTGGCCGCCGTGGGTGTTGATGGGCAGTCGCCCACCGACCTCGATGGCGCCGTCGGCGATGAAGTCCTTGGCTTCGCCCCACCCGCAGAACCCCAACTCCTCCAACTGAATTAGGGTAAACGGCGTGAAGTGGTCGTAGAGGATCGCGGTCTGGATGTCGGTGGGCTTCAGCCCGGATTGCGCCCACAGCTGCTTGCCGACCAAACCCATCTCGGGCAGCCCGTCGAGCTCGGGCCGGTAGTAGCTCACCATCGAGTACTGGTCCGGGCTCGCGCCCTGTGCTGCCGCGTCGATGATGGCGGGCCGGTTCTTCAGGTCCTTGGCGCGCTCAGCCGACACGATGACCAGGGCGACGGCTCCGTCGGTCTCCTGGCAGCAATCGAGCAGCCGAAGGGGTTCGGCGATCCACCGCGAGCTCTGATGCTCTTCGATGGTGATCGGCTTCTCGTAGAAGTACGCCTTCGGGTTCTTCGCGGCGTGCTTGCGGTCGGCCACGGAGACCGCGCCGAAGTCCTTGCTGGTTGCTCCGGAGAGGTGCATGTAGCGCTTGGCGATCATCGCCACTTGCGCTGCGGGCGTTGACAAGCCATGCGGATACGAGAAGGAGTTGTCCACGCCGGTGGAGTCGGCGTTCTCCACCAAACGGGTCTGCACCTGGCCGAACCGCATGCCAGACCGTTCGTTGAAGGCGCGGTACGCCACGACGCAGTCCGCGACGCCGGTTGCGACGGCGACGGCAGCCTGCTGAACCGTGGCGCATGCCGCGCCACCACCGTGGTGGATCTTGGAGAAGAACTTCAAATCCCCAATACCGGTCGCCCTCGCGACGGCGACCTCGGTATTGGAGTCCATCGTGAACGTCGTCATGCCGTCCACGTCGGCGGGCGTCAGGCCGGCGTCGTCGAGTGCGTCGAGCACCGCTTCCGCGGCAAGGCGCAACTCGCTGCGGCCGGAGTTCTTCGAGAAGTCGGTGGCGCCGATCCCAACGATCGCTGCCTTGCCCGAGAGCTCGCCCATCAGGCCGCTCCTCCAATCGTCAGGGTCGCATTGGCGATGACGTGATCACCAAGGCTGTTGCTGCCCACGACCTTCAACGTGATCAGGCCGTCGTCGATGGCCGTCACCTCGCCGTTGAATGCCACGGTGTCATAGGCGTACCAGGGCACGCCGAGCCTCAACCCGATCGTCTTGATCACCGCGTTGGGTCCAGCCCAGTCGGTGATGTAGCGCTGCACCAGACCGGTGTCCGTCAGGATGTTGACGAAGATGTCCTTGGAACCCTTCGCGTGCGCCTTGTCCCGATCGTGATGCACGTCCTGGTAGTCGCGGGTCGCGATGGCGGTCGAGACGATGAACGTCGGATCGCCGTAGAGCTTGAGCTCGGGGAGCTTATGTCCCACCTCGATTGGCGGAGCCGCCCCGGCGGCGACATTGGATCCCGTTGCGCTCATTTGGCGGGCTCCCATGCATACAGCGTCCAAGCCGGACCGACATCGTTGGCCGGGAAGTCGATGTACGTTGCGCGGACCGGTAATCCGATCTCCACCTTTGCGGGATCGATACCGCGCAACTCACCGAGCATCCGGACGCCTTCCTCGAGCTCGACCAACGCGATGACGAACGGCAACGTGCGGCCCGGCACCTTGGGCGCGTGGTGCACGACGAAGCTGAACACCGTGCCCTCGCCGCTGGCGACGAGATAATTCGACTCCTGCACTTCATCTTTGGCGTCCAGCCACAGGGCAGGAGCCGGCGGGTGCTGCAGGCTGCCGTCCGGTCGCTTCTGAATCCTCAGTTCGTGCGCGTTGACACCGTCCCAGAAGAACTTGGTGTCCCTCGACGACGCGGGCCGCATCATCGAGTCGGCGTCCAGGTCATCGGGCACCGGCGCCAACGCGGACTGGGCGGCGTCAGCCGGGATGAACTTCATGATGCGCCACATCATCTCGGCGACCAACTCATCATCGACGTCGTGGCCGACTGTCCAGCTGATCCTCTGGGTGATGAAGAACGCCTGGCCGAGCGCGGTCTGCTTGGGGCCGACCACGTCGGTCAGCTCGGCGGCGACGCTGACCTCCTCGCCCGGCCGCAGGTACCGGTGGTAGGTCTGCTCACAGTTGGTCGCGACGACGCCGATGTAGCCTGCGTCATCGAACAGTTCGAGGATCTTGCTCAGCGGATCGTCGGCGGCGCGGACGCCGCCGAGACCCATCATGGTCCATACCTGGATCATCGCGGGAGGGGCGACGATGCCGGGATGGCCGGCCGCCTTGGCCGCAGCCTCGTCGACGTAGATCGGGTTCTTGTCGCCGATGGCGTCGAGCCAGTGGTCCACCATCGGTTGGTTCACCGGGTGGCGACCCACGCGCGGCTTGCTGCGCCCCTCGGCCTTGACCCGTTCCGCCGCGTTCTGGATGTCCTCGACCACACTCATGATGACTCTCCGTTCCTCACGACGCTAATCAACGGGGCACCCGAGGAACCTTCAGACCCGACGCCGCGATCATCTCGCGCATCACCTCGTTGACGCCGCCGCCGAACGTGATGACGAGATTGCGCTTGGTCTGGCTGTCGAGCCACTCCAGCAGCTCGGCGGTCTCCGGGTCGGCCGGGTTGCCGTGCGCGCCGACGACGGCCTCCGCGAGTCGCCCGATGTACTGAATGCGCTCGGTACCAAACACTTTCGTCGCCGCGGCATCGGCGACGTCGATGTTCTCTCCGGACGCCGCCACCTGCCAGTTGAGCAGCTCGTTGATGCGCCACATGGCCTTGATCTCGCCGAGCGAACGCTTGACGTCGTCATGGTCGAGCGGGATGTCTCCAGAACTTCCCGGCTTGGACGCCCACGCGCGGATGCGGTCGTAGATGGAGGCGACCCGGCCAGCCGGGCCGAGCATCACTCGCTCGTTGTTGAGCTGGGTGGTGATCAGCCGCCAGCCGCCGTTCTCCTCGCCGACCAGCATGTCGGCGGGCACCCGCACGTCGCTGTAGTAGGTGGCGTTGGTGTGGTGCGCACCGTCGGAAAGGATCATCGGCGTCCAGGAGTAGCCGGGGTCCTTCGTGTCGACGATCAGGATCGAAATACCCTTGTGCTTGACGGCTTCCTGATCGGTCCGGCAGGCGAGCCAGATGTAGTCGGCGTCGTGGCCACCCGTGGTGAACACCTTCTGCCCGTTGACGATGTACTCGTCGCCGTGGCGGACCGCGGTGGTGCGCAGCGAGGCAAGGTCGGTGCCCGCATCGGGCTCGGTGTAGCCGATCGCGAAGTGCACGTCGCCTGCAAGGATGCCGGGCAGGAACTTCTTCTTCTGCAGCTCGCTGCCGAACTGCTGCAGCGTCGGCCCGACGGTCTGCAGGGTGACGGCGGGCAGCGGCACGTCGGCACGCTGTGCCTCGTTGACGAAGATCGACTGCTCGATGGGGCCGTACCCGAGACCACCGAACTCCTTGGGCCAGCCGACACCGAGCTTGCCGTCGGAGCCCATCCGCTTGATCACCGCGCGATAGGCCTCGTTGTGGCGATCGGACTCCATCGCCTTGGCTTCTTCGGGGCTGATCAGATTCGAAAAGTATTGCCGCAGTTCAGCTTGCAGTTGCCGCTGCTCCGGGGTCAGTTCGATGTACATTACGCTCCCACCAGAGTCGACTCGCCGAGAAGAGCCAGCCGGTGCGCTTGCCCGCCGAGCAGCCGGGTCTGATCCTTGATCGTCGAGTAGTAGCGGTCCATCGGATAGGCGATGTCCATGCCCATGCCGCCGTGCAGGTGATGGCAGAGCTGCATCACCGGCGGCGCCTGGGACGTCACCCAGTACCCAAGAACGTCGATGTCCTCGTCGGCGTCACGGCCCTCGGACAGACGCCAAATCACCGACGTCGAAGCCAGCGCGATGGTGCGCGACGCGATGTACACCTCGGCGAGCTGTGCGGCGACGGTCTGGAACGTCGACAGCGGCTTGCCGAACTGCTCGCGGCTGGCGACGTAATCGGCCGTCAGCCGCAACGCGCCCGCGACGAGTCCGGCGATGAACGCCCCCGTCGTCGCCAGCACCAGTTGATTGACTCGACGAACGTCCGCGCCCGCCAAGACATCCGAATCGGCAACGGCCACACCGTCGAACGTGACCACGTACTCGTCGGAGTGGTTGGACGTCGGCGTCTTCGTCAGCGTCACCCCTGCGGCCTTCGGCGACACGACGACGACACCGCCGTCGGTGGTGACGACGAGCCAGTCCGCAAGCTCTGCGTAGGGAACGCCGACCTTCGTGCCCGACAGCTTGCCGCCCGACAGGGTCACCTTCGGGCGATCAGGCAGGGATGCGCCAGGCTCGTTGAGCGCGGCCGACAGCACGCCGCCCTTGGCCACCCCGGCCAGGAAGCGGTCCTGTTGCTCGTCGGAGGCCAGGTCGACCAGTGGTACCAGACCGAGGCCGAGGGTCGCCAGTGCCGGGCTGACGGTGCCGTGCCTGCCGATCTCGGTGAGCGCCGTGGCGACCTCGGGCAGGCCGAGGCCATCACCACCGAGCCGCTCGGGAACGCCGAACGCCATCACACCGCCGCTGACGAGCGCCTGCCAAGTGTTGTCCCGACCGAGCGCGGACGTCACCACGTCGGCGACCGCCTGCTGCCCCTCGTCTGGGGTGAAGTCCACTCGAATCCTCCTTGATTCCTGGGATTTTGAGCGCTGGCAGGACGCTAAGCGCCGGCGCCGGTGTAGGACACCTGCCAGTGCTTGATGCCGTTCAGCCACCCCGACCGTAGCCGCTCGGGCTCCCCGACGGGCGTGAGATCCGGCATGTGATCGGCGACCGCGTTGAAGATCAGGTTGATCGTCATCCGCGCGAGGTTGGCGCCGATGCAGAAGTGCGCACCCGTGCCACCGAACCCAACGTGGGGGTTCGGGTCGCGAAGGATATTGAAGGTGTGAGGCGCGTCGAAGACGTCTTCGTCGAAGTTGGCCGAGCGGTACGACAGCACCACGCGCTGGCCCTTCTTGATCGGCACTCCCGACAGCTCGGTGTCCTCGAGCGCGGTGCGCTGGAAGGCCGACACGGGAGTGGCCCAACGGACGATCTCGTCGGCGGCCGTCGACGGGCGTTCCTTCTTGTAGAGCTCCCACTGGTCCGGGTTGTTCGCCAGCGCGATCATGCCGTGGGTGATCGAGTTGCGCGTGGTCTCGTTGCCTGCCACCGCGAGCATCACCACGAAGAAGCCGAACTCGTCGTCGGACAGCTTCTCGCCGTCGAAGTCTGCCTCGACCAGCTGGGTGACGATGTCGTCGGTGGGATTCTTGACGCGCTCCTCGGCCATCTTCATCGCGTAGGTGATGAGCTCGAACGAGGACATGGCCGGGTCGACGTCGGCGTACTCCGGGTCCTCGCCTGCGGTCATCTCGTTGGACCACCGGAAGAGCTTGTCGCGGTCGTCCTGCGGAACCCCGAGCAGGCCGGCGATCGCCTGCAGCGGCAGCTCGCAGGACACCTGCTCGACGAAGTCGCCGCTGCCCTCGGCCGCGGCGGCCTTGACGATGTTCTGGGCGCGCTGGCTGAGCTCCTCCTCCAGCCTGCCGACCACTCGCGGAGTGAACCCACGCGAGATGATCTTGCGCAGCCGAGTGTGCTGCGGCGCGTCCATGTTGAGCAGCACCGCGCGCTGCAGGTCGATCGCATCGCGCGTCATCTCCTGCGGCCAGACGGGGATCGCGCCGTCCGGCGAGCTGCCGAAGACGTCATTGCGCTTCGACACCTCCTTGACGTCGGCGTGCTTGGTGACGAGCCAGTAGCCCTTGTCGCCGAAGCCGCCGGTGCCACCGGGTACGTCGACCCAGTGGATGGGCTCCGACTTGCGCAGCTCGGCGAGCTCCTCGACGGGCAGACGCTCGAGGTTCAGCGCGGAGTCCAGGAAGTCGAACTCAGCTGGGATGTTTGGGGATGCCATCGGGGTGCGCTCCTAATTGCAACGTGTTCTAGTGCCAGTAAAACACGGCTCCACTGCAGATCAAAGGCGTGGCTGCATCGCGGCTTGTCAGACTTATGAAACGTGTTCTAGCCTGGCGGAATGGGTAACCCTGTCATCGTCGAAGCCACCCGCAGCCCGATCGGAAAGCGCAATGGCTGGCTTTCCGGCCTGCACGCCACCGAACTTCTCGGTGCCGTCCAGAAGGCTCTGGTCGAAAAGGCCGGCATCGACCCCGGCGAGGTCGAGCAGCTGATTGGCGGCTGCGTCACACAGTTCGGCGAGCAGTCCAACAACATCACTCGCGTCGGCTGGCTGACCGCAGGCCTGCCCGAACACGTCGGCGCCACCACCGTCGACTGCCAGTGCGGCAGCGCCCAGCAGGCCAACCACCTGATCGCGGGCCTGATCTCGGTCGGAGCCATCGACATCGGCATCGCCTGCGGCATCGAAGCGATGAGCCGCGTCGGCCTTGGCGCCAACGCCGGACCCGACCGCTCGATCATCCGGGCGTCATCGTGGGACATCGACATGCCCGATCAGTTCACCGCCGCCGAGCGGATCGCCAAGCGGCGCGGCATCACCCGCGAGGAGATCGACGCGTTCGGTTTCGCGTCCCAGCAGAAGGCCAAGGTGGCATGGGCCGAGGGCCGGTTCGACAGGGAGATCTCGCCGATCGTGGCCCCGGTGCTCGACGAGAACAAGCAACCGACTTCCGAGCTCGCACCCGTGACCCGCGATCAGGGGCTTCGAGACACGACCCTCGAGGGGCTGGCGCAGCTGAAGCCGGTGATGGAGGGCGGAATTCACACCGCGGGGACGTCGTCGCAGATCTCCGACGGCGCGGCAGCCGTGTTGTGGATGGACGAGTCCGTGGCGCGAGCGCAAGGCTTTACCCCGCGGGCCCGCATCGTCAGCCAGGCCAACGTCGGTTCGGAGGCGTACTACCACCTCGACGGCCCCGTCCAGTCGACCGCCAGGGTGCTCGAGAAGGCCGGCATGAAGATGGGCGACATCGACGTCGTCGAGATCAACGAGGCCTTCGCGTCGGTGGTGCTGTCGTGGGCTCGCGTGCACGAGCCGGACATGGACCGCGTGAACGTCAACGGTGGGGCGATCGCACTCGGTCACCCAGTGGGAAGCACCGGCGCCCGACTGATCACCACGGCGCTGCACGAGTTGGAGCGCAGCGACAAGAGCACCGCGCTCATCACCATGTGTGCAGGCGGCGCACTGTCGACGGGCACCATCATCGAGCGGATCTAAGTGCCCGCGACTGACACCCAACGCATCGAGGCGGCGCAGGCCTACATCGACGCGCTCGTCACCCACGACGCCGACTCGGTGCCGTTCGCGCCGCACTGCACGCGGATCGAGTTCGGGCTCAAGACGGGGTTCTCGGGTAATCACCTGCGCCGCAGCTTGAATCGCGGTCTCCAGTACCGGGTCATCGAATCCACCACGGCCCCGCGGTACTCCACGAACGGTGACGACGTGCGCGCCGAGTACGACGTCATCTCCAAGCCGTCGCTCGTAGGCAGACGAGTCTGCGCGCACGTCGACGAGACCTTCACGTTCTCCGAAGGCCTGATCACACACATCCACGCCAGCGTTCGCCCGTTCATCAAGCGATAGGGTCCTCGCCATGACGAAACCGTCGCGCCCGCTCAAGCCCAAGCAGATCGAGGGTCTGAACTCGGCGAAGGTCGGCACCGCGATCAAGTGGATGTCGAAGGCGCAGACCTGGATCTTCAAGAAGTCAGGCGGGAAGCTCGGCAACAAGTTCCTGAAGGGAACCGAAGTCGGAATTCTGACGACGATCGGCCGGAAGTCGGGCGAGCCGCGCGACAGCCCACTGCTGTTCCTGCAGGAGGGCAAGCGCATCGTGCTCGTCGCATCGCAGGGTGGCAGGGCCACCAACCCCATGTGGTACCTCAACCTCGTCGCCAACCCTGGTGTGAAGTTCCAGACCAAGCGCGAGGTGCTCGAGCTCACCGCCCGCGAGGCCACGGACCCCGAACGGGACGAGTACTGGCCCAAGCTCGACGCCATGTATCCCGACTTCGCGAACTATCGGTCCTACACCGACCGCAAGATCCCGATCGTCATCTGCGAGCCTGCGTGAGCGCGGATCTGAACTTCTATTTCGATCCCGTCTGCCCGTTCGCCTGGATGACGAGCAAGTGGGTTCGCATCGTAGCCGCGCAGCGCGACTACGACGTGGACTGGCGCTTCATCTCGCTGCGAATCCTCAACGCGCACATCGACTACGACGCCCACTTCCCGCCCGAGTACGAAGCAGGGCACACCGCGGGTCTGCGATTGTTGCGGGTCGCCGCCAAGGTCAGGGCCGCGCATGGCCGCGAAGCCGTCGGCCCCCTCTACGAGGCGATCGGCACCCGGATCTTCGACACCTCACGTGACGTCGACCCGCTGTCCGGGGCAGACCAGGGTGCACGGCGCGTGCTGGAACCGCTGCTGGAGTCAGTCGGTCTGCCCATCGGGTTCGCCGACGCACTCGACGACGCCTCGCTCGACGACGAGATCCGGGCGGAGACCGAGGAGGCGCTCGCGCTGACCGGTCGCGACGTCGGAACCCCGATCCTGCACTTCCAGCCGCCAGACGGCACCGCGTTCTTCGGACCCGTCATCAGCAGGCTGCCCAGCGAGGACGACGCAGGCGCGCTGTGGGACCACGTCATCGGGTTGGCCTCGTTCCCCGGCTTCGCCGAGCTCAAGCGATCGCTGCGCGAGCGGCCTCAGCTGGCCAGCTTCGGGGTGGATCCGCAGGCGGTCGGCAAGGAAGAGGACTGGCACGGCGGCAGCCGTCGCACCAAGAAGTAAGCCGCCGGGCTAAGCGCCGAACACCGGCAACGGCATACGCGAGTTGGCCAGCAGATCGCTGACGACGGGGCCCAATTCGGCGGGATCCCAGCGCGCACCCTTGTCGGCCTCGGCGCCGCGGGCCCAACCCTCGGCCACCCGGATGATGCCGCCCTCGACCTCGAACACCTTGCCGGTGACGTCGCGCGACTCGACGCTGCCCAGCCACACCACCAGCGGCGAGACGTTCTCGGGCGCCATGGCGTCGAATTCGGAGTCCTGCGTCGACATCATGTCCGCGAAGACGGTCTCGGTCATCCGGGTGCGCGCCGACGGGGCGATCGCGTTGACGGTGACGCCGTAGCGGCCCATCTCGGCGGAGGCAACCAGCGTCATGGCCGCGATGCCCGCCTTGGCGGAGCTGTAGTTGGCTTGTCCCACACTGCCTTGCAGACCGGCACCGGAGCTGGTGTTGATGATGCGGGCGTCAGGCGTGTTGCCTGCCTTGGCCTGCGCGCGCCAGTACGCCGCCGCGTGCTTCATCGTGGCGAAGTGCCCCTTGAGGTGGACGGCGATGACGGCGTCGAACTCCTCTTCGCTGGTGTTGGCGAACATGCGGTCGCGCACGATGCCGGCGTTGTTGACGAGGACGTCGAGGCCGCCGAAGGAGTCGACTGCGGTCTGGATCAGACCCTCGGCCTGTGCCCAGTCCGCGACGTTCGCTCCGCTGGTGACGGCTTCGCCACCGGCAGAGGTGATTTCGTCGACGACGGCCCGCGCCGCGCTACCACCACCGGCCGGCGAGCCGTCAAGGCCCACGCCGATGTCGTTGACCACCACGCGCGCACCCTCGGCGGCGAACGCCAGCGCATGGGCGCGTCCGATACCGCCGCCTGCGCCCGTAACGATGACCACGCGGCCGTCGAGCAATCCCATATCCGTATGTCTCCCTTGCCTATTTGATGTCAGCCGTTGTGGTGGCCAGATAGTGCGGCGGCTCGCCGCCGCCGTGCACCTCGAGTGACGCGCCACTGACGTAGGACGCCGCGTCGGACGCCAGGAACGCCGCGGCCCAGCCCACGTCGGCCGGTTGCGCGAGCCTGCCGAGCGGGACGTTCTTCGAGATGGCGGCGATGGAGTCGGCGTCGCCGTAGAACAGCTCGGACTGCTCGGTCTCCACCATGCCGACGACCACCGAGTTCACCCGAACCTTCGGTGCCCACTCGACCGCCAGTGTGCTGGTGAGGTTCTCCATGCCCGCCTTGGCCGCACCGTAGGGCGCGGTGCCAGGGGTGGGCCTGCGGCCGCTGACGCTGGTGATGTTGACGATCGACCCGCCGCGGGCCTGCTGCTGCATGACGGCGTTCGCGTGTGTCGAGACCGACAGCGGCGCAAGCAGGTTCAACTCGATGATCTTGGTGTTGAACCTCGCCGACGATTCGGCGGCGAGAACGTAGGGCGATCCGCCCGCGTTGTTCACCACGACGTCGAGCCGGCCGTGCGCTGCCACGATCGCATCGATGAGGGTCTTGACCGCGTCGTCGTCGCGGACGTCGCAGGCATGGAACTCGTACGGCGATCCCTCGACGGGGCGGCGCGCACACGTCACGACGGTGGCGCCCTGTGCGGCGAAGACCGCGCTGATGCCCGCGCCGACACCACGCACGCCGCCGGTCACCAGAACGACTCGTCCATCCAACCCGAAGTTGAACGGAGCACTGTCAGCGGCGTCGGTCACTGTGCTAGCGTACCAAGCAAGTGCTTGCTTAGGTAGCCACCCGTTCGATCGTCACCTGGAGCCCCCTCATGACCATCACCACCAAGACCGTGGAACCGGGCATCGTCTCGGTCACCGTGGACTACCCACCGGTCAACGCAATTCCGTCGCGCGGCTGGTTCGAACTCGGCGACGCCATCACCGCCGCGGGCCGCGATCGCAGCACCCACGTGGTGATCCTGCGCGCCGAGGGCCGCGGCTTCAACGCGGGCGTCGACATCAAGGAGATGCAGAACACCGAGGGCTTCACCGCGCTCATCGACGCCAACCGCGGCTGCTTTCACGCCTTCCGCGCGGTGTACGAGTGCGAGGTGCCCGTCGTCGCGGCGGTCAACGGCTTCTGCGTCGGTGGCGGCATCGGACTGGTCGGCAACTCCGACGTCATCGTCGCCTCCGACGACGCCAAGTTCGGTCTGCCCGAAGTCGAGCGCGGCGCGCTCGGTGCGGCCACCCACCTGTCGCGGCTGGTTCCTCAGCACATGATGCGGCGGCTGTTCTTCACCGCCGCAACGGTCGACGCGGTGACGCTGCACCACTTCGGTTCCGTGCACGAGGTGGTGCCAAGGGCCGAGCTCGACGAGTCCGCACTGCGGGTGGCCCGCGACATCGCATCCAAGGACACCCGGGTGATCCGGGCGGCCAAGGAGGCGCTCAACTTCATCGACGTGCAGCCGGTCAACGCTAGATACCGGATGGAGCAAGGCTTTACGTTCGAGCTCAACCTGGCCGGGGTGTCCGACGAGCATCGCGACGCGTTCGCGGGAACTGACAAGGGAGCGAAGTGACCGGCGTGACGGACAAGAGGACGACGCTCGACGAGGCCGTCTCGTCGATCGAGAGTGGTATGACCATCGGCATCGGCGGCTGGGGTTCGCGGCGCAAGCCCATGGCGTTCGTTCGGGCGCTGTTGCGCACGGGCGTCACCGATCTCACGGTCGTCTCCTACGGCGGGCCCGACGTCGGGCTGCTGTGTTCGGCAGGCAAGATCAAGCGCCTCTACTACGGATTCGTTTCGCTGGATTCGCCGCCGTTCTACGACCCGTGGTTCGCCAAGGCCCGCACCACTGGGGCCATCGAGGCCCGCGAGATGGACGAGGGCATGCTGCGCTGTGGGCTGCAGGCGGCGGCACAACGCCTGCCGTTCCTGCCGATTCGCGCCGGGCTCGGCAGCGACGTCCGCGCGTTCTGGGGCGACGAGCTGAAGACCGTGACGTCGCCGTACCCCACCGGACACATCCCCGGGTCGCTTCGCTCCTGCCCGCCGGAAGATGGCTTCGAGGAGCTCATCGCGATGCCCGCGCTCACGCTCGACGCGGCCTTCGTGCACCTCAATCTCGGTGACGCGTCCGGCAATGCGGCCTACACCGGCATCGACCCCTACTTCGACGATCTGTTCCTGATGGCCGCGGACCGGCGGTACCTGTCGGTCGAGAAGGTCGTGCCAACCGAAGAGTTGGTGAAATCCGTTCCGCCGCAAGCATTGCTGATCAACCGGATGATGGTCGACAGCGTCGTCGAGGCGCCAAACGGGGCGCACTTCACCACCGCCGAGCCGGACTACCACCGCGACGAGAAGTTCCAGCGGCACTATGCCGAGGCCGCAGGTTCCGACGAGTCGTGGGGCGAGTTCGTGGCCACCTATCTGGCAGGCGACGAGGCCGATTACCAAGCCGCGGTGCGGAAGTTCACCACGGACGCAGCCGCTGCGAAGGAGGCATCCAAGTGATCTCAGTGACCCGCGCCGAAGTCTGCGCCGTTGCGTGTGCCGAACTGTTCCGCGACGCCGGCGAGATCATGGTGAGCCCCATGGCACCCATGGTGGCCATCGGTGCCCGACTGGCCCGGCTCACGTTCTCCCCCGACATCCTGCTCACCGACGGCGAGGCCCGCATTCTGGCCGACACGCCCGCGATGGGCGCCACCGGGGCGATCGAGGGCTGGATGCCGTTCGGCCGCGTCTTCGAAACCCTGGCCTGGGGTCGGCGGCACGTGGTGATGGGCGCCAACCAGATCGACCGCTACGGCAATCAGAACCTGTCGGCGTTCGGCCCGCTTCAGCACCCCAAGCGGCAGATGTTCGGCGTTCGCGGCGCACCGGGCAACACCATCAACCACGCGACCAGTTACTGGGTGGGCAATCACTCCGCGCGGGTGTTCGGCGAGTCCGTCGACGTCGTATCCGGCATCGGTTGGGACAAGGTCGATTCCGGCAATCCGGCGTACCGGTTCGTCAACGTGTACCGCGTGGTGACCAACCTGGGCGTGTTCGACTTCAACGGGCCAGATCACCAGATGCGGGCGGTGTCACTGCATCCTGGCGTCGAGGCCGGACAGGTCGCCGAGAACACCGGCTTCGAGGTGCACGGCCTTGAGTCCGCGGAAACCACGCGCCTGCCAACCGGTGACGAGCAGAAGCTGATTCAGGACGTCATCGACCCGAAGGGCCTGCGGGACAGGGAAGTTAAAGCATGACCGCCCTGCGCACGCCGCTGACCGAGCTGATCGGCATCGAGCATCCCGTCGTGCAGACCGGGATGGGCTGGGTGGCGGGTGCACGCCTGGTGGCGGCGACGTCCAACGCGGGCGGTCTCGGCATCCTCGCCTCGGCGACCATGACGCTCGACGAGCTCGCGACCGCCGTGACGAAGGTCAAGGCAGCCACCGACAAGCCGTTCGGCATCAACATCCGCGCCGATGCTGGCGACGCGAACGACCGGATCGAGCTGCTGATCCGCGAGGGCGTGAAGGTGGCCTCGTTCGCGTTGGCGCCGAAACCGGAACTGATCGCGCGGCTGAAAGAGGCAGGCGTGGTGGTCATTCCGTCGGTCGGCGCAGCCAAGCACGCCAAGAAGGTCGCGGGCTGGGGCGCCGATGCGGTGATCGTGCAGGGTGGCGAGGGCGGCGGCCACACCGGGCCGGTCGCGACCACGCTGCTGCTGCCGTCGGTGCTCGACGCGGTGGACATTCCGGTGATTGCGGCGGGTGGCTTCTTCGACGGCCGCGGCCTAGCCGCCGCGCTGTCCTACGGTGCAGCCGGTGTCGCGATGGGTACGCGGTTCCTGCTGACGTCGGACTCGACCGTGCCCGATGCGGTCAAGCAGCGCTACCTGGACGCGGGGCTTGACGGCACGGTGGTGTCGAAGCGCGTGGACGGCATGCCGCACCGCGTGCTGCGCACCGGGCTGGTCGAGAAGTTGGAAAGCGGTTCGCCCGTCCGTGGTTTCACCGCGGCGGTCGGCAACGCGCAGAAGTTCAAGAAGCTGTCGGGCATGACGTGGCGGTCGATGATCAAGGACGGCCTCGCCATGCGGCACGGCAAGGAATTGACGTGGTCGCAGGTCGTGATGGCGGCCAACACTCCCATGCTGCTGAAGGCGGGGCTCGTCGAGGGCAACACCGAAGCGGGCGTGCTCGCGTCTGGACAGGTCGCGGGCATCCTCGACGATCTGCCGTCGTGCGCGGAGCTGGTTCCCGCGATCGTCGCCGACGCCGTCAAGCACCTGCAGAGCGCGGTCGCCTTCGTCGTCGACTGACAGCTTGCCAAGGTAATGTGCCTGACCCATGAGCGAGGGCACTAGTCCTTCGGACCTGCGCCAGAGCAGCGTGCAGCGGCTCCAGGAACGCTACCGACGGTTGGCCGAGACCAGGCGCTTGCGGCCGGTCGCGGCAATCGTCGCGCGCTTCAAGGAGATCGACGGCAGCATGCTTGGCGCGATGGTCTCCGTCCAGCTGTTCACCACCGTCATCCCCTTGATGATCATGGGCTTTTCCTACATGAGGGGATTCGCCGACAACGCCAGCCCCGGCACGCTGGTCATTCGCGAGCTCGGTCTGGTGCACCCGGCGGCCGATCACGTACGCGCGGCGTTCGGCCATTCGTCCGCGCTGCGGTCCAGTTGGACGTTTCTCGGCGTCGCGGGCTTCCTGGTCTGGGGCATCCCGATGGGCATCATGATCGCCGGGATATTCGCCAAGGCCTGGCACCGACAGCAGTTCGAACTCACCGGCAGGTTGTGGCGCGGACTGGCGTGGTTCGCGCTGTACCTGACGATGATCGGCCTGCGCGACCGGATTGCGTTCGGCGGTGATCACCACGCCGGGATGCGGATGGTCCGCTTCGTCGCGTCCCTGGTGCCCGTCTGGATCTTCTGGTCGCTCACCCCTGCCCTGCTCGTTCGCGACGGCGGCCGCGGCCGCAACTACCTGATGCTCGCGGGGCTTGCAGGCGTGGTGATCGACGGGATCGTGCTGCCGCTCGGATCGCGCTGGCTGTTCCCGCCCCTGCTCGACGGATGGGACGAGCTCGGCCCGATCGGCGTGGCGATGGCCTTGCTGACGTGGTGCGGCGCGGTGGGAACGGGGTGGGTGGTCACGGCGTGCGTCGGCGCGGTGCTGTGGGAGCGCCATGCGCCCTCCCAGACCGTGGTGGAGTCCCAGACCGAAGACGACCAATGAAGCTTTAGGATTCATTTCGTAAAAGTGAAGCTATAATCTTCATATGGCAAAGATGAAGCCATCCTCTTCATCGAGGGTTGGCGTCTCGAAGGCGACGTTGATTGGCGACGTCGTCGGATCCTGCGACGCCGTCGACCGTCGCGCCCTCCATCGCGACGTCACGGCGGCGCTGGCCGCCGTCGCCGACGACGCCACGGAAGCCCCCGCCTTCACCGTCGGCGACGAGTTTCAGGGCACCTACCCAACCGTCGGCATGGCGATCGGCGCCGCGCTGTCGATTCGGCTGGCCCTCTCCCCCGTCGTCGACGTCCGCTTCGGCATCGGGTGGGGTCCGGCCACCGTGCTCGACCCCGACACCGGGATCCAGGACGGGCCGGCGTGGTGGGCGGCGCGCGAAGCCATCGAATGGACCGCGACCGCGCAACGGCGTCCCGGCCTCGCACTCGTGCGCACGTCGTACCGGACCGCGGACCCCGCAGGGCCCGCCCCGGATCCGATCAACGCCGCGCTGATCTGTCGGGACCACATGCTTGGATCGCTCGATGAACGGTCCATCCGAATCCTGAGAGGTCTAGTGCACAACCGGTCCAAGAAGGAACTCGCCGACGAGGAGGGCATCAGCGCGTCGGCGGTATCCCAACGCGCGGGTCGCGACGGGCTCGACCTCATCGTGACGGCGTCGCAGTACCTTTCGGACATTCGATGAGCGCACTTGCCGTGCTGCTCGTCGCAGTGGGGATCGGTGACGTGTGCCGCCGTCTCGTCGCCATCCGGTGGTTGCCGACCGTGGTGGCCCTCCTGGCCATCGTGGCATGCGTGCTACTCGGTGCGCTGTGGCATCTCGGCGACGTGCCACCGCTCGTCATCACCGCTGTGACGAGCGTCGGCTGGCTGTTGCTGTGCGGCCGCGCCGAACGGCTTGGCACCAACCAGGCCGTGCCGCTGGCGGTGTTCGGCACGGGTGTCGCGCTGCTGATCCTGTTGTCCGGGTGGGGATCCGACGTCGGCGGGCTCATTGCGCGCTGGTCGACGTGGTCCGGCCTGTTCGGCCATCATCCGGTCGATCCGAATCGGCTGCTGATGATCGTCGGCGTGGTACTGGTACAGCTGGCGACCGCAAATCAATTGGTGCGCTTGGTGCTTGGTTCGGTGGGCGCGGTCAAGCCGGTCGGGCAGCCGCAGCCGTCCGACCGGCTCAAGGGTGGCCGTCTGCTCGGCCCGATGGAGCGGCTGCTCATCCTCGGGCTTGGCCTCGGCGGCCAGCTCACCATGGCGACCGCCGTCGTCGCGGCCAAGAGCATCATCCGGTTCCCCGAGATCACTGCCCAG
>Ga0105239_10001193_pt1 | contig 35535 bp, 30 predicted proteins | sample KBSC44metaG_FD_92761 | JGI IMG/M metagenome (GOLD analysis project Ga0105239, IMG submission 92761) | Corn rhizosphere microbial communities from Kellogg Biological Station, Michigan, USA - KBS C4-4 metaG | ecosystem: Host-associated > Plants > Roots > Rhizosphere > Soil | place: Michigan, USA... | reverse complement strand
TGCCAACGGTGGTCATAACAAGTGAAAGATAGTAGCTGACAACGCCATTTCCGCTCCATTGTGAGAATATGGCAAGAGAAACTGAGATAGCCAGCCTCCATCGGTTGCCCTTGGTCCTGCTCATGTCGAGGTAGCTAGATGAATACTTCGCGGTCTTCTCAGCAGCGATAGCGGTCTCAATCTCCAGCATTTCATAGTTGACCAACGGAGAGCTGTCGTCGCCCCCAGCATGGTAGGTAGAGATGATTTTGCGAGCTTCATCGATGCGTCCTTGGTCAATCAGAAATCGAGGTGATTCAGGGCACAACCAGAATCCTGGCAAAGCCACAATTGGGAGAAGGATCTGCAACAGCGAGGGAAGTCGCCATCCCCACGAACCACCGTAGTTGCGTGTTCCGAAAGTGACACATGCAGCGATGATAGCGCCGACATACCAGCCAGTGTTGAAAACAGCGCTGACAACACCACGGTGGGTAGGGTAGGCAATTTCGTTGATCAGGAGGGGAACCGAGTTGGAGAAGAAAGCCGAACAGGCTCCCAGGAACAGTCTCGCCACGATAAAGGTCTTGTCATTGTGAGCGGCAGTCTGCATAACGACTCCAATCACGAGGAAAGCATATCCGATCCAGACATTCGGCTTGCGACCATACTTGTTGCTGACCAGCGCTGCAAGCGGAGAGCAGACTATCATACCCAACCAGTAGATAGAGTTAATAAAACCGAGCCATGCTCCGGTTGGACTGTGCATGAATTCATGCCATGATGGCAGCGATTGCAGACCATTCATGATGGAGCCATCGTATCCGTTGGTCGAGGAGAACTGGCACAAGGACAGTGTTATAAGGCTGAGCTTGATCAGGTGAGCCCGCTGGTACCACCTTTTGTTGTCCTGGGGGAGGACTGAGGCCAGCTCCTGGCCAACGGCATTATCAGAAGAAGTTACCGTGACGCCCATGATGAAGATTGAATTTGAAAAGGTCGAAAATAGTCGTTGTCCAAGTCGTATTTGCTTGTGGAAGTGAAGACACTGAGAGTAAAAGATGGAGATATCATGACTTCTTTATACATTTTCTGATGAAGCTCACACGATGCGACGACTTTTGGTCGGCAATTGAAAGGGTAATGATAAAGAGCAGAGAAATTTCAAGCTATACTCTCCTGATACAAAGCCTCGTTTGGCATTAACAGGCCACCGTAACGGTGCACTGAGCAATGAACTGAATGACTCGACATTGGACGGTACATAGATTACCATGCTAGGATGGAATGCTTCGAGAAGCGAAAATGATAATTCTGTGGGCCAAAACGCGGAGGAGGAGAGAAACGGGCATGACTCTGGAGCCCCAGACCGACTCAAGTCGCTGGGCGGAGGAGTCTTCTCTTGATAGCGCGGAGAATTGGACCGCGGAGAATTACATAGCGGAGATTCAACACCCTGAGTGGAGGAGAAGCCTGCCGGGGGTGTGAGTTGATAGGGACAGGGCGGAGAATTAGCCCCAGCTCCCTTCAGATATCCGCGCTCCTCTGTGTTCAAGCAGCGGACAAACCAGGCCCCATCTAGGGTTTCTCCGGCACACGTACTGCATGAGAGCCACTGAACCTTGTTGAAGGAGCTCGACTTGTATCCACAAGGAAGCCATGTGGGGCACGTCGACCATGACACCAGTAGCGAAAGAATGCAGACAGGATCATTGTCCCGAATATCCGAATGTACAATATCCGCCGAGTCCTCGGGCATTGAACAGAGTCTCCGCGGTAGACATTAAAGGATAATAAATAGTGCGCCGAAGATCCAATACCAGACGGATTCATTCAACCCTGAAACCATTCGGCACTGCCCTTTTTTATGAATCCGGGCAGCAGAACAGACTGTACACCACCTGTTTCGTGCATTTCTAGGCCACTTACAATGGGTGACGCGGGACCATATGACGAGGCTGAGTCCTCGAAGGGCAAGCTGGATGTTGAGTCCTTGCTCAAGCAACTGACCCTCTCCGAAAAGATTGCTCTGACTGCAGGCAAAGACTTTTGGCACACAACTCCCATAGCCAGATTATCCATACCGTCAATACGGCTCTCGGATGGTCCGAACGGTGTTCGAGGTACACGGTTCTTTGATGGGATACCAGCAGCATGTCTCCCCTGTGGGACAGCAATAGGAGCGACTTTCGATGAGAACCTCGTACGCCAGTTGGGTCGACTGCTCGGTGATGAAGCAAAAGCTAAGGGAGCCCACGTGCTGTTAGGCCCTACTATCAATATCCAAAGATCACCTCTTGGAGGACGAGGATTCGAATCCTACTCGGAAGACCCATTTCTTTCAGGAGTGACAGCTGGCAACTACTGCCTAGGTATTCAAGACAGGGACATTGTTCCCACCCTCAAGCATTTTGTTTGCAACGATCAAGAGCATGAGAGAATGGCAGTCAATTCCATCGTCACGGAACGTGCACTGCGCGAGATCTATCTATCACCCTTCCAGACAGCAATCCGGATAGCACAACCCGGTGCACTGATGACAGCCTACAACAAGGTCAACGGTATCCATGCCTCAGAGAACAAAAGACTTCTGCAAGGTATTCTGAGGGGGGAATGGGGTTGGAATGGGTTGGTTATGAGTGATTGGTTCGGCACCTACAGTACATCTGAAGCTATCAAGGCTGGACTCGACCTGGAGATGCCTGGAGCCACCCGATTCCGAGGTCCGGCCCTATCCCATGCCGTCCTATCAAATAAGATTCAGGAGTTCGAGCTAGACGACCGTGTTCGCAATGTTTTGAACTTGATAAACAAGACTCGAGCCGCCGAGATCCCAGAAAATGGAACCGAAACAGAGCTCAACCGCCCTGCAGACCGAGCATTGATGCGTAAGGCCGCAGCTGAGTCCATCGTTCTGCTTAAGAATGAAGGGAACATTCTACCCTTCAAGAAGGAGAAGCCGATTCTCGTAGTCGGACCTAACGCGAGAATCGCGGCATATTGTGGCGGTGGAAGTGCGTCACTGAGACCGTATGCGGTTGTTACTCCTTTTGATGGCATTTTATCCCAATCAACTTCCGAGGTTTCTTTCACACAAGGAACATATGCACACAAGCTTTTGCCAGAGCTTGGGACGCGACTACGCAGCGAAGACGGCAGAGTTGGTTTCTCGCTCAAGGTCTTCAATGAGCCTCCCACGTCGACACATCGGACGCAGCTAGAGGAACGGCATCTCACCGACACAAATATGTGGTTCATCGACTACTCCAATCCTGACCTGAACAAGACTTGGTATGCAGACGTAGTGGGAATGTTCACTCCAGAAGTCTCAGGTATATATGACTTTGGCCTGGCCGTCCATGGCACAGGAAAACTTTATATCGACGAACAATTGGTGGTTTCGAATGTGGAGAACCAGAAGCCAGGTTCCGCTTTCCTTGGAAGTGGAACTATCGAAGAACAAGGTGCTATCTATCTCGAGAAAGACCGACAGTACAAATTAGTCGTTCAATGGGGCTGTGCCGAGACCTCAAAACTGAAAATTGGTGGACTCGTTGATTTTGGTCAAGGTGGAATTCGCATTGGTGGTGCACTCAACTTGCCTCAGGAGCAGGCTATCAACGACGCCCTGGTCCTCGCGAAAGACGCCGAACAAGTGGTCATTTTCGCAGGCCTGACTGGAGAATGGGAGTCTGAGGGTTATGACCGGCCTAACATGGATCTGCCCCCAGGAACAGATGAGCTGATATCTCGTGTTCTTGATGTTAATCCAAACACTGTTGTCGTTATCCAAAGCGGTACACCTGTGACGATGCCATGGATCAACAAGGCCAAATCCGTTCTCCATGCGTGGTTTGGTGGCAATGAGGCCGGCAATGGAATCGCCGATGTGGTCTATGGCAATGTGAACCCATCTGCGAAGCTGCCTTTGACAATCCCAAAACAAGTCAATGACAACCCTGCTTTTCTGAACTTCCGCTCCGAGGCTGGTCGAGTCTTATATGGCGAAGATATATACGTGGGATATCGATGGTATGACAAAGTCGGGATCGAACCATCATTTCCCTTCGGTCATGGCTTGAGCTATACGAATTTCAAACTCGATAGCCTGCGGGTCGAGGACCATGGCAGAGAAATGATCTGCAAAATTCAGGTGACAAATACTGGTCCAAGGGCAGGAGCTGAGGTCGTGCAGGCGTATATCAGCTCCCCAGCTGCTTCTGAGACTAGCAGTCAGATTCAGCGCGCATCCAAGGAGCTGAAGGGTTTCAAGAAGGTTCATCTTGAGGCGCAACAAACCCAGGAACTTGCCATTCCAATCGACACATTACGTGCGACAAGCTTCTGGGATGAGTCGCGGCAAAAGTGGTGCTCCGAAAAGGGAAAGTATGAAATCTGGGTCGGGCAAAGCTCTCAAGGTCCCTTCCTAAAAGCAGAAATCAACATCTCCGAGACGCAATGGTGGGCGGGACTATGATAAGCAGTATCAGGGCCTCGAGGGCGTCTTGGGAGATTATTCTTTTAAATGCGGTCTGTATCAATCCAAGTTTGCAAGCTCTCAAAGTTGGGTTTTCCGGACCTATCCAAGTGTCGCAGCTTTTCACTGTATTCCTGAAGGTACTGTTTGACACGATCATGGGAACTAGGCGATATCGGATTTTCTCCATTCTCATCCAAGCGTGAAAGAAGAGCGCTGGCAACATCTCTAATCTTGTGGATGAGATATATGCCGAGAATCTCAAGGTATATATGTGGGGTCAAACTCAGGACTTGCAACAACTGGCGACATACTTCTTCCCTCAGCTCCCAGTCCGAACTGGCGGCAAGATGAAGGATTTCTTGCGGAGATCTGGAAAGAGATGGGCTCGGCGAAAGAATTGTGGGTGTAAGATATTCCAGATGATCAAGAATACAAGTCTGAAGCCAAAGATGGGTTGTATGTATATCGGCACGGAGCAAAGAAATCTGGAATTCTTTGTCACGACTGACTTCCGTGCCGAGCTCCCTCGGGGCCCATTGTCGCAGATACCACGGTGCACTATCGAGCTTGTACTTTAGTTCATGCAGTCTTGCGCGAAGATGCTTCATGTACGAGAGAGGGTCAGTATGGCGAGTGCAACGACAATTCATGCCCTTGGATCCGCGTCGATTCTTCGAGGTTATTTCGGTTACCGCCGTCAAGAACAGCTCAATCCGAAGTCTGAACGCTGCTGCAAGGCTTGGTTGTGCCACTTCATATAGTCCATAGCTATTTTCAGTAATGTCTTCGTCTTCCTGCGGTGCTGGCAAGAGTTCCTCCAGGTCAACTTCATGAAGTGTACTGCAGTCGATGAAAGCTATCCTCTCCTTTCTGATATTTTGCAGTTCGTGGTGAACATAAGCATGCATCATGAAGCCGAAAGCCTTTTTCCGTAATTGGACTTGGATGCAATTCAAGCCTGAATAAGCTGAAACACGATGGAGTTCGAGGAGCCGCGCGAAGAGAGCCGCCTCCACCTCCATCATTCGACTCTTATTGACGTCTCCAGCCTGGGAAAAAGACGTGTAGAACAGAAACGCGGTGGCCCATTTAGTATGACTAACCTCATCGAAATATCGCACACTTCTGTATTGAACTGATTTCGCGTGACAATAATCCACCAGGTCCAATTGAGTCTGCATTCGGAGCGGGGTCGGAGAGTTTTGATATTCCACAAGCTTCTCAGGTCGGTGAGCAACCGTGACTGCACACAGAGCCATGACAAGAGCAAAGAAATTGGGATCCTGTGCATGTCTATTGTCCCGGAAGTTTCTAAGGAAGGTCGGTCGATGAATCAGTTGAACGATGGGATAAACATAGGTCATGTAGTCATTGATCACTCTGGGGAGTAAGTCGACAGGAAACAAATCGCCGTCAAGATACTGATTGTATTCGGATATTGCCATGCTGTGATGTGATGCATGGCCTGCCAGGCCTGGAGTTGACGGAGTCCTTGTGGAAGCAATGTGAGCACCATCAGCTTGGTCAGTACTATGAGGGCCCCATGTTGAATTGCCGTGCACATTATCGTTGAAAGGCAGTGTAGAAGGATCGCACAAGACTCCAGTCTCGCTAGAAAACATATTTGGAGGAGATGTCTGAGAAAATGACAAAGCTTGGGAAGATCTTGACGATGGGGAGTCCCTGAACAGAGAGGTATGCAGCTGCAGGTCCATACTTTCAACATGTCTGCTAAATGTTCAACTTGGCTCTGAAGCCCGGCTCGATCGAGGTCCCAACGTACCTTCTCCCGGAGGCCTTTGGTCCCCTTCTCTGTACAGGTAGATTGAAAGAGCAATCGAGGCCAAGTTTGGTGCACCTCAAGCATTTCGGAGGCGGATTGCTCGTGCTCTGGGCTTGAACCAGGCCCTCGTCTGCTGGAACGGGTATTGTTCCTGCTTGCAGGCAGAGCTCGGCTGGTCTCTGTTGGAGATGGCAACGGACTTTTCTAATGCGACATCCATCACATGCATGTCGGACCTGATCCCGTTTCTGCGGCCCTCGATGGCCGGGATGATCATGAGCTGATACGGCGTCCATGGTCAGAGATGCATCGGGCAGACCATACGGCTCCCCAACACACAGGTCTCATGCGGCCATGGTCAGTTGTGGGTGTCAGGAGGGAGGAACATATCCGAGGAGAACGAGCAAAAAGGTTTTGGTTGGTCGATTAGCGGGCGGCTCTTTTCCACACCACGAGGGGTCGAGAGCTTGTGGCAAGAATCATGCAGACCTGCATGGCTTGAGCATTTGTATGATTAATTATATTAGCTGAAGAACAAACAAATCTAAAAAGGTGCTGTCCTCAAGTAGAAAAACGCCATTGCTAAGTCCAGCAGCGCTGTACAGAATTACGAGCATGGCACGACGATTGGGAACCTGAGCGCCAAGGATTCGACCAGAACACCCTGGACCCCAGGCTGAGTGTAGCACTATGGTAAAAGAACAGGAAAGGCTGGGTATTATGATTGAAATTGCCGACATCCATTCATTGCACACTCTCATCGTGCTTTCTAACTTCAATCAATCGTTTGCCCGAAACCGGGTTCGAGGCCATCCGATATACAATACAATGCTTCTTAATCCCTGAAAACACACTTGAAGTTTCCCATGATTTTCGACCCCTCAGATGGATACCTTCCAGCAGAGGTATGTAAGCCAATAGTGACAGCCTCCTGTCACGTTGTCTAGAACAGAAATCAAACGCCACCGATGGCAATGCAAAACTCAAGTACCAAGCAATCGACACCAACTCAATTACGTCGACACTCTGTAGATAGACTTGAGAGTCTGCGAATGGACATCATTAGCATCTCTGCACAAGCTGCCACGCTGTCGGGGAGATCAACTTACCTTAGCGTGTTTGGGCTCCACAAAGAGGGCAGTTGCTTCTACGAGTTTCTGAGGCTCTTCTCCCTCGGCAACTTCTAGACTCTCAATCCATCCCTCAGCCCAGGCCTTGCGGCCGTCCACTTTGGTCGTCTTGGCTCTCAGAACCAGATACTGGCCAGCCATCGTCGGCCTAACGTAATTGATTTGCAAATTGGCCGTCACTCCCACTTTGTTGGGCATTGCTGGGAAAGCGCATCTAGCCAATCCCTCGTCCAGCATGGTGGCCAGAAATCCTCCATGCACAATCCCAGGGTGCCCAGAGCAGTCGAGGCCAACGTAGAAGATCTGAACCATGGATTTGCCGTCCTTCTCATTAAAGTAGTAGGGCGGTACAGCGATCATGCCAGGCCCCGCCAGCGTTCCCGCTGTCAAATTATGGTGCCGCACCTCAGCAGGGATTTTGAGATGTGGTCTTGACTCAATGAAGTCGGGGTTCGCCCGTAAAGATTGGGCCAGAGCGGAGTTCCTGATGTGTTCATCGATTTCGCGTGTAAGGTCATCAGGAGCCTCGTACATGGAGAGCGTCTCAACATCGGTGGGCATCGAACCCATGATTAATGGTGTGAGGAATGGAGGAACGTAGTAAAGTGCGAAGTAACTCCCAATGCCAAAGGAAAGGGTGCTGATGATCAAGAAGCTGATAAAGCGTCGACCACGAGCCCGACCTCGACTGTGAACAATGACTGAGCATAAACCAATTAGCCACTATCCCCACCCGACCGCTCTATCACGATTGACGACTTACCCGTGGAGTAAAGACTCTGGGGAGAGTGTATTCTTGACTTGGAGGGTTCAGTTCGGCGGAATGCGATGCGGGAAACCCGAGCCAGCGAAAAATACGACTTTTGATGAGGGAGTGTAGGACGTAGGAAACTATGGAAGGAAGCGACAGCAGGAGGGGAAGCACTTAGGGTTGTGGTCAAGGGAGAAGAAGTTGTACGAGGCAGGAGACAAAGGAGATTTAATGTTGACCGCCCTGAAGCCATGATTCTTTATGAATGACACGGACTCGCCGCATCGGAGCGAGATGCAGTGTTGGGAGAAGGTATGATGTAGTAATTGTTCGATGCTCTCGGAATAGGCACGAGAACGGAGACGGGCGCCCGAGTAATACCCACAGTGATGACTCTGGCGCTTGAGGCCATAAAGGTAAAAAGAAACTGCGGATCGTTCGCTAAACTGAACATGAAAACTTGTGCGCTGAATACGGAATACGACGCGCAGGCAAAGAACCTCGGCACAGCCGCTCAATGGGTCCCACCCGGCCCCCTCTCGGACGTACGAAATATGGAAGAGGGATACGATGATTTGAAATGTTGAAATTTGACATGAGGGTCTGGACATGGGTTACGAGGCTACAATTGCAGCCTGTTCCCCCTAAATACACGGTTACTTTCAGAATGTCTTCCGGGTTCTCCTTTTATTTCGTTGAGCACGATGAGCAGTGCCCAGTCCTAATCTAGTGTACAATTACAATACGGATATTTCGACCCCTGAAAGAGAGAGAGATAGAATGAGAGTTCCGGGTAGGGTTATTCTTGTGATGGCCGGGCTGTGTGAAGAGTATTACCTCGCCCAATGCTTCCAGCTTGACCAATATGCTGCCTTGCTTTCCTGTTGCTTAGTGATGAACTCCAGATCAATTCTGAGTCATCAACTTGAGTTCAGCCCCGTAGGTGCCCTTTACTTCGTAACCCTGAGCCTGAGGCCAGGGGCTCTTGCACATGGCTTCACAGCCTTGCGCTCATCCTCGTGTTCTGCCGTCGTTTTTCGGCCTCGACCCGATGTCAAGGTATCTTCAGTTCCCAAGCCTCAGCAAGCCAATTGGCCCTAGGTTTGGGGCGTGGCGACCATAATGCACGGATGTGCTGTTGTTATGTCTCAATATCGAGGGCATATGGGTGAGCTACATACATTTCCCAAAGAGACCATCCGATTCTTTCTTTAATCTAGTACCGCCCTAGATTCGTTGGTCCATCAGGCGATCGAGGATGGCTGGCGTGAGTGTGATCCTTTTGATCCAACTGATGGACTGTGAGGAGGGGCATGCTCGAAGTGCGGTGCTAGCGTTGGATCTTGGCTGGGTGGCACGCCAGCCTTGGGTACAGTTTGGGCAAATACCGGGTCTGTTGCCGGAGTTGCAGGATGGATTTCCATGCCAGAGGTTCCGTCTACCCCAGAGTGCGAACGAGACCGTGTAAATCGAATTGTTTCCTGCTCTTCAGGCCGTCTTTCTACTGGCGACCATCCACCACCGATACTGCCCGCCACAATGCCTGCCATCGCTGCTGCTGGCCCAAACACTGAATTCGAGGCAGCTCGGTTTCTTCTTCGCGCCTTTTCTGGACTGGACGGGGACGATGTGAGTGTGTCTGATACCGCTTGATCACCTTCAGGAGTTTGCGGAAGTTGTGTATCCGATCGAGATCGCGATGGACTGCGTGAACGAGGAATAAAGGTATCACGAGGGTGCTGTAACTTATACGCAAGTTCTGCCATGCGGCCTCCTCGGATCTTCTTGAGGAACGTAAGCTCTTCCCGTATCTCCTCGATCGCCGGGTTCCACTGTTGCACTCGATCTTCATCGTCTTCGAGAAAGAATGAGGGGCCTGCCTTCTTTCGTCGAGGCACATTGGGTATCAGTTTTGCAAAGAGCTCGTCTGGTATCAATCTGATAATAACAGCGACAGGTACGGAAAGTGCTCCAAGTACGATCGAATACCCCCATTGTGCGCCATTGATGCGATTGATCGAGAAGGCCTCACCACCCACAAACATAATCAAGCATTGCCCTCCCACGATGATGAATTGAATTCCAATGAACCACCAATTCTTCAGGATGCCTTCAAAAATATTGAAGTTGTTATCCAATCGTCGGGAACTAGTCATAGTCAGCAACACTCAGGGAGGGGCCTCACAGAAAACATACTTGTATTGATTGAAGATCTGCATCCACACAAACGTGTTGAAAATCGTACTCTGGAGTCTCTTGTGCTCGCCCTCTGTTTCGTATGAAAGAATGCTTGCACCAGCGAAGTAAAGGATCAGGGTCACAACGAGCTGGTAAATCGACTGGCCGATAATCATTTTCCACATGGTCAAGGTAATCAACGGTGCTGACTTGGGCTCCGGGCGACGTTTCAAGATGGAATCTGTGGGTGGATCAGTCGCCAATGCTAGAGCCGCAAATGTATCCATAATGAGGTTAACCCATAGGAGCTGAACTGCAGTAAGAACAGAAGCCTCATCATCGTTCGCAACTGCAGAGATGAAGGTTAGGAAGACTGCAGTAATGTTGACTGTAATTTGGAACTAGAGCATGTTAGTTTTTTCCTTCTCAGCAGTCCAGGATGATGGAAATACCTGTAGAAATTTCTTCACTGCATCATTCACAGTTCTACCCCAGGAAATAGCTTTCACAATCGAGGCGAAATTGTCGTCCATGAGAATAATAGCTGACGCTTCCTTGGCCACTTCTGTACCGGCGATGCCCATGGAGAAACCAACATCGGCAGTCTTGAGAGCAGGTGCGTCATTGGTGCCATCACCTGTCACAGCCACTGTCTCTCCAAGCTTTTTTAGGTGGCTCACGAGTAATTTCTTATCATCTGGGCTCGACCTGGCTAGCACCTGAAGTCGAGGGATAACCTGTGTCATCTGCTTCTTACTCAGTTTCCTGAACACGGGGCCTTCCATTGCAATTCCTCCGGAGGTAAAGATGCCGCACTCGGTTGCGATGGCCTTTGCGGTCATGATATTGTCGCCCGTAACCATGCGCACAAATACACCGGCGACCTGACAGTCACGAACAGCCTTCGTGACACCAGGCCGGAGGGGGTCCTGAATGCCAACGACGCCAAAGAAGATCATGTCCTTGAAGACTTTGTCGAAATCTGCTTGTTTCTTGTCATCGGCTGACACAGCGCCCCGGGGAGGCCATTCTGAAAAATCGCGATAGAGTAACCCGATCGTTCTCAGAGAGCGCGATGCGTAGTTACTGACAATGCCATTGAGAGTCTCGACTTGATCTGCGGTGATGGGGGTGTCGACAGTTCCTTGAGTAGGGTCTGTGATGATCCGAGTGCATTTGGAAATCAAGATCTCAGATGCTCCTTTGACCAACATGCGGTACTTTCCATCTGGTAGTCTTGTTACGACCGCCATACATTTGCGACCAGAATCGAAGGGGACCATTTGTACAATCTCCGAATTGGCTCGTTCTTCCGAGATCGATTCAATAGGAAGGTGGTCGACAATGAATTGCAGCAAAGCAGTCTCAGTCTTGGAGCCAATAAACACTCTTGCACCATTCTCCTCGCTCTCGAAAGCGGTCGAATTGAGAATAACTGAGTCCTTTAAGAGGGTTTTAGTCTCCTTTGAAAGAGTGGTAAAAAATTCGGCAGAGGACACATCACTGATGTCGGTGGCAGGGCTTTTCTCCTGGTGTTTGCTAGAAGGCGTTGACGTGGCGGTCTCTTCCTTGTCACCAAATCTGGAGGCCGTTGATAGAGTCCCAGCAACAACAGTCATTTTATTCTGAGTCAACGTTCCTGTCTTGTCCGAGCAGACAGTAGTGGCATTTCCCATAGTCTCACAAGCCCGTAGGAGGCGTACGAGATTGTTGTCCTTGAGCATTCGGGTTGTTGCAAATGCTAGAGCGAGAGTCACTGCCAAGGGCAGCCCTTCTGGAACGGCAACGACGATGATTGTAACTGCGACGATGAAAATCTGGAGGAAGCGTTGACCTTTGCCCTGAGATCCTCCTTCGATATTTTTGAGCTCCACAAGAAACTTGATGAAGAGAACGACGAACAAGAGCAAGCCCGCTGCCAAACCAAGCTTCGCAATATACTCGGCTAGGATGTTTAATTTTGACTGCAGAGGAGTGGTTTGGCCCTCGTCTTGTAGTGACATCAAAGTCTTGCCATAGCTCGAATTAACACCAACAGAGGTGACGAGAAAAGTGCCCACTCCTTCAGAGACCTTACCCCCTGAAAGAATGAACGGGTCCATCTTCTTAAGATTCTGGTGATTTTCAATGGCATGGAAGACCTCGTCGGCGGGAGTCTTGCGAATAATATCGGACTCACCAGTGGCGGAGGATTCGTCACATTTGACGTTATGGCCCTCGATGAAGATACCGTCGACTGGAATCAGGTCTCCTGGCTCCAAATGCATGATATCGCCAACCAAGATATCGTAGACTGAGATTTGTTGGGACTTGCCAGAGCGAATGACCTTCACGTTGCGCTGTTCTTTCTTCCGGTTCAATTTAATGAACTGGCGCTCCTTCTGATAGTCGTTGAGGGCACCAACAAATGTGACAACAAAGATAGCAACCATGATGGCAACACCTTCGACCCATTCAACCCTGGCCTCGTGTTCCTCGGATGGGGCAGGTCTGACAGTCTGGTAGATACCTAGGGCCAAAGAGACGACAGCAGCAACGGACAGCAGGATCAAGACCTTGTCGTTGTACGCAATCCAGGCGAGCTCCCAGAAGGTTTTCGCCTTCTTTTCTGGTAGTCGGTTGTCTTTGAAGATGCGTTTTCGGTCGGAAAACGCATTGTCGGAAATCTTCGGGGCTTCTGCCATGGAGCCAGAGGTGTGGGATCTCTTGATCGTACCAAACTTCTCATTCAGTTCGGCACCAGCTTGAACCGCTTCTTGAAAGCTGACCTCGCCCTCCAAACCAACTTCATCAAGGCTGAGACCGCTGTGGCGATTTGTTCGTAGGCCCTTCTCCAGACCGCCTAGACCACCAAGAGCATGAAAAGCAGCCAGATTTTTAGGGTTGATCATTTTGTTGAGTTGACCGGGACTAAACGCGAATTTGTTATTCTCCACCTTGAAATCCTCCTCCGTGCCTGGATCAGGCTGTAATGCCTCTTCGTCATTCATCACGTCGTCATTGTTGCTGAAAGAAGCCTTCCGGAGCGACTCGTCCACCGTTGAAGCGATCTGAGTTTCGCCTCCAAATTCTGAGGTTGGTGAAAGATCTGATTCAACTGAGGTTGCCCTCGCTCTAGAGCCCGGGACGGAAAGAAAATTATGTGCCGCAGCACCATCGACGAATTGATTTCTCGGCGAAGAGACATTGTGTGGAGAGGTAGGACGTGATTCTCGCGTATCGATTGAAACTCGGGCGTCGGTTGGGGAAAGGGATAGGGGGGAGGAGAGTGTTTGAGGAGAGTCCAGCCCAGCAGTCTGAATGCGAGGGAGAGGGACTGGTCTCTCAGTAGACGCACTCGCGGGTTCTTGGATTCGAGGAGGATGGACAGCGGAGTCGTCTATACTAATCGTTGGAGCTCGCTGTCGGTTGGGAGCAGGGTCTGGGGGTGGAGAAGGGTCTTGCCCTTCCGTCGGGGATGCCATCTTGGGGCCAAGGGTGTATTATTAGACGAAAATTGATGTGTTCAAGTTGGTCGCTCTTCGCAGTTGGCTGCGGTCAGAGATCGGTCAGAGGCAGACCTCTGATCGGAGTGGTAAGAGTGTTGAATGTGCGGATGGGCCGACATTCAGGACAGGAACAAGGTATGGAGTTTGGTCGCTCTTAGTCGATATTAGGTGGGGTTTTGGCCCACGACGACTGGGACTCGAGGTGTTAGCAATGATTCTGGCATGACAAACGGGGAATGGCAGCATAGAAATGGAAGAGGGTTGGTAAAGGGCAAGTCTTCCGTGGTTCAAGCAAAACAAAGTCGCCCGACCTGCCACAAGATATAGACTCAGGGACGCTGTCTGATCGTCCTGGGAAACTCACAGATATCCCCAGACGTGTCCAACCAAAGTCCAACGGACTCTATACAACCAACCAGACGTGTAGCAAACGCACCAACGCTCTGACAGGCAAACGGACAAACAGACAAGAAACCAGAAATAAGAAAGCAAGGCCAAGGGTGAAGCGAGGAATGCCCAGTAACAGGGTCAACCCAAAGGGCAAATTAAAGAAGAAAAGGTCGCAAGACCAGGTGTAATGTACAAAGGAAAGGAAGCGGCGGTAAACAAGAAGGCCATAGAAAGGTGATAGAGCGCTATGTATGAGATGGAGTTGGAAACATGGCCGAGCGGGAGTGGTAGACTGAATACTGAATACTAAGTCGTGGTCAGTGGTAAGTACGGAGTACTCTGTTTGTATTAGTGAGTGTCTAGGATTGCGGAGGATTCTGGTGAGGAGAGTGGATATTCGTGACGATCTAACTCTACTACGACTGGCTGTGCGAAGGGCCATGAATTCTACAGGCGCGTATGGTGCCGTGATGCCAGGAATCCAGGACTAATGCCCACCACCCTAGGCGGGAGGCAAGGGAGTGTTGGTGTTGTCAGTCTGTGCAGAATGCAGACACTCTGTGCTACCAATCCTGCCTTACACGCCAGTAGGAGAGGGAGTGAGAAACACGAGTACCGAGAACGTGTATCCAACGTGTAACACAGCCGTACGCCGTACGGAATATTCAATACAGAGTTTAGGCTCCTTAGCCGAAGACACGTTAAATTCCTTAAGCCAGGGAAAGGAACGCCTGCTGCGCGTGCTCGCAAGTCCTAACCAGCGCTAGTAGGGCGCTAGTAGGCCACTAGTGCAGGGCCAGATCCCTTAGCGCAATGCCAAGCTTTTGCCTTGATTCCCCGGCGGCATGCTTCAGGTTCCAAGGTTGGCAGGTGAGATTGCGGGCTATCCGAGGTGAGAGGTGAGATGGTGAGATGCAGAAAGTGAGCAAGGAACGCCCTACCCCTAGCAATTACCACTAGCACTGCCTCCGGCGTCCTCGTGCAAGAGTCTCCATCAGTACGAAGGGGCATTACGGAGGAGGATCTCTAATAAGAAGTTCTAGGCTTGGGGTGCCTGGAAGCCAGCCCCTAAACCTCTCAACCTGACTCCACACGAAGAGCCCCTAATAATACAGGGTATTCCGTATTGGACAGGACCATGACCAGAATTGATGCAGAGGTTACCGTAAGCAACGTACAGATTACACACAGCATAGATGGGTTATCAATTGCTCCTTTCTATCCCATCAGTAGTATACCGTGCACGTCGGCGTCTGCTTTTCCAAACAGCTGACACACTTGTTACATACTTGACAGAAAAGCCCTCAAACAACAAGTCCCCGCTCTCTCGTTGACAACTCTCCCGCTACACCTTGTCCCACTAGCGATCCAATCGAATTCCCATGCGTGGTCAGGGCGTTTTTGCACTGCCACCCTCTAAACCATCCCAGGTCCCGCCAACCCGGATGGGGTCCATCCAAACCCTGTCAAATGCAAATCTTGTTCTCGCCATCCGACTCTGTGAACCTCGTTGTTCCTTCGGCCTTGATAATTGTGCACTAACTAATTCGCACCAGCCGTGCACCGAGACTGGTACAAAGCTCCCAATGACCAGATAGGCGGTCGACCAACGCACAGAGAAAGCGAATTAGAGTAGTTATGGAGTCAGGTCGAGGATTATCGCACAGCCTCCCCAATACGCAGATTCTCACCCGATGACGATCCAATGTGGCAATTGATGCTTCTCGACAGGCCCAGGAGATACCTCCCCATCCATTGACGCTCCACCTTAGGACTTGTGTTTTCCACTCCTGGCGAAACTTCCGAGTGTCTACCGAGTAAGGATACTCCGTACGTCTTACAGAGTCCTCCAGGCTCCTCCAGGCTTGTGAGATCAAGCATTCATGGAATCATGACAAGCAGCAGACATAAGGTTACAACCGCCATGGCGGGATCCAACTGCAAACTGAATTTCCTGCCTAGCTTCAGATTGTCCCTCGCTGGCCGAAGAGGGTCAGCCAATTGTCCAGAAATTGAGCCTTGGCCCGGAACTTCCAAGAATCGCCATCACCCTCAATCGGAGCCAGTCTGTTTGAAAACCTGGGCCAGTTTTATGTCATTATCGTCAAAATTCCCACCCCCATCCTGGTTGAACAGATGACTACAGGTACTGATCATAAAGTTACGGACGACTAGACCCAGCGTCAGTGCCGGCCCCCCACTGGTCCCGATCAAGACACCGCTTCGTTCAAACTTCCCAGTATCGGTGATGCTGAACGTCAGCAGCTTGACCAGTGATGCAGCCACAACCTAATAATGTGCGGTGTCGTGCCAGTACGCACTGGCCAAGGCTTAACTTGCCAAATCATTCAAAGTCGGGTAGGAAAGGATACAAACAAACTACCATAACTGGTCAATGTGGGCTCGTTGGTGATCTTGACGGCCCTACGACCACTTGTCTTTGCTTTTTGAGTTTCTGAAACAGACCACACTTCTCCAGCCAAACAACGCACAACACCAAGACTGACAGCTGGGAACTATGTACATGTCACCCAACTCTCTATCAAGTCTCATTCGTGATCATACTTGGCCATGAGACCGCTGTCTCTGCCATTCCCAACAATAGCCTCCTCAAAACCCTCAATTCTACTGACCATGGTGTAGGGCTTCACACTCTTCTCCTTCTCCACTGTCCTCTTGAAACAGCCACTCCAACCAGGCCTGGGATATTCCCTGACCACGTTTGCAATGGTGTCGCGGTGCACCAAATCAGCGCCTGCACCGATATTGTCCAGCAGCGTGCCCAGGTGAATCAGCCTCGTGGCCAAGGTAATCATCCCCTTGTCCTGGATGTCCTGATGCCTGATGATCGCTTCCGCGACGCTTTCAGCTTGCTCGCGCGGTGCCACCCCACCACCCTCACCACCATCCCCAGTGATCGTCGGGTCCTGCAGCAACGCCAATGCGTGATATCCGCCCCAGAACTCGAAGCTCAGCCTCGTGCTGGTGAGGAACTCCCCTGCGGTGCCGATATCGTGCAGCATGGCCGTGAGAAACCACGTCTCCTCGAGCGTCGACCCGGGACTCAATTCAAACTCCGGGAAACATTCGCGCGCGATGGCGCAGCCGTAGCTGTACACACGCAGACTGTGTCGGTACGTGTCTGGGTCGAGCTTGGATCTGGCATACGCGGCAACACGCGTCGCGAGGGCCGTCGAGGGAATCTTGAGTGCGCTTATTGCCACGGGCTGTGGAGTCGACGTCGAGGCCTTCAGCAACGACTGATCGGCGGGCAACGCCGTGAATCCATAGAGCTTGGTCGCTTCGTCTGACATGGCTGACCGTCCGGCCGGATCCGTGGGCTGCTGAATGGCTTAGGAGCGAGGAAGGCTGCGCCTTGTACTACTTGTCGTACTGCTAGTGCTGTGTATCCGCACCGAGTACTCCGTACCACAAATCACAAGCGGTCCGTCCTTGGAGCGGTATTGTGTTCTGAGCAACCGGGAATAAATCTCGGATCCCGCGGGTTTAGACTGGAACTGGAGATGGATACTGGAGACTGGTATCACAGCCTCGAAAGCGTGCGTACTCGTAGCCTTGGGGGGAGACCTAACGTAAGGTTCTCTCTCAGCTGACAACTGCAGCAGTGCGGATCAATGCTCAGACTTTCGGATTCAACAAGACCAATCAATCACTAGCAATCAAGCATACAGAGATTCACACAATTAATTCCTACGTCGTTCAAATCAACAAGACATGCGAAATCCGTTGCAGTAATATATAGTACATAGTCCACCCAAACTCCATATGATGTTGGTGGTGGTGGTGGTGGTAGTGGTAGGAACAGACCTCCCCACGGATGACAAAGAAAATAATATTTGCCTTTGATTACATCACGACGGCGCCTTGCGTTCGACAGCCCGCCTCGCCTGCAACGAATTCTAATCATTGACGACCGGAACACATTGGGAGCAAAGCAATACACATCTTTTCTCCCTTCTGTCGCTAGGGTCCCTTATGTAGTAATATTTTGAGCCAGTAAATTAGCTAGGTGTAATGGTCTGAAGTCAGGGAAACGCCCCCGCTCCCGCCCTCCATCGAAACTAGTAAGAGCCGTGGTGTGCCGCTCGCAGGATGAGCATGGCATGTCAGCCTCAAGGCTGAATCTCCTCTCCTCCCCTCTCCTCTCCCCTCCTCCTCTGCATATGTATCATGACTAAGGCCTCAGTCGAGCGAAACACATTCTGCCCGTAGATGCTATGTGCCTCGCGCCACATCCGCGCTCTGTCTGGCAATGGGCACAATCGAGGGGGGACTAGTTAGGGACGCTGCATTGCACCATCGAATGGCATGGCATGGCATGGCATCGACAGAGGTATGTATCACCCACCCATGGCAATTATCATGCCGCCTCGGTGAATTTGACTCCCGAGTACTCCATGTTTTCTGTCCAGACTGTCATCCCGTACTCCTCGTGCGATTTTGGGTGTTTCGCCCCCCCTTGGCTCGAAATATAGAACCAGATATCAAAACATATCAACATACGGAGTACTTACTATATCCCAGCCACACGCCTAGTGCGTGGTGCCTGAGTGTGGACGCCCGAAATGGGGGATGTAATTAACTAATCTTGTACGGAGTACGAGGAGATCAATACTGGTAGGTATATTTTCTTCTCCTGCGCCACACTTTCTAAATAAGATTATTTGATATCATAATCCATGGATGTCTGGCTGGCTGGCTGGCTGGCTGGCGCAGAAGCAACTGGCTACCTACATACAATAGGTACCTAGGTAATTATTAGCACCATGTTTCCGAGTACGAGGCATGTATGTCTGTATGCCTTGCGTTCCATCCTCGTCCTCGATCTCCCACGTTCATCTCCATTCAGTGCATGCTTGCATGCTTGCGATCCCCGACCCTAGTGGGATTCCAGCCAGCAGTTTCACGATTTGATCTATTTTGACTTTTAACTAATATTCCCCTCTCTTGACCATCATCGTACGGGAATATCTAAAGCCTATGTACCTATCAAGACTATATCGCACTAAATTAGCATCGTTACAGAACTGTACCCCTTTTTGGGGGGCCAGGCGGCCTGGCAGGCGCATTTCGCATTTTCGTTTTCTAATAACTACAGTACGGAGTACCCGACCCAACATGACCTGCCTAACCTGCCTAACCTGAGGTCCTGAGTCCTGATCTCTAGACTGTCCAGTCCTGGCTGACCATGCCAGGCTCCCTCCCGAAACTGGGGCACGGAGTATTATTTACTACTCCGTATCCAGACGACGGGTATTGGTCCAGCGACGAGGCGGCCCGGTCTTTTCTTTCCTGGTTTATTTACTCGATCTGACTATTGATCTGCGCCTTGCGTTAGCGAGTCCCTTTCCTGGGAAGTCAAAGGTACTCGTACTCTGCACATATGTATGTACCATGCGAGGATGACCCGTACGCACGAGGACTCTGATGCGATTGGTGAGTTCGCAAGGGAACTTGATACATACGAGTGATACGATTGAGCAGTGCCTCCTGCACAAACTTCGCTAGCTAGAACACCGCGCTCGTTGAGGATTGGTGGTTTGGTTAGTTTTACAAAACGTCGATGACAGCTGAACATTTCTTGGGTCATGCGCGTCATCACTAGAAGCATCGATCTGCTCGAGCCCTCGATCTCTCACCGGTCTACTATGGTGGTGGGGATGAAATGCTCGTCGAACCTTTTAGTCTTGCGAGTAGCAACAGGTAGTAACTATGCTTGTATTTTTGGGTCGACCTCTTTCGAGTCTCTACTCTCTCAATGTTAGTCGGGACATGCATTGTCTCCGGTCGATGAGCCTGCTAGTTGCCTGTGAGTGTGGCTTCGGTCGTATCAACATGATTTTCGATCCTCGATCCATAACCCTCAATCTGCTTTAGAGTCGCGGGTCTCTTTAATCCAAGGCTTCAAGATCCATGTTGGCGTTCAATTGATCCTTCCACGTCACATTCCAGATATCACTATTGCCCTGCTCGGCTCTCTTCTGCTTCATTCCGCCTTGCTCGTTGGCACGTAGGAGGGCCTGGCTATCAAGCGCGAATGCTTGAACAAGTTCCTTCATTCGTCCGCTTTCCATAAACGCTGCAGTCAACATTGGATTTGTCGCCACTTGTTGTGCGAGATCCATACACTCAACAAGATGTGTTCGTGATAAGGCATGGCCCGCAAAGAAGAGTGTGCTGTTGTACGCCAGGATACAATCTGGAATGTAGTGGTTACGAAGGTCGTGTAGAAGAACTCCCTCCATCTCGTCTTGTGGTTGGCATAACCAATTGTGTTCGAAGAGGGGCAGTGACTTCTCCGCGACCATTTCAAGTGCTAACTTCAATTCACGTTTCATGGCTCGGACATAGGGGGGATTGTTGCGGTTCCTACTTAATGTTAGCTCTCATTTTGCATTTGCTTTGATAGACTCACTCTTCGATATCATCGACAATTTCTTGAAATCCTTCCAAGGCGTCAATGATGGCGACGAGCTCCTCCAATTCTTTCCAAATTCGAGACTTCAACGCAAGTATTGTTCGGTCACTACCCGCTCGTGTCAAAATATGGTCTTGAGATGAGCTCTTTCTCTTCCGAATGGGGCTTGCGGAGATCACACGTTCCTCATCGTCGTCTCCATTTTCTGATCCCACATCCTCCGTTGGTGGCTCTTTGTCGGAGAAGAGTAGATTCATCCCAACCGCGTTTAAGGACACATCACTTAGACGAACTCGTGAATAGAGTTGACGGAGGGCCGCAAATTTACCCTCGTAGAGGAAGACCTTATAAAGCAGGGAAACCGACCACGCTGCACTTCCCCATCTCTTAGCATCGACGTAACGATACCACTCCACGCTCCGGATGGCTTTTTCCTCATCCTGGGAAATGTCACCACCCATCAGGTTGCGCTTTATCCTGAGCTGTCCAGGATTACCAGTGGGTCTGGGTTCTGTGATCCTTGAGGCAGTGGGTGGACCATCTGCTGCTCTCAGTCTTTGGATTGCATCATAGTTGGCCAGGGTGAATACACCATAGGCAATTGCAGACATATCGAGATTGTATTGTCTGATGAGTTTCACTTGGAGATCTCGCTCTCCTTGATTTATGATGTTGACCAGAACAGAAGCAAGAACATGCTCACCTCTTGACCTTGAAAGCTTTGCGGCGTAGATGGGTATCAAGTCAAATTTGCCCTCTGCCTCCAACCAGGCAATGTAGCTAGCGATATTATTTTCCATCGCATATTCATTTTCCACGAAATTAGTCCGCAACATGCCCAGCGATTGTAGAACTAGTTGAAGGTGAACCACACATCGTATAGCGTCTGGGTCCCGCGCATTGATCAAGGCAAGCTCATTGACGGGTGTATGGTCATTCTCCATCAGATGTGAGCCAAGGCCATTTTGATGTGCGACTTGAGCAACCGCCCGTCCCATCTCCAGCAGGAAGCCAGAAAAGTTTTTTGAAACAATCGCAAGCTGTAAGAACTTATGTGGCTGACGTGATTCATCGCTTGATAGGGCTTCTGTGAAAAAGCGTTGCAATTCGGTCTTCGACGCAGGTTGCGGTTGGTATGTTGTGGTTCCAGATTGAGTCAATTTGACTTGATATGCCTGGGTGTAGGTTCGGTATCTTTCGATCAGATGAGCATTGAAAATGGCGAATAGGTGATCATCGATTGTCTGATTGATAGGTTCGGAGGAACTTACGTTCCCGGCAATCATGCCGTAGACGGCCCGCTGATATTCGTCGAGAGAGAGATCCCGTGAAAGAATTTCACAACGCTCGGCCCAGTCGGGGTTGGAAGCAGTATTGATGATTCGTAGCCATGGGGAGTTTGGCATCTGGGATGAGGCACTTCCACAGAGTTCGGCATAACGCCAGTTTTCCTTGCGCTCAGCCCACCAGGCTTGGATTTGACCAGGACTTTGGCCTCGTCGAAGCATTTCCCAGTAGGTTCGCCAGGCAGCCTGCTCGTGAAACTCGTCTTCTTCTTGAAGAAAGGCATTTTCTCGAGTTTGAGCGTCAGGGTCGAGCTGGGAAACCAGTGGCTTGCCATCGGATGAACGAGTATGACTGTTTCTTAGACCAGGGATGGAAGAATCAAGAGGGGATGACAGGACCCTGGCTCGCTTTTGTTTCTTAACTTCGGATTGAGTGTAGATTGGGCCAGCACTCCAGATTCCCTCTCCACGATTTGTTTTTGAATTCAATATGTGAACGATGTCGTCCATGGGGGTCCCAGTGGTCAGCTCCCTCTCCTGCAACCAATCCAAGATACATTCGTAGTCCTGAGCAATGGCGTCTGAATCAAGGAAGGCCTCCCATACTAGGGCACCCGGTGAGTACCGATTAAGTTCACCCAGTCGAGATTGCTGCGCAATTTTCTCACGGTTTCTGGCTTCGGGAGAGTTGATGGAGAGGATGTTTCTGACAAGCAACCACAAGTCTGCTTCAAGCTGAATCTTCTGGATTTGTGCATCAGGATCACTCTTGGATGTCCGATCTCTTCGACTGGCGCCTATGTTGCTATATGCTTCCAAAAGTGATAGCGCATCTTCCCAGAGTGTATCGTCATCGTGTTCGCGAGTTGTGACAAATTTGTCCATGGCTTTTGCAAATTCCTCCACTTGTTTGGTGACGCGGTCTGCTGTAGATTGAAGAGGTCTCAGGATTTCCTGAGCTGAAGATCGATATGGTGATCTGGAGCCTATGAAATAGTCAACTTCTTGTTCGACGTGGTTACGGGAGTGCGGTGGAATAAAATGACGGTCGCACCTTCAACTGGATATCCTTGACCCTCATCGTCGGCGTAATCATCGGCCATCGCTTCGTCTTCAGGATCGGAATCGGGTTGTTGAGAGCGTGTGTGAGAGTCTCGCGCTTGCTGGGTGTCGGGGTTAGTTCTGTCGGGGTGGAAGTCTGGAGGCCATGAGACTTACTTGGGATAGATTCATTGGTCTCCCATGAACCGAAGATCGGGTAATGGGAGCCATGGTTGACGGTGTATACGTGATACTCGCTGTGAAGTATGATGGGGGCAACAAGTGAACTCCGACCAAGTCCCAGGTTGAAGGTTGGCTCACGGCCAGGATTGGGATCTGGCTGCGTGCCTGTGGTACCTTTTCTGGCACTCGTTTGACGACAGTTTACTGGTAATATACGAGGAGCAGCGCGCGTGCTGGCTGTGCAGGCATTGGGCTGCTTCTGCCGTGGAATCCCTACAAGCAGCCCAGTGCCCAAAAGGGCTTAGATTCGATTTTTTTCTGCCAGCGACTCCAACCGAAACCATCTCGAAGACAATTTCGGCTTCATTCTTGCTCTTTTCCTTTTCTCTCTTCAATGTCTACAGGCATTCATTAGAGTCTCGGAACAGACCTGCTTCAATGTTTGTTCAGATCCTACGGGGTCTCTTGCGTGCTCACGATTGTCTCAGAGCATCTTTGCATTCGCTGTTCAGCTGACCAGACCTACACCAGGGAAGGATGGCTCAGGTAGAAAAAATCGATTTGCTACATTTCCCTTTGAGAGTACTCCATGCTCCGTACAGGCTCCTGTCTACTTCTGTCGTCGCTGCTCCAGCTTTAACCTCAACAACTTGGGTTGGGGACAGGATGCGGTTGTTGCATCATCCCCCTTGTCTTGATAAAAGGCATTGCAGCATTCATACAAAGCGTCAACTGCGGACTGGCATTTTTCTTCCTTGTAGTTGTTCTTTTGCAAACAATCTGGACATTGAACCGGGGGTCAATCATACTATATACTGGCTTGGCTTGAGTGCACGTATATGACTTACCTTGGATGGCACACTGCATGCAAAGAACATGGTCAGTCTCTAATGGAGGCCGGCAAATTCATCCATCGACAACGTACCGCACGTGGGTGACAAGGAGGGTCACTTTTGAGGTCCTTCTCGAGTGCTCCCTGTGCCGATTAGTATCTCCCAGATGATCGCGATAGTACTGGATCCATGAACACCAACCATTTCCCTGCGCGGTCACAATGACAATGCTGGTGAGATTGTAGCAAACTGCCGTGAAGGGGGAGTGAATTCTGTGGTGAGGGTCACCTGAGGATAAAGAAAATGCTGGTATCACAGGTGTTGGTACGTAACAATGAAGGAATGAACATGCGCCTAGGAGCAAGGAACAAGTGACAAGTAACAAATAATTAGGACTCCTCCCTACTATATAGGATAGTATGAAGGGAAGATCCAAGTGTTTGTAGAATGATCTCATCAGTCCATCCCGTCCGTTCTACGCCTTCAGGCACAACATCACCTCCATCAAACCTCCAACTCAGCTCCAGACTACATACCTCACAGTGTGCCGAGCGCTTCGTCCTGCTCCAAATACCTGTATCTCCACCAAACTCTGCTCTTTTAATCAAAAGACGCCACTTGACTTGCAGCAGCAGGCCATCAAGGCTCAGTGATCGCATGCCCTTTGGCCCTTTGGCCATTAGCCCTGAGGTGTGTATGCCTTGTTCCTGCCTATTCTGCACCTGCCTGCGCGGCGACGGGTAGCTGCCGTGCCAATGACTGTCTACATCCAGTAAAGTTGAACTAACTTCAAGGACTTACAATTATTTGCACGAGGCTCAGGTGGTTCAGACTCCGACTCCTACTTCTACTTCTTCTCCCACCTTGCCTTCTTCTTGCATCTTCCCTTTCCTAACCACTGATCATAGTCCCCATCCTACACATCCTGAGACTGGACACCAATCTTCCCTCGGAAAACAGGTATTGTGCTCTTCCCTCGTCTTATCACCCCCACAATTTCTTTTTGCTAACTCCGGCGCGCCGTCAACAGTTTGCGCCACCGACCATAACAACCTCATATCGCGTTTCCCCTACAAATCAAGCATCAAAATGTCTGACAATGGGCAACAATCACCCAACGGCCCCGCTACCGAGGCTCCTGCAGCTGGTTCTGGCGAACATTTGAACATCAAAGTCACCGACGGCAACAATGAAGTCTTCTTCAAGATCAAGAGGAGCACCAAGTTGGAAAAGCTGATGAAGGCCTTTTGCGAGAGACAAGGGAAGGATCCACGTGCTGCCAGATTCCTCTTCGAAGGCCAAAAAGTACAGCCAACCGATACCCCAGATCAAGTGAGTCTTCACAAACAGCCTCTCTGCACCCAGCTGACAAATTCCATAGCTTGAAATGCAGGACGGCGACTCCATCGAAGTCCATCAAGAACAAATTGGAGGCTGTGCTTGATCAGTTCCTATGCATAAAGGCATTCACACGACGTTACTAGACATGAGTGAAAAGTGAAATTGTCACAGCGCTTTCAAACACAACCCGCTATTACAAATGAGAGACAGATCCTCCGGCTGGAAAATTCTACCCAGGTAGTTGACGAAGCCCAAGAATGGCGTTGCTGAAGGCTGTAGGCTGCTCTCTGAGGGGAAACGGAGGGAATGGTCAACAGGAGTTATCTAAAAAAGATAATGCCTTGGAATCAGTCATGACTCATGGTACAATAGGCCACTGCCTCCTTATGATGGACATCAATGAATTCAGAATGTTTCAATACCCGCACGTTTTCTGATAGATACATTCCAAGCCACTTGGAGCCTTCCCTTCACCATTTACATCAAATAACCAAGATCTCGAACTGTGGTGGCCAAGTTGCGGCACCTAGGGCCCCCAGTAGTCAAGAAATTCTCCAACTTACGATGCCCAAATTGTCCGTCATCAGGGTACAAAGGCAAATCTCAAGCCATAAAGGCACCCAAAAGGCTTCCACATAACAATACAGTAACCATAGTCCAACAAGCGGCGGCGCCCATCAACTCTCCCAAACCGCAGCCTTCAACTTCTCATCCGCCTCTCTTTCACGCTCCAAGGCCTCCTTTTCTCTATTCTTCCGCTTGATCTCCTGGTCCCTGACCGCACGCTCGTATTGCTTGGTCTCCTCCGATTTCTTAGGGACCCTCATACCAAGCCCCGCTGCGATCAGCCTGCTTGCCGTGGCGGTCGACTTCTCAGGCCGTCGTCGCTCGCGGTCGGAGTCCGAGGGTGTGGACGACGGATTGGACGGGGTGTACGGGGTGGGTCGCCCTCCGCCCAGCACCCTCGCCGTCGACCAGTCGATGTCGTGGCCGTTGTGCTCTGGCGAGATCGGTGTCGGCGGCGGCGGCGCCAGGGCAGAATTAACGCGCCGGGCCGGGTTGAATGACGAGTCGGAGGCGTCTGTGGGAGTCTGGGCGTTCGAGCCCTCGTCGAGAGGTGAGTTCGTGTCTTCGTCTTCCCATGAATCCATAACGATTTGCTTCTTCTGCTTCTTGGTCGTGGAGGTCTCTAGGTTTGGGTTGGGTGGCATGTCGATGTGCAGGTTGGCTAGCTTCGACTCCATCCTGCATGTAGTCGAGCAGGACTGTATCGTGCTCGACGAGGCTGGGCTTTATATATTGGATAGAGGTGTTTGTTGTTCAGGTGGTTGTGCTGCTGTCGCCTAGAAACAGGGCAATATATTGGTGTTCCGTGCTCAGCTAGAAAACGAGCGGCTCGCCAATTGGAGAGGTGGTCAGCTACTGCAGGGGGTAGAATGTCAAGAGGCATCCACGTCCGGGACCGATGTCATAGCTCCCCCAGGATTTAACATTAGTTACCAGTACGTTGCCAAAGCACTCACGTTTGATAGACAGGATCGTCCGATCAAGCTCTGGATATGGTGATGTATGTAGTATGAGCAGATGGAGTGGAGGGGGTTAGCACCTGGGCCCTGAGGGGGACTTTCTGGGGGTGGCCCCTTTTGAGTTTGGTGCATTGCGTACCCCGATCTTCCAAGTGGCCCAGGCTTAAGGTGCAATGGCGGTGGCTCCTGCGATTTCATCTATTATTACCCCGCAGTTACAACTTCCTTAAAAGGGGGCCAACCGTCGAAACAACCTGTAGGCAATGGGGTACCATACATTTATATATGGCACCAGAATTACCTACCCTCCCTTGGGCACTATAGTCTAAACAGGTAGGTCCAGTGCTCTGAGCACTTCTCGGGCTTGAAGCCATGATTATAGCAGGAAGTGGTGGCCTCTTTGATGGTCCTGTCCCAAAGCTACTGCTTCGGCCCAGAACTCTGGCACTGAAAATTGCCGAAGCCTCGAACAGCTGACGAGTTTGTACTTTGGCAGGTGAGAGCCAGGGTGTTCCCTCGACCGCCAGGGAATATCGTTGGCGCCGGAATCGACTCCCTCTGACACGGACTGGCCGTGATCAATGGCGTCCAAGCCTAGAATCGGAGAGTTGGAAGATATCTGATCCCCAGAGATCGCCGTAACGGACAACGGAGCAAGATGCTGTTGGCCGTCACTATGAGCCTGATTCTCATCATCCTCTGCGCCATGCTTTACCTCTTCAAACATTTCACCGTCCGTGTACCACATAATCACCAACCCCAATGCAAGGGACGGAAGCCACAATATGATAATGCCCAATAAGTCTCCTGCAGGGCCATGCTGAATATAGCGGTCGGTTTCGTTTGCAATCGCTTTGATCGTTGCGATTACCATGTTTGAGGATGTTTCAGGTCTCACAACTCCATCAAAAATGTCTACTTTGGCCGTGACAAGAGCGACGCGGGCTGGGAGATTGGAAACTCCCAAGTAGCGCTCATAGAGAGGATGATGACTTAACTGAAGCGGATACTCTTGGCCGTCATTCATCGCAACGAAATGTACTTTTGCCAACATCCGCCGACGTGAAGAGCCCGTCTGAGGTTGAGGAGCAGGAGCAGGAGCAGGAGCAGGAGGAGCAGGAGGAGGGGGGGGAGGTAATGGTCTCGGCCGAACGCCTTTAATCCTCATCACAAACCCCGCCCAAAGCGGGCGAGTAGAGTGCATTCTTAAAAGCGCGAGAGATTGTGCATTGTCATCTATTGATAAACAGACAATGGTGGAGATTTGAGCAACAGGTGGTGGCAGCCCACTGTTGTTGAATTGGCAGTAGTCCGGACAACAACTTACCACTTGCGTAAGGTGGGAAAACAGATCCAGTCAGGCATTATATTGTGTCTTCACTTCAAACGCTCAAAACGAAAAACATGTCCTCTCTGGTCACTGACATCTGTCCGCCTTGCAACGTGGCCAGCCACAAATCCAAGGCTGAAATCTAGTCCAGAACTAGTTGCCGAACGATTGGTGTGAAGCCCAGGCGAACCCAATACTTGGTATTAGCGCTTGGATACCACCTATAGGGTTATTCCTGTTGATTTTCAGGCCATCAGAGTGACCACTCAATAAAAGACGCATTGCATTTGGTTGCCTTTTCTTGGTGGAGGCGCTGTGAAGCGCTGAGTGTTGAGCTGCTCCGCGAACTGCGCCTCGTCACGTTGAAGGCAGTTTCGAAGCAACCTGCGAGGAGAACCAGCTTTCCTGAAAGTCCTGGTCCGCCCCAAGGATCCGACAATTTCCAGATTATCAAGTATAGCACACATGGCAGGAGTGAGACAATCCTCCTCATACCCTTCTGCCGAGGAAATCGATCAGAAGCCTTGGAAATATATTGGTTGGAAAGGATTTGCCCAATTTGCAGCCTCAGATGATGATTTCATGGTGCTGCGGCGATTCGATGTAAGCACTGTTCGCGTGCTTCTAAGCATGCAAGACAGCATTGCGAGACTCGAGGAGAGCTTGAGCAAAGTCGACAACGAGTGCAGCAGTCCCCATGCCCCTGATCTTAACAACGGCACTTTCAGAGAAGAACCTCGGCCGGACCGCGAAAAGCTCATAGCCAATCTCAAGACTGGACTTTTGGAATACAGTACTGCTTTCTAAATTGCATTCTGATTACACGTTCGAGGCGTGCTGATCGAGCTCCTAGAACAAATGCTGTGGTTGCATTCGGAATTGAAATCGCGGCCGAATGCTTGTCGACAGAGCCGGCGGAATGTGGAAGCTTGGCTATGGAACCATCCAGGAGCTTTAATGGAGTGCGAAACCCATTTCACAGCCGCAAACGACTTGATCAATATCGTCTGCCGCCAAAGATCACCAGTGAGAACTGTTCTCGAATATCTTAGAGTTTTCCGTCTTCCGGGCTTTTTCAAAGCGAAGGTTGGTTCTTAAGAACAAAAGCAACGCAAATCAGTTTGTTGACAATTTTACTAGGTTTGGACCGGTTCTTATTCTGCAGACGTAATGACTTACAGTGATTCGAGCGTCGATGGTACCGTCCACATACTACAACTGGTTATGGGGCTAGCGATGCTGATTGCGCCTCTGTGGATTCTCAAAAGCGTTGATAGCACCACCACGCGGCTCGCATCGATCAGTGGATTTATTGTCATCTTCTTGCTCCTAGTTTCCTTTCTGACCCCGTGCCGCGTCTACGAAGCATTTGGAGCTACTGCGGCGTAGGTGTGGATCGGGCATGCTTTTATCCTGGCTGACTGTGTATTAGGTACGCTGCTGTGTTGATGGTGTATATGCAGACTGGGCCACCTGGCATGTCGAGTTGAGGAATAAGATTGGCAAGATTGGGCCCTCGATGCGTTGCTCAGCCAGCGCTCAGCGATGTTCAGCCAAAGGCTTAGTTAATGCTCAGGCGAAAGCGGCTTTCGCTCACCTATGGTCACACGTCGGCCACGGAAGGGATAGGCTCAAACTGTAATGGCAATTATGTAGGTTTTTCGTTCTCGAGTAATAAAGGTATGTAGTAGGCCCCAATAATTTACCTAAACGATTTGAGATGCAGGACCACGCCACAAACTCCGTTCTCAAAGAGCATGTCTTCGGTTTTGGGGAGCCAACAGCAGCAGATCGAGAGCCTCGGAGGTCACGCAAGCTGTGCATGTGCCCCCAAAGCCAAAATCAGCGCGCTGTCCCGATGGTTCATCTCCGGTCTCGCACCAGTGCGGCACCAAACACTCGAAATCGTCTCGGAACTCACTTAGCGTCTCGAAGTTGCAGGTGAGGGAGAACCATGCAGTGACCCGCGTCTCGGAAGTGGATCCATTGCCTCGACACTTCCTGGCCCGAGGTCGGGCTTTGGATTAGCTCTGGCCTCTGGATCATCATGCCGAATCATGCACATTGGAATTGCTACCCACCCTGAACTCTGTATATATTCCCCTCATCCTTACGTTGGTCGTGCTACTACTTGGTCGCTTCTGTCAAGATCGACGCACATATGCGCTGCCATACCAGATCAACTACTGTTGTCTCCAAGCTGTGACGGTGGTCGCCGAGACAACAATTCTGATATCTCTTGAGTGGCCTCACCACAATGGCGCGCATTGTGTTACCTCGAGGACCATGGGGGAGGTTCACAGGATTCCCCCATAAGGCGCTGCTCAAATACGGAACATATGGAAACGTCGCAACCTTCTCCAGCAGCTCGCGGCAGATGGGCTACTCAGACACGATCAAAAATCTCAAGATAGGAAAGCACACCCGAGTTCTTTACCAGGGATTTACCGGCCGCCAAGCAACCATGAATGCCCAAGAATCCATAGAGTATGGCACCAACGTTGTCGGCGGAGTGAAACCTGGAGTAGAAGGCGAGCACCTGGGACTGCCGGTATTGCCTAGTGTCAGAGCCGCTGTTGAGAGGCTCAAGCCGGATGCCAGCGCAATCTACGTACCCGGAAATGGCACTGTTAAAGCAATGGAAGAGGCGATCGAGAATGAGATCCCTCTCATCGTTGCCGTGGCCGAACATATTCCAATTCACGACATCCTACGGATCCACCAGATGCTTCGGACTCAATCTAAGACCAGGTTGGTCGGCGCCAATTGTCCCGGTATTATTAGCACACACGGCAGATGTCGCTTAGGTTTTCAACCTCTCCCATTCTACAAAGAGGGTAAAATTGGAATTGTGGCCAAGTCAGGCACTCTAAGCTACGAGGCAGTGGCTTCAACAACGAGAGCGGGATTGGGCCAGACGTATGGCATCAGCATGGGAGGCGATGTTCTCGCTGGCACAAACTTTGTGGAGGCATTCCAGATTCTAGTAGAGGACGAGCATACCGAAGGTATCATCATGATCGGAGAGATTGGAGGCAGTGCTGAACTCCGAGCCGCGGAGTGGATCAAAGAATATACTCGAAGCACGCCAGATCCAAAACCCTTCATGTCGGTCATTGGTGGTGTTAGGGCACCTCCTGGTCGGATTATGGGCCATGCTGGCGCATGGGCAGCGCCGGGGGAAGCGCTCGCTGAGAAGAAAATCCAAGTGCTGCAGGATGCTGGCGTCACCATAGTTGATCATCCAGAAAAGTTGGGAGAGGGGATGAAGAAATTGCTTGCAGAACGCTCTGGGAGTCGAAACTCTGGCTCAGGATCGATAGCATCTCAGCGAAGGGGATACCATACAATGCGACAACGACCGCGACTGCTCAATCCCATAACTCGTACTCATCAACAGCGTCGGTCACTTTATGTCAAGCAGAAACAGGCTTACGATATGCTCAATGAGCGAGGAATCCCCACTGTCGACCCTCCCACGATAAAAGACGAAAAGTTTGTTGCGATCTCAATTGACCGGGAATCCCGTCAGCCATGTATAATAGCTTCACCGTCAACAGACCCTGAATTTGCCTTTCAAAAATCGAGGAAGTTCCCATTTGCTTATGGCTCAGATAATGCCACGTCGGAAGACTTACTAGCAACTGTCTCGACACATTTGGGAGTTTCTGATAAGGGGAAACGATCATTACAAAGACTTATAACGGAGTTGGTCGATATATTCATGTCCAAGGAAGCATTTGTCGTTCAAACCAAATTTGCTATTGATGAAGAAGGCGGGCTGCAGGTACAAGGTGCCAAATTTGGATTCGACGATGCCGCATTCCGGAGCTCTGGGCGACAAAAGGAAGTTCACGCGCTGAGAGATATCAAGAGCGAAGTCAGGGAAGACGTGGAAGCCGAAAAGGAAGGAATGATCTACGTCAAGCTAGAAGGCGAAGGCACCATTGGAACGATTGTGAATGGAGCCGGTCTGGCCATGAACACGGTGGATGCTCTGTTCGCCCGAGGTGGTCACCCTGCGAATTTCATGGACACAGGAGGGAAAGCAACATCGGAGACGATCAAGGCCGGGTTCAGGATCGTATCCTCCGACCCTCGCGTCAAAGTGATATTCGTCAACATCTTTGGCGGATTGACACTGGGCGATATGATCGCAAACGGCATCCTCATGGCATTCAAGGACTTGGATCTCAAGGTTCCGGTGGTTGTGCGAATCAGAGGTACGCGCGAGGTGGAGGGCCAGAAGCTCATTCAAGAGAGCGGTTTGAAGCTTGATGCTTTCGGTAAGATAGCTGACTGCCCCGTTTTGTGATGGTATTTGATACTGACATCTTGACAGATTCCTTCGAAGAAGCGGCAGCAAGGGCCATCGCTTTGGCTGAAGGCACAGCAACGATGGAGAAGTAGAGCTGGCGGCGAAGTGCCCATTTTTCCTTCCCTTTTGGCGCGCTCAGCATTATTTATCCCAGGATCATGGCGTTACGACAGGATTTATTGGTGCATCTTCTGGCATTTGAAGAGGCAATCAATATCTGCGGTCACCAGCGTTATTTACAATATTGGGAACGCTTTTGCCATCTGGCGGTGTGGGTATCTACTGCCAGTTGGATGTACCGTTGGCCAGTCCAATCGGTGGTCGTTGTATAAAACCGTGAGGGAGACAATTCTGTGATGACATTATATGGAAGCATTACATACATTCATTCTGATATACGGAGTACATACTGATGCATCTAGATCCCGGAGGGCGCTCAATGATGACATGACGACTTGACAAGACATAACCCAATATCAGGTGCTAAGTGCTGGATTTGATGATCTTCGTACTCTGACCTAATTAGTATTTCGGGGGCCGAGAAGTGGACTTGCACAAAAGAAGGTACTGCTCCCAGGAGGCACCATAGGCAAGCCCACGATCCCAGCTTCAACGCGGCCGCAGAGCGAGTAAGCAAGGATTTGTGTGTGTAATAATGCTGCCGAGGAGTAAGACTGGTCTAATCAAGTAGGGCAGGGCTCCTCAGCTCTACTCTAGAGTCTAGACCTCACATCTCCCTGACTCGACCACCCTTGCTCGATGCAGTAGCATGCGGCTCTGGGCGGCCGGGTTCGATCCATGGAATCGTATTCTTGGGAACTGACACCTTCGAGTTGACTCCTGCGAGGGGAGTCTGCATCTGCCGGAACGATCCTTGTGCTTTAGCTCGATCTTGAGGAGTAGGTGAAAAGAGAAAGGGCTGAATACGATGCTGGGGTGCTGACCACATGGGCTTATCCAGGTGGACAAGTAGATACTCAAAGAGGATACTTTCGACGATGTGATCAGATAAATAACAATACATAATACCTGGTATTGTTATCCTTTCGGTGCTGGCCAGGCTGCCATCTCCACTGTCGGCAGTGGTCCAATCCAGGGGCCGAGGGCCTGTAACCACATCCCTAAGTATCGCGGGAGTGCGGCCTGAAGCAATCCGCGGGGCTCTGGATTCATCTGGGACCCTCATCAACTCTAACTTGGTAAGCGAAGCATTCTGTGCCCTCGGTCCTCACAACTGGTACCTAGGCATTTCTGAAGCTCACGGCAGGCAGAGATATGAGTAGTGGACAGGGTGAACGGGTCAAGTTTGTTGCCGCCCTGCATCTAAGTAAGAATTGTGCACCGGCCCTTGTAAGGACGGCTCTCAAGTAATTGATTAATCTTACGACGAATACTGACCGAGCTCAGGTCGCCTTACAACTTACAATAGTGAACAAGGTCATTGGTTTTAGTTTTATGCGGCTTCGCGGCCGCGCCCCCCACTCCGCGTTGGATGCCTATTGCGTTTAGTCATCTTAGGGCACCTCGTATTATATGAAAAGCCGCCTTGCGTCCCTTCGTTGGACTGGACCTGGCACTGACTTCACATCATCCCGCCTCTGTCGTCAGGTACAACTGACTAACTAGGACTACATCGGCCTATCATGGAGGACTTCATCGAGAAACTGAGCTCCAACTTATCGACGGGAACGTTGTCTAAACTTGCATCCTCATCGTCGAAACAGCTTTCTGGACTGTCATGGCTCTGGTCCTATTATCTTCTGCCTGCCATCGTCGCTTACCCGTTCCTCTGCTCAGCCCTACGTTTTCGGCGACTCAAGGGCGTCCAAGCCAAATTCAAGTATGGAACTGCCGAGCGACCATCATATGAAGGTATGACGGTTCAAGAAGCACACGACATCATCGCAGCGATGAGCGACTACGAGTTTCCGGCCTTGTTTGAAAAGGGCCTTCAATTTGCACTATTCCGCACATACGGAATCCCCACCATCGCCGAATTGCTGGTCAAGACCACCCAGCTCTCGACAGCGAAGAATGTCGACAAGCGATATGCAGACACGGGGGTCCTGCTGGGCGACATGTATGCGTCTGATCCCGCCAGCGAGAAGGCCTTCGCGGCTACCGCGAGGCTGAATTATCTTCACGGCCATTATATCAAGCAGGGCAAGATCTCGAACGACGACATGCTCTACACGTTGACGCTTTTCCTGAACCAGCCGCCCGAGTGGATCAACAGATATGAATGGCGGCAACTCACCGACATGGAGCTCTGCGCGATGGGTGTCTTCCACAAATACATGGGCGACAGCATGCGCATCAGCTTTGAACCGCTCCCCAGCTACAAGACAGGATGGAAGGACGGCCTCCATTTCTACAGCGAGATGGATGCCTGGGCCAAGGAGTACGAGAAGAAGGTCATGGTGCCGGACCAGAACAACTATGACACAGCGGTTCAGACGCGCGCCCTCCTCCTAGGTACTCTGCCCCAATTCATGCACCCGTTCATGATCAAGCTGGTTAGCGTGCCACTCGACGACCGGCTGCGAGAGGCCATCATGTTCGACCGGGCACCCGCATCGTATACCAAGTGGTTCGGGCGATTCATGGCGGTGAGGAGATTCTATCTCCGGTACTTCGCGCTCCCGCGGCCGTGGTTCATGAAGAACGCCTTGCACACCAAGGAGCCCGACCAGGCTGGACGGCGGTACGTCGTGAGATGGGACACCAAGCCGGTCTACGTCAAGCCGACCCTGTGGAATAGATGGGGACCAGGGGCATTGCTTCAGTCAGCCCTGGGGATAGCGGTCCCGGGAGACGAGGGCACGTTTCCAGAGGGCTTCGCTGTCAGTGAAGCTGGCCCGACTGCTTTCAAGGGAAAGGGGCTGAAGGAGGTGGATGCGGAGGCCCAGCTTTTGAAGAAGCAACTCACTGCTGGGTGCCCGTTCGCCGTTCGTCGGGCTTGATGCTGATATTGTTGTAGACCGTTTGGCTGTCACTTCAACATCTCTTGCGATTTCAACGGTATATGGCTGTTTGTATTTCTGGAAGCTGTCAGCGAT
>Ga0105239_10001192_pt1 | contig 35572 bp, 24 predicted proteins | sample KBSC44metaG_FD_92761 | JGI IMG/M metagenome (GOLD analysis project Ga0105239, IMG submission 92761) | Corn rhizosphere microbial communities from Kellogg Biological Station, Michigan, USA - KBS C4-4 metaG | ecosystem: Host-associated > Plants > Roots > Rhizosphere > Soil | place: Michigan, USA... | reverse complement strand
GAAAAGGATGAGCGAATACAGCGGCCGGCGGGCGAAGATCAACATGCACCTGGAAGCATCTCCTGAAAAAATACTCAACGACATTCAATCCATGGTGCTCGAACAGAACGAAGAGTTCGACACGATCTGGGGCGATATCCGTAAAGAGCTGGAAAAGGAAAAGATCTTTTTGGTCACCGAAAAAGAGCTGGACCATACTCAGCAGCAATTCATCCAGAATTATTTCGAAGAAGAAGTACGCTCCAACATCATCCCCCTGATGGTCGAAAGCATTCCTACATTCCCCTACCTGCGGGATAAATCCATTTACCTTGGGGTAGTGCTCTCCCGACAGGATGGCAGCATGAGACATAAATATGCGCTGATCGAGATCCCCAGCCGGGTACTGGGACGTTTCGTACAGCTCCCCTCTCCTGCCATGGATGAACACCATATCATATTATTGGAGGACATCGTCCGGTACAACGTCCGGAACATCTTCTCCTATTTTGGATACGATACCTATGACTCCTGGATCTTCAAGGTCACCCGCGATGCAGAGATAGACATCGACAACGACGTATCTACCACGCTGATCCAAAAGATCGAAAAAGGATTAAAAAACCGTCGCCGTGGCAAGCCGGTACGATTCGTATACGACAAGGAAATGGACAACGGACTGCTGGATTATCTGATGAAAAGGTTGAACCTCGCTCGCAAGGACAACCTGATGCCGGGCGGCCGCATCCATAATTTCCGCCATTTTATGGACTTCCCGGACGTGTTTCCCAAAAAAGGCCAGCGGAAAAAACCATTCAGCCATCCGCTGCTGGTAAAAACACCCCGCGTGACAGACGTCGTGCTGGACCAGGACGTCATGCTGCACTTCCCCTATCATTCCTTCAACCCGGTGATCGACATGCTCAGGGAAGCCGCCATCGACCCCAATGTCACGACCATTAAGATCACCTGTTACAGGCTGGCAGCCAATTCCAAGATCATCAATGCCCTGGTCAATGCGGTGCGGAACGGCAAACATGTCACGGTAGTGTTGGAATTACGCGCCCGGTTTGACGAAGAAGCTAATTTGGAATGGAAAGAAAGACTGGAGGACGAAGGGGTCAAAGTGCTCTTTGGTATCCCCAATATGAAGATCCACGCCAAGATCTGTCTTATAAAAAAACGTATCAACAACTTTACCATTCACTACGGATTCGTCAGTACAGGCAATCTGAATGAAAAGACGGCAAAGGTCTATGGAGACCACTGCCTCCTGACTTCCGACAGACATATCATGGCGGATGTCAACAGGATCTTCAACTACCTGGAAAAATGGAAAGAAGGCATGACTCCCCTCAAGGCCTGCAAGACCCTGATCCCCTGTCCCACCAGCCTGCGCCGGGAATTGATACGGATGATCAATCGGGAGATCAAGCTGGCAAAGGAAAAAAAGTCGGCCAGTCTGACAATGAAGATGAACTCCCTCTCCGACGAAGAGCTCATCGACAAGCTCTATGAAGCAGCCCGCTCCGGCGTGGAAATAAAGCTCATCGTCAGAGGCATATTCTGCATGTTCTCCGAGAACAGCAAATTCCCCATCCCGGTCAAAGCGGTCAGCATCATCGACGAATATCTCGAACACGCCCGGATCTTCATCTTCGGCAACAACGGGAAAGAGAAAGTTTATATATCTTCGGCCGACTGGATGGTGCGCAACCTGGATCACAGAGTGGAAGCCACCTGTCCAATCCTGGACCCCAGCATCCAGCAGGAGCTGAATAAGATACTGGACATACAGTTATCAGATAACGTAAAGGCCCGGTGGCTGGACAATGAGCTGATGAATAAATACAAAAAAGACCACCCGGAAGTAAGAGTGCGGTCACAGATAGAGATCTATAATTATCTATATCACAAAGCCCATCATGGGGAGGAAGCTATTCCCCTGCCCTCCACCATCGCCCGGGATGGTGTTGCTTCCGCCTCATGAACAACAATCACAAAAACCACGAATGACCCATGCGACTGGCAGCTATTGATATCGGGAGCAACGCGGCAAGGCTGCTTATCTCAGATGTAACGATCAACAACGGCAAGGCGGAATTTAATAAGATCAACCTGGTTCGCGTCCCCCTTCGTCTGGGTTTCGACGTGTTCGAGAAAAAAGAGATATCCCCTGAAAGGGTGGATATGATCCTTCATACCATCAAGGCCTATAAACACCTTTTAGATGCCTATGGAGTCCGTCATATCAAGGCGGCGGCTACCTCCGCCATGCGCGATGCCATCAATGCCCGGGAGATCATCGACAGGGTCAAAGATGAAACAGGCATCCCCATCGAGGTCATCAGCGGCGGCAGCGAAGCCTCCCTTATCTACGAGAACCATATCGCGGAAAATATGGACAAGGACCACGCCTATCTCTACATCGACGTAGGCGGCGGCAGCACGGAGCTCACCTTCTTCGCCGGCAATAAGCTGGTCTTCTCGGCCAGTTTCAACATCGGTACCATCCGGCTGTTAAAAGGACAGGTCACGGAAGGCCAGTGGGAGAACATGAAGGATTTTATAAAAAAAGAAACAAAGGATTATCCTAACAATATCGTTGCCATTGGCTCCGGCGGAAATATCAACAAGATATTTTCCCTGTCCAAACGTAAGGAAGGTAAATCACTCCATATCGATCTGCTAAAGGACTATTACAAGGAATTCTCAAACTTTTCCCTGGCCGATCGTATGCGGCTCTACAAGCTGAGAGAGGACAGGGCCGACGTCATCGTACCCGCGCTGCTGATCTATATCAATGTCATGCGCTGGGCCAATGCACAGGAGATCTATGTCCCCAAGATCGGGCTTGCCGACGGCCTCATCCAGCACCTGTACGACGACCTGAAAAAAAAGGGTGTTCCTGATTAAAATTGCTAACTTGCCATCCCTAAACGGACCACAGGTCCGTTGCCCAAAGGGCCATCATAAAATCTTTCCCCATGTCAGTACACGTAGACGTCAAAAAAGTAACGACCCACACGCTGCTAAAAATGAAGCTCACAGGGGAAAAGATATCCATGATCACCGCCTACGATTACTCCTTTGCCAAGATCTTCGATGCAGCAGGCATCGACGTCATACTCGTAGGCGACTCGGCTTCGAATGTCATGGCGGGTCATGAAACGACATTGCCCATCACCCTGGACCAGATGATCTACCACGCCTCTTCCGTGCTGCGCGCCGTCAACCGCAGCTTTGTCGTCGTAGACCTTCCCTTTGGCTCCTATCAGTCCAACTCCAAAGAAGCCCTGGCCTCCGCCGTCCGCATCATGAAGGAAACGGGCGCCCACGCGGTGAAGATGGAAGGAGGAGAAGAGATCCTGGAATCCGTAAAAAGGATCCTGGCCGCCGGCGTCCCGGTCATGGGTCACCTGGGCCTGACACCGCAATCCATCTATAAGTTCGGGACCTATACCGTCCGCGCCAAAGAAGAGGCCGAGGCGGAGAAATTAAAAAAAGATGCCCGTATCCTGGAAGAAGCAGGCTGCTTCGGACTGGTGCTGGAAAAGATACCCGCCCTGCTGGCAAAAGAGGTTTCCGAAAGCCTGAATATTCCTACCATCGGCATCGGCGCCGGAAAATACTGCGACGGACAGGTACTGGTCATGCACGACCTGCTGGGCATCAATACGGAATTCAAACCCCGCTTCCTCCGCCGCTATCTCGACCTCCATGAACAGACCACCACTGCCATTCAGCAATACATCCACGACGTCAAATCCCGCGACTTTCCCAACGAACAGGAACAATATTGAGCTCCGCCCCGCCCCCTTCCTTCATATATTATTTAATTTAATGTACTGGCAAATACTTAGGTCATTTATTTAATTAAATGACTATCCATTATTTACAAAAATAATCAGGTGAAAAGGCAGCGGTAATTTATATATATAATATTTTACAATATTTTTATATTTAAAAGATATATTCGTTTGAACATATTATTTTCTTTAAATTACTCATATACCAAAAGTAGAAATATGAGAAAACAACTTAGCACCATTATTTTATGCTTTAGCTTCCTGGTTACCTTAGCACAAAAGCCTGTTACCGGAAAAATCAAGGATGTTAAGACCGGAGCTCCCCTTTCCGGCGTATCCGTAAAGGTCAAAGGCTCCCATAAAGGGACTTCTACGAACAGTGAAGGCGAGTTTACCGTATCGGCCAACGCCAATGATGTCCTGGAGATCAGCAGCATCGGCTACACCACCCAAACAGTTACTCTTACAGAAGGCGCCACACCTCTTATCATGCTGGAACCGGTCAGCACTGAACTGTCCCAGGTGATATTTGTCGGCTCCCGTGGCGCAGCCCGGTCAAAAACTGAGTCACCCGTGCCCGTAGACGTGGTCAACGTGGGTCAGACAGGCATCACCACCGCCCGGCCGGACCTTAGTTCCCAGCTCAATATGGCTGTCCCTTCCTTTAACTATAATAAACAAAGCGGAGGAGACGGCTCCGACGCCATCGATTTCGCCAGCCTCCGTGGTCTGGGATTTGACCAGACCCTTGTTCTGATCAATGGCAAAAGACGACACCAGTCCGCCTTTGTCAACCAGGTGGGTACACGGGGACGCGGCAATTCCGGCACCGACCTCAACGCCATCCCCGAAGCCGCTATCGACAGGATCGAGATCCTCCGTGACGGCGCCTCCGCACAATACGGTTCGGACGCCATCGCCGGGGTCATCAATATCATCCTTAAAAGAGATGTGCATAAGCTCAATATCACCACAGGATGGAGCGGCTATTACGACAAAAAATACAATACCCTTAATAACGTTGACCCTTCCCAATATTATACCGGCAGCTGGGTGGATGGCAATACCTTTACCACGGGCATCGACTATGGCCTCCCCATCGGGCAGAATGGTGGTTTTATCAACGTGGGCGCCAATTTCCTCGCCCAGGGAAAAACATTCCGCCAGGTGCCCGACACCAACTGGACCACCAATTCCAAAGCCCTCTCGACCAATGACTGGAGAAGGGCGGCAGGCGATGGATCAGTCACCTCCGGCGGCGCCATGTACAACATGGAAATTCCTTTTGCCGGTACCAAAACAACCCTCTACTCTTTCGGCCAATACAATTACAAACATTCTAACGTATATGCCTGGACAAGACGCTGGCATAAGGGCAACAACCGGTTTAAATTTCCCACCGACGGCGCGGATAACCTGGTCTTCGTACCCGGCATCATGCGAGTGTTCGGCGCCAGCGACGGCTCTATAAACGCCAACAACGTCTATTACAATCCACAAGAAGATGTCTATATCAAGGACATCTCCTTTGCCCTGGGTCTTAAAGGCACGGTCGCCGGGGATTGGGACTGGGACCTGAGTAACAACACAGGTTACAACGACTTCCATTATTTTGGCAATAAGACCTTCAACGCCTCGCTGCCCGGCCCGCAACAATGGGAAAAGACCCGCTTTGACGACGGCGGCTTCCGGGTCCTCCAAAATACCACCAACCTGGACCTGAGCCGGCATATTGCCTCTGTCGCAGAAGGGCTGACTTTCTCCCTGGGAGGTGAATTTCGCTATGAAACCTATAAGCTCTATGCGGGCGAGCCCGACTCCTATCGCGATGGAGGAGCCCTTTACCAGGGTCTGCCAAAAGCCTCCGGCTCCGAAGGCTATCCCGGATATCGCCCCAGCGACGAATCCAATGTACATCGCACCAACATCGGCGGCTATATCGACCTGTCGCTCGATATCACCAAAGCATGGCTTGTCGATGGAGCAGCCCGCTTTGAGAATTACTCCGACTTCGGCTTTGTCAATACCTATAAGCTGGCTACCCGGGTAAAAGCCACGGATAATTTCAACATCAGGGGTTCTGTCAGCACCGGCTTCCGCGCCCCTACCCTCCAGCAGATCAACTTCAGCAATATCAACACCAACATCGTAGCCGGTGAATTGAAATACATCAAGCTCTATCCCAACTACAGCGCCGCCGCCAAGACGGCCGGTATACCTTCCCTGAAACAGGAGACGTCCGTAAACGCCAGCCTGGGGTTCTCCTGGAAACCCAGGCCGAACCTCACCATCACCGTGGATGGCTACTGGATCAAAATGAAGAACCGTATCGTCATCACAGGTAATTTCGACAGCACCTCGGTACCCGGCCTCGCTCCCTATCAGCAGGGCAGCTACAATGACGGATCGCCGCTGTACGCCATGAACTTCTTCGTCAATGCGGTCAACACAACTAATAAAGGCCTGGACATCGTGGTGGATTATACAAAAAAGATGGGAAACCGGTCGTTTAAGATCCTCCTCGCCGGCAACCTCCAGAACGTTATGATCAACAAAATCAATATACCCCCTACGTTGAGTGGCTCTGTTGCATCCCAGCAAGCTTTCTTCAGCACCCGGGAAGAGGCCTTCCTAAAAGCATCCGCTCCCAACGGCAAGTTTTCCGTGGCCCTGGAATATGGGTTTAACAGCAAATTCACGGCAGGTACCCACCTCACGTATTGGGGTAAACTCATTACACAGGGATTTGGCTACAACAGCCTGCCCGGCGCACCCGACGGCGGACTCGGCGGAGCCGGCATTTCCGACAGCGGCAACGGATGGGACCCCTATATCGCCACCGATGATGGAAAATCCATCATACCGGAAGATTTTGTCTTCCACCCCAAGATCACGACGGATCTATATGTTTCACTAAAACTTAGCAGACATACCACCTGGATCATGGGCGTCGACAATATTTTTAATGTCCACCCGGACCTGGCGGTCACCAAGGGCGCCGTACAGAACTCCTGGGGCGACAGCGAATCCGGCGGCGCCTTCGACGCCGTACAGATGGGCTCCAATGGTCTGAGAATGTTCTCCAAACTGGCGTTCACCTTCTAAAATATTTCTGATCTCTTCCCGAAAGGCCGAAGCATCCCGCTTCGGCCTTTGTAGCATTAGGATCAATTAGAACAGGTAATTCAGAATTTATCGGTAACTTGAAGTGACCAAATAATATTGTATGAGAAAAACGATGCTGCTTTGCCTTCTGCTATTTGCTTATATATTTACGCATGCCCAAATTACCCTTACCGGCAAGGTGGTCGACGCCAAAAGCGGTGCCCCGATAGAAGGAGCCTCGATCAAGCTTAAAAATTCAAAATCAGGCACTTATAGCACTAGCACAGGCAGCTTTACCCTCTCGGCCAGGGCGGGGGATGTCCTGGAGATCAGCAGCATCGGTTATCTTAAACAAATAATAGGCGTCAACGCTACGGAGACCAATTTCACCATCGCCCTTGAACCCAGCTCTACCGAGCTAAAGGAAATAGTCTTTGTAGGCAGCCGCGGCGCGGGCAGGGCCAAGACCGAAACACCGGTACCGGTGGACGTCATCAAGATCAACCAGGTGGAGCTTCCTACTGCTAAAATGGACCTCACCTCGGTCCTCAACGTGTCTGCCCCCTCTTTCAACTATAATAAGCAAAGTGGCGCAGACGGCGCAGACCATATCGACCTTGGCACCCTGCGCGGCCTGGGACCCGACCAGACCCTGGTGCTTATCAACGGTAAAAGAAGACATCAGACAGCCTTCGTTGCCCTGTTCGGTACCCGCGGAAGAGGCAATTCAGGTGTAGACCTGAACGCCTTTCCTGAAGCATCCGTTGACAGGATAGAGATCCTCCGCGACGGCGCTTCCGCCCAATACGGCTCGGATGCTATCGCCGGAGTCATCAATATCATTCTTAGAAAAGATCCCGGCCACTTCTCGGTCAATGCGGGCTGGAGCGGCTACTATGACAATAAATTCAACACCCGGAAATTCAACGCGGGCAATCAATACTATTCCGGCAGCGCCATCGACGGCAACACTTTTTCCTTCTCCCTAAACGACGGCATTGCGCTTGGCAAAAAAGGATTCATTAACATCGGCGCGGATTTTATGACCCAGGGCAAGACTTATCGGCAGGCAGATACCACCAACTGGATGACGGATAAGAACGCCCTACCCTATATCAACAGCGGACGCAGGGCCTTCGGGGACGGATCGCTTACCTCCGGCGGGCTCATGTACAATATGGAGCTGCCGGCCAGCGCCAAAACAACCTTCTATTCTTTCGGAGGGGTCAACTACAAGGCTTCTGATGCCTATGCCTACACCCGCAATTGGAGCGCCAAGCCGGAACGCTTCCCTATCGACAACAGCAACAACCTGATCTTCGACCCGGCCATTATGCGGCAGACCAACGACGGAGAGACATACTATAACCCCCATATACAAACGCATATCCAGGACGAATCCATAGCCCTGGGACTGAGAGGCACGACAAACAACGAATGGACCTGGGATCTGAGCAATACCCTGGGTCGCAACGATTTTCACTTCTTTGGCGACAAGACATTTAACGCCAGCAACGTCGGCAAGGCCTCACCCAATCATTTCGACGACGGCGGCTTCAATTTTCTCCAGAACACGCTCAACCTGGATTTCAGCAAATCCTTCAGCACCGTCGCCCGAGGGCTTAACCTGGGTATGGGCGCTGAATTCCGGTATGAACGCTACTCCATCTACAAGGGTGAATATGGCTCCTATGGCGCTTACGACTCATCCGAGCGTATTTATCCCAACCTGGTAGGTGATGGCAACGGCGACTCTCTCCGCACTCCCGCCTCCGGCTCGCAAGGCTTCCCGGGTTTCAGCCCTGACGACGTCAAGACGGCCCATCGCACCAACCTGGGTCTCTACGCGGATGCCGAGCTGAATGTCACCGACGCATGGCTGCTGGACGGCGCTGTCCGCTTCGAACATTACTCCGACTTTGGCTCGGTCGCCACGGTGAAGCTGGCCACCCGCTACAAGATCCTGGACAACCTGGCCATACGAGGCTCGGTCAGCACAGGCTATCGCGCCCCCTCCTTACAGCAGATCAATTTCAGCAATACGCTCACCTCCTTCAGTGGCGGCCAGCTGGTACAATCCCGCATCGCCAGTAACAACGAAGCCCTTACCAGGGCGGCAGGCATCCCCAAGCTCAAGGAAGAGACCTCGGTGAACGCCAGCGCGGGTTTCACCTGGAAGGCATCCAGGGAGCTGACCTTCACGATTGATGGATATTGGGTAAAAGTGAAGAACAGGATCGTACTCTCGGGCCTTTTCAGCAAGGACGACGCCACCCTGCCGACCTCCTTCACTACCCAGTTCCCGCCAGAAGTATCCACGGTACAGTTCTTTGCCAACGCAGTCAATACATCCAACTACGGGGTAGACATCATAGCCGACTATAACAAGCGCTGGGGAAAGAACGGATTCCACATCCTGCTGGCAGGTAATATACAGAACATGGCCATCGACGATATCCATGTCCCCGCCGCGCTCAACGGGACAGAGCTCAACCGCAAGACATTCTACAGCGACAGGGAGATAGCCTTCCTCAAAGCCTCTGCGCCCAAACAAAAATTCGCCCTCACCCTGGATTATACGGCCGGCAAGTTTGGGATAGGCTCTCACCTCACCTATTACGGTAAAGTAATTTTGATGGGCTATGGCGACGCAACGGCCGACAATCCCAACCAGACTGGCATCAACCCGATGGTGCCCACAGATACGGACGGCAACAAATATGTGCCCGAAGTATTCAACTACGGCGGAAAGGTGGTCACGGATATTTATCTATCCTATAAGTTCGCCAAACACCTCACTGGCTTCATCGGGGCCGACAACCTGTTTAACGTCCATCCTGACCTGGGGGTAAATCCCCTGGCCAAAGGCTGGTTCGGCGACAATGAATCCGGCGGTCCCTGGGACAGCGTTCAGATGGGTTTTAATGGCATGCGCCTCTTTGGCAAAATCGCCCTGTCATTCTAATTCACCGATTCAATTCCTATATTCATCTATATTAACGTAGCCCATCCACCGATGGGCTATTGTTATGACGGATATATGATGTATTTTTCCTCCATTTGCAGGTAATGACTTCGTCTATTTTGAAAAAAAGGATCGTTCAGCTGATCATTCACATAGCAGCCTGGGTCTGCTTCCTGATGATCCCGTTTGTATTCTACCCGCGACCGCGGGATTTCGCTTTCTTCACCGAAAGATATTTCTCTACCTTCTTTATTTTGAACAATATCCTGCTGATAGCCTTCTATTATCTCAACACCTTCCTGTTCATCCCCAAATGGCTGGATAAAAAGAAATTCCTTACTTACGGACTCATCATTCTGTGCCTGCTCATTTTCTACGGATGCTTCCCCCGCATCTATCACTCCCTTTTCGGCAGCCTGCAGCCGCCGCCTCCCGGACGCCCTGCGGGAAGACCCAGGAACTTTCAACAGCCCCTGCTGGCGCCAGGCAACATCGCGGTGTTCCTGCTGATATTCGTTTTCAGCACGGGTATAAAGGTCATCAACGAATGGCTGCGATCCGAACAGCGGACAAAAGAGATAGCCAATGAGAAGCTCCATGCCGAGCTCTCGTTCCTAAAGGCGCAGATCAATCCTCATTTCCTCTTCAATACCCTGAATAATATCTACGCGCTGGCTTCCTCCCAATCGGACCAGACAGCCCCGGCAGTCATGAAGCTATCCAGCATCATGCGCTATGTCCTGACGGAAGCCCGCAACGATGTGGTGCCTCTGGAAAAAGAGATACAGTTCACCACGCATTATATCGAACTCCAGAAGATGCGTCTCACCGACAAGTCGAGTATCGACTTCACTATAAAAGGCGATCCCCTGGGCAGGCAGATAGCCCCGCTGCTCCTGCTCCCCTTCGTGGAGAACGCTTTTAAATACGGCGTCAGCACCCGGGAAAGATCCCCCATCTGCATCTTATTGGAAATAAATAAGGATTCGATGTACTTTAGTGTAACGAATCACAAGCATATCAATACCACGCTGAAAATGGCCGACAATACAGGTATCGGTATCCATAATACAAAACGCAGGCTGGATCTGTTATACGAAGACAGGTATAAGCTGACCATCGATGACGGCCCTGTCGAATTTTCTGTTCACTTAAATATTCAAGTGTAATGCTTACTTGTATAGCCATTGACGACGAACCTCTGGCGCTGGAAGTATTGAAAAAATACATCGCCAAGATCTATTTCCTCGATCTGAAGGGCGCCTTCACCGACCCTTTCGAAGCGCAGAAGCTCATGGAGACCTCTCCCGTGGATATCCTCTTCCTCGACATACAGATGCCCGATATCAACGGCATAGAATTTTCACGTATCGTCAACAAGAAAAATACAGCCGTTGTTTTTACCACCGCCTTCAGCGAATATGCCGTGGAAGGTTTCAACGTAGACGCAATCGACTACCTCCTCAAACCCATCGAATACGACAGGTTCCTGAAAGCCGTATACAAGGCCAAGGAATATGTCGACTATCTCACCAGCCAGGAGTTACAAGAGGGATATATCTTCGTCAAGTCGGATTACCAGATGGTAAAGGTCAATCTGAAAGAGATACTCTATATAGAGGGCCTGGACGACTATATAAAGATCTATCTGCCGGGCAGGTCCATCCTCACCTTGATGACCCTCAAGACCATTGCGCTAAAGCTTCCCGCCCGGGAGTTCATACGGGCCCACCGCTCCTATATCGTCCCCATCAGCAAGATCGAGCATATCAGCAAAAGCAAGATCAAGATAGGCGACAAGGATATCCCCATCGGCGTCAGCTATAGCGAAAGCTTCTTTGCCGCCATGGAAAACAAGCTCAATTAAGGACACAGGAGCTGCCCTTGGCGGCTCGTCCAGAACCGTAGGTTCCGACCGAGGTATCCAAGGAAGGGTCCAACAGTGTTGGACCCAACGATGGTTATGAGCATGCCCGAGCCCAGCGAAGGGCACGAACGAGGTAACCGAGGCGAGTCCAACAGTGTTGGACCCAACGATGGTTATGAGCGAAGCTCCGTGTCAAAGCAGGTCTGACGAAGTCCTTCCATGTCGAAGCAGCTCCGACAAAGGCCTACAGACATTAGCGAATTTTGGGAAGGTATTTCCGCCCCTGAAGGTGGCAACCCCAGCCATATAACTTACGTATTATTCAATGCCGGCCCTGGTAGACGCCGGCAATTAGGACCAGTTTTTTCATAGTAGATTTTAAGTTAAGGTTGAGGCCACTGGTTAGTGGTTAGTTTTTCCATAAATTGCGTGCTAATCGTACGCAATTTATGGAGTTTTTGAAAGACCTAAAGATAAGCGCAGACAATACAGGCACCTCCACAGGGGCCAAATGGATACACGCCAAAACACCCCCCCTGGCATCATTTTCACCAGTAGACGGCCAGCAGATAGCCACCATCACCACCACCGATAAAGAAAGTTATGACACCGTCATCCGCACGGCGGAAGCCGCCTTCCGGCAATGGCGCACATGGCCTGCTCCCAGACGAGGCGAGATAGTCCGCCAGATAGGCGAAGCCCTCCGTCATTATAAAGTCCCTTTGGGCAAGCTCGTATCCTACGAGATGGGCAAAAGCCTCCAGGAAGGATATGGTGAAGTACAGGAGATGATCGATATCTGTGATTTTGCAGTAGGCCTCTCGCGCCAGCTGCATGGCCTGACGATGCACAGCGAAAGACCCGCTCACCGTATGTATGAGCAATGGCATCCCCTGGGTCTGGTCGGCGTCATCTCGGCCTTTAACTTTCCCGTGGCAGTATGGAGCTGGAATAGTATGCTGGCCTGGGTTTGCGGGGACGTGTGTATATGGAAACCTTCCGAAAAGACACCTCTTTGCGCTGTGGCCTGCCAGCACATCGTGGCAGAGGTCTTTACCCGGAACAATGTACCCGAAGGAGTTTCCAACCTCATCATGGGCGCAAGGGACACGGGCGAATGGCTGGCCGCCGACGAACGGGTCGCCCTTATCTCAGCCACAGGCAGCACCCGAATGGGCAAGGCTGTAGGCGCTGTCGTTGCAGCCCGCCTGGGCAGATCCCTCCTGGAACTGGGTGGGAATAATGCTATCATCATCTCGCAGTCGGCCGATCTGGATATCGCCATACCTGGCGCTGTCTTTGGCGCCGTAGGCACCGCGGGCCAACGCTGCACCACCACCCGCCGCCTGATCATTCACGAAAGCATCTACGACAAAGTCAGGGAAAAGCTGGCCACGATCTATAAACAGCTGCGCATCGGCGACCCGCTGGACGAAAACAATCATGTAGGCCCGCTCATCGATAAGGACGCCGTACAACACTATCTGCACGCCATCGAGGCCTGCAAAAAAGAAGGCGGCAAATTCCTCGTGGAAGGCGGCATTCTCAAAGGCTTCGACAGCGGCTGTTATGTCCAGCCATGTATCGCCGAAGCAGAATCGCACTATAAGATCGTACAGCACGAGACCTTCGCCCCCATCCTCTACCTGCTGAAATATAAGACCGTGGACGAAGCCATCGCTATCCAGAACGGAGTGCCCCAGGGCCTCTCCTCTTCCATCATGACCCTCAACCTCCGGGAGGCGGAACAGTTCCTCTCCGCAGCCGGCAGCGATTGCGGTATAGCCAATGTCAATATAGGCACTTCCGGGGCAGAGATAGGCGGAGCCTTTGGCGGAGAAAAAGAGACAGGAGGAGGAAGGGAAAGCGGCAGCGATGCCTGGAAAGCATATATGCGCCGTCAGACAAATACGATCAACTACTCTACCCAACTGCCACTGGCACAAGGGATAAAGTTTGACATTTAAAAGGGCCGCACCGGGCCAGGATCGATAATAATATGTCACGCTGAAGCGTTATCCCTTCAGATCACCCATAAACTATGATCCACTCCGGCACCAAAGCCCTTACTGCATATAGAAAAGTTATCCTTTTGACGGCGCTGGCATTCACGCTTGCCTGCAGCCATCCGGCCCGGGCCCAGGTAAGATTGGGGGTCATCGGTGGATTGCACTCTTCTAACATATTGGAAAAGAACAATATATCTAATTGGGATAGCACAGTAAAGCCATTCCAGTCCTCCCTTTCCGGCTTTCAGCTGGGTGTTATAGTGGAGGTTCCACTGGGAAATAAAGGGTTCTTTTTCCAGCCGGCCATCGCCTATACGGCAAAAGGAAGAAAATATACCAAGAACAACGATTCTGCCACAAGTCATCTCACGGACACGGTTTACACCAAGCAAAACGTCCATACCAATTACATCGATGTTCCCCTGAACATTACCTATAAGTTTTATCTTTCCAGCAACCATAAGAACAGCTTTTTCCTTAGCGCGGGGCCTCAGATCAGCTTTTTTTATAGTGGCAAGACCACCAACGAGACCCTGGCCTGGAAAAATGACACGACCACGGTCTATACCAATGAATCCGATCCTGTTACCGTAGGCAAAGGCGTCAATGCCTTCAAGACGGTGGATATCGGGATCAATGGCCGGGCAGGCTTCGAGCTGGGCAATATCATGCTCAGCGCCTACTTTAGCCGGGGTTTCAGCAATATCTACCATGCCACCTACGATGCTACCTTTCACCACCAGCTCATGGGAGCATCCCTGGGCATCTGGCTTTCTTCCACGGGCGTTCCTACCCCAAAAAAGAAGGACACGGATATGGACGGCATTTCGGACGACCTGGACGCCTGTCCCCTCAAGCCCGGCACGGCCAAATGGCATGGCTGCCCTGTACCCGATACAGATCACGACGGCATAGACGACGATCATGACTCCTGCAGGAACCAGGCCGGTCTGGCACGCTACAATGGCTGCCCCATTCCGGATTCGGACCACGACGGGGTCAATGATGAAGAAGATAAATGTCCCAATCAGCCAGGTCTGGCACGCTACAACGGCTGCCCTATCCCCGACAGGGATGGCGACGGCGTCAACGACGAAGAAGACAAATGTCCCGATACACCAGGCACCATAGAGAACCACGGCTGCCCGGAGATCAAAAAAGAGACAAAGGAGAAGATCAATTACATCGCTCACAACATACTATTCAACTCATCCAGCGATCAGCTCATCGATAGCTCCTACCTGGCCCTGGATGAACTGGCGAAGCTGATGAACGATAATCCGGAAGCGCATCTGACCATCGAAGGCTATACGGATAACTCCGGCAAGGCCGAAAAGAATCTCCTGCTGTCCCAGAAACGGGCGCTGGCTGTCAAGAACTACCTGATCAAAAAAGGTATAATCGAAAGCCGCCTCACGGCCGCAGGACTTGGACAGGAACACCCCATCGCTGACAACAGCACCCCTGCCGGCAGGGCCATCAACAGACGGGTAGAATTGAAGCTAAGTCAGGAAAAATAACTAAGGGAACCTCTGAAAAAGGGAAACTTTAACAACTTTATAAGGCCATCCATGTAATTTGCATCGTGGGTTGGCCTTTGTTTTATTATTTTACATATAGTTAAAATTATAACCCAAAAACGCGGATACGCGTTTTGTCCGAAGGACAGACATTAGCGCATGCTGGAATGCGCTAATTTTATAACAAGCGTATTTCCAGCATAAATTACTACACACTAAAAGACACACATGAAGTTAAATTCTAAGGGGTGGATGAGTGTACTCCTTTGGGGAGCCTTTCCGCTGACGATGTTTGCACAAGGAAATTCCGTACACACAGATCTGCCAAAAGGATGGCACCTGCTGGATAAAGATCAGGATGGTTACTATGGTATCAGTATGGACAAAGCCTATGAATTTACGCGCCTGAAAAAACTAAAGAGCCGGACGGTCCTGGTGGCTGTCATCGACTCAGGAGTAGATACCCTCCACGAAGACCTCAAGAACATTCTCTGGACCAATCCCAAAGAGATCCCCGGCAACGGCATCGACGATGATCACAACGGCTATGTGGACGATATTCATGGCTGGAACTTCATCGGAGGCAGGGACGGCCACAACGTAAAGGACGATGCACAAGAGGAAGCCCGGGTATATTATCACTTCAAAGACCAGTTCGACCTGAAGCTGCTGGATTCCAGCAAATGGAGCCAGAACGACAAGGATAACTACTATATGTGGGTCAAGGCGCGCAAGACCGTGATGGGGGACGGCGTTGAGGCAGGCGTCGACCTGGTGATCCTTCACAAGGTGCTCAATGCCTGTATCAAAAGCGACAGCATCATCCAAAGAGCAATGGGCAAGGTAGAATACACGGGCAATGAACTGGACTCCTTCCAGGCGCCCAGCCCGGAAGCCAGGAGCGCCAAATCCGTTTTCCTCTATCCATTCAAGGCCAATAAGATCATGGACATGACCAATAAGGCCTTTATCAACGAATTCACCGAACAGGTAGACCAGGAAGAGAAAAAGGCTTCCGCCAGGGACACTCCCCCCAAAGACTACCGTCACGAGATAGTAAAAGACAACGAGGACGACATCAACGACCGCTACTATGGCAATAACGATGTAATGGCAGGCGATCCCATGCACGGCACCCATGTGTCCGGTATCATAGGCGCCGAAAGAGGCAATGGCAAAGGCATGGATGGCGTAGCCGACAACGTACGCATCATGATGATCCGCGCCGTACCCAACGGGGACGAACACGACAAGGACATTGCCCTGGCTATCTGTTACGCGGTAGACAATGGCGCCCGCGTCATCAACATGAGCTTTGGAAAGAACCTTTCCCCGCAAAAGAAATGGGTGGACTCCGCCGTCAAATACGCGGAAAGCAAAGGAGTATTACTGGTGCATGCCGCCGGTAACGACAATGCCGATGTGGACACTGCCGACAACTTCCCCAACCCCAATATGCTGCACGCGGATTATACAGCCTCTAATTGGATCACCGTAGGCGCCAGCAGCGATCCGCTGGCTGAGCCCGGCTTCAAAAGCTATACAGCATCCTTCTCCAATTACGGCAAGCAGGAAGTGGACGTATTCGCCCCCGGCACCCGTATCTATTCCACCTTGCCCGGAGGAAAGAATTATGGCAACCTGCAGGGCACAAGCATGGCCGCGCCCGTCGTCACCGGTCTGGCAGCTTTTATCCTGGAATATTATCCCAGCCTCAGCCCTCAACAGGTAAAATATTGCATCGAGCATTCGGCCGTAGTGCCCCCGGGCAAAGTAAAAAAACCAGGCAGCGATGATGAATGGGTCGACCTTTCAGATATCTCCCGGTCAGGCGGCATCATCAACGCTTACGAAGCCATCAAAATGGCAGCCGCACTCTCCAGTACGGACGCACATCGAAATGACAAGCTTCAAAAATCCACACTGACGAATAAAAAGGATTGATCAAAAGGCCGGGCATCAGCCTGGCCCCTCTGATTGGCTTTGCCAATCAGGGCATGATGCGAAAAAGAGGCCGGCTCGACTTTTTTTTATACGAGACGGCCTCTTTTTTATATATTTAAACAAAAAATATGCTCCCCCGTTCAGAGATCATACCGGCAGAATTCTACCAGCCCTACATCGATCTGATAAAAGAAGACGACATCCACAAAGCCCTGGCAAAAAACACCCGGCAGTTCCGGAAGTTCCTGAAAAGAATACCCCGTAAAAAGATTGATTATGCCTATGCGGAAGGCAAATGGACCATCCGGGAAATGCTCCAGCATATCATCGACGCCGAAAGAGTTTTTAGCTACCGGGCCGTCACTTTTTCCAGGCTGGATACTACCCCTCTCCCCGGCTTTGACGAGAACACCTGGGCCGCCAATGCGGGCGCTGCAGAACGTGGCTGGAATGAGCTGCAAGAGGAATGGAGATTGCTGCGTAAGTCAAATATCCTGCTGTATGAATCTTTCTCCGACCACCAATTAGGCTTCCGCGGCCAGGCCAATGGACGCCCCCTAAACGCATTTACGATAGGTTTTATCATCCCGGGACACGTTGCCCACCACATGCGAATTATCAAAGAAAGATACTTATGATCCGGAGGCCGGACGGGCCAAACGCCCGTCCGGTCGACCAACAAAAAAGCCAGGTGTTAACCCGGCTTTTTCTTATTTGTTATAAACAAGATTTTTCTGCGTTATCATATCATCCAGCACATTGACGGCCTCTCCAAGATAAATATCACTGCGTTTGTCCTTCAGCCATACCTGGAATCGGTCGCCCTTATCCTTATCCCCATCATATTTATGCGCATCCTGGGGCAAAGCCGATACATTCAGCTCGTTGCTGCCCGTCAGCTTGCTAAGAGACTCGATCTGCTTGATCGTTGACTTGATCTGCTTCTGCTCTTCCCTGTATTTCTGCAGGTTCAGCGGGAACACCTTGTCATTCTCCTTGCTCAGCCATTCAGCATCCTGACCGATGAGGTTAAAGGCGGAATTGTTCTTCATCCGCTCGCTGCTCATACCCTTGATCACATTCAGATCATAGGCATATTTCCAGGTAGTATAATCAGCCTTTTGTATCTCATCCCAGGGCAATGCATCCGGGTTGTCCTTCTCGCGTATCTTGGAATACTCATACAGATCAGGCAGCACGATGTCGGAAGCTACCCCGCGCAGCTGGGTCGACCCGCCGCTGATCCTGTAGAACTTCTGCAGGGTCACTTTCAACGTGCCCAGCTCGCTATTGGCATCCATAAAGCCCATGCTCTTATCCAGCCCAAGGTTCCGTTGAACAGTACCCTTGCCATAGGTAGAAGTGCTGCCAATGATCACCCCTCTGTGATAATCCTGGATGGCAGCAGCGAATATTTCAGAAGCGCTGGCGCTCAATTCATTTACCATAACGGCAAAAGGTCCGTCATACAGCACCGACTTATCATGGTCAGGCAGGATCTGCGGCTTGCCATCCCGATCCTTCACCTGTACGATGGGACCCTGATCGATGAATAGCCCCGCCATCTGCACCACGTCATATAAAGAGCCGCCGCCGTTAAACCGAAGGTCGAGCACGATGCCATCCACCTTCTGTTCCTTCAGCTTCATCACTTCCCTGGCTACATCCACCGAGCAGCGATTGCCTTTGGGGTTGTCAAAGTCGGCATAGAATTCAGGGAGATAGATATACCCGATCTTCCCTTTGGAAGAATTGATAATAGCACTGCGTGCAAAGGTCGCCTCGTCCTGTACGATCTCGTCCCGGATAAGGGAGATCACCTTGGTGGACCCATCCGTCTTCCTAAGCGTCAGCCGCACTTCCGTTCCTTTTGTACCACGGATCAGCTTCACAGCATCTTCCACCTGAAATCCGGTGAGGTCTACGGGCTCCTGAGCACCCTGCGCTACCTTGGTGATGATATCGCCTAACTGTACCTGGCCGGACTTCCATGCAGGACTGCCGGTCACCAGAGTCGTGATCTTGATATTTCCATCCTCTTCCCGCAAAGAAGCGCCAATGCCAAAGAAATGACCGCTCATCTGCTCGTCAAAATACCTCTTTTCCACAGGAGGGAAGTAGTCGGTATGAGGATCCATACATTGTACGATGGTCTGTACATACATGTTAAACCGGTCGTCGTCATTCACCTTTACCTTCAGCCGCTCATAGAACCTGTCCATCACCTTCTGGGCCTTGCCCCTTGCTTCTTTTTCCAGGTCTTCATTGGAGCGGGCCACAAATCCGGGCTTGCCCTTGCTGGCCTCTTGCTGGTCCAGCAGGTCGGAATATCTTTCTAAAGTCAGATATTTCAACCTCTTATACCAGGATTCCCTCCTTTCAGCTTCATTCTTCGGGAAGTCTACCTTGTCGTAGTTCTGATCCACCGAATCATTCTCACTAAAATTAAAAGGTTTAGAAAGGATGTCCTTGTACAGCGCCTCTGTCTCTGCCAGCCTCTTCTTATAGATATCGCTGACAGAAGGCACGAACTGGACAGGTGCATTACCCAGGATCTCATCGTCAATGCGGGTTTCGAACTTCTTGCGCAATGCCTCCACATCGGGCTGCATCAGCACATTTTTCTCCACATCCACTTCCCCCAGGTATTTGCCAAATACTTCCTTGGAGAATTTATCATCCAGCTGCTTGGGACTGTAATGTATCTGCTCCAGCATTTCTCCTACATTCTTCAATATCCTTTCATACTTTGTGGGAGGGTTCTCTCCCAGCCCTAATGTCCTGAATGCAACGAATACTCCGGCTCCCAGGACCAGTAAGACAATGGGTAAATTTCTTTTATTAAACATATACATGATCACTTTTTTCATTCCTCTGGAATGCACCGGGTATGGCTTATCCGAAAATTTAACCCATCCCCGGTGCATGTATTCAATGATGGGCCTTCGGCCGACGGATCTTTGATCCGCCTTGTATTCAAAAGTAACGATTATCTCAATGGTATGTTGTCGGCCCTTCCCATTATTAACAAGCATTTTGCCAGAAATTCCATGAGCGGAAGACCTTGAACATCAACCGGGAAAACTTTGTTTTGGGAGGAAATTCAAATTACTGTAAATTCGCGTCCTGTTCAGAATTTAACACGGTGGCTGTAGCTCAGCTGGTTAGAGCATCAGATTGTGGTTCTGAGGGTCGTGGGTTCGAGCCCCATTAGCCACCCAAAGCTCCTCGCAGATCAACGAGGAGCTTTTTTATTAAGACCATTTTTAAACGCATTATACTATGACCATCAGCTGGTGGCTTTATACCATTCCCTTTATTTCAGCCTTTATCCACTGGCTCACCATCTGGATGGCCCTAAAGCTCCTTTTTCATCCACGCCAGCCCAAAAAGTTCTTAGGCTTTACCCTTCACGGCGTCTTTCCCAAACGCCAGCAGCAGATAGCCGAAAGCCTGGGCCGCATCGTAGGCCAGGAGCTCCTCTCCTACCAGGACATCGAACAGACCATCGCCAACCCGGCCAATGTCCAGAAAATGCTCCCCCTCGTGGAAGAGCACATCGACAATTTCCTCCGGAACAAATTGAAAGAGTCCATGCCCATGATCGCCATGTTCATCGGCGACAAGACCATCAACCAGCTGAAGTCTATCTTTATGGCGGAGCTGCAGGAGCTCTTCCCCATCATCATGAAAAATTATGTAGCCCATCTCAAGAACGATCTGGACCTGGAAAAGATCGTCGTCGACAAGATCGCCAACTTCAGTTCCGACAGACTCGAAACCATGCTCAATCAAATACTCACTAAAGAATTCAGGTTCGTAGAAGTCATCGGCGCCGCACTGGGTTTTCTCATCGGCGTGGTACAGATATTGCTCACCCTGCTGATGCATTGACCATTTGCCCTACTATGGCCGTTTTGGGACCGCTTGTACAGAATGACTGCATTTCATCCTGTTTTATTAAGACTTTTGCACAAATTTTAATGAGCTCATGAGAAATATCTGTTTATTGTTTATAATATGGATAGCAGCAACTTCCGCTCAGGCACAAATGCCAGGGACAGGAGGCAATGGCAGACAGCGCGGAGGAGGCATGGGCAACGGTCAGGTCCCCAGCATCGGTCACTTCTACGGTCGCATCGTCGATGCCAAGACGGATAAAGGCCTGGACGGCGCTTCTGTCCAGCTCATCCAAAGCAAGTTCGACACGGTCACCCGCAAAAGACGCGATACAGTCATCTCCGGCATGATCACTAATCGAAAAGGAGACTTTAGCCTGGAGAACCTTCCTATCTTCGGCAACTTTCGTCTGAAAATAACAGCCATTGGCTATACCACCTATGAGCAAAAAGTGGCTTTTGATATGAAGATGGGAGGAGGCGGAGCCGGCGCAGGCCGCGGAGATATGTCACAAGCCCTGAATGGCGTAGACAAAGACCTGGGAAATATCAAGCTCACCGAAGACGCCAAGACCTTGGAACAGGTCACAGTGACGGCCTCCAAGCCCCTTATACAAATGGGCGTGGATCGTAAGATATACAATGTTGAAAAAGATATCTCCGCCCAGGGCGGCACAGCGGTGGACGTCATGAAGAACGTACCTTCTGTACAGGTAGACATCGATGGTAATGTGACACTCCGCAACAGCTCGCCGACCATATTCGTGGATGGCCGGCCCACTACCCTCACCCTCGATCAGATCCCGGCAGACGCCATTCAAAGCGTGGAGATCATTACCAACCCCGGAGCAAAATACGACGCCAGCGGCGGCACCTCGGGCATCCTCAACATCGTCCTAAAAAAGAACCGGAAGGCGGGCTATAACGGTAACGTACGTGCAGGTATCGACCAGCGCGGACGCTTCAACCTGGGCGGCGACATCAATGTCAAGCAGGGTAAGGTCAACGTATTCGCCAGTGGTAACTACGGTCAGCGTAAATCTATCTCCACAGGGACCACAGATCGTTTTACATTCTTCCACCAGCCTTACGACAGCCTCCATCAATATGACGACAATGTCAACAAAGGCTACTTTGCCTTCGGCAGATTCGGCTTGGATTATTTCCTGGACAATCGTAACACGCTGTCATTTTCCGGCAACATCGTCCATGGACATTTCGAGCCGGCTACTACCAGCAACCTGTTTGTAGACACGCTTTACCCCTCGGGCACCACCTATTCCTATACTCAGCGGCTGTCCAATTCTTCCGGCAACTTCAAGAATCACGGCGGCATGCTTAGCTATAAGCATAACTTCCCCAAGGCAGGCGAAGAGCTGACGGCGGATGTCAATTACGGCAAAGGCACGAATGACAACCTCAATTTCGTCAACTCCAATATATTTTACATCAAGGGCGGCCCTCAATCCTCCGCTTACACCCAGCGGCAGACAGGCGATGGGAACAACGAATTTATCACCGCACAGGCAGATTTCGTCAAGCCTATCAACGAAAGATCCAAGTTCGAAACAGGCGCCCGTATCGCGATCCGCAATATCACCAGCCTGAACAACATCGATACGCTGGCTCCGGACGGCATTACCTACTATAACGAGCCCCTGCTGTCCTCGCACTACAAATACCGGGACCGGGTATACGCAGCTTATGTCACCTATAGCAATGCCATCAAGGATTTCACCTATCAGCTGGGTTTGCGTGGTGAACGCTCCGACTACACAGGCACTCAAACCTATGCCATCAAAGGACAGGGTGGCGGACTGGTAGATACGGTGGGCAATTTTTCCAACAATTTCCCGATCAGCCTGTTCCCCAGCGTATTCCTTACCCAAAAGCTGGGCGGAGATCAGGATCTTTCGTTGAACTATACGCGGCGCATCGACAGACCCACTTTCTTTCAGCTGTTCCCCTTCACGGACTATTCGGACTCGTTGAACCTCAGTCGCGGCAATCCGGCCCTGAAGCCCCAGTTCACCAACTCCTTCGAGCTGGCCTACTCGAAGACCTACGCCGCTACCAACAGCTTCATGGCGTCCGTATATTATAAGTATACCACGGACCTGATCACCCGCTACCAGTTCACGGGCGTCAATCCCATCACGGATTCAACGGTCATCATCGGTACCTTTATAAATGCCAGATCCAGCTTCGTGGGCGGCCTGGAGCTCATCGGGCGCAACAGCATCACCAAATGGTGGGATATCACGAGCAACATCAATATCTTCACCTCTAAGATCAACACCATCGACACAGGCTCTTTCGCCATACCCACGGTGGGACAGACTTATAGCTGGTTCGGCAAGATCAACAATACCTTCAAGCTGCCAAAGAACTTTACCCTGCAGGTGACAGGCGACTTCACCTCCAAGACGGTGCTGCCTCCCGGAGGCAGCGCCAGCAGCGGTTCGGGCGGCGGCGGCAGAGGATTCGGCCCCACGGTCAGCGGCAGCGCTCAGGGATATTCCAGACCTACGGGCGGCGTCGATGCGGCCCTGAAATACGAATTCATGAAGAACAAGGCGGCTTCACTGACCCTCAGCGTCAATGACATCTTCCGGACAAGGGTCTATGATGTATATACTTCCTCCTCTTACTTTACACAGGAAGCCAACCGGCGCAGGGACCCCCAATTTTTCCGTTTGCAATTCAACTGGCGCTTTGGTAAATTTGACATGAGCCTGTTCAAACGAAAAAATATGCGCGGCGAAATGGAAAGCATCCAGGGAGGCATGCAGGGTGCACAACAATAATAAATACACATTATTAGCATTAGGGGACTCCTACACCATCGGTGAAGGGGTCCTTCTTGCTGAAACATATCCCTATCAGGCAGTGCAGCTGCTCCGGCAGCTGGATCATCTCTTTACGGCGCCCGAGATCATCGCCCGCACAGGCTGGACAACAGACGAGCTGGATAACGCCCTTGCCGGCACGCGTATCCTTCCGGCCTACGATTTTGTAACCTTGCTCATCGGGGTGAATAATCAATACAGGGGTCGCTCATCCGAAGAATATGCGATCCAGTTCCAGGGCCTTCTGCAACAGGCCATCCGCTTTGCGGCTGGCCGGCCGGAGCATGTCTTTGTACTTTCCATTCCCGACTGGGGTGTTTCTCCTTTTGCAGCCGGACGGGACAGGACTGCCATCGCCAGCCAGATAGACGAGTTCAATACAACAGCCCGGCATATTACGGATGTGCACCAGGTTGCTTACATCGATATTACTCCCCATTCGAGATCCCAGGGACAGCTCTTTACAGCGGACGGCCTCCACCCGGCAGCTTCCCAATACAGCTTCTGGGCGCGGCAGCTGGCGGCAGCCATAGCACAGAGACTCTAATAAATGCTGTTCAATCCATCTGTATTGAGGAATATGACATCCGGAGCCTTTACATACACGCTATTGTACCGGAACTGGATCCCCGAGTTCAACATGATCTTAAAGGACTGATTCTGCTCCGTCCTGCGGGGAAAATATACCATACGGAATTCGATGGTATTGAAGATCAGGTTCTCGTTACGGGCCCTCAACCCGGCCCCGAGGCCATGATAAAGCGAAGACTTATTAAAGGCGGGCTGATCGGCCGGGGTCAACAGGGAAATATCTCCAAAGGCAAAAGGAGCAAACTTAAAACCAAACAGCTTATAATTGATAAAGAAGCTCGTTTCCGAATGCAGCGTGGCCCGCTGCCCGCCATAGACAGAATCACCGTTGAAATAACGCAGTCCAAATACGTTATTCAGGGTCAGCGGATCAGTTCCTAATCTGTTGAACTGCCGGGTATAGCTCATATTGACATACTGACGGATCTTCAGATTGTTGAAAAGGAACAGCGGACTATAGTAGCTGGCCCCGATCAGCGCACTGGCATCCTGCACCATCCCATGTTTCATAAATCCTCCGCTGCGGAAAAAATATTGGATAAACCCGCCCCGCCTGGTCACGACATAGTAATTGGCATCCACCCCCGCATAGAGCCTTCTCAGGTCCTGCGCCCCTATCTGACGATAGTAGCCGGTGGTCAGCGCTACGTTATAGCCCGCGGGTATATCCTCGGTAGTCCCAAAGCCGTATATATAATTGGTCTTGTAAAACTCCTGCCGGAAAAAGGTGAACTGGGACAGCGCCGCCTCGCGATCGTTGAATCGAAAATTCCATTTACCCGCAAGCTGATACGGTATATCCGTAAAATGGTCCTTAAAATAACGCAAGCTGACGAACCTGCGGTCCAGCACGGAAGTATTGGAGAGGAATTTATTGCTACCCAGGTTCCAGCCCAGCCAGACATCATGTACCCAATACCTGTATTTAAAGAAAAGACTGTCCGGCTGTGAATACCGGTTAATGCTGTTATAGGTACCGAAATTCAATCCTCCCGCCAGATGCGCATAAGGCGCATACAAAGGTCGCGACAGCTGGAGGAACCATGCCTGTTCATCGGGCATACCATCCTTTAGATTGTTATTGATCTGGGTATAGGAGGCCGTAGCATCGACAAAGCGGTAGACATTGATCTTATTATACAGCAGCTGGTATCCAAAATGCGGAAACCGCGTCTGCTCGATGATGACCCCTCCCTGTATCTTTTGTCCCATTCCCAAAAAGTTGGCCTCGCTGACATTCCCCTTTATGCTCGTAGGGCCCAGGCCAAAGTTGCTCAGCTCCCCCCCGATGCTGAAAAGGTCCTTGACAACCACCACCAGGTCCACCGAATCCTCGTTGTCCGGCAACGTGTTCACCAGGATACGGGCATCCTGGATATAGTTCAAGCTACGTATAAGACGTTCGTTATCCGCCACTTTATAGGGATTGAGCGCCGTATTTTCCTTAATGAACAATGAATTGCGGATCACCCAGTATCGGGTCTTCCGGTGCATCTGGTTCAGCAATCGGGTGCCGAAATACTGCAGGCGCCTGGAGGTATCCGTAAAGGTCTGCTCAAATCCATACCCCTTTATAATGATATGCCGGATGACCTTGCCCTCGAAGGGCACAAAGGGTTTTTCACTCTTGGTGTTGAGGGCGGAAGCCAATACCGGTGAATCTACACGCCCCCCGATAATGGGTTTTATATTCGTATCCGAGGCCGGTCCACCCCGGCTGATGGCATTGCGAAAGAACTGGAAGATATTATTATTCATAAATCTGCTTCTCCGGGCGCTGTCCGTCGCAGGATGATGATCCCGCCGGGGGCTATCGGGGAGATGTTCCTTTCGGGTACTGTCCGTGACCTGGCCTAAACAGCTGAGATAAACCATCCAGCAGCCCAACACAGCAGCAAGTCGTATTATGATAGTCTTCCTCAAACCTGATTTGGGGTCATCTTTTTATGTAGATAATAGAGTTCCAATATAAGGATTATACTATTGATAACGACACCGGATCACCCGTCGGATGGATTTCCTTGTTAGCGTAATGTTATAATGCCTTCTTCACTGATTCTTAACAGCCTGTATGGGGCCGTGGTATTGTTTTTGAATACAGATGCCCTGACAACAGGATCAAAAACCATTATTTGAATGACAGTCGGAAGTCGCACCACTGCCGACCCCAAAAAAACCTTTAGACGGAATGAAAAAAAAATCACATGCCACCTGGCCCGCCCTTTTACCCGAAAGCTCATTAGCGATTTACAACCCCGAAAAATCTCAAAAAAGAAGTTCAGGAGTGGTCAAATTGATGCCATCTATCCCACCGCCGGATGAAAAGACCATTCACCATCTGAACAGGCTTGCTTCCACACCGCCTTTCTGCACCTTCCGGAAAGCACGCCGGCATGATACGCTCTAGCAGACCAGCCGAAAAATGTAGAAAATTTTCCCATGGAAAAAGGGATCAATTTCCACAGAATGTGCGAAGCCCTCTATGAAAGGGCTTTAATCTCTTCTATGAACTGATTTAAGAACGAAAGTTTAAAGACCTCCCGCTCAGGATCAGGAGCATCGAAGTTCATAAAGAGGATGCTTCCATCCTCAGCCATCGTCATCAGATAGTTTCCTTTTTTGGAAATATCATAGACTATCAGGTCACCATGATCTTTTTCTCGCAGCTGGTACTCTTCAGCAACCCCGTCCCGTTGTATTTTGATGGACTTAGTCCTTAAATTTTCCATATAACTGATTTTATTGTTGTGATATAAAAATTCAAGCCATTAACTTATACGACGGATCATGGCACAATTCTGATATTATATTATCATGGGTCACAACCCAATAGACCACACCGTACATTAAATATGCTATATGGAAAAGTTATTCCTGGACGAACTGAAAGAAGTATATGGGGCGGAAAAGCGCCAGATGATCGTCCTTCCCTTGCTAAAAAAAGCCGCCTCTTCCCTTAGATTGCAGAACATGCTGGCCAATCATCTTTATACCACCCGCGAACATATCAGCCGGCTGAAAAAGATCTTTAATTTGCTGGGAAAAGTCCCGGAATACAGGCAGTCGGAACCTTTGCTGGGCATTGGCCGGGAGGCAGAAACGGTGATCGAGACGACGGAAAAAGGGACAGCCACCCGCGACGCGGGGTTGATAGTGGCGGCGCAAAAACTGGAACATTATGAGATCTCTTCTTATGGGAGCCTGGCCCAGCTGGCCCGCACACTGGAATATGACGATATCCTGGATATATTGGAAATGACCCTCATTGAAGAAAAAGAGGCCGACGATCTGCTGACCGCCCTGGCCGAAAATTATATCAACACCGAAGCCAGGCGGGAGTGATCATACAGCTGTCTCCACTTCCGTGGATGACCGTTCCGGCGCCCCCCCTATCTGCTCCATCTCTCTTCGCATCTGATCTTCCTCACCGGCCATCTGTATCAGCTCCTTCCTGGCCAGCGCCAGGTCATAAGGTCCAGTACCCATGATCAGCTTGGAAAGAATGGGACCAGTCTCGATCAAAATGATCAGCAGGGATATAAGCAGATTGGCCCAGAATACGCTTCCCTCCTTTCCCGAAAGGTCGGATAAAGCTTTATTCTTTTCCAGGAACCCCACATCGGCAGTCACCTGCGCCTCATAACCCTTGTTCTTGATATCTTTCGTAGCATTGACTCCTGCAATGATGCTGTCCTGGTAATGGATGGCGCCATCTAATGCATGCAGCTCAGGACCCACCTGCAGTAAGGCCGCCTGATACGCCTCCTGTTTCAGCTTTGTCAGCTTGTCGATACCCCTCCGGAACGACCCTCCCGTACCATCCGCCTCCTGTACATACGCCTGCTGCAGCCGGTGAAGCGTGTCCTCCAGGGATATTTTCCGGACCATCAGTTTGTCCCGCTCCTGGTTCGCCGTTGCAAGCACGTTCCGGTTTTCCGCCTGCAATAAACTGTCGTTCAGCAGTATCTTCTTATGCCGGTTCTCTGTCACCTGTACGTCTATCTCCTTCTCGAAGATCTTCAGCTCCAGGGGCCTGGCAATAGTGACCCCGATCAGCAGGGCCAGCGCAATACGAGGCGCGGCCATCCATAGCTGCTTCCGGCGGGATACCCCGTATTTACGCATGGTGGCAACAAGAAACCGGTCGAAATTGAAAATGATCGCCCCCCAGATCAAGGCAAAAAACACGGCCCATATGGGATCGCTGAATACGCTGTATATGGCATAGCCCGCAGAAAGGGACGCCAGGACAAACGTCGCCAGGACCACGCCGCCAAGTCCCGCATACTTGCTGTGCTCCGAAGGACAGTCCTTCAGCAGTTCCTGGTAGGCCCCTGCACACCACCATAGAAAATGCGTTTCCCTTTTTTTCTTTTCTTCCGTTCCACTGAAAGAGTCATAGGTCAGGCGCTGGTTACGATAAAACCCATTGCCAACCTGCTCATTACCCTTTGTCGCCATACATGGTTTGATTGTAGGTCAGATAAATGCACACCCATGCGGACGAATTACCGCCGCTGGGTTCAATAGTCGTGTGAAGTGGGAACAAGACAAAGAACGGGAAAAAGGGGGAATAATTGCAAAAGAAATGCTAAAAGGGATTAGTGTCCTTCCCTGATTTCTTTCTTCAGCGCATCGATCTCTTTCTGCTGCTGTATTACATACAAGGTCAGCTCTTCGATCTTCTTCAGCAATACAGCCTGGCTGCTCCCCAGATCAACTCCATTCTTTGCCACGCTGTCGGCGGAAGGCATGTCGGGAAGGTGGCCGTTGTCCCTAATATAAGTAGCAACACTGGACAGGGGCGGCAGCACATAACTCGGCTTAAAAACATAATCCGGCCAGGTAGACTGATCTACTGTAACCTTCCGGGTGCGAATACCTGTCTCGACAAAAAGCCTGTAGGTAGCATCCGACGTATTAAAGGTTCCAATACCGACACTGCCATTCTTATCCATCCGTATCCCTCCCGTAGTGTTGCCCCAGGGCGCTATGACAAATCCAAAGTTGGTGACGTTGTTGCCGTTGCCATATATCAATCCTGCATCGCCTGCTTGTGTCAGGCCATTGTAAGAAGTAACTCCCATGTTATTGCCGTGCAACATCACCCCTCCTGTAGAGGTGGTCACTTTTACCCCATCATTGGTGTTGGTTGTGAGAATATCCAGTTTATATGCCGGTGCCTGGGCGGCGGCAAATCCTATTCCGACCTTGCCGCTGGGCATTACGCTCAAAAAAGGACCCGACCAGTTGACGCCTGTTACCGCCGGATCGATATACCAGAGCTGCATGGCATCATTCTGAAAGCTCGGTCGCTTGCTCCATTGCCACGTCTTTCCATTGGATTTAAAACTTATCGGTGCATACCAGTCATCGGTAGACTCTATCATGATGGCCGGGTTTGTTGCATTGGTTCCTGAAATATGAAGTGAACTTTGTGGGCTCGCAGTTCCTATCCCTACATTGCCGCCTGTGAAATAAATGTTGGGAGAGGCAGATGTCCAGCTCTGGGCGTGAACATAATTGATCATAAGAAGCAATAAGATCCCAGTCAATGCTTTTTGCATAGTTTATTTTTAAAAAAGTCAATAAGAAAAACAGGGAGTTTTTATCGGCCAGACATATGCAAAACTCCGATTTCCGGCATAGCAGCCTCATCATATATTTTAATTTAGACCTATCTGCCTTTCAACGTTTTCAATTCATCGATCTGAGATTGCATTTTCTCCAGAAGCCTGTTTTGTTTTTCGATCTGTTCCTGCTGCTGGATAGTGTATAATGTCAGTTCTTCGATCTTCTTTAGCAACGCCGCCTGGCCGCTGCCCAAATCAATCCCATTCTTTGCCACGCTGTCGGCCGAAGGCATATCGGGAAGGTGACCGTTGTCCCTAATATAATTGGCAACACTGGACAAGGGTGGCAGCACGTAGTTTGGCTTAAAAACATAATCCGGCCAGGTGGTCTGATCTACTGTGACCTTCCTGGTCCGAATACCCGTCTCCACAAAAAGCTTATAGTTTACATCATTGGTATTGGTGGTGCCGATGCCGACATTCCCATTGGAAGCTATGCGCATATAGGTAGTAGGAGTTACTACTGAATTCGCCGGCCCACCTCCATTGGACGGCGCATACAGCACATCATAATAAAAATAATTCATCGCCGTCGCCCATGCAGTGCCATACTGATTCCTTCTGATCCAGTTCGTACCATTGAATTGCATATTGTGCGCGAATATGGACAGGTAATTATACGAGCTGACAAAATCTCCTCCGATATTGCCTTGCTGGATAACAACTCCCAGGTTGCTCTTGGAAGAAAAGGCTACGTCATTCGTTATATCTCCTTGTACCTGTCCCACCACATGCAGCGTGTTCTGAGGAGTGGAAGTGCCGATACCCACCTTGCCGCCTACATAATAAATGTTGGGGGAAGCCTGCGTCCAATTTTGAGCGTAACCAGGAGCCGTCATAAAGAGCAATAGAATTCCGGTCAATGCTTTTCGCATAGTTTAACTATTTTAAAGTCAATAAAAGGTTTGTCCACGAAATGGATCACATTATGCAAATGCCATCCCTGGCCAAAAAATGCTACTAAAAAATAATGAGGAGAAAATTACAGAAGTAATAGTCGGGCCTTAGGGGTTGTCAAAGGGAGAAGATCAGTTAGCGATAGATCAAATATAGTTCTTGAGAAGACATATGGAAGTTACATTTGAGGGACGTGTCATATCCGGCAATAAGCGTGTAAGATCAGGCAATAAGTGTGTAGATCATCTTCGCAAACTCCACGGCATGCCCTCCATCTCCATGCAGACAAATGGTCTCTGCCGCAATATTGATCTCTCCACCACCCATAACCGCTACCTTACCCTCCTTCACTATCTTTTCCACCTGCGCCCTGCATTGCGCAGGATCTTCGATAAGAGCATCCGGCTGCGTCCGGGGAGTGAGACTGCCATCGGGCTGATAGGTCCTGTCGGCAAATACTTCATTCACAAAGACGAGCCCATGCTGTTCGGCAGCAGCCTTCATCACGCTGCCGCTAAGCCCATATAATTGCAGGGAAGCATCGAACTCCCGGATAGCCCGGCAGATCAGTGCGCTGACAACCGCATCCCTCCCGGCGCGATTGTATAAAGCCCCATGCGGTTTTACATGATGCAGACGGGTCCCGAACTCATCACAGATGGCCTGCAGCCGGATGAGTTGGTCGACAATAAGACCGCCGATCTCCTCGGGCTCTACTCCCCTTCCCAACATGTCTACCCTTCCAAAATTAACCCTGTCGGGATAGGAAGGATGCGCCCCGATGGCTGCATGATGACGCAATGCCAGCTCCACGGTCCTGCGCATAGTATCCGCATCCCCGGCATGATAGCCGCAGGAAATATTGGCTGAGCTTATATAAGGGAAAATTGCTTCGTCCGTATCCATACCCTCGCCCATGTCACAATTCAGGTCGATCAGCATACGAGCTCGTTTAAATGATCCATACAAGCCCGCTGCAGGATATGCAGCTCCTTCTGCTGAGCTGCTAAGAGTATTTCAGCCGCCGATATATCCATCCGCTTGAACTGAACGGTATCGCAAGGCCGCAGCTGCGCCAGTTTGGGCAGATGCGCGGATATCACATGCGCTATCCTGGGATACCCGCCTGTAGTCTGGTGATCCGCCATGAGCACGATCATCTGTCCGCCCGGCAATAACTGTACGGTCCCAAAACTGACGGCAGAAGATACCAGCTCTACAGGCTGATCCATGGTCAAAGAGCCGCCGCTAAGCTGATACCCCATCCTGTCGGAAGAAGGATGTATGAGAAAATTATTTTGTGTAAAAGACTCCTTCGATGCGGCGGACAGCTGATCCCATTCATTGCCAGGGATAAAACCAATCTCATGCGGCCACCGGTATACCTTTTCCGTATTCACCCGCCAGGGCAGCACCTCAAAGTTGCTATCCTCCTTCAACAATCCGGCAAAGTAAATGGTGTTCTCCTTAAAAGGCAGCTCATCTCCCTTCTTCAACGCCTGTCCGTGCCAGCCTCCCACACCCGCCTTGAGGTTCGTACTATAGCTGTTCAGCCATTTGTCACAGCAATATCCCCCATGCACCCCGATATAACATCGGGCTCCTTCCACCAGGGAAGAGAACTGCAGCACGGTATTCCTCCGCACAACCACCGGCTGCCACCGGGGGATCACCTCATCATTCACTGTCGCAGAAAAATCCGCACCTGTAATAGCGATCAGCGTGTTCTGCTCAAACAGTATCTGCGGACCGGGGAAATGTACTTCCATAACGGCTTCATCCTTGCAATTACCCACTAGTAGATTGGCTACGTGCGCGGCATAACGATCCATAACACCCCCGGGATTGATGCCCCAGCTGCCGTACCCATTTCTTCCCATATCCTGTAACGTATCCAGTAAGCCAGGCTTAATGATAGACAAAGACATGATAAATGTTTAGAGTCTAAAATGTAAATTGTTACGACCAGTAACAGGGTTCGAAGGGATAGGATCGGAACCGCCCGCAGCGGTTCTTGATTCAGAACACAGGATAATTCGCAGAAGGACTAAGCTACTAATTTCATATATGCACCGGATGATCGAATATTTTAAAAGATGCACTATTCAGGACATCAGTATCCCCCTTTTATTACTGTAAGAAACTCTCGAATTCTTCCCTGCTCACGGCATAAAACTGCACCTGGTCCCCTATGTTCAGCCGCACGGGAGGCTCCTTTTTTGGATCGAACAGCTTTATCGGGGTCCGCCCGATGATCTGCCAGCCCCCGGGACTGTTTACGGGATAGATCCCTGTCTGGTTGCCTGCAATCCCTACCCCTCCCGCAGCCACTGGCGCCGGCCTGGACTTTCTTCCTGTCTCCAGCCGGGGATCGATCCTGCCAAGATACGGAAAGCCGGGTAAAAAGCCGATCATAAATACTCTATATATAAAGGAAGAATGCAGCTCTATTATGTCCTGCGGGGATATTTTAAGGGTGTTGCTTAGTCCTTCAAGGTCAGGACCCAGCCCTCCTCCATAACACACCGGTATTCGGATTAGTTCTCTCTCCTCCAAAAAGGACGGGTATTCCCCTTCAGTAGCCGCCCAGCCTTCTTCCAATAGCTGTTTTATATGCTTATGGATCCCATCGGGCCAGCCGGTCTGGCTCATTTCTGCCGGATCATAAAAAATAGTAATAGACGAATAAGCGACAATAATATCCTTCAATCCGGGAAAAGAACGCTCCTTCAACCATATCTCAAGGGCCAAAACCCGCCTATTAACCTGTTCATCAATAAGATGGCCTAGTTCAAGGGTCATGGCGGAATCTCCCAGGGGGAATATAGAAAATGATCTGTTCAAGGTCAGTCGAATATCCCTCCAATTTAAAGTTTTTTGGCGGTAGACCCCTGACATTCACCCATACAAATAATTTTTTAATGAGACTTAGCCCCTTTTACGTTCATAAACTTATAACCTTAGGCAACCATTTTATGTAAAATACTGTTATACAAATTAAAATAGTTTAACAAAAAACGGTTTATGTCTTCCCTCCCTTTGTACTGATTTTTTAATTTGAAGGTTATACTGTAAACTTGCAAGCGGACGATAGTAGATCCCATAGGCGGGCAATCCTATTTTAAACCACTTTATAGAACACATGGCTAAGAATTTATTGATTGTGGAGTCTCCGGCAAAGGCCAAGACGATTGAGAAGATACTGGGCGATGATTTTGAGGTAAAAAGCTGCTATGGTCATATACGCGACCTGGAAAAAGGAGATATGGGAATTGATATAAAGAACAATTATCAACCCCGCTATATTGTTCCGGAAGATAAGGAAAAGGTCGTAAAAGAACTTAAAAGCATCGCCAAAAAGTCTGGCGAAGTATGGCTCGCAACGGACGAGGACCGTGAAGGGGAAGCTATCAGCTGGCACCTTTGCGAGGTATTGGGATTGGACCCCGTGACAACCAAGCGCATCGTTTTCCACGAGATAACCAAGCCGGCCATCCAGTCGGCTGTCACCCGGCCCCGCACGGTGGATATGAACCTGGTCAACGCCCAGCAGGCCCGTCGTATCCTGGACAGGATCGTGGGTTTTGAGCTGAGCCCGGTGCTCTGGCGCAAGATGAGCATGAAGAACAACCTGAGCGCTGGCCGTGTGCAGAGCGTTGCCGTACGCATCATCGCCGAAAGAGAAAGAGAGATCAATGCTTTTGTTCCCGTCAGCTCCTTTAAGATAGAAGCCCTTTTTACAGCCAAAGATGTCGCCGGCAAACAGGTGACGTTTACAGCAGAAGGGAAAAAACAAGCATCAGCAGAAAATGCGGAGGCGTTCCTCAATGGTTGCAAGGGAGCCGACTACACCGTCACAGATATCCAGATCAAGCCGGGCAAAAAAACACCCGCCGCACCATTCACAACATCTACCCTCCAACAGGAAGCAAGCCGTAAACTGGGCTATTCCGTCAGTCGCACCATGCTGCTGGCGCAAAAGCTGTATGAGAGCGGTAAGATCACCTATATGCGTACGGACAGCGTCAACCTCAGCGAGACGGCCATGGACGCGATCACCAAACAAATAGACAGCCAGTACGGCAAAAAATACATACAGGCCCGTAAATACAAGAATAAGAACGAATCCGCCCAGGAGGCGCACGAAGCTATCCGCCCCACCTATATGGATAGCCTCACCGTGGAAGATGCCGACTGCCGCCGGCTGTACGAACTCATCTGGAAAAGGACCATGGCCAGCCAGATGGCGGATGCAGAGCTGGAAAAGACCATCGCAAAGATCCAGATCTCTACCAATAAGGAAGAGTTGACGGCCAGCGGAGAAGTACTGAAATTCGACGGCTTTCTGAAAGTATATATGGAAGACAGGGACGAGGACGAGATCTCCGAAGAAGACGGACAGGAAGGCATGCTTCCCCCTCTTGCCGTACAACAGAAGCTGCCGCTGAGGGAAATGCGCGCGGTCGAACGCTTCACCCGCCCGCAGCCCCGCTATACAGAGGCCT
>Ga0105239_10001191_pt1 | contig 35585 bp, 35 predicted proteins | sample KBSC44metaG_FD_92761 | JGI IMG/M metagenome (GOLD analysis project Ga0105239, IMG submission 92761) | Corn rhizosphere microbial communities from Kellogg Biological Station, Michigan, USA - KBS C4-4 metaG | ecosystem: Host-associated > Plants > Roots > Rhizosphere > Soil | place: Michigan, USA... | reverse complement strand
CTGACCTTTTTCACCTCTGGGACTACTGGCCCTCCCAAGGTGGTGCTTCACACACAGGCCTCATATCCGCTAGCACACGCCCTCACAGGAATCCACTGGCTCCAACTCTCACCTGGGAAGATCTACTGGAATCTGTCAGAGCAGGGATGGGCGAAAGCCGCCTGGTCATTCTTCAGCTCATGGAACTGCGGCGCAACACTCTTCATCCACGACGACAGACAGGCGTTCAGTGCGAAGCGCACCCTGCAAGTATTGAACAAGTTCCCGATCACTACGCTCTGTGCCCCACCAACGGTATATCGGCAACTAGTCCTGGACGAGAACCGGGCATTCTTCGAGACACCACAGGGCAGACCCAAGGCTCTGCGCCACTGCTGCGGTGCAGGCGAGCCCCTGAACGAGAGCGTCATCCGCACATGGCGCGACATGACCGGCGGGATCGACATCTTCGACGCCTACGGCCAGACTGAGACGACCGTCATCTGCGCAAATCAGAAGATCAACCCCATCAAGCCTGGGAGCATGGGCAAGCCCATCCCTGGCGTTCCACTGACGATAATTGACGCTGATGGGAACGTCACTGAGGACGACGCTGAGGGCGATATTGCGATCTCCGTCTCGGGAAATGCAAGGGATCGCAAAGACGCCTTCTTCGGCATCTTCGAGGGCTATATCGATCGTGCGACAGGCAAAATCGATAATAAAATCAGGACGTTTGCGAACGGCAACCGGTATTTCATCACCGGAGATCGCGCTAACAGAGACGCGGATGGTTATTTCTGGTTCGTGGGGCGAAGCGACGATGTCATTAATTCCAGTGGCTATCGGATTGGTAAGTTCACTCAGCCACTGTTGGAATAGAGAAGGGGCTGCTAACGCTGCTTTTGAAAATGACAAAAGGCCCCTTCGAAGTCGAATCAACGCTCAAACTGCACCCATCCGTCGTCGAATCCGCGGTAGTCGCATCCCCAGACCCGGCCCGCGACGAAGTGGTAAAAGCATTCGTCGTGTTGACCTCCAGCGCCTTCTCCAAGATTCGCTCTTCATCCTCGTCACCATCGAAAGAAGAAACCAAACTAGTCAAGGAACTCCAAGAATTCTGCAAGGAAAACGCCGCGCCGTATAAATATCCGCGGAAGATCGAGTTTGTGGATGCCAAGTTTCTGCCCAAGACGATTAGTGGGAAGATTAAGAGGGCAGAGTTGAAGGCGTTGGAGAGGAGGAGGTTTGAGGAGGCGAAGAAAGAGAGGGCGAAGTTGTGATGTAGAGGAATACAGCGGGGGCAGGGATTGCGGATTCTAAGACATAATGTACATGAGGATGCGAGTGAGATATGAAAGTGTCCGTGATTGCGTAGCACGTTGATCAGGTACTTGAGACCATTTGTGTAATTCTATTGCACCCAAGGAATATCACACCTCGCTGTTCTCCTGTTTCCAACTTGGAATGATGCCAACAGCTATGATCTACCTCAAATCGGCACACCGTTGATATCTTCCACCTCTCGACCATCAGGAACGATGTCACCGTAGACAGTAATAGGAATAACTACCTCGAAAGTCTCACAATCCAAGTTCTCAACTGCCACGTTCACCGTGCCACGTTCGTCCTTTACAACTTCTTCGAGAAGGTTCATGGCGGGTTTGGCTCCTCCCCCGCCTCCGCCTTCTGCGTCCCCCATCTCATCCTCAGCGGGCTTGATGGTGCCGAACTCGAAGCGTAGACTCCACTCGAGATTGACGCCAGTGGTGACGAATGTCGGGGTCGCTGACGCTGGAATGCTCGGGGCGAAGGTCGCACGCTTGGAGAATAAGACGTTTTCCGACCGTCCTACATAGGTCTTGCGGGTGATGCGGCTGATTGTTGCGGCGGAGCGGACGGCAAGGGAGGGCGTAACTTTCTCACAAGTCTCCAGTGTTGATTTGAGCATCGAGCAGTGAACCTGGCCGTCGGAGAAGTCGACGACTGCCGTAACGGTCTCTCCCAGTCGATGTAAGGGTCTGTCGATGACGATCACCGCAACTCGAAGACCGTTGCGAGAGATGTCGAATCGGTTGGAGCTGGATTCGTTATCTTGAAGCTGGTTTCCAAATAGAATGGCTCGGTTGATTGACTGGACGGCTTTTCGAGGATCCCCAGTTGCTTGGCCACTCAAGAATGCCTCCATGGTCCCGCTGCTTGACTGGCGTCTTCGATGTCGATCCAAGAGAGTATCAACAAATCGTAAGAATTCGGTGGTGGATGTCTCATCAGATTTTGTGGTTGGGGTTTCTGGTTCCTCCCGGTCGTCGGGCGAAGATATAGATTTTGTTCGGGCTAGGTCCCGAAGGATAACATGTGGCTGCATGAGATCGTGGCCGTAGATTTCCCCATCATAATTGACACCAGAGAAGACACGAACCGGAATATTTACTTGTCGGACGGAGTGGGCATCACGACCTCCAGGTAGGCCTTGGACACCGATCGTCAGGTTGTAAGATATTTTGATGGCCTTGCCACGGTGACTCGAGGGCAGGCCATGTGGCAACGGATAATCATACCAGTAGCTTCGCTCTTCGCCGGGCTCGAGATGTAGATCCACGAAGAGTAATGATTGTGGCGTGGATAGTAGAGGTATGGCCCTTGCGTTGGTAACAGCGTGCATTTCTTTGACGCTGCTCATATTCTCACCTCCCATCAAGCTGTTCAGAGAGTCTCCAATACTATTGAAGTTAAATGTTCCCAGGAATCCGCTATTTGGCCGTGGCTTTTTGACACCGACAACGCCTCCACCAGCCTGCCCTCCATGGAAACCTTTGGTTTTGACCTCTTCGAAATGAGACTGGTCGATCAAGGAGGCATCCACTGTAAAGGTGGCACCCAGCTGGGCATAACCCATGAGGAGGTTTACAGCCTGTGGCTTTTGTGGCGGCTTCAAGGCCGGTCTTCGCGGGAGCAGGTTTCCATAATGCATAGTTGGCCGGGTTTCTGACATGATAGATGGTTGCTCAGACATCAACGTTTCCTGAGAATGGTTGCTCAGAGAATAAAAATCACCACTACTCCGCTCGCTCGCCACTTGACTGACATGGGAGCCAGCTGGTCCAACTGGGCTTTCGCTCTGGCCATCATTGCGCTCTAAATTCAGAAGCTGGTGATCAGGTCTCTCTGGTGGGAATTTGAAATCTGGAGTAGACTCGCGACTCCTACTTGTCCCGGCCGACAAAGGACTACGACGGCCGCCTCTGACCGCGAGGTGTAGTCCTGTCGGAGAATTTCGTCTGTTATGAGGGTGCGGTGACCCTTGTATCGAAGTTAGTCATGAAAATCCTGTTGATTCTATCTACCGATGACGTACCATGAGTATTGCCCACTGTTGAAGAACGGTGGTGATGGCTTAGTCTTTGCTGCTTTGCCCAACTGCTTGTGTTCGAGTCGGCAAGATCTCCAGCTGTGATTGGGGAAGTTACTGAGATTATCGATACTGATCTTTGTTGCTTATGGACTGGACGCTGATGATGAACTTCAGTGTCGCTTGCACTGGGTGGAGTATGGAAGGATGCCGATGGTCGGTGGCGACCGCCTACCTCGATGGAGTGATCGCCGCTGTTATTCGTCCGACCATTTAGACCAACTCGGGCGGCAGCGTGATTTCTAGCCGCCTGACTTGCAATTTGACTTATGCTCTCGCGTCGGCTACTACGTCGGGCTGGGAGAGCAGGAGTAACGGGCTCGGAATGATTGGCGACGTTTCTGAACGTGATGGTGCATCGCAAATGTTCGCCCGCAAATACTGACTGTTCATGAAAGCGGACAACTACATGGATATCCGAATGCATACCCCGCCAGAGTGGCTGAAGATATGGGGTAGAGTATTGGGATTGAGTTGTGGCAAGATCATTGAGTTGATTTAAGCATCGTAAAAGGGACAGTTTGGAGGAGAGATTCATCGGTAGAACCTCGGCAATGGAACTAAGGTTGAAGTACTCCGTACTGACTCCACGGAGAGCCAAAGACCTGAGAGTGCAAACCATTTGCTGGTATCGCCAACTACCATATAATACTAGGAATGTTTATCCTGAAGTCCCCTCAGGCTCCTGCAATGTATGAGGTCCACGCTCTCGGCACGACAATGCCCATTTCCTTAGATGCAATATAGTAGGTCGATATTACCCGACCATATTAAGCCTGTCTTTCTGGGTTTCCACACAGGTGCTTCATCCAGTATTCATGGTTCATCAAACCAGTGACACCACTTGGTCTCGTAATATACAGCATATGTTGTCCTCAAGACTATCGTATCTAACACGCTCCACCTATTTGAAGGGGGTGAAGATGTGTAAAGGGCAGGCCTCCGTCAAGTATTGGTTAAAATGATCGCGAGCCACTTGACCACCAGGCGCTCGTCCGCGTCATGTTTATGACAGACCCTGAACCCTGGGGTGTTGTATCACAAGAATCCTTTGTCTGAAGGAATTGCTTCATTCGTATCAGTACTTCCTTCGCTTGTGTTTCTTCGGCTTCGCGACAAGAAGAAACCCGCACAGCGCAACTCCTTCCTGGCCTTTCCTCACACAACAGACATAAGTTCATGCCATATCCTTGGTTTCCGCCACTTCTGAACTGTGATCAGCTGATGTGGGACTTGTTGGAACCATGGACAAGCTCACGGTCCGTCCCCCTTGTGGTTTCAGAATATCCAAGGATTCAGTCAGCGAAAATGGCACGGGCTGCGGAAATCCACTGAACGATCATGCATTGGCGATTATCCCAATCCCTTGCGTGGGGGCGAGCTGCGAAGGGTGATGTCAACTCGATCTCTCGATTATCGCCAGGCGAGAATAGCTCTGGCGAGGTGGGAGGGACGACGTCTGCGTGTAGTGAATTAACCAGCAACACCCACTTGGGCCGCAAGCTTCTCGGTCGTCCTTGCCAGGCCATTATTTGCGTAGTAATCAACTGGGTATACGCCATCTTCATTCTCCCAACCCTGCTTTGCACCAAGCACCACCAAGGCTTCATATGGTGTTAGGAGAGGGCGAGGAAATGCATATCCCCAATCGATACTCAAGCGCGGACAAGCCACTTGTACCCAGCAGTCGACGTCTTCAAACATGGCCAGCTTCCCGGGGAAGATCTCACTAAGCAGCAGATTGACGAAGGGGATGCTTTGCTGATTGAGGTGGTTTTCGATCATGGTCAAGATATGTGGATTGCCTTGCCTACCTAGTGCTCCAAGGATCAATCCCCATTTCTTCGCCTTCTTGGAGGTGTTGATCGCCGTGGACCGCATATCCAGCATCTCTTCATGAGAGTATGTCTCTCTGGTCATCTTTCGTGAATACGGGTCGTATCGGTACGCCGGCAAGTCAGGATTGGCGATCATGGCGGCTTCGAGGTGGAAACGACCATCCCCAAGATACAAGATCAAATCAACGTTGGCGTCGGGTCTGAGTTTTGGAGCAGTGCACCCCAGCACCTCGCCTTTGCTCAATGGCATGATTTGCGGCACCATCAATTTTAGACCCTCGGCTTCGAGAGCAGGTCTAATTGTATGGAGAGTAGAATTGAATTGAATGGTACTCACCATGGCGATAGTCTTCCCTGGCGGGATATTCCTGGATAGGGTGGTTACCAGGTGCTTGGTATCAATGGAAATGTCCACGAAGATATACAAGGTAGCAATCTTGGTCGCCGACACCGGAATCAAGCAGCTGTGCGCATAGTGTACCAGTAGATCGCAGCCAAGTGCCCTCGCTGTATAATCGTCTATGCAGCATGCGCCATATGTGACATCTCCCATAATCAACGTCTCTGCGCTGGGACAGAATTGGGTCAAGATATCGGATATTGTAGTAGCAAACATCAGCAGGCCTTCGGGAAACTGCAAAGCCACCCGTTTGGCATCCAGAGTTCGTATCCGGTGGATTGTCTTGGGAATCTCAAAACTGTAGTTCGGAGGTAGCAGCGAGATGGCGGCTTTGACGTCTGGATCGTCTAGGATCCCACTGGGAATTTGATTCAACGCTCGTGGCGTCTTTCGCTGCGCTATAGGCCAGTAATTAGAACACGAGATCAGAATGACCGTAGGAAAATGTACACACTATTCTGGACAATGGCTGTCGTCTCTTCCACCGTGGAAGTCCCATCCTGCTGTCGATGTCTCGCCTGCGCTTCCGCAGTCCTCCTACCGACAAACCGTTTCTTTGGAACTCGGGTCGACTGAGTGCTCTCTTCCGGAGCAGCGGTAGGGAACGCGCCCGGCATCGAAACCTCACCCTCATCCATTCTCGACGCTCTTGACACTCGCCTTTTTGGTCGATCGTGACGCTCGAAGACTGGCCACTGTTGATCACAAATTTTTGGTGGTCATCACCCACTGGGTGACCACCATCTCCAAATTCCACCCGGAATGAGGGGTTACTTACGTCCGTCGACACGTGACATTAGCCGAGCGCCTGCATATTTTTGGCTTCGATGGCTCCAACACTTGTCGTCATACATTTTTTGCTCGATTGCGATCTGCTACCTGGTCCTCATGCAGTTCAATGAAACACCACCGCGCAATCAGGGGGCCTGACTGTTACTGGCCCGGGCATGGATGGTTCTTGATCCAGTATTAAAAGTCGGTAGGTTCTCTCTCACATCCTCCAGTTCTCTACTCTCTCACCCCCGCCAACGCAACAATGTCCATCGTACATTTGGTCCTGAGCGCGACCAACTTCCGCAATCCATTCTTGAGGAACCTCATCCCAAGCGTGGGTCTTGCTTTTGGCATTCAGGCTGCCTTTGCGGTGCCCTCGATAATCGGCCAGACAGAACGCTTCTATGACCTGTCTGGATCTCTGACATATCTTTCGTGCACCGCTCTGAGCCTCTACCTCCCGGTGATACGGGCGCGTGCCGTAGCGGCGGCGGCGGGGGTAGTCAAGCCAGCCTGGCCGACATTGTTGAGTGCTTTCAGTGGCGCTGCAGGACCATATGGCTTCAACTGGCGGCAGGTCGCCCTGAGCGCCGCTGTCAGCATCTGGGCTGCTAGACGTGAGTTGAATATCACTTTAACTATTCAATTCTCCTTACTGACCACCAGTGCAATGCAGTGGGTTCATTCCTCTTCCAACGCATCCTCAACGACGGGACCGACTCCCGCTTCGAGGAGATTCGTTATTCACCCCCGAAATTCGCCGTGGCATTCTTCGCGCAAGCCGTGTGGGTATCTCTATGCCTCCTTCCCGTCCTCTCAATCAACTCCCTTCCAGCAGGCATATTCGCCGCAATCGGGGCCTCCTCTTCCGCCTCGATCTCCCTGACCGACATTCTCGGCATTCTACTGTATATGGGCGGACTAGGCTTCGAGGTGACTGCCGACCGCCAGAAAAGCAAGTGGAGCCAGGAGAAGAAGGATAAGAAACACGACGAGGACTTCCTCACCCGCGGGCTATGGAGCAAGAGTCGCCACCCAAACTACTTCGGCGAGAGTACTCTATGGACAGGCATCGCGACGTTGGCTGCTGGTGTGCTGGCCAGTAAAGCTGGTGTTGCGGGTATGGGACTCGCTGGCTCGGCGGTGCTGGGCAAGGCTGTCGCGCTGTCGGCAGCTGGCGTAAGCCCTGCGTTCGTCACGCTCTTGCTGTTCAAGGTCTCGGGTATCCCGTTAAGTGAAAGGAAGTATGATAAGAAGTTCGGTGATCGCGAGGATTATCAACGCTGGAAGAGGGAAACACCGATGTTCTTTCCCAAGCTTTGATCCCCCCTACCATGACTGTTTTGTTAAATAGTGGGTTAAGTGAGCGATACGCAGACTACGGTCTAAGCAGTGCTGTTTGTCCAGAATAGAAGTGACTCGGCTGAGTCGAACATGAAGTACATAATATATATGTATAAAAAGCGCTTATATATAATCTCGTGGCTCCACTCCAAACTTTTATGACACCCGTCCTGGATCTATTGATCACCATTGCGTATCCCTCTCATGGCCGGCCAGATGCTCATCGAAATACCTTTCTAAATCCTCCGCTTCCGACAATCGGAGTGCCTCCTCGACACTTCCCACGAAATGATGCTTTCCCCCACAAAGTTCCACGATGCCGCTTCTCTCAAAGCTCTGGAACACTTTACTGCGGCGGTGTGGCAGGCGGCAGAAGAAGACGCGCGTGCCGCGGTTGACATATGCCTCAACGATTTCCGTGAAGACCTGAGTGCCGGAGCCGTCGATCTTAGTGACGCCGTGAACGTCAAAGATGACGTTCTTGTTGTTGTCCTCGTGGCGAACACGGGGGAGAGAAGGGTGGGCAGCATTAGTGCCATATTGTTCGAGACGTCGCAGTCGGTTCTTTAGCTCGCCTGTATTAGCGAAGGTCAATGGTTCGGGGATCTTGACTATTAGGCAGCCTTCAATGTATTCGATGTTTTCGGGAGAATGCTCCGCATTTTCGAATCGATCGGTGCCTGGCAAGCGGCCTAGGATCTGAATACGGGGTTTGGTGGCATGGCGGATCAGCGATAGAAGCGACAACCCGATACCCAATGCAATCCCGGTGGATAGGGAGTAGAAGACGGTCGCGAGAAAAATAACGGACATTAGGCATAGCTCTGTCCAACCCCTGATTTTGAAGAAGAACTTGATATCGTGCGGGCATTCTTCGATGAGAGAATATGCAACCACCGAGATCATCGCTGAAAGGACTCCCTTCGGCAGGTAGTAGAAGTAAGGAACTATAAAGAAAACACAGAGAAGGGTAATGAGGCTGAGAAGGATGCTGCTCATTGGAGTGGTTCCACCAGTTGAAGCGTTGACTTTACTCCTCCCGTAGCCACCAAAGGCGGGTAGGGCCATGAAGCATCCTCCTACAATGTTAGCGGTTCCTAAGGCAATCAGTTCCCGGTTTGCGCTTAAGGTCATGCCTTGTAATCCATGGGTGCCTTCGCCAAGGCTTTTGGCAGCCACGGAGGATTCAAAAAATCCAAGCAAGGCAATCAAGAACGAAGTGCTCAGTGCGGTGTCAATATGCTTCAACTGCGCATATTGGAAAGGCCAGTGGAATGGAATTGCCTTGGATCCCGTAGCAGATTCGACTTTCCCAAGAACATCCAACCCCTTTTTGTCCCAGCTTAATGCCCAGGCCAGAACGGCGGACAATGCAACGACAAGAAACCGATCTGGGAAATATGCAACTGACGGGAACCTTGGCTGAAGTCTGCGCTTGAGGGTTCTAATTCTGTCAGCTTCAATGGATAGACTTAACGTTGGAGTGCTTACCGGAAGAACATAATTATAGCGAAACTTGTGAAAGATACGGCAGCTGTGAGGGTATGCGATTTTCCAACATTTTGAACCAGAAAGACCAACTTTTGTGCACTACTACCATGCGAAACATCTGCGTCTCTAGCCACATCAGCGAGACCCAGTTCAGTGATCAATTGATCGACAAAAATAACAAAACCAATAGCGCTGATGAAGCCTCGAAGGAAAGGTCGGCTCAGAACGCTATCGAGAAATCCAAGACGGCTTAAGCCAGCAATAAAGATAACAGCTCCAGCAGTAGCAGTAACTACTCCGGCAATCTCAGCATTGATTAGGTTATTGTCGTCTCCAGAATTTCCTCTATCGATTGAGGATCTTACCACGGATCCAACCAGGAGAGATCCAGCGGCTTCTGGACCGACGACCATTTGGGGACAAGTACCCAGCAAGGCGTAAATCAGAGGATTGAATACAAAAGCATACAATCCGTTGATTGGTGGGACATGACTAAGATTCGAAGCGTATGACAATGCCATTGGAATGTAGAAGGAAGCCATTGTGAGGGCAGCAATGAGATCTCCTTGGAGCCACGCCCACCTGTATTGTCGAACCCATTTGACAAAAGGGAAATAATAGGAAAAGTATATGAATCTCGGGCTGTTGACTCCGTGTCTTTTGGCTAACCAGGTGGTTGTGCTCAAGCTTTTACTGCCTGGTAATGAATCGGCCAGACTGTCTCCCAAAATGCCATGGCCCTGGTCCCTGGAGCCACCGTCGTCTCCGATGGCACCTCCATACCGACCACCAAATTGGATAGAGCTGTCAATGCTGCTCCTTGCACTCCTAATTGAAGGCGCTCGCGGCGAAAATGTGCCATGATTACAATTCTTTCGGCCACACACGCGGTGATGGTGATGGTAATTGCCGAGTAAGCTGGTTCTGGCGTTGATCACTTGCGAGGTTGGTTCGTCCATCTCGCCTTGCACTTGCCCATTGTCTCCGTCCAAAGACAAGTCAGGTTCGGATTCAATAATTGTAGGATTCGAGGTCCCGGGTTGCAGCGCCGGTGGGGACAGAGTCAACTTAGGCACTGGATCAATCTCTTCTGACGACTTTGACCTAGCCATCCTGTCTTCCGGAGACTGAATCATGGCCTCCCGCAGTCGACTTGGAATGAGGGGCACATGTTGGCTCGACATGCGACTATGGGTGTTCATTGGTCTAGGGGAGAGAGGAGGGCTAGCTGGGTTCGATAAGGAATTCGACGAAGAACCTGGCTCGCGTTCGGACATTGTTGTTATACGGATATTTCGTGGTGTAAGACATTGACAAAGAATGGATTCTTCTGGCGATCAGTCTTCTCGCGCGGCCATAACTAGCGACCAATTACACCAGGAAGAATACTAGCTTTTGGTATACAGAATGGATGAAGGTTTTTCGAAGATACTAGTATGGACAATAATGCCAGTCAGGTGCACACCAAAAGAGGTTGCCAAAGCACGATGGATCCCTGGTGCACGGGTGGAAGTAACGAGGGAAACCGACACCGAGGGTGCGTTTAAGAAACGTAAGATGCTCCGGCAAATCCAATCACCGTCCTTGGAATTTCAAGCAGTGACATGACGTCGGTCCCTTCTAATATATTCGGGCCCCGGAGCAACGTAATTGCGCTAACTACATATTCGCAGCCTCCCTCGTAGCCAGTATTGGCCACACGTGGGTGTCTACCTACTACAATAGAGTGCGAGGTACGAGTGCTCGGTTCTAGTCCTGTGTTGCGTGTGCCAGGAGTCATCGAGATATGGGAAAGATACACTGTCGCATTTGTTCGGGATTTGTCAAGCATCTGTCATACTGTCGAACTCTGGTCAACGCATTCCTATGAATTTCAGGATCTAGCCTTGCTCCGTCCCATGAATCCACAAACGTCAGCCTCCCCACTCATCACTGCATCAATCATCTCGTCATACTTCATACATTCTTGCCCGTATCTTCCTTGAGCCCAACGATCCGATTAAGCACAACCTTGCCCGGTGTCCCATCCGTGTCCTTGTCTAGACAGAAATACCCAGTCCGCATTGCTTGAAATCGAACGGACTCGAACCCACATCCACCCTTTTTCTCACCTGCCTCCTCCGGCCATGGCGCTTTTTCGCGGATTTCCTTCAAGCCAACTTCTGCAACCGCATTCGGATATAAATTCAGACTATCCTCTCGCAGGTCTGCCATAAAGCTTGGCTCTACTGCATCGGGGTTTTCTGACTTGAAGAGTGGTTGGAAGACTCTCACCTCGCAATTAATGGGTGAGCCATGTTCGGGTGCCTTGGCAACCCAATGGATGTATGCTTTCGGCTTTTTGATTTTCTCTCCCTCAGCCGGCTTGTCATATTTCGCATGAATCTCTGTTACAAGGCCAGTGGCTTCATCCTTCTTGAAACTTGTCGCAACGACTGGATATGGGACTTTCAACAAGCCTACAGGTTTCCCTGGCGCCATTCTAAAAAAGTCTTTACTGTCCTCCTCTCTGAAGTCATCTCGGTCGATATAAACCGTCTTTGCGAACGGAAGTTTGTGCGATCCCATGTCGACGTCTTTGGGTCCGAAGCCGTTCTCGAACTCTTCATAATGGTCGTCAAGTAAATCATCGATGATCACTGGGATTGGGTCCAAAACCACCATGAGACGAGGGACTGTAGATTCGAGATACTTGCGCACGGACTGCTCAAATCTCTTGATTTGAATATTGATCTTCGCAGTTGTAACGCCCAGTTCGTTGACAAAAGATAGAATTGCTCCTGGTGGAATACCTCTCCGCCGTAGCGCAACGAGGGTGTAGAGCCTTGGATCATCCCACCCATTGACGATCTTTTCATCGACCAGCTTCTTGATTTTTCGCTTGGACAAGACAGTGCCCGTCACATTCAAACGTCCATATTCTCTTTGCATTGGCTTGTGAGGGACATCGACTGTGTTGTTCAGCCATTCATACGACACTCGGGATAGAATGAATTCTGTGGTGCAGAGTGAATGAGTGATGCCTTCAAAGCTGTCACACAGACAGTGCGTGAAGTCATATGTGGGATAGATTCTCCATTTGTCGCCTGTACGGTGATGTGGCTTTTCAAGGACTCTGTACGCTACGAGATCCCACATCTGAGGATTTCCATCGGTAAGATCCTGTTTCATGCGCAAGAATGCTTCCTTGGGTCTGTATTTGCCATCCCTCATCGCTCGAAACTCGGAGAGAGACTCTTCAATTGGTCGACTTCTGTGTGGGCATGCATACCGCTCGTGTTTATTCTTGACGTCTGTTCCACCTCGCTGATCCTTTAGTTCTTCGTCAGTGCAGTGGCATACGTAGGCACCGTCCAATGTGATCAATTTCTCGGCCAGTTCATAGAGATTGTCAAAGAAGTCACTGGAGTAGGTGATCAGCGCGGGATCGAAACCAAGCCATCTGACAATGTCTTCAATGGCAGTGAAATACACCTCTTCTTCCGCCTCCGGGTTGGTGTCGTCGTATCTCAGGTTGCATTTACCGCCCCAGAACTTGGCGAACCCAAAATTGATGGCAATAGCCTTGCTATGACCGATGTGGAGGTAGCCATTAGGCTCTGGCGGAAACCGAGTCACCACGGGTTCATCATCCGGTCGTTCACGTCTCACAGCTGCCAGCCAGCCTTCCTTGAACATGGCTTCTGGATCCATGGGGACGACAGGTTCTGTCTTTGCAGGTTTGGCGGGTTTGGCAGCTTGAGGCTTTGGTTCTTTCGGGGGCTTGGGCTGCTTGGGAGCCTTCTCCTTTTTGGGCTTTTTCTCGGCGACAACATCCTCAACTTTGTCTTTTATCCGTTCAGGCAAAGTCTTGCTGCTTTCCGCACCCTCTGCCATGTTGATTCGGGCAATATTGATAGTCAAGCCAAGACGAAGGTGGTTTCGCTCTTTCTGTTGTTAGAAAGCAAAAATCTGCACTTAAGGTATTGCCTGCCAGAAATAATCAACACTGAACGGAGCAGACGCCACAGATATCACCACTACGTCGTGTTGCAGTGACCCTTACTGTCAAGTGGAAATAATCTCGAGTGAGTCAGGATGCTGAAACAAGATACCTGTGTTGGGAACAAATATGCCAAGGCTGATATCAACGGTTAACAACCAATGGGAGAACGCAGGTACGTTGCTAGCAGGTTAGAAAGGCAGCAAATAATTTTTGGCCATTCACAGGCTGCCCTCACACACGTAGTCCCACTTAGCGAGAATGCCTGTATTCTTTCTGCTAATGAAATTAGGAAACTCGGACGACGCTTGCCGAATGCCACCAATTTTCCAAGGACACCCTGTTCATGGCAATTCGCCGCCGCCTTCGCATTAACGATTATCTTCTTCTAGACAGTTCTGTTACTCTTGTCGAGCTCTTTACTGACGCTCGAAATGGCCCAGAAACCGTAGGTTGCAGACCACATTTCGATGGCTTCTCAAACTGACAAAGTCTCTAGGATCCGACTGGTCGATAACGATCAAGTCCAGTCCGCGACCCTCCACAATCCTTTGCCTTTCTTCCTCAGGACCTATTTCTGGCCCTTCGCCATCCTCTGGCCAATTTTCCTCGCTTTCTATCTCAACGAAGATCTTTACGATGACTACATCGACGGCCAGGAGTGGACATTTGTCTATGTCGCTACCATTGTCACCCTGCAGTCTCTTACCTGGCTTGTTACTAAGTGGAATGTCAATCTGAGAACCTCCTTCACTACAACCAAAGCCAGTGAAGTGGAAGTCGCTGAGCTGATCAAGATCATCCCGGTTGTCAACTCTGGCGCCCCGGCAATTGTGGGGATATACCTTGAGCCAGATGGCAGGTATACCTTTTTGTTCCAAAAGAGACGATTTCTGTACAACCCCGAGAAGAAAACTTTCGCACCGCTAGCTTACGCCCTAGATGCCCCCAATAAACCCCTGTTGCGGGATTTTCAACTCTCACAAGGTCTGACCACCGAGAAGGAGATCGCGGAAATTCAGAAGCATTATGGTGACAATACATTCGACATTCCCGTACCTGGATTTGTGGAACTATGGAAAGAACATGCAGTTGCTCCATTTTTCATCTTCCAGATCTTCTGTGTCGGTCTGTGGCTTCTCGACGACTATTGGTATTACTCCCTCTTCACCCTATTCATGCTGGTCGCATTTGAAAGCACTGTTGTTTGGCAAAGGCAACGAACATTGAACGAATTCCGAGGCATGAGCATCAAGCCATACGATATATGGGTTTATCGATCGAAGAAGTGGATCGAGATCAAAAGCGACAAGCTTTTGCCTGGCGACCTCGCTTCTGTTGGCCGAACACAGGAAGATTCGGGAGTTGCTTGTGACATGCTTCTCGTTGAAGGAACAGCCATCGTCAATGAAGCCATGCTGTCAGGCGAAAGTACGCCTCTTTTGAAAGAATCAATTCTCCTGCGCCCAGGAGATTCACCTATTGATCCAGAAGGCCTTGACAAGAACGCGTTTCTCTTCGGCGGTACCAAGGTTCTGCAGATTACTCATCCAGCTGCCAGTGAAGAAGCTCAAGACTCCACACCAGCTGTTAAGTCTGGTGTGCCGGCTCCACCAGATAAAGGCGCGTTGGCCGTTGTCCTCAAAACTGGATTCGAAACCAGCCAGGGCAGTCTTGTGAGGACCATGATATTTTCGACTGAACGTGTCTCCGCGAATAATGCTGAAGCACTTTGGTTTATCTTATTCCTGCTGGTTTTCGCGCTGGCCGCTTCGTGGTACGTTTGGCAAGAAGGTGTGCGAAACAATCGAAAGCGCTCAAAATTGTTGCTAGATTGTATTTTGATTGTGACAAGTGTTGTTCCACCCGAGCTTCCTATGGAGTTGTCCTTGGCTGTCAACACCAGTCTTGCAGCTTTGAGCAAATTTGCCATCTTCTGTACCGAGCCGTTCCGTATCCCATTTGCTGGCAGAGTCGACGTAGCCTGTTTTGATAAGACCGGAACACTCACCGGTGAAGATCTAGTTGTGGATGGCATTGCCGGACTTCAACTTGGGCAAAATGACGTCAAAGCGGAGGCCGATGGTGCTCATTCGAGCATTATGAAAGTGCCTGAAGTCGGAATTCATACAACGCTCGTCTTGGCGACCGCTCATGCTCTTGTGAAACTTGATGAAGGGGATATTGTCGGAGATCCGATGGAAAAAGCCACATTGACTGCCTTGAACTGGACTTTAGGCAACAACGATACCTTGTCAAGCACCCCGCCGTCGAAATACAAAAAGCCAGTTCCCATCTCAAGTGCCGCTCATGTTGTCCAAATCAAACGCCGTTTCCAATTCTCTTCTGCACTCAAACGCCAGAGCTCTGTTGCATTTGTGCTCATGACCGATCCCAAAACTGGCCGAAAAGCGAAGGGCACTTTTGTGGGTGTCAAAGGCGCACCCGAGACCATCCAAAAGATGTTGGTTGAGACTCCTCCAAACTATGAGGAGACTTTCAAGTACTTCACTCGTAACGGAGCTCGTGTGCTCGCACTCGCCTATAAGTATCTTTCTACCGAAGCTGAACTGGGACAAAAACGTATTAATGACCTCAAGCGAGAAGACGTAGAGTCGAGTCTTCATTTCGCTGGCTTTTTGGTTCTTCAGACTCCGCTCAAAGAAGATGCAATCAAGGCTATTCAGATGCTGAATGAAAGCAGCCACCGAGTCGTGATGATTACCGGAGACAACCCCCTCACTGCTGTTCATGTGGCCCGACAGGTGGAAATAGTTGATCGAGACGCCTTGATCCTGGATGCACCAGAGCATGACGATTCAGGGACTAAACTAGTCTGGCGGAGTGTTGATGAGAAGACAATCATTCCCGTCGATCCAACTGCTGACCTCGACCCGAAAATTTTGGAGTCCAAAGATCTATGCGTCACTGGTTACGCGCTGGCGAAATTTGCCGGGCAAAAGGCTTTCCTACAGCTGCTGAGATACACGTGGGTATATGCTCGAGTTTCGCCAAAGCAGAAAGAGGAGATCCTGATTGGTTTGAAAGACTTGGGTTATACCACATTGATGTGTGGTGATGGTACGAACGATGTTGGTGCACTCAAACAAGCTCATATCGGCGTGGCGCTCCTCAATGGGTCTCAGGACGATCTCAACCGTATTGGAGAACATTTTAGGACGACTAAGATGAAAGAGATTTATGAAAAGCAAGTCAGCGTCATGAAACGATTTAACCAGCCCGCTCCTCCCGTACCTGTGGGAATTGCACATCTGTATCCTCAGGGACCAAATAATCCCCACTACGAAAAGGCCATCAAAGCGTTCGCCGAGAGGCGAGGGCTCAACTTGGAGAATGGTGATGCACAAAATGGTGAGATCGAAACTATTACCTCTCCAGGAGCACAGGCTCTTCAGCAAAGCCATGCAAATCTCACGCCTCAACAACGTCGTCAACAGGAAGCCTCGCAGAAAGCGGCAGGGTGGGCAGATAAGTTCACATCCGCCATGATGGAGAACGAATTGGATGACAACGAACCGCCGACGATTAAGCTGGGCGATGCTTCAGTCGCAGCCCCTTTCACCAGCAAGCTTTCCAACGTCATCGCAATCCCCAACATCATTCGCCAGGGCCGATGCACACTTGTCGCTACCATTCAGATGTACAAGATTCTCGCATTGAACTGTCTTATCAGCGCATACAGTTTGTCCGTCATCTATCTCGCGGGCATCAAGTTTGGCGATGGGCAGGTGACCATCTCTGGCATGATGATGTCGGTGTGCTTTCTCTCTATCTCAAGAGCCAGGCCCGTTGAAGCCCTCTCTCGGGAACGGCCTCAACCAAACATCCTGAACGCCTACATCCTCGGTTCAGTCTTAGGTCAATTTGCCATTCATTGTGCAACGCTAATCTACTTGTCAAGAGTCGTTTACTCGATCGTCCCACCTTCTGACGAGGTTGACCTCGAAGGGGAATTTGAGCCCTCCTTGTTGAACAGTGCAGTCTACCTCATGCAACTGATCCAACAGGTCTCGACATTCGCCATCAACTACCAAGGTCGCCCATTCCGAGAAAGTATTCGAGAGAACCGCGGAATGTACTGGGGTCTGCTCGGCTGCACCTTCGTGGCTTTCTCGGGCAGCACCGAGTTCATCCCGGAACTCAATGACAAATTGCGATTGGTCCCCTTCCAGAGCGAGTTCAAACGAACATTGACCTACCTGATGATCGCCGATTTCTGCGGCTGCTGGCTAGTTGAGCAAGTGTTCAAGAACGCCTTCAGTGACTTCCGTCCCAAGGACATCGCTATCAAGCGACCAGACCAGGTGGCACGAGATGACAAGCGGAAGCAGGAAGCTGCGGAGAAGGCAGAGCAGGAGAGAATTGAGGCCATTGAGAAGAAACGGGGCGTCCATAACAATACAGTGACGGCGTCCTCTGTCAAACAGAGGTAGCTGTCGTGGTATTGGAAGTTAGAAGGATTGTACCGTTCTCGGCCCTTTTACCTACTTTAGATACATGTGCATTAGGTTCGGCGTTGTTTTAAGCATAGATGGTTGTTTGAATGGTACACAGCTGCCCTTCCTTGTAACACTAAACCTCCCACTTCTGCACAAGGCGAGTACGAACGAATACGACAAAGTATCATGTATGTACTTGTATCCTCTGTATTTCATTCTGTTCACCCTATTTAGGAGTTGGCATATACTGTATTTATGTACTCCGTGACACCAGACACCAGACAACAGGATACTACATATAATGTGTTAACCATGCTCATTCCCGGATGTCTCTTCCGCGCACCTGTCCCCAGGCCACCAAACCTTACGGATCCCTTTCCTATGCCAACACCATGTATGTATGTAAAGCTTATGCGCGGCAACAGTACGTGTGAACTTGGGAGTCTATTTCCGCACAAAACGTGCCATCACGCCCCACCAAGTACTTGGTCGTGTGAAAATATCCAACTGGTTGTTGATGGTCCACGGATAGTTTATGTACGTCCATGAGGTACTCACTGCGATCGGCGATCCGGGTCACCACCTCTAATATACGTTCTGTGCGTCGACTACTCCGGAGGCGGGCATGGTTGCATTTAATGTGATGATCGTCGAGCCTCGTGATGATCGAAAGGGCCTGATGACGTTGGTGCTTTGGCACTTTGGCACTTTGGCGCTGGCACGGGAAACTCGGCCTGTGAGGCTGCAGGGAGAACTGGTATGGGTGGGGAGGTAGGAATCGTGCCCTTCCTGGGTATTGTGCTCCAGTTGAAAAGGCGGGCTTGTACCATTGGTCAAATACATCCATTCCCCTTGCCACTATCGCATCCTCAGGAGTGCGGGATTGGATGTGGGAGTGAAATACGTGCTGGGATAGTTAATTTAACCCCATGTTCCGTTCCCGCCCCCTATGTTAACGTGCACCCGCTATGACGTTTGAAATGCTTCGACCAGAAGACGCCCTCAGATGTGCGGCACAGGGAAATGAGGGCAGTGAACCTGAATTCAGGCTACTGATGGATTCGGAGGAAGCAGAGGAATCAGGATCCATAGCAGGGGATACAAATAAGAACAGAGGGCCGTTATTTTCTTGGATTTTCTTGTCCTTCTATATCCAAGTTTTGGGACTAATTAAGATATTCTTGTTTCGCCCAGAAAAAGCTTTGCGTCACTTGACTATTTCTTGTCTCTTGGCTAGTGTCATTCGGGGTCTGAATTCGCTCTTTTCGAATACTCAACATTTTTGGACTACACCATAGCGGAAAACGAGAAGGCCATGGATCCCAGTCTACCGAGAGCATCTCGCGATAGCGAGAAGACAGCCACGAATATAGAGGACACCAATCAAGCTGATGGCAGAATACGCAGGAAAAGCTTCATCGATGTCGACGATGATCAATTGAGCGCTGCGTTTGAAAATCCTCTAGCGGGAGTATCCAAGGAGCAGTTGATGCAGGATGTCGAGGACTTCTGCAGAGATAATAATCTCATGGAGCACATCGATGCTTTCAGAAAGGGGGCATTGGCCGCTCAGAATCCGAGCAATACGGCGAGTATCGGGGAGCTGAGTGATGAAGAGAGGATTATCCTGGACAGAGAGCATACTCACCGATGGTCGCAGCCTATGACGTTGTATTGGTTGGTCATCATGTGCTCGCTGGCTGCTGCTGTGCAGGGCATGGATGAGACGGTCAACAATGGTGCTCAGGCACTCTACCTTAAGGAGCTGAATATCACTACCGACCGTTTCTCTAAGGGAATGGTCGATAATCTGACTGGCCTTGTCGTCGGTGCACGTATGTGACGAGTTCCTCCCTCTCCCTCGGCCTTTCTTTTCATGCCGATTATGGCGAGCATGAAGTGAGGTAGAACTGCAAAATACGTGCTGATGATATGTGCAGCATACCTCTGTTGTGCAATTTTGGGTTGCTGGTTGACAGAACCAATGAACAAGGTGTTTGCTCGCCGAGGCACGATTTTCATTTCTTGCTTCATTGCAGCAATTGCTTCGGTCTGGGAGGGTCTTGCCAATTCTTGGGTCAACCTGTTCCTTGCTCGGTTTGTGCTCGGTAAGTAAAGTGTGGGAAGCATCTTTTGGCCCTTGAACCCCGTGAACACATGTTGACTCCTCAAGGACTTGGAATTGGTCCGAAATCATCAACCGTTCCGGTTTACAGTGCTGAGTGTGCGCCCGCCCCTATACGTGGTGCGCTCGTCATGATGTGGCAAATGTGGACGGCATTTGGTAAGACCAAGAAAGCCATATAATTGTGTTTCGAGACTGATATCATCATCAAGGTATTATGCTTGGAAATATCATGGGAGTCGCTTTTGGCGGCTTAGCGCCAGATCTTGCATGGCGTCTAATGCTTGGAAGCACAGTGGTTCTCCCACTTATTGTCTGTGCTCAAGTCTATTTCTGCCCAGAGAGTCCTAGGTCAGTGGGCATATGATAAGTTGTGTGATATAAGAATACTGACGCAGAGATGCGACATAGGTGGTATATTCAGCACAAGAAAGCCGACAAAGCGTTTCGCTCGTTCCAGCGGCTGCGACTCAGCGATGTGCAAGCTGCCAGAGATACTTACTATACATATATAGGTGTAGAGTTAGAACGCAAGGCACACCACGGCAAGAATGTGTTCACTCAATTTATTGAGCTCTTCACAGTCCCGCGAAATCGACGAGCAACCTGGGCGTCGTGGATTGTCATGTTTGGTATGTTCATCGACTGGCCACCATGAGTGCACCCACGGCTAACTATGTGAAACAGGTCAGCAGTTCTGTGGCGTTAATGGTATCGTCGTCCCTCGGTGGTGATGGTGTTTTGGGCTGACCCAATGTGTAGTCATCGCATACTATAGTACCACTATATTCATTGAGTCCGGGTACTCAATAACATCTGCTCTTCTGGCATCAATGGGGACAGGTATATTGAACTGGGTGTTTGCTCTTCCTGCCGTGTTCACCATTGATCGGTGGGGTCGACGGAACCTGCTCCTCTTTACGTTCCCTTTCTTGTCGATCTTTCTGCTCTGGACGGGATTCAGCTTCTGGTTTCAAGATAATAAGACCAAGGTTGGGATGGTTACAACGGGGATGTACTTGTTTGAGGTCGGAATGAACTTCTCCCCATAAACACCAAAACGCAAGACGTTGCTGACATTGATGGCAGGTTTTCTACTCTCCCGGGGAAGGACCTGTTCCTTTCACCTATTCTGCTGAAGCATTCCCAGTGCACGTCCGGGACGTAGGAATGTCATTCGCAACGGCAACGACATGGTGTTTCAATTTCATCCTCAGCTTCACGTGGCCGTCGTTGCTCACGGCATTTAAGCCCCAAGGGGCGTTTGCTTGGTATGGAGCGTGGTGTCTCATTCTCTGGGTGCTCATCCTGCTATTCGTGCCTGAGACCAAGGTAAACTGCCCTTATGATTGGCTTGATTTGAGTTTGGAGGCGCTGACTGAGGTTCAATAGGCTCTTACCCTAGAAGAGCTGGATCATGTGTTCGGCATCAGCACGCGCCGGCATATGTCTTACCAATTGAAGAATGCTGTATGGCATTTCCGTGTGTGGGTGTTGAGACAGAGGCTTGAACCAATGCCGGACTTCTATCGTCAAGGCGAAAAGGCAAATGCGGCGAAGGTATCATGTTGAGTGGTGGCACAAGTGGCTGGTACATAGGAGAGGCTGAGATATTTCTCGGAATTTCCCCAGCGGCGTAATGTTTTTCCGGTACGACGGGGGTGTCTGGGGTCGAGGACTTATCGTGGGAAGGAGCAGCTGGCACGGAGCACGAGTACGGGCGACGTGCTGATGTGGGGAGGAACGAAGGTGTTTTGGAGGAAGGGGCTCTTCACCAAATGCAGAGGTACGGAGTAGGAGTAATAAATATCCGTCGGCAACAATGGAAGTCGCCTACAAGCCCTGGGCCTTATCGATAAATACACAATCAGTCCGTTAATTCCAGAATTCAGACAACATCAATCACCAACAACTTCTCTCGTGAGAAACCTCAGAGAAGCCAAGGACATCATCGCTCGGTGGTCTCGGGAATCCAGACCGAGGCAGATTGACACCGCATTTTATCGATGCCTTTGACCCATTTTGCAGTGTCGGGTGATTCAGGAAGAGCGACAGCAAAACTCTGGGCGTGCACCGGAAGAGTTCGACGTTCCTGGCATGACGGAGTCGCGGCTGGCCCATCTCTCATTTGCCATTTGCCATTTGCCCCTCCTTCCTCTGGTGGCTCCTCCCTGGCCCTGGCCCTCCCTTGGTTGCCCCTCGCTTTTCGCTTCTCCGACTAGAACTCAATTGATCATTACATACCAATCTTTTTGCACGTCCGCTCTCTGGCCATGGGTGTCGTCGGATCTGTTCAATTGCGGAGTAGGGCCATGTACTGATTGTATCAGACTCGGTCCTCGTTCGATGGCAACGGAATCTATTCTCTGCCCACGAAAATGGGCCATGGGCCTTCGGGATCTCGCACATCTTCTCTTCTCTCAACAGTTAACCATGTTCTCTTCTCGATAGGTAGATATATCTGTCATCTCCTCCTTCTCAAACAAAGTTCTTCCTCCTTGATATCTTCGATTTCAGCTGTATTTGCATCTGTTTGGTTTGGTTTGTGGACAGTATCCTTGCTCCAATTCGACACTCATTCCTCCGAAACCCAGCCCTCCCTTCTGCCGAGGGTCTTGAAACAATCCCGTCGCGTGCCCGGCTTTAATCTCCTGGACGTCCATTTCCAGTCTGCTTCTCGTTCGAATCAGTCCAAATAGTTCAACATGGCTGCTAACGGCAGTTCCAACGGCCACAACACCGGCACTGGCACCGAGAAGATCAATACCGACATCATTACTTTGACTCGGTTTTTAACGGAAGAGCAGGCAAAGCATAAGGAAGCCACTGGTGATTTTACGTGAGTGACTTCTTCGAAATCGAGGCAGCTGGAGGAATACTGAGTGCCTTTCCTTGCAGATTACTATGCCATGCCCTCCAATTCTCGTTCAAGTCTATTGCCTACTACATCCGACGAGCTACCTTGATCAACCTGACCGGTTTGGCCGGTTCTTCCAACACTACTGGTGACGATCAAAAGAAACTTGATGTTATCGGAAATGATCTGTTTGTGGCGGCGATGCGAGGCTCCGGTCGCTGCAGAGCCGTCGTTTCGGAAGAGGAGGATGAAATTATCTACTTTGATGAGAGCCCAGATGCCAGATATGTTGTGGCATGTGATCCCATCGACGGCTCCTCGAACTTGGATGCTGGTGTTTCTGTCGGTACCATTTTTGGTATCATGAAGCTCCCAGACAGCACCATTGGACGCAAGCCAACGGTAGAGGACTTGTTGATGCCCGGTACTGAACTTTTGGCTGCTGGGTAAGTGTACACCAATGAGAAATCATCTCTCTGCTAACAGACGCGTGTAGTTTCACCATGTATGGTGCCTCAGCACAATTGGTTATTACCATGAAGGGCGGTACTGTCAATGGATTCACCTTGGTAAGTAAAAGAGTCCCTTTGGCCCAGAAGAATACTCTCCCTGACTCCCTGTCTAGGACAATGCCTTGGGCGAATTCATCTTGACCCACCCCAATATGCGTATTCCCAAGAAGCGCGCCATCTACAGTGTCAACGAAGGAAACTCACTATACTGGACTGATAAGACGAAAGCATACTTCGAGTCCTTGAAGTATCCTGCCGAAGGTGGCAAGCCATATTCCGCTCGATATATTGGCTCCATGGTTGCTGATGCCTACCGGACATTACTCTACGGAGGTATGTTTGCTTACCCTGCCGACAAGAAGAGTCCAAAGGGTAAACTTCGAATTCTATACGAGTGTGCTCCCATGGCAATGGTGATGGAAAATGCTGGTGGTCAAGCAGTGGACTCGAATATGAAGCGAATGCTCGAGGTGGTACCGCAGAGCATCCACGACAGGTCTGGAATTTTCATGGGCAGTTTGGAGGAACTGGACAAAGTCCTGGAGGCTCACAAATGAAGAAATCGAAAAGTCCCGGGCTGTTCTGTTCTGATTTGTTTAGGCATTTACGGTTGAGAGTTCAAGTGAATAGCGTGGTAGTGGTCGAGAGGGTGTGCACACCCTGGAAAAAGAACAGGAAAAGCAGAACAAGGAAGAGATTGTGCTTAGCTGCATCTATCTCCTTGAGTCTGGCACGGCATGAAGAAACGAGCGCAAGGCATGAACCCGGAGTTTGTTGTTGACTGGTTTGTGTTTGTTCGTACTGCTATTCTAGTTGTCACTCCACTGTGACCATTGACGGTTGTTAAGCTGATGAGATACCTAAGTTCTGACATACTAAGTTACCGAAACTGATATTTGCCTACTATACCTCCTACAGTTCACGAGCCACCTATACGAACACCTCGAGATCCGGGCATTGTTTCCTCAGTTTTCTGTCATGGCCCGTCTCGTTATCACCCTTTTAGCCTGTATAGTATTTGGCCTCGGTGCAACCCATCCAGAGGAGCCAACAGGCACTATCATTCATCTCCCACTCTTCAGGAGAGGGAACCGCTTCTCCCGACGCGAACCAGCCAACATGACACATCTCGCAGAAGTCTTCTATGCAGTCGAAGCCAATTACGCCCCCAGTTACCGTGAAGTCCAGGGAAATCACCTAGTCCGGCGTTGGCGGACGAACGTTCACAACGATGAGAATGATCCACGTTTGATAGAGGTTGCTGGACATCTGGACCGCTGGTGAGTGATCCTAACCTCCTGTTGCTGGAAGAGAGAAAATCCACTCTAGTTTCTGGATATTGAGACGATGGTTGATGGCTTAGGTACACGCGCTTCCGAGTGGGAGAGCCACCGCAGAGCCTTGAAGTCGAGCTCGACATGCTTAGTCCTGACTTCTATACCGTCGTCACAACCAGCGGGAAGGGTACGCTGTATGACGCCACTGCCTCAAGCACCCACCGTAAGTACGGATGATATCTCGTCCTTTTGAACAGACAGCTGTGGAAGATCTGATCAAACAACTCTCCAACTTTGCCCCCTTCCTCTCGCTAACGGCTAAATAAAAGAGCCCAACGACGACTCCGTGCACTCTATCTGTCGACTCCCCAGCGATGAGTTCCACTTCTCAACCACCACGGGCACCACAGTTCCCGGTCCAATACGCCTGGACTTCCCCGTCTGCAAGCCCTCCAAGTCCTCTCGCCAAACCCTCGCCCACTCTGGCACATTCCTGGGCCTCTCACCATGCTCACCCTCCTCGTTCTCATCCGGAAGCAGCCTCTCGCGCCTCTCTTCCGCTGCCACTCTCCTGAACCAACTCCACTCCCAAGGCCTCATTGCGTACAAAGTCTGGTCTGTGACACTCCTCGATACGGAGAACGGCATCCTCAGCCTAGGCGGCACCATCGCACGGGAGATTGAAGAAACAAAGACACGCGTCGAGCTCGGGTTGAAACACTTCGGTGATCCAGTTGCGACGCCTGAATGGGTCGCTGACCAGGTCGAGGCGCGCATGAAGATCGCTATGCCAAGGGAAGATGCCTGGGATGCGCATTTCAAGTGGACGAACGTCCAGGGTGCGGCAGGCTGGTGGACCGCCCTGATGGCGGGCGTGTGGGTTAACGGTGCGAAGGTATGTGGAAAAATGGAACGGCGCCTCCCCGGATATTGGGTCTCGGGCGTTGTACTTCTATATCAACGCATACATGTCTGAACCCTTTCATGGCATGTCTCTAGATCTAACACAATAAACAACAGGTCCTGAAAAATCAACCGGTCCTCCTAGACATCAACGCACCCTTCATCCTCGCCCCGCCCATCGCGGCCCAGCGCTTCTACTCCTCCATCGGCGGCACGAAGCGTCTCCCGCCCCCACACGACATGTTCTTCGCCTTCCCGTGCTTGAACCACGTGCACATCGCCTTCGAAATCGGTGGCTGGAACTTTCCGGTCATGAGTGGCCAAGGCACCGCGTCGGATGCGTTGTATGGGCCTAGCGGAGGCAGGTTCAGCCTCGGGAAGCTGGCACACGGGACTGGGCATTGCGTGGGCAGTGTGGTTGAGTCTCGCGGGTTGGCTTATGGGAAGGAGTGGAAAGGGAGCGGGCTGAAAGACGTATGGGTACTGGGCGAGCCGTTCTTTAGGGGTTTGGGGGTAGCGTTTGATGGGGATGGGGGCAGGGTTGGCGTCAGGACTTATTGATAATATGGTTTGAGTTGGTCGCTAGCCACATTGAGCAGTGTATCTTTAGGCTGTCTTGTGCATGCCAAAGGCTATGATACAGACCAGTATTTGAGCATTCTCATTTTAACTTGGTAGTAAAGCATGGGCAAATCCATATCTCTCAGCGAGGAGGCAGAGCACCACATTACTGCTCAGGCCTTCATCTCACTTGTTCAATTCACTCGCCTTTGGTAAAATTCCTTGCTCCTCCAGCTCTTTCAGCGTCTCGAAGAAAGCATCCTTCGTGTCGACATAACCCGTCCAGCCTAGCTTCCTCGCTTTGCTCATACTCACCACACAATCGAACTCTCTACCCAACAGGAAAGTCAGGAATCCCCAGGTCGCATTGTCCCAGGTACTCTGGTCCAAACCGAACTTGTCCCTCAGCTCCTCCCATTTCTTGACGACCTCGGGCCGCTGTGCCCATTTGGTCGTATCAATTTGCTGGTGTACTACGCTGTGCCTGTCCTCCCCCTCGAAAAGTCCTTGCAGCCCCATTTTGGTTGCATGTTCTATGATCGGTGGAGATGTCGGTAGGACTATATGCACTGATTCGCAGTCCTTATACTGCTGGTCCTTCTTGCCTCCCGAGAAATCCGCGCCCGGGAACATAGCCACCGGGATTTTGGCGCCATACCTCTCTGCAATGGATGGCCAAAGATTCTGCCAGCTCTCTGTATCGCCATTGGTGACGTTGAATCCTTGGTTCGCTGCCTTGGGCTCCAGGGCAGCCCAGATGCAGAACGCTGCATGCAGCCGTGCAGAGGTCCAGCAGTTGAATGCAACATAATTGATCAGACTACCCGGAAACACCAGCTCTTGCGCCGGCAACGCCGCAGAGATGCTCGCGTACAATCCCAGCGCTGTTGCGAGGTTCATGAAATTCGCCTTCGCCACGCCTATCACGTCTTGCGGGTACGTGACTGCCCATGTCCAATTCTCCTCCTTGCTCTGCTTTGCAGCATCAGATAAGATGCGCTGCTGCGTGTAGTAGAACATGGGTGGCCAGGCAGTTCCCTCGATCCATGGGTCGGTCTCATGCATTGGCTGCTTAGCACGACCCCAGTGCACGCCGTACTGCTTAAGGCCGTTGACGAGAATGAAGCGTTTGAGATCCTTGATAGCGCCAGTCTGCCGCAGAGCATTGATGAAGTTCTGTAGCATCGCTGCGTTCGCGTCCACGGCCGCCTGGTCATTATCCCGTGCTAGATATGCGCAGAAGAACACGTACTCGCCTTGCATATTGGATAGGGAGGATGCCATGTCTGAGGCTGACGATTGGAGGTCAAGTGTGCTGTGTGAGATTCGAGGGTTAGCGGCTGGTTCCTGGCGGCGGCTGAGCGTTGTGATTTTCGTCCATTCTGGTGATTTTAGGAGTTCTTGCACCAGCGTATGTCCTGTGATGCCTGATGGGTCGTTAGATCTTCCATTTGTTTAGATGATGGTGGAAGTGGGATACAGTAACAGGTGATGCGGGCTGGAAGGGAGACCCAACGACGTAGAACATACCAGTGGCACCCGTAACAATAGCAGTCGGCATGCTGGGCTGAAGTCAACAATTAATGCTTGTTCTGGTCAAATGAATGAACAGTTTGAAGAGGCGGATAGAGGAGAATAGAAGAGACAGCAAATGAGTAGTGACTCGGTCTTTTATGTCCTCCTCTCACGCCATCCCTGGATTGCGCTTTCCCCTGGCCAAAGGACTGGAAGAAGGCTTTCTTGCGTCTGCTGGTGTTGATGTACTAGTACTTTTCGCTAAAGTTTCTGATATCTGCTGGTTTAATTCCAAGGTCCCTACCTGGTTACTTTCGTGTTCGAGATCGAAAGGAGTCTTTCAATACATATGTACGATCACATCAGCGGCAACCAAGTCTAACATTGAGATCCAGCGACTGAGCGACCGAAGAATTTATCAGCATTGAGGGTAACACGAGAACGGACGTCATGATTATCCACTAAATAGGCGAATCACCGAAGAATGGACGTCAGTTGGGCTAGGGCCAAGGGACTCAGTTTCCGAAGTGGTTAATGGAAAGCTGTTGTGAGTGGTCCGGTGATGTTGGATGAGGATTACTATTGACCTGGGGCGGCATTGTATCGGGGCATGGCAAAACTGTTGGAGATCCTTTCATCACATTTGGGGTAACGAGGCTGTGGGTTGGTGGTTTTGCAAGGCTGCGAATGTTGACCAAAAGAGAGAGACTCTTTGAAATTTTGAGCAACATGCCGTATCCATTTATTGGAAAGAAAATAGGTGCTGGTCAACGAGGTCATGTGTTCTTTGTAGCCATGTAGTTACATATTCCATGTCTTGATCCAATCCAGCTTCAACCAGCTGGAGCAGCAGCCCATTGCAATTCCTCCTGCCAGTCAAAAGGGGAGTAAATGTTTCGTTCAATCATTAAATAGGTATGTCCTTCGAGATCTCTTGGGCCACATGACGCCTCGTCAGAATCTCTTCGTCTTCAGTGTCCCACCCGTCTCATTTATAAACAAAAATTCGCAATCTACTCGGCGGCCTGGATTGAGTCATCCCAACCACCCACGGTCTCAAGGTCAAGCTTCACATGCGCTTTCTTGTCCTGTAAGGCGGCACCCAGTGCTTCCATCCACTGTTCTTCAATCATGGTCACCCGCTGTTTTAATTCAGCAGTCGCTTCTGCTTCCTCCTTGCTGCATATTTCCCTCGGATCCTCATCAGAGATGCCAGCACCATTAACGTTGTTTTGGGCTCGAATTGCTTCGGCTGCTCGGCACTGTGCCTTCAACACCCCAAGTTTCACTTCATGCAGTAAGCAATTTAAGTTGACCTGTGATTCAATGAACTGGTAAGTCGATTTCTCTGCATGTTCGAGTAATGTGTAGAGGTATTGTTGAGGGAAGTCAACATAGGATGGATTTTCTTGATATTCGGCTGGTGGAATCGCAATAGCTCCCGCCGGGATAACACCATCTGGCAACTTCTGAGTCAAATCTAGAATCCCAGGTGCAATGTCCCAGAACGCCGAGGACTGGAGTTCCATCTCTTGTGCGACATGCTCTGAAATTAATCGACACAGCTCCTGATATCGTGCGACCGATTCGTCTCGGAATACCCTCTTGCGTTGTAGACTATCACGGTGGAAGAACTCCTCGGTATCTCGTATTTTTTCAAGATGGGAAACTTGATGGTAAGGCAGTAACACAATGGCCTTGTACTTCTCATTGCGGTCGCTGAGGAGATTGAATAGCTCTTGGTGAGCATGTTCTCGAGTTTCAAAGAGCCATTTGAGCTGTGTTAGATATTCCAGGATTTCCGGCATGGCATCTCCTTCTTGCTGGGGGCGATCGAGATTTTGTGCTTGAGTCTCCGCACTTAACTTGTCTTTCAACTCGACAATACCAGCATTGAGCTGCTCAACCCGCGCATTCAACATGTCATGCATGGGGTTGATTAACACATCTTGTAAAGTGTCAAATTCAGCCTGTAGACAGATCTTCTCTTGTTTGTTTTCATCTAATTTCAATGCTTGTTCGGCTTCTGCAGCTTCTGCAAAGGTGATACTCCCCTCACTGATCTGGGCGTGTATATTTTCCTTGAATATTCGCTGCGCCTCTTGGATTTTGCGCTTGTGTTCTGTCCGCAAGGCTTCCACGCTGACATTATAACGCGACCTCCGGTCTTCAAGCTCCGTTAAATCGCTTAGCGTACGAACAAGATTGCGTGAGGCTGCAAGTTTGGGATGACTGTTGTTTATTGCTGGATAATGGCGTGGATAAGGGGGGGGAAGAGTGATAAACCGGGAGATGTCTACAGCTTGAGGGCTCATTGGAAAACTGTTAGCTCGATCAATATGTAGTTTAGGTTCTTCGTCCTCGAATATGCCAAACGTATCTGGATCGACTTTCTCCTGTGGGTAAATGTCGCCGCTTTCAAGGACTTGATCAAGCCTTGTGGGAGTTGCAGCTTCTGAAAGAACCTCCTCGACGGACAGTGCTGACAATCCCATATACTTCGATTCTCGTTTTGACCGTTTCACTTTCCTTGGTCCACCATTTGCTTCGGAATTAGTTTCCGCAGTTTGAGATTGCCACCAACGGCTGGCAGTACGGCCGCGAGAGCTGAGTTCATCGTTACTCATGCTCGCGATGGGTGACAAAGCGGGGCGATAATCGCTCCACCACATTGTGTCCGGGCGCTGAGGGGTTTCAATTTGAAGTCGATTTAATGATGATGGTTCTTTCCCAAGGGCAACGGGACTCTTCAGCGGTGTTCTGCTGGCATCGTCGAGCAATTCCTCAAATATCCATTTGTTCACCCCACTCGCCTTCAAGGTGCCGTCTATAAATGGCTCCGGATATCGTGCTCTTCTCAATCTGGCCTCTGATGCAAAGAATTGGGTAAACAGTTGCAATCGCTCCAAGTCACTACTCGCTTGACTTTCTCTCAGTAGAAACTCGTGATGGCGACGTGAAGCATCGGCGATGAATGAGTCGTCCTCTCCGTGTAGCAAGTCAGATACCGACGAGGCTGTAGAGGGCAGCATGCTTTGAGCAGATGCAGGGTTTTTCTGACTTAGTGGTGGCGTTGGAAGAGTCTTTGGTGGCATAATTGGAGTGGCCACCCGAGGGCTAAACGGATTGTTGGACTTCAAGGCATATTGCGGTGCATACGACGGCTGCTCGTCGTTAGACGTCTGAGTTGAGCGCCTGCTGAGCGCCATTCCCTGTCTACTTGATTGGGGACTCATGCCGAGAGCCCTAGACTCCAAGGAAGGAGACTGGTCCGGACTTAACCCCGTCGGGCTTGCAGCATCAAGCCACGGGTCCGTTTCAATAGTGAGAGCGCTCCAATCCGTTAATGGCGTGTCGTACATGCTTCGTCGGTTCTTGCGGCGTTCCAAAAGACCCTTTGCAGACGAAACTCGTAAGGCGGCGCTACGACTGAGGCCCATTTGCTGTGAAATTGCGTTGTCTAGGTTTGTCGTCTCGATATGAAGGGGAGTCCCAGCTTTAGAGCTAGATCGGGAAGTCGAAGCCTCTCGCCAATTTGCAGGTGTCGGAGGAAGCGGACTAAGCAGGGGAGCTCTCAGCGGAACGCGGTGGGAAGGGCGGCTGCTCTGCCCAGCACTTTGAGATTGGTTGTTGGTCTTGACACCCCCAGTGCTATGGGATCTTGAAGTCGGCGGAGGGGGTCCTGGTGGAGGGCCAGGTAAAGGCATTCCAGGGTGCCAGCCTCGCTGCCTGGACGATGACCGAGAATATGTACCTTCAATCTTAGGATGAGATGACCCATGAGAGGAAGCAGCGTCTGCCGAAGCCGCTCGTCGCGCTGCTGGGGGGTCTGGGTATGACCTGATATTTGAAGGATGGTCCCCGGGGTTTGCAGAGACATAAGAGGCTTGAGCAATGCTGGTCGAAATCGACAAACCAGTAGGCGGTAAAGACTGCCTGGCAACACTCAACGCCGACCCTGGTCGAGATTCAGTAAGCTGAGTAGAGATACTGAGATGTGAGGGCCGAGCGTCAAAACTAGTTGTCCGACCTGCCGAATGGTTCATATATTGAACATGATTCGAAGTGTTTAGGGGTTGTCCACTATCTCCTAGCATTGACGAGGCTGGATTATGCGGTGACAGAACACCAACAGTGCTAGTAGGAGTATTCATTAATGATGGATCTTCCCCCGTGAAGGTCGAATCTGCAGGAGACATGGTTGATCCTGCACTCGTGCAAGCAGTGGCATCTCGAGGAGGCGGAGCCGGTCCAGAGTACGGGGGAGGTGGGCTGGAAAGTCCATCTGTGGAACCATAAGATACTTTCTGGAGTGGTCTGTGGGTAATACTCATACTGTCAGTCTCATTTGCGTGGCTTTCAATCAGTGAAGCCCTCCGGCTGCTTCCAACCCATTCCCTCGGATTATACGGAACACTGTAATTTGCAGATACCCTAGAAGCCATGGGAACGACACTTCGTGGGCTCGGTGCGGGTGATTGAGTGTATGAGGAGGAAAGCGGCCCATATAGTGAAGTGCTGGAGGCTGGTGTTTGGTTTGGTGGACCTCGAGGAGATGGAATATTTGTGGTCAGCAAAGTCGGGTATCCAGGCCGCACTGGCGAGGCTTGAGGCTGGCCATCCCGAGGAGGAGGAGGAGGAGGAGGAAGAGGAAGGGCGATGGACAGTCTTTGAGGATATGGCACCTGTTCAGCCGCAGGCCACGGTCGGCTTTGGAAACATTAGCTTTTGAAGGAGACAGCTACAATGGGATATGCACGTACGCAGACATTGTAAACGCTTGAAGGGCTTTGCCCAACCACAGGAGGTAGGTTGGTGGGCTAAGCGCCCAAGCGGATCATATCACATCGGACAATACTTTGGTTCATGGTGTTGCGGATGCTCACAGAACGGCCGAGGCAAGGCTCAAAATACAGGAATAGAATTGATTATCTGTGAAAACAACATCGACGCGAACAAAATTGGAAAGGCTGGATTGTGATGAAAACAGGGCGACAGTGATGAACATGAGCGCGAGAAGGAGTGGGAAATCTTAGGGTGTTCTATTCTTTGCTATTGGGACTGCAGCTAGAGTAGGAGAGGGACCAGCGAACCCAGCCGGAGAATAAGACTAAGCCTAGCGAGTCTGAAAAGGTGAGGATTGGATTCAGTCGTCAACGAGAAGGCATGGTAGGCTGCTGGAAGTGGGATGGCCTATCTGCAGGTCAGGCCTGTTGATTGAGTTCGATGATCTTCTCAGCGGCTATTTTCTCACGAGGTGGCCAATTGAGGTGAAGGTGGGGTGTGATCCAAATAAAGATCTGCACTAGGCATCGACCCATTCCAATTTGGTACCGGCGCCTTGGCATTTTGCCAAGGCTGCACGTGACCAGGAAATTTGGAGAATTGGCAAATCTAACTAGTAGCAGTTTCACTAAACATCTTTTTCATTTTTCTCCTCATGGACGCGAAGCTCTAATTCTCTGTTTCGAGCAGGTTGGTGTTATTGTTCAGACACAGCCTGTCAGAATACCAGATTCTTTGATATCATCATGATTTCTTCAACTCCACTCCAGAACCTGCAACCCTGCAGCTTTTTCTAAGATTTTCATTTTCGAGTACACTAACCTTAGGGCTTCTCAACTTATCACTGGTGGCCACCAACGGGCCCCCCTCGGACGTGTTGTGAAATGAATGCTTACAACTATGGCAGAGAATACTAAGAAGATGGACATACTTGCATATGGTACGTCTTTTCCTGCAGCTACAGCATCACAAGAATTCCACAAAGTGATGAATCCGCATACCGCAACAAACTAGAGTCTTTGACCCCGAAGGGAATGAAACTCTCAATTGCAAAGCACGTCAGTCTGAAAAAAAAATCAAGTCGACTCTCTATTCATCACGCCGTTACCAAGTGGTCATTGTACTCTTCACTAACAGCAATTCCAGACCTGACGCCTAACTATCTCTCCCTCCATGGTACGTTCAACCACCTCCTTCCCCAACATACACTTGCTGTGATGATTGTTCGGAATATTATATACGCTGGAAATTACCGGCTGAGACCATCGATCTTTGAAGATATTCAAATGGCTATATCTGATCACTATTCTTCCCTTCGATTCGCGACCCTTAAGACATTAGTGATGATGAGGCTGACTGTATCAAAGTGAACGAAGCACCATGGTATGAATATCTTCGATCCTGCTCCTACATCGTCGCTTCTATGATGAATGGCACTGGGCTCCGACAGTCTTATCATGGCTGGTCTTGATGGAAATGCCCTTCTGTGGCAGGCCTAGAAAACCTCGCCCACTGATTGCAATACCCTGCATTAAACATCTGGACATGAGTTGCACGTGTACCAGGCTAACATAAGTCTGGCGCAGTTGGAAACTCCCCTCCCGACTATGCCCAATGCTCGCATCCGAGGTAGGTTACGCTCATCTCACGCTCCTCCATTTTGTGATGAACCCTTCTAGATGACGAGTCTTATCCAGCTTTGCTGATGCAGAGACATATCTTATTACCATTCATGCATTTTCTGAGATTGAATGCCCAACTTCATCCTCATTGCCTTGTTGTAACTTATGCTGATATATGTTCCGCAGCTGAGCTTGACTATCAGATTCTATGGTATGTGATATATCCTCAGATTTCTCCAGTCTCTTTCCAATGATGAATCGACACGAATTTAAAGACAAGCATATGTCCAAGTTGATTCCGATTGACGAAGACGAGACTGTCAACCTGATGCCATTTCAGGATGGATTAGTTCTATCAATAGTGGATTTGGATCCTGGCTGATGTATTTCGAAGAATCGCAGGGCGATATCCATACCAATCTTTTCTGTAAGTCAATCTTCCGTGCCCAACACCACTGCCCATTTTCTATGATGATTTATTCTTTTTATCACGACGGTCAACGTAGCTACGGCTTTGACGACCACAGCCTGTGACAGGGCTTAGATCTGAAACATTGGCATTCACTTAAATGCATATATTCAAAACCATCTCAAGTGTTCACCACTGACTAAGGGTCTAGATTCTTCACTTCCAAAATTGTCATCAGATGCCAATCTTTCGAGACCCTGAAATTTGAAACTTTACCTTCTTCTTACCCAAGTTTACCATCTGATCATGTTCATTCCCATCTCTGTCCACAACCGTCATCTCTCTAGTAGTCGGGAAACGCCTTTACCCTTCTCCCTTCTCCATCTAGTCCGTGGAGCATCCTTCCACGTCCTGTCTCTCCCTCACGTCTACAAAATCCCCATGAACGTTTGATGTGTGCCTTCCTCAACTAGATTTTCTCTTTCGCTCGCTCGCTCGTTCGTTCGTTCGTTCCACCTTTGCATGTCCATCCACTTTATTTGATCATGCACTTGGCTTGACCCATCACGTATACCGCCTGGCTCAGGTTCAACTATGACGTATTTGCAAGTCAGATTGTGGAACGCCTTAGAGATTTTCCAAAACCATATAGACGTTGAAATACCAACAATGCCGACCCCAGGTACTGATCCAAGCCACCTTCGCGATGAGCATGAACTCCGTCAGCTCGACTATTGCCAAGACATGAACTCCACCCAAGTTCCACTCTTCAACAGCGAGGACTCATCTTCTGAGGATATTGATGAGTACGACTCCAGTCTTGCGAAGCGTAAGCGAAGGTTGTTGAAGGCGAAGGAGAGTCTCTCGAAGCGGATCAAGCTAGATGGCCCCGCAAACCCAACATGTTGTCAACAAGAGCTTATGGCGATTGATCCCGACGCCCTGTGTACATTGACGAAACAAACCGAAGCCGACCACACGATGGTATTTTGGAAGCCTCATAAATCTGTCCGAGCTCAGCAATATCTAGAGCGACTCGATGAAGAAGCCGCCAAGATCGATAATCAACGTGGAAGACGCCTGAGAAACCAAAAGTATATTTCGGACGAGGGCAGTGTGTCATCCACTAAAGGATGTCTGCCTTGCACGAGAGTGTGTGCGAAATTCATCAGAAAGAACAACGATGATAAGCTCTGTATGCGCTGCAGCAGGACCGGGATCGAGTGCACCGAGGATGATGATGATGATGATGATGATGATGATGATGATGATGATGATGATGATGATGATGATGATGATGATGATGATGATGATGATGATGATGATGATGATGATGATG
>Ga0105239_10001187_pt1 | contig 35717 bp, 35 predicted proteins | sample KBSC44metaG_FD_92761 | JGI IMG/M metagenome (GOLD analysis project Ga0105239, IMG submission 92761) | Corn rhizosphere microbial communities from Kellogg Biological Station, Michigan, USA - KBS C4-4 metaG | ecosystem: Host-associated > Plants > Roots > Rhizosphere > Soil | place: Michigan, USA... | reverse complement strand
TTCTTGCATGACACGAGGCGGGTCGCGATCCTATGGGCAGAATCAAAACAGGTGGCTTTGATCAGCCAGCCTCAAGAGGAGTACCGGACCTGTTCTGTGCAGACAGTTCCAAGCATGGCTGCGCACAGAATAATCCGTTGGCCCAGCCCGGGTGGAGCGGTGAATGACCGTTGCATAATAGAAGCAGAATATTTTCATGCAGCATTCGCCAGTTGCTGACCACACCATGATTGAGGTCTTTGCAAATGGGCAATGACCTCGGATGGACAGCGAGATGCGAATCAAGTGACTTTGTGCCGTCCATTCGAGGATTGCGCGTCAATTCCCGTGCCGTGTGAGGCTGTGAACAACATAAGAAGGTCCTGTACGGATTGGTGGAAAGCCTGTTGGCGAATCGACGTCGCTGTCGACCACGCCGTACAAGTACGTGGGACGGAGTAAATAAGTATTTACTGGTTGGCGAATGACACAGGATCGCACCGCACCGAAAGCCAGCTCCCCCCGACACTTTTATTTATCGGCACCATCTTGGCATCGCAGTCCCCCGCAATGACCACCCCCCTCGACTCAGACGATCGGTCAATCCACCCCCCTGGAAGGCCCTCTCAAATCAAATCTACTGTAGTTACTAGTTACTAGGTATACTTACTTGGTAGTCTAAAGGCAGCGCGAATCATATCAACACTACTTGAGTAACTACATACTTGTGGTCCAGGCTCCACACTTGAATTTGTGTGATGTGGTAAGTAACACTTTGCTCTTGGGAAGTGTCATCTAGACTAGGGACGTTTTACAGCCTACTATGCATTATGGAAAGCTTCGTTGCCATCAACCACGAAGTTACTGTGCTTGCAGAAACTTGGTAGTGTGTCCCTCCACCCCAACAAACTCTCTTCTCGCCACACAGGGTTGCTGAAGCTGCGCACGGATAGACTCAGTCGAACAGAATACGCAGGTTACGTGCATCGACTGAGCGAAAGGGCGAATGACTGGCGCGGTTCGCTGATCGATGCCGTTCTGGCTCTGACAGGCACAGGGCTCAATCCACGCGTCCTCTCTTCAGTCGAGTGTTGGTGTCATTAAACTAAGACCAGCATCCCTACATCGAATGTGCTAGTTGGAGGCTCCATAAGGAGCCTCGTACGCATTACGTGATCCGCTCAACCTTCCTCCTGTCATCTGAATACTACAGAACATGCAGTCAGTTGTGTGGCTTCCAGCTCCAAGCTGAAGTCTGGCCGCGACCCTGGAGACCAGTCAGGACATGACATTCAGCTCGGCCACTTAGCGCACATCAGACTCGACATTGAGCCATGTGAGGGCGGGGTCGATCAGATATAGTCGGAAAGAATTTACGCCTTGAGGCTGGCTGAAGCGGTGAGAACATCAGAGTTTGGCAACTGTGTGATCCATGTAGCTGTCTCACCCCCCCCCAACTCGTCCTCGACGTCTGAAAGCTTCAAATAACCCGAACGACATTCCATGCAGAGATCGGTCCTCAGCAAATGTACCATTCTAAATCCAAGAACCTCACATGACCTTGCATTGTCCCAATCCTGAGATGATGGATCTAGCACCAGGACAGGCAACAAATCCCCCTCATTACAATGTATTGATCCCAATTTACGACCAATTCAACACTCTGGACGTCAATGCCCCTTTCGAGGTTCTTCGCAATGCCGCTCTGGAACACAAATTCTTCAATGTCTTTGTCACCTCCGCCACACCCAAAACACAATCCTATGAAGGCGCGACGCTAGTCTCGGACATGGGATTTGATGAAGCCATTGCAATGATAGAAGCTGGGAAAGTCGACGTCCTCCTCGTGCCTGGCGCTGGAGGCGCCGCTATTGAAGCGGTGTTGAAGACTATTGGCGACCCTAGAGGAATCTTCGGTGTGATCGGAGCCTTCATGAAACATGGCCACAAGAACGGGTCGGCAGATGTCAACCCCTGGTTGATATCAATCTGTACTGGTGCTTTGATTATAGGAAGCGCTGGATCATTCGTCGGTTTGACTGCCACGACGCATTGGGGAGGAATCGGACAATTGCAGCAAATATGTACAGCTCAAGGTGGTGCTCCTAGCACGATCGTACGCAAGCGTTGGGTTGACGCTGGGATGAATGGTGACAATATTCGGGTGCTGAGCTCAGGAGGTATCAGTTGTGGACTTGATGCTATGTTATATTTTGTCAAGACTGTGCTTGGGGCACAATATGCAGCAGACATCGCCGCGATGATGGATTACGTCTGGAATGGAGGCGGTTTTGATGGGCTCGCTCCCTCAAGTGCCAATGGCCAGCCCATGCGGGACGCTTTAGGTGTTGGTTGGACTACTAGGCAGGGTTAGAAGAAGGTCAAATCTACCCATATGTTGTGATATGCACATCAAGTCATTGTACCCGCAGCATTACAACTCTCGCAAGGCGAGACTTCCCACTGAGGCTGAGTGACTCATCATCGAATTGATTGCATTCATCGATATTGACAAGGTATCCTTGTGGGCCTGCGGTGAGTGTCTATCCTACCTCTAAACATCTAGAAAGGCCTTATGAATCTCTGAAACCTCAGGAGAATTGCCCCCTAGACTTATTTCTGTTTGAGCTAGCTCTTCTTCTAAGTATCCTGATGCATAGACTGTACCGAAAAATAAGTCGCTTCTCTATACAACCATCTGTCCTTATACAGATTCCCAAGTGCACCAGCTGCTTTTAATTCCGGATGTCAACATCAGCCTATGCAAATTCGACGGGATTTCGGAGCGTTCCAATCTTAGTGATATTGACCTCCACTTTGGCCCCTGGGGTCAGGTATCTTGGTGGCTTGAACGCAGATCCAACACCTGTGCCCAACGTTAATGGTTGATTCACATATAGTGGAACGATGAAATCAGAACAGCACTCACCTCCAGGGGTACCCGTCATGATTACGCTTCCTTTCTGCAACGTCGTTCCCGAGCTCAGGTAGGATATGATGTACTTAGAGTCGAATAGTAAGTCAGATACGCTCTCATCTTGTCTGACTTCATCATCCACGATCGTCTTGAGATGGAGTTTTGAAGGGTCAGGAATGAGGGCTGGTGCGACAAGGACTGGTCCCAGTGGAGCAAAAGTGTCGAATCCCTTGGAAAAGCCCCATTGAGGCACTCTTCCAGCAAGTTCAGGATCACGTTGGAGCTTTCGAGATGAGACATCATTTCCGGCAGTGTAGCCTCCGACGTAGTTAAGGGCGTCGTCCACAGAGACGTCCTTTGCATCCTTCCCAATCACTATGCACTGCATGGAAATTTGAGTTAGCAACCACCTTTCAAAGGAAGTGATTGGGGACGACGAACAAACTCTCCCTCATAATCTGCTTGATCATCTTGAGCTATTTTCGGTATCACGATGGGTGCCTGGTGGTCTATAACTGTCGTATTTGGCTTGAAGAAAATGAATGGAAAAGGGGGAGGAGCCCTCCCAGCTTCCTTAACTTCATAATTGTCAGCTTGAACCTTCAATTCTAAGGGAAAGAGCACGAAAGCTCCACATCGATACGCACTGTGTTTTGCATAATTCAAACCCACGCATCTTAAGATCGGGATTTCCGACGCTGCTAAGGGGCCTAGCACCTTTTTCACGCCGACAATCTCGTTCGTTACAATTGTCTGCCCTGTCGTGTCGAATATATCATCACCAATGATAACTTTCGCCTGCAACCCATCTGCTTCTGTGACGTTACCAATATCGAACTCTTCAGAAGGAAGAATGGGTTCCCCACGCAGTGTCCGACCATCAGTCGCAACAAAGCGGATTAAACGTGTCCATGCAACTTTGACCATTTTTGAGTCTCGAAAGTTATGGTGGTGTTTTGTGATTTCATTAGGCTGAGCGATTCTCTGGCTTTTGTTTATCTTCGGAATTTGGATACCCACAGCGACGGAATGGAGGTAAAGTTGTCCGGGGAAAGAACGGCATGATGCGGTAGAATGCCGGTAAACAGTCGGCAATTGACCCTGTTCCGTTTTCAGCCAATCAACAATTAAAGATCATACCGTGTACTTGATTGAACGATAGCAGTCGATCAGGTGTTTGTCATCCAAATCAATGGCATCGCTTTTCATGCGTTATTCGCAGGAAGAAGTAGGTACGTCAAAGGCTTGGCAACATATCTATGTCGGCGGTTGCGGAGTTCTGCATAACCGTCATAGGGAGAAGAAGAATCCTTTAGATGTAGATTAAATGGTTAAGGCTACTCAGGTTTTATGAAGTAAGTATTGTCAGGGATTAATGTTATCCTGCCATTAGAGAGGTAAGACCGCTTTCGACACCAACAAGGTCGTTGAAAAGATCCAAATTGGTATCCGTCCAGTACTGATGCAGACTCATGTCGTATGTTGTGAATGGGTCTGGAGGCGGCAGCATTGGAAGCATACTGTTGGTCATCATCTCTTCAGTTCCAATCTCCTGACCCATGTTTTGTACAAGAGCCTCATTCTGCTGTGCCTGCGACCTGGCCAAATCTGCGTCAAAGGTTGAGGTTAAAGCGCCAAGGATCGCCGGCCCATGTTCAGGGCTACATTGCACCAAATTCATGCAGATCTGTACAAGCTTCAACAACGTCTTGCGTATTCTCTTTGCTGACTTCGTTCCTTCGCCAAACCTTTGCAGTGTCTCTGCTGCATGTCGTAGTCTGGTAATCATGTCCGTGATTTTGGTTGTGTCAAGCGACTCTGCCATGGTGATTGTCGGGCCTGACGGAGTCCATCTTGCCGCGGTTGTGATCTCCATTAGGATACAACTGAATATAACAAGTGCGGCATTAAAAGCTAATAACAAGTTCTTAGCTATGGGAGCTGCGCGATTACGATAAAACTTACTATAGTATGCAGAAAACCACCAAGCCCCCAAAAGAGCTGGCGGTCGGCTAGTTCGATGGACAATGTCCACGATATCCATAGCACATTGCTCACATGCTTTGACGCTGCGCTCTCCAAGATCTTGGAAAAAGTGGTCGTCGTCTTCGCATACCGAGGTAGCGCTTCGAAGGCGTGCTCTTCGGAGTAAGAATGCGCTTAGGACGGGCCTGTGAAGGAGAATGCGGATGTTGAGATATCTCAAAGTGATTATGACACTCAATCGGTCGAAGACAGGATCCCATGAGGATATTGAGACTGAATCAGGGTCGAGAGTATCCCAGGGCCGTCTCCGAAGTTGAGAAGGAAGATTGAGTTTCCACTCAGCCAGTTTCTGCTCAAGCGCAAGCGTTCTCTCCAACATGACTGGGATGGTTAACTGAGGGTCCCCGTCAATGTTGGACCCGTATAACTGGCATATAATGTCTTCAAGAATATAATACAATTGTCTGTTGAATCATTAGTCTGTATCTTCTTGTGGGTAGGTCAAAGAAGGCCCTACATCGTGGCTATGAAAAGGCAAACAGTGTCTGGTGGATCTAGAGAGCTGAGCGACACTGTCGAGTTTCCCATCATGCTTAGTTTCTCTAGATTTTGATTGACTGGCAAGTCCAGTCTCATATATTGGTTTGGGATAGTAGCAGGACGACCAAAGGTCATACTGAGTGTCCTGGTGCAAGTAAGAAAAGTACTCTGCTGTAGCCTCAGTTGCTCTTACCTGTCTAACACCATGCATGCGAACCATGTCCGCTTTCTTATTTCTGCCTCTACGGCTGTCAAGCCAGCCGTTGACGACCTAGAATGAAGTCCCAGTTGTATTGCAGCACGAACAGCTAACCCGTGGAGGCTCCAGGCTTGATCCGAACGCTGGGTTCCCTGGCGGAACTGCGCCATCAAAAGAAAGCATTGCACTAGTGCTCGTCAGCAATGGTCTGATGAAAAGTCGACCGGCGAAGTCTGCAGTACTCACCACTTTCCAAATTCGCTGATTTGAGTTCTATGTCAGCCGACAAAGCTTGTGCCCGCTCGATAAACACCTCAGACTCAGCTGCGTTCTTTTCTGCGGGTTGCTCGGGTCTGGCACTGATATATGTTGCAAAGGCAAATATGGCATTCACGAGGCACAACCATGATCGGCTCACCGCCGTGAACTTATTTCGTCTTGCGGCAGAGTACGTTCGTAAGATATCTTGTTCGTGTATGTATGGAAACAACATTCCAGTGTCGGAGAAGAAGAGTCGAATTAGGTGCAGCGCACGGGACTCGGATGGTAGGGATCGAATATTCACAAAGTGGCTCCGGAGAGCTGGGCTTGTTTCGGACAGCGTTGTCACTGGAGACGCAGCTCTTGAGACGAGTTGTTGGTTTAGTCCGCTGTCTGATTGCCGAGATTGGCCGATTGATTTAAGGGTAGCAGAAGTCGCATCAGATATATGGCGCAGGAACGTTATATTGGATGACGGTCCAAAGAATCTAGACTCTCTGTCCTCTGGATCTGTTATTGCTGCCATCCCATCGACTGAATCTTCGCCGCCATTCTGTTGCTGGGAGTCATCTTCATCCAGAATTGCGACGTCTTCGTCTGAATTCGAGGCTTGCTGGAATGCTTCCCCTTGTTCTAGCGCGTTGCTTCGTGCTGGAGGTGGCTCACGTGAGTTGGTGTCTGGCTCTTTTTGATGAACTAAGAGCCGTAATGTATCCTCGATAGCACGCAGTCTTTCGTCATAGCCCGATTGGGCTTGGGAGCCTTTCACGCTGTTGGAAGAAATTCCTGCTGCAGGTTGCTGGTAAATGCAATCAAAACCGAGCTCAACGCAGAGGCTGCAGGAAGGTTTCGCCCCATTACAGCGAGACTTGCGGTTCCTGCATGAGGTGCACGCGAGGGCGATTCGCCTTCGCTTGTAGGATGGAGGTGGGGTTGTTTGATCCTGGGAATCAGTATGGGACGCTCTTCGCGCTTGATCCCCCCCCATGACCGCCAGGAATCTTTGGTAAGCTTCGAATATGAATTATCACGTGTCGGAAACCTCAGTCTCCTGACCTGATTCCACAGTGTAGGAGGAAGAAGTCAGACGGCAATATCGGGGAACCAAAACCTTTGTATAAATGAAGTGGGGATGAACAGCAAGACTTCCAAACATTAGCGATCCCCAACCTCAACGTGGAGTTAACTCTTCACTTGGGCGATTGACACCTGAATCCTCGTTTGCCCAGTTAATCGATTAATTGCGTCAGAAAAGTAACTGAAGCCACTAACAAATGCGAATTTTTCACCCACACGTGCTGAAGTTCTCTTCAGGATTACCAACCTCAACTTTCCAACTGGTAGCTGTCGAAGCCGGGTGTTGGCTAGGTCTGGCTTACCAACAGCACGGAGTAAAGCTAGCCGATCTCTCCCCGAAGGCTAAGACCCCACGTGATGCAGCCTTGCACCAATCTACGTTTCCAAGCAGGTGCCAGAAAATTTGGGAGTTCGGAAGTGTGTTTATGTCATCCACAGCAGATTATTTACATGCCCTCCGATATTAAGGGCAACGTTCAGCGTATCACGCGGACCGCATCTATGAATAGTGGACCTTCTAACGACCCATTACGAGTCCGTGTTGTCAGCTCATTGCAGGAAACCTCTTCAGAGGGTAACAACCGAGGAGGGTCAGTGATATCTAGTCTTTACTTCGTCTAGAGTGAGCTGAGTTCCCCTCACTCGTTTCTTGAGCCCGATCTTGAACCAACCGTTCAAGGATTTCGGGTAGACAGGCACTATGCCATCGATTTGTGCGTCATGTGCAAGAGCAACGAACACAGACGCGTTAGAGTGTAACAACTCCAACTTTCTTATCGATTCCCTCGCTCTTTTAGGGTCCTTGTGGAAACCAGGCTGACCGTTTGGCCCCACATCTACGCTGATATCGCGACGAGGATCATCAAGTAAATCTCGATGGTGGCAGCAGTCTCCTCCCATTGAGACCCACTCATCTTGACCGGTCCTTGCTAGCGCCATCTGATGTCCTGTCATGTGCCCCGGCGCGTCTAAAATCCAGAATGATCCGTCACCGAATAGGTTGATTCCCTCCTCAAAGGGAAATCCCGTGGGAACGGTCCCCAGATCGACAGCTTGATATTGCGATTTCTTCAATTCCGTGAGACCTGCGTGGCTGAGGATGGTTCCATCAAATGGCGAGGCTTCATTTGCAGGATATCCCGGAGTTATGCAATTGATTGTTCCAGACCCGACGAGAATTTGTGCCTGAGGAAACTCGTCGACGTCCCCAGAATGGTCGAAATGCATATGGCTAAGTACCACGATATCGATGTCCTTTGCTTTTACAGGTCCTTCCTCCAGAAGATCAAATGCACTCTTAGGCACATAGGGATCGATAGCGGCGTAGTCCGCACGGATGACTGCTGGATTCTTGCCCAGATCCTGGCTTCAATGTTAATCGCTTTAAAACCGCCCAATTTCTATCGAAGACTGACCTTGCGCATCCCCAAATCGAAAACAACATTGATGCCAGAAGGGTGACGAATGAGAAAGCTATAATCCGGCGACAAGTGGCGTACTGATGGATCTCCATCCGCGAATATCCATCGATCTGGAAGCCAAAGATAGCCAGTGGGTAAAACCGAAACCTCAACAGCTTTAACTGCCATCATTGTTACTAGCTGTAGCAGGCCTGCTTATACACCCACAGTATCGCGGTAGCATCCTGTTCACATTAAAACAATTGACTTGACATATGGCAACGGAGATGTAGTCGAAATTGTCGGAACGTGGCCGCGAGGCCCTTTCGGTGTTTAGACGCCGCCGCACTGCCTTCACGGGTTATCCGACGGCTGGCGACTTTTTATCTCCACAAAACAAGAGACGATCCAAGACAATCCCTATTGGTTTACATATACTCTCCTGGTAGACAAAGAAACAACTTCTACGAGGCACCATGTAAAAGACTTTGCTCTGGGCCTTGAATCGGACCTGGCGTGTCAGTTGTGGCTAAAGTTAGCCTGGTTCAAGATGTCTAGAATTGATACCCATACGCATGTTATTCCTAGTATCTGGCGCCGATACTGTTGCGAACATGGCTTCCAACAACCCGACGGCATGCCAGCTATTCCAGTACGTCAGGAATAAGGCACTGTTTCTCAAGCTGACTGTTACTAGGAATGGACTCCCGAAGCACACCTTAACTTGATGAAGCAATTGGACATCTCAAAGTCCATCCTGAGCATTACATCTCCAGGAACTCACCTGAAGCCTGGCGAGGACGAGCTAGCTCGTCGAATCACACGTGAGACAAATGAGGAGGTTGCTGGCATCTGCCGTCAGCATCCAGATCGATTCGGGTTCTTTGCGTCTTTACCGCTGCCCGATGCCGAGGGATCACTGGCCGAGATTGATTATGCCCTGGACTCTCTAGGCGCTTACGGGTTTGCTCTCATGACCAACGCTCACGGTTATTATCTTGGTGATCAAAGGCTCGATGCAGTCTTTGCGAAACTTAATGAAAGAAAGGCGATTGTTTTCATGCACCCAACTTCATGCCATGCTCATGGTATGCCAGATGCTGCCAGACCTCTGTCACAATACCCTGCACCAGTCCTTGAGTTCTTCTTCGACACCACAAGAGCTGTTGTCAACCTGATACTATCTGGTACTGTCGAGCGATATCCTGATATCACATACCTTGTATCGCACTGTGGCGGGGCTTTGCCACCTTTGCTTGAGCGATTCTCGTCTTTCTCATTGGTCATTCTGGAGGGCCAGAAGGGCGTGAGTTCACAAGACGTGAAAGCTCTGTTCCAATCGAGGTTCTACTTTGACCTGGCAGGCTTTCCATTCCCTGACCAGATTCACGGGCTGCTCAGGGTCACAGACTCTTCTAGATTACTGTATGGGAGCGACTTCCCCTACACCCCTGCTTCTGCCTTACCCGGTATGGCCGCACGCATGGATCATGGTCTAGCGGATTTATTCGATGAAGAAACTGTTAGAAATGTTTATTTGGGAAATGCAAAACGCCTCCTCCAACTGTGAGGCTGTTTTTTATAACCAAAAGGTTAACCACACATAGATTCAGAAGAATAAATCAATGACTCTAAAAGTTTGCGCCTAAATCGGACCAGATGTGAATTTGCTAGAGGGAATCCTTTACTAGGTAGTTGTCAGACACTTTGGCCAAGCTCAAAGGCTCCTATGTTCTTACCCGAACGTTCCTGGAGAATCTTAGTTCGAGTTGTTGTTGACTCGGATATCCCCCGAATGCTTAGGGGAGCCGATAATTTAGCGGGAGTCTGGCGGGATTTCCCCGATATGGGAACCCATCGTGATCCTGGCTCTGCTGGATGGCTCAATACTCTCATCACTCCGCTAAATAGCAGGCCAAAGGTGATTCTTTGTGGGTCGTGAGTTCAGGAACATAAAACTGGGTAGCCTCCTGCCTTCCCCAGACTCTGGCACTCGTTTATCAACGTCGAATGAAGCAATCGACCCCTATCATTTTGGCTCTCCCAAAATCCTCCTTCCTGCCTAAGATGCCCGGTACAGAAAAAGCTTCAGAGATGATTGCCGAGAACGATATCGCGGAGATAGAGCACAAAGGGGATGCGATTCAGCAACAAGAAGCAAATGATCCCCATGACCCCCTCACCTGGAGTCTTGGTCGAAAACTCACCATCCTCTTCATTGTTGGAATCTGGATTCTACTCGGTACCACGAACATGATCATAATTGGACCAGCACTTCAGATTGTTCCCGTCGAACTCAATTCCTCATTCGCATCTTCAACATATCTCATCGGTGGTCCACTTCTTGCTTATGGAATAGCTTCTTGGATTTGGGTTCCACTCGGAAACAGATATGGTGTCCGCCTTGTGTTCACGATTGGTGCTTTGGTTGCAGGTTGTATGAACTGCTGGGCGGCAAAAGCAACGAGTTTTGGAAGTTTGGTTGCTGCAAGGACTCTAGCCTCCGCATTCTATGCACCTCCAGAAACACTTGCTCCTCAAATGGTTGGAGACGTGTTCTATCTTAAGGATCGCGCCAAGGCAATGAGCTGGATAGGAATCTTGCAAGCCTCTGGATTTGCTGGTGGCCCATTGGTAGGGTCATTCATCATACAAAACGAGTATGCCCACCTTTTCCAGGCAAACGGACAGCCTACTGACATTGCACCTCAGAAATCTTGGTTGGAGATGGACAGAGTGGGTTCTTGCTACTGTCACCTTCGCCACAGCCATCGGGCTGATCCTAATGTTTCCTGAAACACAATATACTGGGGATCATCTCGGCATGAGTCCACAGCGTACCTGGAAAGATGACTTCAAATTCTGGCCTGTTAGCGGTGGGGGGAAGCCGAAAGATCACAGGTGAGCAGAATTCTTCGTTGCGGGTGGGTGCCTGGAAGAACAATTGCTGATTAGATCCTCGCAGTGTGGCTCATGGGTTCTTGACGATCTTTCCATACTTCTGCCATCCAGTTATCCTCCTCAATATGACCTTCTTCTCACTCTGTCTGGTTGCCAACAGCTATCTTTTGGTGAGTTATTTGAACGCTTCTGGTATCCAATGAGCAATACTAAAGTTGAAGGCAGACCACCCAATCCATCACGTATCTGATCGTGTATCCTTCCTCGATCGGAGAGTCTGGTCTGACATTTATCGCGCCTTTGATCGGAACATGGTTGGCAATGGCGTTCTGCGGTATCTTGGCTGATCGGCTTTATATACGATGGACGAAGAAAAAAGGTGAAAAGCCGAGACCAGAGCAACGCCTACCACTCCTCGCCATCACTGGTGTCATGGGCATAGTCGGGCTTATCTTGTTTGGTGTCTGCACCCAAGAGCACTGCCATTGGATTGGTCCGTTGTTTGGGTCGGCATTCGGTCAGTTTCACCCCTTTTCAGACTTGGGCAAACCTCTGCTGACACTAATGCTTCTATAGTCAGCTTTTGTTTTATCAGTTCATTGACCATATCGTTTGCATACCTACTTGACGTATATGAAGCTCGGATGGACACCGTCATGGTTATCTTCAACGGAATGAAGAACTGCGCCGCCTTTGGTATAAGCTATGCTATTGTTCCTTGGAACACGAGCGCCGGCTATTCCATACCTTTCGGTGTCTTGGCTGTTATTCTATTTGTGGCACATCTCTTGATGTTGATCAATTATCTCAAGGGCGCGGATCTCAGAAGATGGGCTGCTGAACGATTCGAGACTGCTCGGGAAAGCCATCACGGTGATGCTTTTTGAAGATATAAAGAAGTGAAAACCATGATCCTGGTTAGCACACTGTTGTGGTCTTGAGCACTCTTTATTGGAGATAGGATAGAAGCAGAAAATCGTGTGACTTATAAGTTGTGCACATGCAGTGTTGAAGGTTCTCGAGCTTCACTTTCCGCTCTCCCAATGCAGTCAACCTGAATCACTCGAATCCGCTTCCGGAATCGGTAAAATGCCGCCCACCAAAGCGGCAGTTTCTTCAATTAACAACGAGAAATCTCGAGATAAGCAATTTTCATAGACCCTAACGTTCGCCCATACGTTCTAGGAGAATGGGGTAATAGAGTCGCTTCGAACATTTCCTGATAGATTGCCGAAGCAGAGAATGTGGATAGGCTTGCACACCCTGTGTGTCCAAGGACGCACTGTAAACAGTTTTTGCACGCCAAAACGGAGATGTGACCGGCCATTGTTCATATCGGCTATTATAGCGTAGTGTTGGTGGATTTAGGAACATCCCCGGATTTGTGTTGATAATTAGTGTGAAGCAAGCCAGAGACAAGAACAAAAGAGCACAACGTCAATGGTCTCGGGGAGATGTCGGATAAGTCGGCTTACCCCACAGGCGGAGGCAAAGGCTTGGCAAGGCTGAGCGTTACACATGTCCTCAGGGTCAACTTCAGTTATGAGTTGTGCCCGGCCTCGATCCTCGGTACACGATGTTTAAATAACTCAAAGTGTCTCCCTACGATTTACACCACAAGCATTCCTAGGTAAAGCTATATGGATTGAAAGGAAGAAGAGTATGGCTTCGTCTAAGACCAAAACCCAAATCGCCGCGTGGCTAGAAAAGCCCGAGCACGGCGCACGTCTCAAGATCAGGAATGATATCGAAGTCCCGGTACCTGGAGACGGTGAACTACTCGTGAAGCTGGATTATACCGGATTCTGCCATTCCGATATTCACAGCATATATGGCGAAACCCCGATGGAAACAGACATCGCTGGCCATGAGGGGATCGGACACGTAATTCAATTGGGTGCCAATGTCTCAGAAGAATTGCTCAACACGCGAGTTGGGATTAAGTGGCAGTACAGTACTTGTGGAAGTTGCGAAATCTGCCAGGTAAATCCAACAGCGTGTCCTAACCAGCACAATTCGGGAAGGGATAGGAGGGGGACATTTCAACAATATATCGTGGCTCCCGCAAAGGATACCACGAAGATTCCTCATGGGCTCAAATCAGAAATCGCGGCACCTCTTCTCTGTGCTGGGCTTACAATGTACTCAGCAGTGTCAAAGACCAGGCTGAATGTGGGAGAATGGTTGCTGTTACCAGGAGCTGGAGGAGGACTAGGTCATCTGTCAGTAAAACCCGGTGGTTGGGCTTGCAATATTGATACAAGGAGACTGATAATCACAGTGGACTGCAAGTTGCAGCAAAGAAGGGTTACAAGGTAATAGCAATTGACACAGGAGATGCGAAGCGAAAGATGTGTATGGACCTTGGAGCAACGGTCTTCCTCGATTTCAAAGCCGATGATGTGAGCCGCCCACTCCCTGGTGATTGGACCATTTTGCAGTACAATGGGGCTAATTATTCCGATATAGATTGACGCGGAAGTGGACAAGTTAACGAATGGGTTTGGCGTTCATGCTTGCATTGTCTCAGCAGGCTCCGAGGCCGCGTATAGCCAAGGCTTCAAACACGTCCGCAACCTAGGTACATTGGTCTGCGTTGGCATCCCAAGACTTGACTTCAATCTCCCCATCTCCCCCTTTATGATGATTGTTCGCGGTATGTTTCGCCCCTCAGAAGGCAGCTCCTCTCGAAATCCATGCACATGAAATGCTAAATATAGACTTACAGGTTTGCATGTTGTTGGGTCCTCCGTGGGTACAACTTCAGAGTTGGACGAGCTCCTTGAAATGGCGGTCAAAGGCGATGTTGTGCCTCAGATCGCCGTCTTTGAGTTTGATGAGATCAACAACATCATGGAGAGGCTAGCTAGGTTCGAAATAGGTGGGCGAGTGGTTCTCAGGATTCCCGCTTGATACTTTCCGAGTTCGTTAGACGTGGATAACCTGCTCGTTGTTTAGTCGTCCCCCAACGCATTGGGATGGTCAATCACCCCGTGTTGTGAAAGCAGTTCGACTATACCATCGTGGCCGTCCCACGAGGCGCAGAATAGAAGCCTCTGGTCCGCAACAATTCCATGAATACGATATTCGCTCTTGAGAAGTGCTTTGAGTGTTCCGCTTGCACCAGCCCAGGTAGCAAGCTCAATTCCAGCCATTTGATTGATCAGTATCACTCCGGTCTTTTCCATGCATATAGGTTTCGTACTCACCAAGGTTTTCATGAAGAACACATCCACTCCAATCATGTGTCCTTACCTGCACAACTGCAGCTACCCGATTGGAATCCTTAATGAAACTAGGGACTATTGACTGAAGTTCTGTGGAGGCCGAATTGAGGTGTGCCGCCCAGTGCAGTGCCGCGTATTCAAATAACGGATTTTCCTGTAGTCTTTCCTTAAAGTTCTTCGCGCACAAATCGGAATTGACGGCATCAAATGACAGATAAGTATTGCACGTCTGCGCGATCTCATCTTCAGCATTTGGAAACCATCTTTGCTCTGTCCTCTCGAAATAATCTTGAGTCGTGTAATATACCCGAGCGCGGTTTACTGCCTTTGGAGAAGGTTTGCCGATTAACGAATCTAAATGGAGTACGATGAGGAGAAACCTATATTAATTAAGCCGCATTTCATCGTTCATTGGTTGGGGATAAGACAGAGCTTACAACCCAGCGGAAGCCTCAGTCACCTTGGTGGTTATTATCTCTTTGAGGTCAGGTCCCTTGGCGACAAATTTCGGAAGTTGAAACATGTGGCCTTGAATGAATTTCTGAACATCCTCTTCATTAGCCCGTACCTCGAGTGTAGGACAGCCGTTGAAACTTTGTCGGATTTCTGGATTGTCCCGCGAGCCAGCGATCAAATTCAGACCCGTCTTCTTGAGACCTCGAATATTATTGGAAGTAGCTGTCTAGTATGTTGAAAATCTAGCTCGTCCAAGGCATCAATAACAACGATACATCTCGAGAGTCCGCTGATGATGGTGCACAGACTTGCTACCACTTCCCGGAGCAGCGACCTTGATTGGCTCTTGCAATGGCGTTCATACAGGCTCTTGACAGGGACAGGAATTGGGTCTCGGGGCTGCGAAAGCTGCTTGAGCAAGGTTGTGAAAAGATGAAAAGGCTTTTGCTCCGCTTTGAGTTGGAAGTTGCAGTATATATATATGCAACACCAACATTGTCCTTATTGTCAAACCGCATTTGCAAACTATGGATGACATTGCACATCAGCATTGTCTTCCCTGCCCAGGCATTCCTCGCAAAAATAAATGTCTCTTTGTCGCCGAATATGCATTTTTCGAATTCAGTGGAGTGTGATAACCATTGCCCTGTCCCTTCTTGGCGAACAGAGAAGATGTCGTTCTGCTGAGGGGCGTAATTGGTCGGAGTGAGCCAATCTAGGATCTCGCGTTGCTTTTTAAAGGAGACCTAGCATTCATGATGAGAGTTGAGTTGACTTACTGCCCTAGTGGTAGCTTCAGTAGCCTCTCTGCGTTTGTTAATATCTTCTACGTTAGTAACAGAAGAGCGGATGCTTGTTTAATTCCACGTGAAATGCATTGAAGAAATTCACTTGTAAAATAATGACTTCTGAGATGGTTGATATCACTGGGGTCCCAATCAAGCCTCCTGATAACTCTTCTTGCCGGGCCACCGACTCCTTTGGTGCTGTCTGATTTTTGATATTCATTCACCTTATCCTCGAGTTGCTTGAGGGCCTTGTGACAAACCTTGAGATATGCTGTCTAAGCGGATATTTGTTCATTGGTCAAGGCGGCACATATGAAAGCGGCACCTATCGCTTGAACAATATTCGATAAATTTGCGATGCTGGTTGTTGTAAGTATGTTCGACGATGCCTATGTGAAGGCTTACTCGTAGGAGAGAGCAGCGACTTGTGATGGTGCCCTTACAAACCGATCGTGCAGTTTCTTGAGGAGCTCAAAAACTACCACAAAGTAGCCAACAGCAATCCCAAAACTCATTCTGATGCAGGATGATCGGGTGATGGGCAGAAAAATCACACATATGGTGAAGAAACCCGTGACAGAGAGAAGTTTTCTGTCAGCGCAAGATTCCCCTAGATGGTGCGGCTGAGATCAGGCAGACACACGTGAAGCAATCGGACGAGATAACTAGAGCTCAAGGCCTGTTATTAAATCAACAATACTATAATACTCGGCACTAACCCCAAGAACAATAAGCTGTGGGAGGCCTGAAGTTGTCATTGGGCTATCGGTCAACGAAGGCAGCGGTTGATTCATGTGGACGTAGTATGGCTATTGAATTTGACATGTTGTGAATGTGTATCACTAGAGAAGTAGAAGGTTGCAGGGCACCCGGCTTGTACTCGTAGGTACCTTGGTTCGGTAGTACCGGCCGATGGATAAGTATGATGTTTGATCCTAATATGTACGGAATACCCTCAAGGCCGAGGAGTGAACGTGACGTGCGGGTCGGGTTTCCATTTAATTTTTAGCGCGTTGCAAAGTACGCGTTCAGTCGCGTTCCTCGCGTCCCACGACCTACATTCTACCTAGGTATTTTGTGGCTGCTCCCATCTTCTTGACCTCATTCTTCCCACCCCCATTCATCTTTCCTGTGATAATATCTTATATGATCCCATATCAGGATCCCAGACTACAGGATGTCGCATCGATCAGCACTTGCCCAGCTTCGGGCGCAGCGTGCCTCTGGCAAAACGCGCCTTGACACTTACCAAGTCGAGGACTTGGGTGCCATTTACGACGAGGTAGACGAGGACGGCTACAAAAAGGTTGTGCGAAGTCGGCTTGACAAAGATGACTTTGTTGTTGATGACAACGGAGAAGGCTATGCCGACGATGGACGCGAGGAGTGGCAAAACGAACGAGTCAACTACAGCAGCGACGACGATGAAACCCTCAAGCCTCGCTCAAAAGCTGCAAAACGAAAACGTGAGGAAGATCGTGAGAAAGAGGACAAATCCAGCAACAAAATTCTGAACTATTTTAACAATGGTCCTGTGGTTGCACCCAAACCTAAGGTCAGTTTGCATCCATTCCATAAGCTATCCAATGCTAACCCTTCTAGCTACAAACCACTGCCGAAGATGAGGCCTTCATGGCCAACTTACTCGGCGAAGTCGACGCCAATATCCTTCCGGCGCGAAATTTCACCAAACAACCCATCAAATCAGAATCTCGTCGCAAAGTCAGAATTCTCTCCCCTCCTCCTTCCCGCGACCTACCTCGACAGAAATATCAAGTCGAATTGGCCGATCCGCCCCTCCCTCAAGCAACTGTGGAAGAAGACGATAATCTCCCTGTTATGGGAGATGACGACGCCATCATGAGTGACCCTCTCCCCTCGTCACCTGTTGTGAAAGCTGTTGAACGGAAAACCAAAATTCTGATCAAAGAGGAGGATGATGGAGATGTAATGGCTGTGGCACAAGCTATTGCGCACGAAGGCTCGACTGCTACTAGCGTCAATATGACCGGTAGTAAACCACCACCCAAGATCAAAGCCACCATGCTGCCAACCCCAGGAAATTCTTCTCCTCCCTTGCCCGCCGTTTCTGAGGTCGATGCTACGGCGTGGAACAATATTACAAACAAACTCAGCGTCCAGAGTAGCCCGGCATCCGAGACTCACGTCTTTGGTAAGATGAAACCGCAAGATGCCATAGAAGACGACGGCAGCTTGCGAATGTTCTGGCTTGACTACACAGAAGTCAATGGCAGTCTTTGCCTGTTCGGAAAAGTCAAACATAAATCGACGGGACAGTTTCTCAGTGCTTTTGTGAAGATCGACAACATTCTTCGAAAACTGTTCTTCCTTCCTAGGAAGTGCAAACACTCCAATGGGCGACAGACCACCGAGGAAGTTGAGATGGAAAATGTTTTTGAAGAAGTAGACGCGCTAATGTCGAAGATGAAAATCAATACAAGGAAGGTAAAGCCATGCAACAGAAAGTACGCGTTTGAGCTTCCAGATATTCCGAAAGAAGCTGAGTACTTAAAACTCTTATACCCTTACGACAAGCCGACTTTACCAATGGATCTTCAAGGAGAGACTTTCTCTAAAGTATTTGGGACCAACACCGCCTTGTTTGAACAATTTGTACTCTGGAAGAACATCATGGGCCCCTGCTGGTTGAACATCGAGGGTGCTGACTTTACCGCTGTGAACAATGCTTCCTGGTGCAAACTCGAATGTGCTGTTACAAAGCCCGCCAACATTACAGTGCTCAGCAATACAGATGCTTTAGAAACTCCTCGACTTACACTAATGTCTCTGTCATTCCGAACCCAGCTCAATGTGAAGGAGAATAAGCAGGAGATTATGATTGCCTCTGCTCGAGTTTACGAAAACGTATCCCTAACAGACACTACTCCGCCAGAAAAGATGCCCTCGAGGACATTCACTGTGATGCGGCCTTCTACGTCTTCCTACCCAATAGGTTTTGAGGCAGAGACCAAGAAGCAGAAAGGAACTTTTTTCCTCGAAAAGAGTGAACAGTTTCTTCTGAGTAAATTTCTCGCACTCTTTGAGAAGGTCGATCCAGATTGTCTGATGGGCCACCAACTTCAAGAAGTTGATTACAGCATTCTTCTCAGTCGTCTAAAAGAAAAGAAAACGCCTGGCTGGCACCGAATTGGGAGAATGAAGCGTGGCGAATGGCCGAAGACCTTTGGAAAAGGCGGATCATCGTTCTTTGCTGAACGCCAACTTCTGGCCGGACGCTTGATGTGTGATCTTGCCAACGATATGGGCAAGTCACTCATGATGAAATGCCAGCAGTGGAGCCTGACAGAAATGTGTGAACTCTACCTCGGCCCCGACAATCCTCGACGGGAGCTTGACAACGAGGCTGCGCTGAAAACATGGGCTACGACACGTGATGGGTTGATGAACTACGTCAACCATTGTCTTGCTGATACTTTCTTTATCGCTGCTCTCGCCATAAAACTGCAGCTTTTACCTCTGACGAAAGTTCTTACTGAGCTCGCAGGTAATTCGTGGGCACGCACTTTGAGTGGTACTCGCGCCGAACGCAACGAATATATCTTGCTCCATGAGTTCCACCGCAATAAGTATATCTGCCCAGACAAGGAATATGGTAAAGGGCGGGCGAAAGCTACAGAGGAACAGCAAGAAGGAGAAGATGGCGTCGATACTAAGAAAAAGGACAAGTACAAGGGAGGACTGGTCTTCGAGCCCGAGAAGGGGCTTTACGACAAGTTCATTCTCGTGATGGACTTCAACAGCTTATATCCCAGTATCATTCAGGAGTACAACATCTGCTTCACCACTGTGGATCGTTCCGCTACATCGGAAAACGAAAATGAAGAGAAAGTCCCTGAAGTACCAGTGGATCAGGCACAGGGCATTCTCCCCAAACTCATTTCAACACTTGTCATGCGTCGTCGAGAGGTGAAGAAGCTGATGAAAGATAAGCGTGCCACCGCAGAGCAAATGGCACTGTGGGACACCAAGCAGATGGCCTTGAAGCTCACAGCCAACTCAATGTATGGCTGTCTGGGCTATACTCAGTCTCGATTCTACGCACGTCCACTTGCGATGCTCACCACTTTCAAAGGTAGAGAGATTCTGAGGAGTACAAAGGAGCTCGCAGAGAGCAATCAACTCCGGGTCATCTACGGGGACACGGACTCGGTCATGATTAACACCAATGCAGATACAATTGCCCAAGCTCTAACTGTTGGCAAAGAGTTCAAGAATTCGGTCAACGAACGATACAAACTTTTGGAGATAGACATTGATAATGTCTTCCGACGATTGCTGCTTCATGCCAAAAAGAAGTACGCAGCAATTAACATGGCTGAAATCGACGGCAAGTACGTTGAAAAGCTTGAAGTCAAAGGCCTCGACATGAAGCGCAGAGAATACTGTGCTCTTTCCAAGGAGGCATCCCAAAAGCTATTGAACGAGATTTTATCTGGTGAAGATTCGGAAGTTGTCCTGGAGAAGATCCATGAATATCTCCGAGAGTTGGCAACCAATATGCGAGAAAACAGTATTCCAGTTCAGAAATATGTGATATACACTGTGAGTTAAGCCATTTGCACGAAACTTGAATGTACTGACCACCTTAGAAACTGGGTAAAAATCCCACCGACTACCCCAACAAAGAGTCGATGCCACAAGTGCAAGTGGCGCTTCGTGAGATCTCTCGGGGCAAGAATGTTCGTGTAAATGATGTCATGTCATATATTGTTACCATGGGAGATGAGGAGACGAAAAGCCTACCTGCGCCCAAACGATCGTACACACCTCAAGACGTCTTGAAAGCAGGCTCCAAGCTGCTTCCTGATGTTGAATACTATTTGTATAAGCAAATTTTCCCTCCAATCGAACGACTCTGTGCCCCAATTCCAGGCACCGACTCTGTCCGACTTGCGGAGTGCCTAGGTCTTGATGTACGCAAATATCAGATCAGCACCAATACTGGAAACGAACGACAGAATTCGGAAATCTTCCCTCTCGAGTCTCAGATTCCTGACAGTGTTCGGTTTCAAGACTCTGCTCGATTGAGGCTTCGGTGTGGACATTGCAAAGATGTCTCAGTATTTGAAGGACTCTGTGATTCGACGGGAATCGCCACACCAGATGGAATTTTGTGCAGCAATGCTGAATGCCAAAAGCCATTCACAAATATGTCCATCATCATGCAGCTTGACTCACAAATTCGAGCTCAAACTTGTGCGTACTACGAAGGTTGGCTTGTATGTGACGATTCATCCTGTGGCAACCGTACCCGCCAAATGTCAGTGTACGGTCACAGATGCCTCGGACCAAACGGAAGAGCCGAGGGTTGCCTAGGGCGGATGGCCTTTGAATACTCCGAGAAAAAGCTGTACAACCAGCTCCTGTACTACGCCACCATATTTGACGTGGAAAAGGCGAAGAACAAGGCGAGATCGGACAAGGAGTACACGAATTCAAAAGACCGGATTGTCATCCTTGCAGAAGCGAACAAAGAGAGATTTGAAAATATCAAGGCTTTAGTTGATGGATACTTGAAGAAGTGTGGTCGCCAGTGGGTAGAGATGGATGCATTGTTTGGATTCGCGTTCAAGTAAGTGAGTCTTGAGCTTGCTGGTTGGAAACAAACGATGGAATTAGTCGACGACGTTCTATCTACCTTTCGTAACACTATGATGGTGCTTCTTCAATAATGACAAGAAAACTTCACGAGTGAAATAAAATTCGAGGCAGATGTCTTGGATGGCATGTGATTGGCTAGGTTCTGACCTCATCTCCAATTCCCAACATAGCACCCGACTTTTGAAGTGAGGAGCTATCTTTCTCATCATGCCTGCAGCGGGCCCCAGCAATCTACCTTATTTACTCTTTGGCTTCAAATGATTGTCAAGATGAGTATTCCTAGAGTCCTCGTCATAGCTGGATCCGACAGCTCTGGTGGAGCGTAAGTCACCAACCACTCATAACGACCACCTCGATTGCCACACGGGTAAATCCTAACGCTTGGCCATAGAGGACTTGAGGCAGATCAAAAGGTGCTCGCAGCTCATGGATGCTATGGCATGACTGCCACTACCGCATTGACGGCTCAAAACACCCTGGGTGTGGAAGATGTCCATATCACCCCGCCAGCATTTGTCGGGAAGCAGATAGACGCCTGTCTAACAGATATCGGATGTGATGTTGTGAAAGCCGGTAAGACCGGACGATATTGATTTTGCGTCTTTGAGCGATGCGGGCTGAAATGAAAAGGAATGCTCGCCTCTGCCGAGACGATTCGAATCATCGCAGACACTTTACTGCGGCACAAGACCTCGACCATTATTGTTGATCCTGTAGGTCGGCCATACATGTTTCCTGTTGGCCCATTTGGTCAAACGTTCCTTCCTCAATTAATGTCCTCTAGGTGATGGTATCGACCAGCGGGGCCCAGTTGTTGCCCGGAGATGCCGTGCGAAATCTTAGAGACCTTTTATTACCAATGACTAGCTTGCTAACGCCAAATCTACCGGAAGCGACTCTCCTGCTTCGGGATGCAGATATTCAGTACAAGTCCCCTTCAGGACTCGAAGATCTAAAGACGCTGGCGAAATTGGTCCACGGGCTCGGGCCAAAGGCTGTTTTGCTCAAAGGAGGCCACATGCCATTAACTAAGGAGTATGTTAAAAGCAACTCTGACGAAGAAAAGTCAATCACCGTCGATGTCCTCTACGATGGCAATGACTACACCATCATCGAGTCTCAGTATCTGACATCCAAAAACACCCACGGCACAGGTTGCTCCCTCGCCAGCGCCATCGCTTCTAATCTTGCACTCCAGAAGTCTAAATCCCAACCTGTCGACCTCGCCACCGCTGTCCGGCTTGCCGTCCGATACGTCTCAGCTGGCATTCTTACTGCCCATGCATCCTTAGGCAAAGGGTCCGGCCCAATCAACCATTTCCACAGCATGCAGAACTTACCTTTCTCTCCAGGCAACTTTATCGAATACCTTCTCTCCCATCCTGCTGTTGCCCCCGTCTGGCGGAAATACACGCACCATGACTTCGCCACTCAAATGGCCCGTGGTACGCTGTCGGAAGATCTCTTCAAGAATTATCTCATCCAGGATTACCTATACCTGACTCACTTTGCACGTACCCATGCCCTGGCCGCATACAAGTCCAAGACCATGGACGCTATCACCGCCTCGGCAACCATCATCCTCCATATCGAGCACGAGATGGAGTTGCACCTAAGTTATTGCCGCGAATTCGGCATCTCGAAAGCCGATATCGAATCCCCCTCACGCAAGGAGTCTCTCGCGTGCGTCGCATATTCCCGTTATGTCCTCGACGTCGGCCAGTCCGAAGACTGGCTTGCCCTGCAAATGGCCCTGGCGCCGTGTCTGCTTGGCTATGGCGAGACGGCGCAAAGGCTGTACCGCGAGAAAGAAAGTGTCACCACCGAGCAGGGGAATCGCTACTGGCGCTGGGTAGAGAACTATGTCGCCGACGATTACCAAGAAGCGGTACGAGTCGGAAGCGCATTGATCGAGAAGAATATTCTCAAGCAGAGCCCCAACCGTATTGAGGAGTTGGTCCGGATTTTCGTCAGGGCCACCGAGATGGAAGTGCGGTTCTGGGATTTCGATGCCCACCTGGAACTTTGATGAGTGAGGACGTTGCTCTCTTCCCAGAGGAAGAGCGGTGAAAGGAATAGAAGATACTAGGGCCTGAAATGACCGGACCCATAGTACGGACAACTTTCTTCTTATCTCCGTTCAATGTTCGAGCAGGAAGTAGCTCTTAGATGAATACTAGACACATGCTATCTAGCTGATTCTGTTTCTACAGCAATGTACACATTAATAGGTTTCCATATGGGGCTTGTCATCAGCTAACGACACCACCGCCAAAACCAACCGGCCTCCTTTTCCCACCGTTCTCAGGCACTATCGTCATCACCTTGTATGCCTTACCCATTCCTTTCGGTCCTCCTTCGACTAGTCGCTTCCACCCAGCCTCCAGCTCTCGCCTTTTCTTCTCGAGCTCGTCACCAGAGTTATCCTTCTCAACCGACTTGATCAGTCGTTGAACTCGTTCTTGAATGCCCAGCTGAGACAGCCACATTCCTTGCTCGACGGGTCCGTGTACTTCCACTCCAGGGCTCGCTTCGAGCGCTGTATCGGCAAGGGCCTCGAAATCAACGTCGGCGCTGATGTCAGCGTCCCCAGCATATACAAATGGTGAGATGATCTTATGCTTTCGGATACCACGCAGGGAGTTGACTGGTACGGTATCCAGTGGTCCATAATCGATGATTAGTGCAGCGCCAGAAGGCTTGGATGTTTTTTGGTGAGACGATGATTTCCTATTGCCACCGCCAATCAGCTGCGCGAAATCCTGCACATATCTTGAACTTTCCGGGGAGATCTCAACGCGCGATGACGTCTGGCTCTTCAGGGCGCGATAACGGGGTCGTTCAGGAATCACCAAAGAACGTGGTGTGCTCGCCTTTGCAAGTGTGAGTTGGAAGTCAGGCTCAGGTTCCTTCATTTCATCAACCTTTTTGGTATCAGAGGGGGAAGGAAAATCGAATTTTGGATTGGTTGGCGCAACCAGTAATTCTCTCCATTGCGGGAGTTTACTGGCTGCAGAGGACTTCGAAATAGCCTGGCCATCGTTACTCGAAGTTTGCAAGTCCCCTTTTTCTTGTTGTTGTTGTTGTTGTTGTGCATCTGATTTGGGCGGAATAGATTCGAATGCATGGATTGGAAGCGCATCGAAAAATTCATGGGCAATGATGAAGGGCATGCTCGCTTGGTCCCCATTTCTGGGCAACAGCACGATGTCCTCGACCCATCTCACCGGGATTCCTTGCTTACTGGTCGCCTCCCACCATTTATTCTTTCCTGCTTCGTCCGCCATCTCCTTCATTTGCGCTTCTTCACCACAGAGCAGGTCTTTTTGCTTCATTCTCAATCCTGAACCAGCTTCTACCAGCCAGACAGCCTGTATGGCATTTGCAAAAGTAGGAAACTGCCCAATCGTCCTAAGGATATCACTGATCAGGGTCCCTCTTCCGGGACCCATCTCGATGAATTGGACACCGTTCTTTGGTCTACCTTGCGCCATCCATTCTGTCATGAACCATATGCCAACTAGTTCTCCAAATACCTGCGATATCTCAGGTGAAGTAATAAAGTCACCGGCTGTACCAAATTGGTCTGCAGAGTCCGCGAATGGTCGACTCGTAGTATAATACCCGCCGTCAGGATTCGTGAGGCATTGTCGCATGTAAGAAGCAATCGAGATGGGTCCAGTTACCTAGCGTAAAAAATTGATGTCAGCAACAGATCATATTTCTAGTATGGGGAGGTCAGGGAGCACACACCTCGATCGCTTGAGCAATCGTCTTCGCCAGAGGGGTGGACCATTTCCTTGGGGGCAATTTTGGTAATGTGGACGTTGACCGTGATTCCCTGTCATTTTGCTCAGAGGCTTTTAAAAGCGAAGCGACTGAAGCAGAGCTGGACCTTCGGATCTGGGTACAGAACACAGAGCCTTGTGTATGGCCAAATTGATGGGTGGTCACACCGTTTATGAACTGGACTTGTGGCCGAATCGTGGTGCCTTCCTGCGATAGAAGAACTCGTATCCCTCGAGTTCCACCATGTCTCATGTCGGACCGGCGGCGGATTGATTATCGCGCGAAGGTCCGCGAGTCAAGACGGTATTGGGATTTACAAAAAACAACTTCCGATGATGTTGAGCGGCACGAGAAGCTATGGAGACCTCGGACAAACTTGGAATTGAAGACTCAGCACGTGACAAGGCTATCGGATAGGAAAAGCTATTCTCCGGCACACCCTGATTGCCTAATACTACATGGCGCCAATTCGAACTTCGAGGCAAACATCTCAACTTAACTCAACTCTCAACGCTGAACACTCGCCACATAACCTATACCACACTGGCCTGGCCCCGCCCCCCTAGAACCCACTAACACTGGTTGGTGGTCTTAGTTGTCAAAGATAACAACGACTGGCTGAATATCACTCGCATTGCAGCAAGGTAGGATTGTGCTTCCGCTTGAATTGACCAGTGAGACAAGCTGGTCGAGCTTTGCAATCAAAATGCCAGTCTATACTCTAACCGGCAAATGATGTCTGATTTGGCGTCTCCTAGACGCATTAGGCTGTTTCATGAATTCTCCCGTCTCAAGCAACGCAGAGCCCGGTGCAGGAATCATTGTCACCCATCCCACGCGAGACCCTAACCACCACTCCACGACCCATGCGTTACCGACTAATAATCGGAATCTCAACTATGCCAAATTTCCCCTGCCATCCTTAATCATGCATTTCTTTGGCGATAGGTAGTACGAGTGCCTACGACGTACTTCGTACGGAGTATACTAACCAGCATCTCACGCAAACGTCAGCGAAACTCATGGTTTGCGCTTGGGGCCGCATCTTGCTGGAAGCGAGATTTGCTTTTTGCAGTCAAAGGGCCCATGTACGATTGTCCCATCCAACTCTTTCGCCTCTTCTCCATATCGAGCACTGTTCGGCAGGCCGACAATTTTACGTGACCTACAAGGAGATATGGACATAAGAAGCACTGCTTGTATGAGGTGCTCCCAATGAGCATTAAAGCTCCTACTACAGTCTTCGAGTCCCCCCCACCCCGCCCCGCGGTTCAAGCTTATATGGGTTTCCTCAAAACACCTGTTATCGCCCCTAGCAATACGTAGGGTTCCCCGGTCCAATGTCCCTTCAAGTAGCGAAGTGGCGACCCCCTCTGTGGAGATGGAAGGTGCCTCTTTAGGCTTTAAAATTATGCTGAGCATCTCTCTAGTACAGCTTCGAGGCGACATAGGATTTTGAAACATTATCTCGTAAAATGCATACATATCGAGCAAACACCACAGTGAGCACTGCATAATCAAGCAACCTTCAAAATCATGCGAAAAACAATATTGATCATTTCCACCTTGTGTGTGGGTACGCTATGCGACCAGATTTATATCGATCAAGTGCCTGAATATTCTAATCTCAACTCCTGTGCGGAACCGCCACTCAGTGGTGTTGTTAGGGGTCAAAAGTCTGGCTGTGGTGCATCGACATCATACTCCTGCTTCTGCACTGCCAGCTCTTCGAAGTTTGCTGGCATCATCTCAACGGCCGTTCTCAGTGCCTGCCCAGGATCTACCGCAGACGCTGACAGCGCTACCTCCGTATTCTTCCTTTACTGCCAGTTGGGAATCGCAGCGGCTACAACAAGCGAAACAACATCCAGAGAAACGCCTCCAAAAACGACCACGAGCTCGCCAGAACCGCCCAGCACTACAGGCACTCCTGAGAATTCTTCCAACATTGAAACTATCACCGTCCCATCAACACCTGTGATCATCGCTAGTCTTGCTCCTACACTCTCAAACAGTCCGGGATCGCAATCAACAGCAGCTACTGCAGACTCGAGAACAAATAACTCACTAAGCGGAAGTATTCTCACCGCCGTTATTATACTCATCGTTGTTATTGTGCTACTAAGCATCACAGTTGGATTCTTTTACTGGCGATTGCGCAAACAGCGAGCCATCATATCTACAAAGAGTTCTGCACAGGATTCTCAAGGAGTGTCCAGCTCTATTTCAGAATTTGCTCATAAAGCTCCGGCTCCATATCATCCCGAGAAGGGAGACGAGGGGAGCCTGATTGAGTTAGGTGACAGTTTCCAACAAAAGATTTACGAGATACAGTCAGGGAAAGACTCTTCCGAATTATCAGTTAGCCCAAGACATGTAGCTGCAATGGTCAAAGAACACCCCGTACACAAACGTGTCAAGTCGCGAACCGTCCGGCACTCGGTTCAGGAACTCCTCTGACGAATTTCAGATGGGCGGATGGGAGTCTACAAATTTCAAGAAAGACAATGACTTCTGCCACACCTTACAACCGAAAATGCCAGGGCCTTGTCAGATATCATGGATAATCTTCTACTGCAGATGACGAGACTTGCCAGATTATGGGTATAATCCTCCGACAGGGCGAAGGGATGATTTAATGGTTACTCATACGAGAGAGAGATATACGTCTATACCCAAACATACAAGGTGAGCTGAGAATGCCTCCCTAATCTGATATCCTGCAGCAATGGAGTATGGCCATCTATAGTGGAACTGGAACGTAGACATAGTGTCATTGCCAACACGCTAAGACCAACGCAAGAATATTCAGACTACTTTTGAACTACCTCGTGCGGAATTTACGATGTTTAGACCACAGCAAAGCTTCAAGGACACCAGGAAACATAATTTCCAAGCATCTGAAGTACTCTGGCGTCTCTCGCGAAGAACTGGCTGCATTCTGGAATCTATGTTTTGGTCCTCAGGTACAAGGGCGAGCAGACTGTTTCCAAAAGTCCGATTTCAGTTCTACTGAGCTCGTCGCAAGAATGTTGAGCTGCTACTCAGCCCTGTGCGAGTCGCACTGTGATGGATCTAATTTCAGCAGTCTATTCGGAACCGCAGGTGACGGTCAGGAAGAGTTCACGCCCGTTTTGGAACCCAGCGATCTTCGGCAAAGTGATACAAAGGCCCCCAATACTACCTTTCACTTGCATGCTTAAGTGGTATATACATTGCAACAGTTAACACTAATTAGCCGCATTAAGGACGAGCACCGAGCCATTCATGTACGAAGACGGAGTACGGAGGACAGCCTTGCTAATCAAGATATTTCTTGGCATTTAACCCCTTACATGTACCTTCGTTAAGAAAGTTGAATTAAATTTGTGGTTTCGTTCGTCTTCATCCACCGAGGAGAAAGTTCAGGAGGTCCTCGTCGAACGATCATTCTCCTGGGCCCTCTGCTTAGTTTATTTGATCAGCACAACGGCGGGGAGCCCCCAGTCTGACCTGTGAGAGTGATCGGGTTGAGAGCACATCCGTACCAGTGGCTGTATGGTGGGTGTGTTTTTTGTTGTTTTTATGCTCGTTCACCGCGGGACAAACGCTTAGGGCCGTCAAGACACAAATAAGCCTATCAATTTGTGAAAATACCCAAGATACGTTGCCCTTCACCGGCCAGATGTCCGTCGCAAGCCTCAGAGGCAATCGGCCCCTTGTTGAGTCGATATGGGGACGGTCCGGGCACGTGATTTCTCCGTCAATAATACGCCGTGCGGCTTCCGTTTCCAGCAGAGATGCCTATCGGATCTGACGCAAGCAGTGGGGAAATGCAAGGCTCCCAAATGACGTCAATCCTTCATGGACTTCACTCTCACCCACTCTTCGGTGACTCTGAACTTCCACACCACACTCGCCATGGGAATAGTCTGATTGTTTATCTGGACGAGCTGGTTAAGAGTTTATTGTAACTACGACACTAAAGAGCCCATGGCTGTCCCGAAACCTATCCATTAAATAGTCAATCTCGCATACGCGTTTAAAAAGCTCTGCGCCCGGCCGCACCACGTTATATCGTTGAAACCTGAAGTTGATAATAATCCGAGATTTCCTTTGTCAACGCTTCTTTCACAATTACGCCACATAGCTTCGCATACGGATTAGTCTTCACCGCTATCTGTTTCGCTGTGGTATTCCCGTAACGTCCACCAAGTGCGAACTCTCGGCTTGCCGCCTCCTCCAACTGCTCAGAAGACAGCTTCTCCAGCCCAGGAGTGCAATTCAGCATATGTCGATTCGCATCGCTTTTGCTGGCGAGCAGTAGTAGGTAGCCCCGGTGGGTATGTGCAGATGCTAACACTTTGGCGTGTGAACTTGATAGTGGGTTTGTGGTATTTTCGGGTGTGGCGAGTTTGATGGCCTGAGAGAGATCTTCGAGAATTCCTTGTACGACTGCGGCCTGTGAAGAGAGTTCTTCATCACCGAATAGCATCCGGCGTGCCTGTGCCCGATTTACCCAAGCTGAGGCATAATTTGGGTTGTTGTCGATGATCGCTGTCAACTTCGATATCGACGTCTCGATCTCATTCTTGCTTGGATCTTCGCCGTTGATTGGATGCAAAGCGTCGCGTTCACAGCGTTGCAGGTATGTTAAATCTTCCAAGGTGATGCCATACGGGACGCACTTTTCAATCGGGGCATTTCTCGAAAGGGAAGCCTCTGGATCGAAGAGAGCGGACAGAACGCTAGAGTCATTGTTGCTGAGACCAGAATGGGACATCGTGCCTCTCTCCAATCCACGTGCGGTTCAGTTGATGGAATGCGAGAGTAACACAAATCAGTGAATATCGAGTTTAAATCAATAGATGTATTATCTTGCACGAACAGTTGCCTCCGATCTCCTAATATTTTGCTTTTCTAGGTTTTGCAATGAAGTTTTCAATGTCACTGACCGGGTACTCCAGGTGGACGGAAGCCGGTAGAAGACGGACCGTCCGCTTATCACCGGGCGAACAAAGGCCCTCCATTCAACGCATTTTACGACTTACAGCGAATCTGACCGACAAGTAACGATATAAGTGGAACTCCAGCCCTTTGTTGACTTAGTTCTTGTGACACAATTGAGTGCTCAATCATTTCGAGTCGTCAACATACCGAAGAAAAGAACCCGGCCTCTCATCAAGCCCTTGAGCCCACATTTTTGAGCAGGACGAAACAAAAACTGCAAACCATGGCACCGATAGCCCTTGACGACGTGGATCTACCCACAGTACCGCTAGGAAAGACGAGCTACAAAGATGTTTCCCAAATATCACAACTCCCACGAGATGCACAGAAAGTAGCAAGTTATCGAGGGTATGATCACGTACACTGGTACGTTGGCAACGCGAAGCAAGCTGCAGCCTACTATGTCTCCAGAATGGGATTTGAGAGAGTAGCATACCGAGGTCTGGAAACAGGTTCGAGAGTGGTTGCCTCTCACGTTGTTCGGAACGGAGATGTAACATTCGTTCTTACATCGCCGCTTCAGAGTCCCGACACGAAGGCGGCACTTTCTGAAGAAGACAGAGAACTGCTAAGGGAGATTCACGATCATATGAGGGCTCATGGAGATGCAGTTGTCGATGTGGCGTTCGAGGTGGATGATGTTGGTGCAGTTTACGATGCTGCAGTAGCGAAAGGAGCCGTCAAGGTTTCTGGGCCCATGACAATCAGTGATGATTATGGTACCGCAACATACGCTAAAATCCGAACGTACGGAGATACCACACACACACTCATTGCGCGTGGACAATATACAGGCGCTTTCCTCCCTGGATACCGCGCCGTGACTGAACCTGAAAGAACCGCCAAATATCTCCCTCAGGTGAAATTGATGGCTATCGACCATTGTGTTGGTAAGTCTGTTAGAGGCTTGAAGAGGGCATACTGTCGCTAACTCCGATCTAGGTAACCAAGACTGGAATGAAATGGAGGCTGCCTGTGACTATTATGAGAAAACACTAGGCTTTCACAGATTCTGGTCGGTCGATGATAAAGATATCTGCACTGATTATTCCGCCCTTAAGTCGATTGTTATGGCTAGCCCCGATGAGAAGATCAAGATGCCTATTAACGAACCGGCCAAGGGGATCAGGAAGTCCCAAATAGAAGAATATGTTGACTTCTATAATGGCGCTGGTGTCCAGCATATTGCTTTACGGACGGACGACATAATAACGACTGTGACAAACCTAAAGGAACGAGGAATTGAGTTCATCTCCGTACCCGACACTTATTATGAGTCGATGACAAAAAGACTGCAGAGCGCGGGCATGACCTTGGATGAGGATTTCTCTGCGCTCCAGAGATTGGGGATTCTCATCGATTTTGACGAAGGCGGTTACCTGTTACAGCTATTCACAAAGCACCTGATGGACAGGCCAACGGTGTTCATCGAGATCATTCAAAGGAACAATTTCTCGGGATTTGGAGCGGGAAACTTCAAGGCCTTGTTTGAGGCGATCGAGCGGGAGCAGATGGTCAGGGGGAACCTTTGATCAGCAGAAACCAATCGTCTGTATTGATACTTTGCTCCCTGCACAGACCTAAGCGCCGGATAATGTCGTAATCACCTCCGTAAAGCGCCATTCCCTAAATTCAGATGCATTCTAAGGAGGATATTGGACGTTCCTAGGACGTAGCAGTTGAATCGCAAGGGGTCAGATGTGGGAGGAAGGACGTTGAAAGGAGGAAGCGTTTCGATGCCCATGAAGGGGGAAGGGGCTGCCAAGCTTTCGCCAGCGTCCCGAAGGGTCCCCCAAAGTTCCGGCTTCAGCCCCGCGATTCGGTTCCTTAGGTCATCCATCATTGACTACTTAAATGTTTACCTACTAATATGGAGTACAAACTCGTAAGGTCGCTTATTTAACTTCCCAGCACACCTTGCGACATTATATTTTCCAGTTAGCTCCCCAGATCTTCTCTCTAGACTAGCCCTCCCACACGAGAAAAGAGGATCATAGAACTCATGGACTCTTTCTTGTAAAGATGGTCAACTCTGGGAGTCCTCTGGGTCGAGCGCGGCAGGCTTGCGACCCGTGCAGGTAGTTATCGCCTGTCCAGAAACATTGATGACGTTTTGACACCAACCAAGCACAGAAGGAAGAAGACAAAATGTCCAGGGGAGAGACCTGCATGCAGTTTTTGTACTAGGTTGAATCAGAGATGTTCCTATGGAAGATCTGAGGAAGCTCGACGAATCCACAAAGAATATCGCCATGATCGGCGAAATGTGAGTCCAGCTGGACCCAGCGATGGCATCTTATGCGGTTCGCGCTCGGTGCTTTGCGAAGGAACTCACACAGGCGTTCTAGGAAAGGGGAGACTCGAAAGATCGCGTCCAAAGGTTAGAAGATCGAGTGGACCAGATCATGGGTGCCGTTAAGTGAGCTGACAAGTCCTCGCCTTGGTGTTCCTCTCAATCCTGATATTGACCATTCAGTCTTCTGGTTGAAAGGCAGTCCGAACAGTCCTTCGATAGCAGAGAACACCGTTTTCCAAGTTCAAATACCGGAAGTCCCAGAACAAGGCTGCTGTCGCAACCAGTCGATGGCCCTGATGTTCCTTCGAGAGTGACGCATTTCGACCCAATACAAAGGTGGTTTCGGCTGCAAAGAGCATGACCATACACTAAAGTGCGTTCAGACCACATCCACCGAGAAAGGTACTCGATGAGCTCGTCAATGCCTACCAAGAGAGACTACATTGTCAGCCACTTCCACTTTTTGATATTGAAAGTCTTCGATCCGATATTCGCAGTTTTTCCACTGTTCTGCTGAGAAGTTTCTTGGCATTGACATGCAAATACTCGGACGATGATTTCTTCAAAGATTCCAAAGCTCCCGCAGTAGAGTTCTACATGCAGTCGTCGCGGGAGTTGCTGTTCGCTCGGATAGGGGAACCAAGCGGTTCAGTAGAATTGCTCCAAGCATTTTGTCTACTAAGCCTCTGCGACATAGCAGGTGAATGTCATGCAGCAACGTAGCAACATGAGTATGCTGACCCTGATAGATAGTAAGAACATCAGAGCCTGGCTGACTACAGGAATTGCCGTGCGTCTTGCGATAAGTACCAATATCTTGACGTCTGGTTCAGGCCGAGCCTTGTCCAAAAAGCCCGAAGCACTTCAGCGGTGTTGCTGGAGCTTATTTGTTCTGGACAAAATTTACAACAGCAGCTTTCAGACCCTCCCTGCTATTCCTGAAGATGTAGTACTGCCTGAAAAACCACCCTCGCCCGTTACACCTCATACCATACGAGAGGAAAGTCCAGAAGTTCAGCGATTCCAACAGAATGCCGGCCAGGTTGATGATGGTGTCACTTCCTATTCCTTGCAGCTTTTGTCGACATGGGGACATTTGATGGTGTACCTGAAGCACATCCGGCAAGGACAACTCGAAGACGCATGGGAACCGAATTCCACCTATCACCAGATAAAGTCGCTAGTATTCCGTTTTGAAACCGTGCTTCCGGAAGATCATCGCTTCCGCAATGCAAGATTTCATGAAAAGACAGAATCTGAAAGAGGCAGAGAACGCAACTATTGGGCGGCCTGGATTTCGATGCAAATGGTCTACCACGCAATCCAGTGTATCCTGCATCATCCCTTCCTCCACCTTGCAGAGATCCATCGGAAGCAGAAGCTGCGATCGCCATCCTTTCTACAACATGCAACTGATCAGGCGATCTTACATTCGGCGTGGGTAATCCGGATTCTGGATTTATGTATGGACCACAATTTCACGGTCCATGACCCTTTCGTGGGTCACCTTGCTGCAATGACGGCTACTGTGCTCTTCTTTCTTCGATTTTCGAGAGACGGGGCCTTAGCCACTAAGGCTGCTAAGGACTTCGAGGTGTGTCGACGCTTTGTGGACAATATGGCGGCAGAGAACCCGCACCTTCAACATACTGTAAGGATCAGTCAAGGCCTCGAGAATGCGCGACAGTTTTACGCTAACCCTCACCAGAGATCCAAACTTGCAAGACTGGCACAGTCCACAACTCAGGTGATTCAGCCACCTAAAGTCGAAACATCATTGCTATGGGATCTTTTAGACTACGCAGCTTCCTCAACCCCTTCTGAAAGCACAGATTCCTCCTTAGCTGTGGAGTTGAATGTCAACACACAGTTTCTTTCGTCCCCGCAGAGCAATACGCCACGACCTGTGGAGGTATTACCTTCACAAGAGCAGACTGGCATGGAAGTTTCAATGACGGACCTTTGGGATGAGTCATCCCTTCCATTCGATATGCTGGATTTCTCAACACTACCTGATGTTTCAACACTGACGATGCCCAGAGAATTTTGGACGAATGGTCACCTTTAGAGTATCCGCACATGAAGAGGCTCGGCAATGAAGCCTTTCCACAGTCAATTTCATACAAATGTAGCCTGTACGAGATCCAGGCTGGCCCTCGCGGACTGTTCAAAACTTCGATCAGCCATTCAAGTATATATTTATATCTCAAGATACATGCGCTCAGGACCCAACAGGCAACAGATGTACATGGCAAGAGGACGAACAACATCATTTCAGCAAATAGATGCAACACTATATTTTTCCAACAAGCAAACAGCGCACCATTAATTTTGCGGTCAACCAAACTGTGTTGGAAAATGTTGGAAAGTCCAGGGTAGAAAAGAGCGTATCTGCGAACCCGAACGGCAACATGGGCGGTATCCAGCCTTGCGCAAGCTCGAGTGCCCAGCAGCCTTCGTGCATCTTGTACTGCTGGACATTGCCACGCACGAGATGATGCATGCTCCCCTTAGGGTACTGCTCTCGAACTAGGGAGTGGGCATTGTACGCCCACTGCTCACCTTCGAGGATGTAAAAGAAGTCGTCCGCGGTGTGTCGTCCGCTGTGGCCCTCGGTGCCTAAGGGCGTACCGAAGACAATCAAGTACTCGGTGATGCTGGCGTGGATGATGTACATGCTGCCCATGGCACCACCAGCATTATTGAAGACCCATTTGGATTGGTAAGGTGAAATGGGTGAAATGGCGCTCCCATCAACCCCAACTGCTGGGAACGGGCTCTCGTCTATCAGATCGGGCCCATGTTGCTGGCGAAGCGACTCCACTATGTGATTCACCACCCCTGCCGTAGAGTTTGGGTACAGCAACAGGCTCTCGTCGACCAAATCATGCATCTTGGCAGGGTCAAAGATATACCATCTCTCCTAAACACTGGTCACTCTCAAGGCCTTGTCAAATTGGTTAGGGCGACCATACCTTGACCGAATCGGCCCATCTATACAAACTAGTCAAGAGTCCCAGAACAAGGAGACCAACCATCAACCTCCAAGGGGAGGACCCTCTTTTGGATTGTGTCGGTCCCCCCATATTGTGTACCCGTCTTGCCTCGAAGCGCCTCCTTATTCGGTGGTACCGACAACAGTGGAACTGAGTCCCGTGGAACTTTATTAAAACTGACCAACGGCGGACGTGTGGTACAATAATCTCTAGGAGAGCAAACTTCTGTTTCTTTAATACAATCAAGAAGCATAAATTTCCCCGGAGCCTTTG
>Ga0105239_10001186_pt1 | contig 35727 bp, 31 predicted proteins | sample KBSC44metaG_FD_92761 | JGI IMG/M metagenome (GOLD analysis project Ga0105239, IMG submission 92761) | Corn rhizosphere microbial communities from Kellogg Biological Station, Michigan, USA - KBS C4-4 metaG | ecosystem: Host-associated > Plants > Roots > Rhizosphere > Soil | place: Michigan, USA... | reverse complement strand
CTCTCCAGCCGTATCTCTACCTGCAAATCTTTTGGGTTGATGCCTGCATCGTTTAAGGCATTAAAAATAATATCCAACGTTCCGGAGCCTGCTTCACGAAGTATCAGTGGAATGTTTAATAATTGCCTGGGGCTTATTTCAGCTTTTTTTGATAAATGGTTGTTGGCGCGTGTCACCAGTACAATCTCGTCTTTGGCAAAAGGGGCGTAGGCAATTTGCGGATAGTGGGCCGCCCCTTCTACTATGGCAATGTCAATCTTTTCGGCTAAAACCAGCTGGGTTATTACATCGGTATTGCCCTGTATAAATGTAAAATTTACCTCAGGGTAGGTCTTTTTAAACAACGCCAGTATTTTGGGCAGTATGGTTTGTGCAACCGTAGTGCTGGCGCCGATATGCAATGTGCCCGCTTCCATTTTATTTAGCTGGGCCAGCTCCGTTTCCAGCTCGGTGTAGGTTTGGAATATTTTCTCAGCATACTGCAGCAATATTTTACCTGCCGTGGTTAAAACTATGCTACTGCCATTGCGCAAAAACAGCTGCACATTCAATTGCTGTTCAAGCTCCTTAATATGTTTGGTAACAGCGGGCTGGGTAATAAACAACTCGGCCGCAGCTTTGGTAAAGCTCAGCCTGGTTGCAACGGTGTAAAATACCTTTAGGCGGAAATCGAATGCCATGGGTACGAAGATAGAAAATTATGGCCTGTTTAGTAGAGACTCGATACATTGCGTCTCTACGACGTTTTCTTCGCCGTTGCTACTATCACAATACCGCCAATCAGCAATATGCCACCCAGGTATGGCGGCCAGTTAACGGTTTTTTGTTTATTAACAGATATTTGCAGCGGACCAGCATCAACAACCTTTTCTTTTTTGGTATAGCTAAAGCCCGTCCAGATCAGCATAGCGGCGCCGATAATAATTAATACAATTCCGATAGTCCTGTTCATGGTGAGGTTTGTTTAATACCACAATAGGAATTTGGCAGAATTGTTTTAACCCTCAAACTTTTGACTAAAAACTTTTGACTCAGGACTTTTTATTCAACTGATTTTTTGGAACTATCCGCAATACCGAAATCACAATCCGGAAACCATCGGGATCGACAAAAGTAATACCGTTATTTTTCCAATATGGGTTTTTGGGAGCAACGGTGCGCACACGATTTACGATAAACCGCTCCTTTATCCGCTTAAATTCCTCCACCGATTCAGCATAAAAAACAAGCAGGTCGTCGTTATCGGGGTAGTGGGCCGGTGCTGCGTTGGAGGCGGTGAACTCCAGGTGCCAGTCGGCTCCTTCCGGGCCTAAAAATACCCCATCATAACTCTCGTGGTTTCTGAATTCGCCTAAAACTTTTAAGCCCAAAACCCGGCCGTAAAAATCGATAATACGGTTCAAGTCTTTAGTATGCCGGGCTGTTCTGAACTTCATAGGTTAAAGATTCAAGAGTCAAGAACCAGGAGCCAGGAGTTTAAAAAGTTGCTGTAACCCGGGTTTCATTGCTCAATTATCAAAACTAAACATATCTTTATAATAACGTCTCATTGAAGGCCAAAATATTGATACGCTATTCACCCCCTGCCTTTTTAATCTTGATTCCCGGCTCTTGATTCTTGGCTCCCGATTCTTCACCATTCTATTCCCCCGTGGAATGCTTTAAAAACGTTAAGTTTAAAAAAATGCAGTTAGTTTTCATATATTCATCGCAGTATTATTTTTAATGCCTGCATTATAGGCTAGTTATTTACAGCATACCATATTTTGGATAATAATTACAGTACACAGCCCGTTTTAGTCGAATTACTTTTACGTCGCGACCCGAAAGGTTGCGAGCATTTATGCGAGAGCTATTCGGCCAGGTTGTATGGTTACATCATCCGGATAGTGAACAATGCTGAAGCAGCTGAACATGTGCTGGACAGAACCTTTAAACGGATTTGTAAAAACATATACCAGTATAAGCAAAGCAACCTTACGTTCCTGACATGGGCGCTGCAACTTGCCCGGGCAGAAAGCGTTGATTACCTTTGCGTTACAAAAAACAAAACCACCCTGACAAATAACCAGGATAGTGCTGCAACAGAAAGTGTGGCTGCAGCAGACGATATGGCCATACTAAATATGATACACCGGGGCTACAAGGTTTATGAAGTAGCCGAACTGTTGGATATGCCTGTAGATAAAGTAAAAACCAGCATTCGCAATGCGATGAAACAGAAAAGGAGTTTTAATTAATGGATATTCAAAAGTATATTGAAAGCGGTGTTTTGGAACAATACTGTCTTGGCCTCCTGGATGAGGGGGAACAGGCATATTTGATCCAAATGACTATGCTTTATCCTGAAATTAAAGCCGAACTGACTGCTATTGAACTGGCTTTTGAAGAACTTTCGGCGATAGGCGCTGTAGAACCTCCCAATAATTTAAAACACAATATACTCGCGGCTATTGGCCGTGATCAGGAAAGTGCTGAGCTAAATATAAATGATCTGCCGGTTTTAAGCCGCTCAGCCAGCCCGCTGCCCTGGCTAAAGGCCTTTGCTCATTTAATACCTGAAGAGCCAACGCAGGATTTTACTGTTAACGTAATTCGTGACGACGCCATTGTACAGCAAATGCTGATAACCGCCAATACTGGCGTAGCTGAAGAAGAGCACAGTGAATTTTATGAAGGCCTGTTTATTTTAAAAGGGCGGTGCGAATGCATGATTGGCGACGAGCTTTTCACTCTGGGAGCAGGCGATTTCATTGAAATTCCGCTGCATACCAAACACGATGTTAAGCTGCTGACACCTTTTGTTACTGCTGTTTTGCAATACCGTTTTGTGTAAAAAGAGGTGAAAGCTGAAAGGTTAAAGGCGAAAGGTTTTTGAGTTCCCTTTTTACCTTTCGCCTTTAACCTTTTACCTCACTTAACATATTTCTTAGCAATCCCCGGATATACATCCATGTATGCATTTGCTTTGCCATCGCGGTCGAAGATGCCTTCCCAGGTACTTAGCGGCTCCCATATAAAGCTGCCCACCGCTTTGCTGCCTGGTGCGGTAAATGCTATATCATTAACCTGTTGTTTTAGCTGCGAGTATTCGGCAACCATTACCTGTTTGTTATATCGTTTGGCAAGGTCGGTCATATTTTTCTTCAAATCGTCCAGCGTACCATGCCATTTTGGGTAATAAGAAAGGCCGATAACATCAAACGGCACATTGCGTTTGGCCATATTATCCAGAAAGAATTGCGACTCGGCACTTTGCCCGCCTAAAGCGATGTGCAGCATAATAATGGTTGATGGGTTAACCGCTTTTACCGCCTTAATACCCTGGTAAAGCAATTGCGAAAGGCTGTCGAGGTTGTTAATTGCACCTTCCGGCCATACAATACCGTGGTTAATTTCGTTGCCAACCTGTACCATATCTGGCGCGGTGCCCTGGTCTTTTAGTTGCTGCATTACATGGGCGGTGTAATCAAACAACGATTTTTTAAGCGTTTCAAAATCCTGGCCAGCCCAAGCCGCAGGTTTGTTTTGCTGCTGCGGATCGGCCCAATAATCGCTGTAATGAAAATCGAGCAGAAATTTCATACCCGCAGCTTTTATCCGTTTGGCCATTGCTTTGGTGTGTTCCAAATCGCAGAAACCTTTTTTGGGTGAGTAGCCTTTCGGGTTTGCCGGTTGGTTAAATATGCGCAGGCGGATATAGTTAAACCCATGCTGTTTCATAATTTCGATAGCATCACCTGGTTTTCCATTGTCACTGAATTTCACCCCCCGACTTTCCAGTTCCGGCAGAAAGGAAATATCGGCGCCTAAAATTTTGTCATTCGTTGTTTTAGGCTGGTATTTATCTGTGGTAACCTCATGCGGCGTTCCCGGTTGCACGGTATGTATCTCGGTCGAGCCCGGGAAAAGGCTGTCGGCCTGGGCCACAAATTTTACGCGTCCCCGGGTACGGCCGGTGCGCAACCTTACTTCGGTGCCGCTTTTTAGGGTAGTTGTCCAGGTGGTATCGTTGGTTTTGTCAAGGCCGGTAAAACTGTTTGGTACTGTACCATCGCTTATATGCATAATTTTTGCGTCGCCAATTACCTTATATGTTCCCGGTATTGCCACATCCTTAATCACATCGCCTTTGCTGTCTATAATTTTTATGGTGATGATAGTTTCGTCCTTTCCATCGGCAATCATGGTGGTTTTGTAAGGCGTTACCTGTATTTCAGACGGAACACCCGGAGGTTTTGGTTTAAACTTCCGGTTTTGAGCGTTTGTTATGTTTGCAATCAATATCAGCGACAATGCTGCAAGCAAAAAGAATTTTATTTGGATATGCTTTAACATGATGGTACAATTGGTCGGTTAAAGATAGAAGGTAAAATGCCAAGTCGGCAATTGTTTTTTTTAGATTGATGGATGTGTAGCTGATTTTTTACATGCGCATAGCCACTATTTGAATTTATTAAAATGATAAGTATACGTAAGCAATATGTATCGTTTCGTTATCTGATTTTGCACATCGTTTATGTTATTAAGGCTTACGTAGTGGTGCTGGCTTACATTCTGATTAAGCAAATCATAACAGGTAAGGCCAATTTCTGCTTTGTTTTTTTTAATTGTCCTGGTTACCATCGCATTCAGGAAATTTGTATTTCGCTGAAAACCTGGCGCCACCAGGGGAGTGTAAACATATTTGTAGTCAACCAGCCATCTGAAATTTACGGGCAAACTCACGTCAACCTGTATGCCAGCGCTTTGCGTAGTATAACTGGTTTGCGGATAGTTAACATGCTGATAATTTGTAATTGCGTAATCGATTCGGTAATCTGGCGAAAAGGAAATGACATCATTCCACTCCGCATTAAATCTTGGCTCAAATATAATATTCCGGGTATTTTGATAACCACTCTGACCATTTACAATAAAGTAGTTATGCCCTGCCGCGCCACTGGAGTTCACCGACGCAGTGAACTCCCATTTGCTTCGCTTTTTAAACCGCTTGCTGACAGAACCATTTAAATAGGTTGTAAAGCGCCCGTCGCCGTTTATGGGTGTGGTAACACTTGCACCGGCCGCATTTATGGTTTGCTTATTTACAATTGTATTTTTTTCGATCACAAAGCGCGAACTTATATTAACATACATGCCCGATTGAAAGTCGTTTTTTTGGTAGTATAGGTTTACGTTTTTAAAGAAGACTGGTTTAAGCCCGGGGTTACCAATAAAAGTATGCAAGGGATCGTAAACAATGGTAATTGGCTGAAGATTACTTATCGAGGGCTGTTGTACTGACTCTGCATAGCTCAAAGTAAATTGCTTCACGTGTACTTCGCATGCCGGAAATACGTAAAAGAACTTTTGGTTTAAATCGGCTACGTAGTTGCTGAAATGGTTGCCTATTTGCTGCGAGAGTGTGCTTACTCCGGCCTTTACAGATATATCGTCGCCAATGTTATAAGTAAGCTGTGGTGAAAAACTTTCGCCCCACAAAGCGCGTGTAAGGTTGTTACTTTGGCTTTGCACAAAAATCGTATACATACCGGTCTTAAAGTCTTCATCATAAGTTAATAGTTCGCCCTTGTTTACATCGTGTAAGGCTATCAACCCAAAATCAATAGAGACCTTTTTGGTTAACGGGTAATGGTAGGAAGCACTTAAAGTTTCAGAGATATCGCTGTTGGTATTTTTAGCAGAACGCCTCAGCGTATCTGACGGAAAGCCGACCACGTACGACATCAGATCATTCGCGTTGAAATCAATACTGTTTTCCGGGTGTATGCTAATACCGTTTCCAATCGTTAGCGATGCCCCTTTTTTACTCAATTTTCGATAATAACTTAGGTTGTGCTCATACAGAAATGAGTTGTTATGCCCATGGTCGCTACTAAGTGTGGTATTTAAAAGAGAAGTATAAGTGTTTGAATTTATACTACTGCTGCTGCTCCGATTGTTATTGTAATTGTATTCAACGTTTGGATTAAACTTGATGGTTGTAAGGGTGTCCGGCTTCCACTCCGTCTCCATATAAAGTTTTTGATTGTTAAGTTTTTGGTGTGACAAACTATTATTCAACGATGTAAAAATAGTATCGCTTATATTTTGCTGCACCTTACTTTGTACATTGTTGTCGCTGGTGGTATTATCAAAACGGTATTCGGCATGTATTTTACCTTTTTTGCCAATATCCTTGTTAAGATCAAAATTTCCATCAACAGTTTTCTTAAGCCCGGTATTGCCATACGAAATCGGGCCAAAGCCACCATGGTTTCCATAAAACAACTGGGTGCCACTGAGGTTATCGGCATCAAGTTTTCCGCTTATTTGAAGTCCTTCCTGGAATTTGGCAGCGAAACCGGCGACAACATATTTATCTTGTGTGCCGGCACCTGCGCCGAGTGAACTCAATATGCCTTTGGTAAATGATTTTTTAAATTTTAGATTGATGATCTTTTTTACCTGGTAATCCGGGATCAAATGGTCGGGGTCATTGTCGCGATCATCATATACCTGCACTTTTGAGATCATTTCGGCGGGTATATTATTTGTAGCGATAGACGGGTCGTTGACAAAAAAATCTTTGCCGTTTACCCTTATTTTGGATACGTGCTTACCGTTTACGCTTATACCATCCTGGTCAATTTGTACCCCTGGCAGTTTTTTAAGCAGATCGATAACCATTGCATTAGGACGTGTTTTAAAGGCCATTGCATCAAACTCAATCGTGTCCTTTTTCATGATAACGGGTATACGTTCGCCTTTCACCACTACTTCCTGCAGCATTTTAGCCGAGAGGTACAGTTTGCCAAGATCAACGGTTTCGCCTTTGCTAAAATCAACGTTGATGCGCAGACCCCTATATCCCACGTGCGATATCAATAACCGCGATGTTTGCTGGCGCAGGTTATGTAATGTGAATACACCGTTTTTATCAGTAACTGTATATGAAATAAGCGAGGTGTCCTGTAGTTTCAGGATCGACACAGTAGCAAGTTGAACAGGTTCGTGTGTTATAGAATCAAGAATAATGGCTTTTACAACACCGTGGTTTTGCGCCTTAGCGGCAATGTTAATAATAAAAAGCAGGGGTAGTAATAATAATTTCCGCATTCAGGCAGGCAAGGTTACGTCCGTAAAACAATAAATAGTTAATTATTCCGAACGCTAAGATAACTACATTATTAGTTATAACTATATTTTTAGTTAATATAATAAAAAAGTTACAGGGCAACCATTCGTGAGGTATTGAGGTAGATGTTACCAGGCATCGGGCAGGCTTAAAAAAAGATTCGGGTGGTGCGTTCCGCCATTAATAATGAATGATAAACAATAAAATTTACGATATTACACCTGGCATAACCTTTATTTTACTATAACCTATAATATCAATTAAAAATGAAATCCACTGCCCTAACATTGTGCATGGCCGTATTGTGCGCAATAGTTTTTTATTCATGTTCAAATAATGCTGATAATCACAACACCCTGTCGGATCAGGAAAAAAGTGAAGGCTGGACCTCGCTTTTCGACGGAAAAACGATCAATGGCTGGCATCTTTTTAACAAAGGCAATACTGCATCGGCGTGGTCGGCTGACAGCGGGATGCTGGTTTGTAATCCGCGTGCAAAAAATGTAAAACATGGCGACCTGGTAACCGATAAAGAATATGAAAATTATGACCTGAAGTTTGATTGGAAAATTTCGAAAGCCGGTAATAGCGGCGCCTTCATAAATGTACAGGAGCAGCCTCAATTTGGCTCAACATTTTCTACCGGCCCCGAATATCAGCTTTTGGATGATAAAAACATGGATGCTGATTACCTTAAGGACCTTACACATAAGGCAGCGTCTATTTTTGGCGTGATACCCAATGCAAGCAACAGCGCACCCAAGCCTGGCGAATGGAACCAATCGCGCATTGTACAGAAAGACGGCAAAGCAACATTTTGGCTGAACGGCGTGCAAACCATACAAGTTGATTTTAAGAGCGCCGACTGGAAAAAAAGTATTGCGGCAAGCTCGATGAGCAAGTTTCCTTCGTTTGGCATGGCAACAAAAGGGCACATCGCTTTGCAGGACTGGACAAGCGGCGTATCATTCAGGGACATTAAGATAAAAGAATTGTAAAAGCCGTAAGGCTGAGAAAAATGAGAAAAGCGCTTATATGCATTTTTGCGGCAGCTATTTTAGCAGCGTCGTGCAGTCAGAACGGAGACGGTAAAAGCGGGCAGAAGGACACAACCTCCGAAGTATCGCCCGCATCAATCCCCGGTATAGATAAAGTTGCCGTAACTGACACCATTAACCTGCAGGCCAATGACGACATGCACTTTAATAATGATCTGTTTAAAGTAAAAAGCGGTAAAAAGGTAATATTGGTTCTAAAAAACATTGGGTCGCAGGTTGGGGCGCCTATGTCGCACAACGTTGTTGTGTTAGCTAAAGGAACAGATATTGCATCCTTTGCATCTGTAGCCAAGATGGATAAAGGCGAGGAATATGTTCCGTCATCGCTTGCAACTTCCATTATTGCCCATACCAAATCCGTTATAGCGGGAAAATCCGAATCAATAGAATTTACTTTGGCGAAGCCGGGGGTATACGATTTTATTTGCAGTTACCCCGGCCATTGGGGAACCATGCAGGGTAAAATTGTTGCTGAATAGTTACGAGTCCAGTTTAGACGATTTTTGACTTAAGACTTTTGACTTAAGACTTTCGACTTCCCTAAAAAGCAATCATTCCTATCCCCTTGCCGGTCATCCGCACAAAACCTTCAGCGGCTTTAAAACCCGCTTCGCGGCCCCTGAAATCTTCCATCGACGCATGACCGCAAGCGTAAATCCCGGGCGGGTCCTGGCTGGTGTGGCAGTACACGGCTTTCTTTTTCTGTTCCTGGGTATCGCTTATGTCAACGTAGTCGGTCGGCTTAAAAATCATAGTTTGCTCACCAGTGCATACTTCGAAAAAATAGAGGGTAAATTTATTGGACGAGCGCACCCACGTTTGCATGGTTAGCAGACTGGCAACCTGGTGATCTTTGTGGCTGTCGACCGGCCAATGGGTAAATACCACATCGGGTTTTTCATCGGCTATTAACGTTTGCAGACGCTTTAGAGCAGTATTATCGGCAATGGTCGCACCATCAATCTGCCCGGCGAAAACCGGCTTGACATTCAAAATTTTGCAGGCGTTGATGGCTTCCTGTTTGCGTATCCCGGCAGCCTCATCGTTCGCGGTACCGGGGATGCCGGCCTCACCTGTAGTCAAATAAATTATGGTAACATCATGCCCCTGTGCAGCCAGCCTGGCTAATGTGCCGCCACAGCCGCTTTCAGGATCGTCGGGGTGGCCGCCAACACAAACAATTTTCTTTTTTGCTGCCGCGATATTACCCTGGGCGTTTAACAACGAGGGTAAAGTGAGCAGCCCTAAACCGGCTGCGGTACTTTTTACAAATTGGCGGCGGGAGTTGGGCGATATGTCCATAATGCGAGGTTTCTCAAATATAAAATTCTGAAACACAAAACTTACTATTTAATCATTGTTTAATATTTGTAAAATCACTTACGAGACATGGTATCAACGCATAAATGGCTTAACTTTATTTATTATTTACCGATTCAAATTATTTTATGGGCAAATTTTTTGATGATATTTTAAACCAGCATAAGGTTTTTATAGAAAACCAAAAGATGTTTTTCGTGGCCACTGCACCCCTTGATTCTGATGGGCATGTTAACCTGTCGCCAAAGGGAATGGATAGCTTTCACGTTTTCTCGCCCAACAGGGTTGCTTATATGGATGTTATAGGCAGCGGGAACGAAACATCGGCGCACTTGCTGGAAAATGGCCGCATTACATTTATGTTTTGTGCTTTTGACGGACCGCCCAACATTTTGCGCCTGTATGGAAAAGGCTATACCGTGTTGCCGGGCGATGCAGAATGGGAATTGTTAGCGGCCCATTTTAAACTTGTGCTGGGCACCCGGCAAATTATAGTGGCCGATATTGATAAGGTGCAAACATCATGTGGTTTTGGCGTTCCGTTTTACACCTATGAAGGCGAGCGCGACCAAATGCAAAAATGGGCGCTAAATAAAGGTGAGGAAGGCCTGGATGCTTACAAAAAAGAAAAAAACATGTTAAGCCTCGATGGCTTGCCAACCGCGCTATATAACAGGTAAAAGCATTGGGTTAAGTCTACTCAAACACCACTGTTTTATTATTATACACAAACACCCTGTCCTCAAACACTAATTTTAGTGCCCGGGCGAGTACCGATGTTTCAATTTCTTTACCGGCCTTTACCATGTCGGCAGCGGTAAACGAGTGGTTTACGGGGATTGTTTGCTGAGCGATAATCGGTCCTTCGTCCAACTCATTTGATACAAAATGAGCGGTTGCCCCTATCAGCTTTACGCCACGTTCAAATGCTTGCCGGTAAGGGCTGGCACCAATAAACGCCGGCAAAAACGAGTGGTGGATGTTGATAATCCGCATCGGGAACTTGGCCACCAGCTTTGGCGATAGTATGCGCATAAACTTGGCCAGTACAATATAATCGGGGTTATATTTATCTACGGTGTCAGCTATTTTTCCTTCAAATTCATCCTTGCTTACCTGCTCGTGCGATATAAAGTAAAAAGGCATATCAAAGCGCCTGCATATATCCTGCAGCACATTGTGGTTGCCGATGACGCATTGTACGGTAGCTCCCAGCGTCCCAAAATAATTCCGGATTAAAATATCTGCCAGGCAATGATATTCTTTGGTTACCATTACCACTACTTTTTTCTCGGGAAGCGGATTAATTAAAATATTGGCGTCATCGGGTAGTACCTTAAGCAACTGCTTTTCAAGCGTTGATTCATCGCCACCGACAGAAACTTCCAGACGCATAAAAAACAGGTTTTCGGCCTGGTCCACATACTCGCGCAGCGAAACAATATTAAAAAGGTTTTTGGCCAAAATAGCCGATACAGATGCAACCAGCCCGGCGCGGTCGGTACATTGAATTACGATAATCATGATAGGGTAAATATAGTTGATTGGAATGAAGTCCGGAAGTCCGAAAAGTCAGTAAAGTCCGAAAGATGACAAAGCAGAAAAGCATGATCGACGCGGCACCATTTCAGACTAAAACTATGCATCCGTCTTTCCGTCTTTACTGACTTTCCCGACTTTTCGGACTTCAACTAAACCACTTCTTCCTGATAGCAATCTTGATAGCCGAAGCTTTATTTGATACGTGGAGCTTTTCGTAAATATTGGCAATATGCTTGCGCACAGTATGGGGGCTTATAAACAGGCGCTCGCCAATTTGCTGATAATTTAGCCCGTCGACTATGCGGTTTAAAATTTCAAGTTCGCGGGTGGATAGTGTATGGGCTTCTTCTTCATTTTCAGCTGCAGGGGCAGCGTCATCGGGCGAATTACGCAGCAAGCCCAGCACTTTACGTGCAATACGGGGCGACATGGGTACCCCCCCTTCAAAAACTATTTCAGTAATGGCTTTCACAATGCTCGATACCTTTTCATCCTTCAATAAATAACCTGTGGCCCCGGCCTTAATGGCCTCGAATAGCTTCTCGTCATCATCAAAAACAGTAAGCATCAAAAAATGGGTATCGGGGTAAACTTCCTTAGCTATTGTTACCGCTTCAATGCCGTCCATTACCGGCATTTCAATATCCATTAAAACTACCTGCGGGCGCATATCAGCAGCAAGAGCCTTCATATTTTCTAAAAATTCACTGCCATCGTTCGCCTGGAAGACAACAGTAATTTCTTTATAATAGCTGATTTGTTCGGCCAACGTGTTCCGAATTATACGCTTATCATCTACAAGGGCTATTCTTACACTCATAACCAGTTTGTTTTAATGACCTGACGCCATTATTGGTATAAACTTACTTATTTAATAGTATAAATAAGCCGCTCCGTGGTTACGAAAGCGGCTTATTATTATTTGAACTTTTTAGCGCTCCGGATCTTTTTTGAAAGGCCCAAGACAGATTACAAAAAATGTTATTAATATTAGAACAATAGTATTCATCGCAATAAGTTCTTTTTTGGCGGCTCTTAACGTAGAGACGTAATACCTTGCGTCTCCCTTTACACCATCTCCGCCCGATTTGCTAAAAGTTGAAACCAATACGCGCTCCTAAAAAACCCGAGCTGCTGTAACCCTCGTACCGTAAGCTTACATCGAAGCCGCCCAACAATAAACCAACACCAGGAGCATAGGTAAATTCGGAACCGGTTGCTGAAATTGAACCACCCTGTCCGTTTGAAGCGTAGATTTTCGCAAAGGTGATACCGGCTTCACCTATGCCGTAGAAATTGTCGCTGAACATATAACGATAGCCTGCTTTAACCGGGATGTTAACCTGTGCCTTTAAACCGGCGCCAACACCGCTTTTAGGTGCAAATACAATAACGCCCGAAGTTAAAGTTACTGCGCTTGATTTATCAAGGCCGATAGCTGCACGCAAAGTTGCACCGCCACCTACTGAATAAACACTGCTGAATCCGCTAACAGGCAATGCACCTTCAAGGCCGATACCTAAGCTGAATTTTTTGTAGTCGCTGGATTGAGCGAACACTTTTGAGGAGGTCAATGCCACCAGCATAACGATAACCAATGTAAATACTTTTTTCATTTTTTTTGTTTTTTGTGATTTGTTAGTAATTGTTATTATTTGATAGTGCTAAGCAACAGCTAATAACAAAGCCCATCAATAATACATATGTAGTATATTGGCATCATCGTCAAAGAAAACACAACATAACTTACTGTTTTATAGTCAAATATGTGACTATTACGCATTTTCAAATACCGTACTGCAGGCATCTTTTTAAATATCTTTTTGTATATCTTTAGTAATAAATTATTAATACATTGTTAGTGCAGTGGTTAGTATTTAAAAGGTACAATAAGGTATATCACTGCATCCAACGAAGGAACTATCGTTGTAATTGAGGTACCTGTATCATAGCTAACCTTGTTAAACAATTATTAATGCAGGGACAAGATTTGTTAGCCGCGCTGACTTTTTTTTAGTATACTTATCGTATTAATTTAAAACCGATTATAAACAGTAGTAACCCCGCTATTGTATTATCCCGCTAATTGTTTAATACTATATTGATTAATAAATGAAGAAATATTTACTTATTCTATTTTTTACTCCATTTCTAACTTTTGGTCAAAACCACACAGCCGACAGCCTTAAAAAAGCGTTAACAGTTGCAAAAGCAGATACTTCAAAAGCGATAATATACTACCGGCTGGCTATGGAGCTGCAAAGCATGGACCCTGCGGCATCACAAAAAATGATTGACCAGGCGCTCGCCATATCGCAAAAAGCAAATTATTACAAGGGCCTTGCAGATATCTATTATTTTAAAGTTGCACAAAGCTCATATATCGGCGACTTCGAGGCGATGAAAGGTAATGCCGAAAAATGCCTGGCTATATCAAAAAAATATAATTTCCCGGTAAACCTTGCATCGGCCTATAACGGCCTTGGTATTTATTACTGGCAAACGGGCAACTATGCTGAAGCTATAAAAAACCATTTAGCAGCCCTCGAAATTCGCGAAAAACTGAAGGACGAAGAGGGGATTGCCAAATCGCTGGGTAATTTGGGATTGGTTTATTTAGATAACGAAAAGTTGAAGGAAGCCGAAAGCTATTCGTTGCGCGCACTGGCGCTTGGTAAAAAATTAAACAATACCACGGTAGTAATTAACTGCCTGCATAACCTTGCCAATTTATTCAGCGGCAAAAAGGAATATGAAAAGGCTTTGAAGTATGACGAGGAAGCGTTGCCCATTTGCATGAAGGAGGACAATAAAAGGGGGCTATCGCAAATATACTCAAACATGGCCCATTGTTACGAGGCCATGCAACAATATGATAGGGCGCTAAAATATCAATACGAAGTATTGAAACTTGATAATTTTTTTAGTGATAAAAAGCAGGTAAGTGATACCTACGCAAACCTGGGCGAGCTATATAAAGATAAGGGAGATTATGCCGAGGCCATAAGCTGGCTAAAAAAATCGCTTCCGCTTGCCGTTGAAACAAAGTACAAGCAGGGCGAAAAAACTGTTTGGATGCTGTTAAGCCAGTTGTACGAAAAAAACGGCAACTACAAGGAGGCTCTGGCAGCCGATAAAAAGTACTTGTTGTTAACACAGCAATTAATAAACGAGGGCAACGATAAACAGATTGCCCAAATGCAAACCCGTTACGAAACAGTAAAAAAAGAGCAGCAAATAAACATACTTAATAAAGAAAACACCATCCAGAAGTTATCCATTGGCAGCCGGAATAAAACTATAGGCATAATAGCGGGCCTGTTCCTGCTGTCGGGCATTGTGACCGCGCTGTTTTTTAACCGGCATAAACTAAAACAAAAAGCCCAGCAACAAGCACTGATGCTGAAGCAACAGGATACACTAACCAAAGCCATTGTTGACGCTGAGGAAAACGAACGTAAACGCATAGCCAGTGATTTGCACGATGGCGTTGGGCAATTATTTTCGGCAGTGAAAATGAACCTGAGTGGCTTGTTCGAGAGGATCACGATAGCAAAGGAAGAAGACAAGTTTTTGGCGGAAAATACGCTTGCATTGGTCGACGAAAGCTGCAAAGAGGTACGGACCATATCGCACCAGATGATGCCCAATATGCTGCTGCGATCGGGCATTGCATCTGATTTAAAAAGCTTTATTGAAAAAATTAATTCTGACACTTTAAAGGTAACCCTTGAAGCAACAGGGTTTAAAAACAAACTGGAAAGCAATGTAGAGACGATGCTTTATCGTATTATTCAGGAAAGCATTAATAATGTAATTAAGCACGCTAAAGCAACCCGGTTAGACCTTGTGTTAACCAGGGACGCAAGGGGCATTACAGCAAAAATTGCCGATAACGGCGTCGGATTTAATGTTAATGAAAGGGAAAACTTCGATGGCATTGGGCTAAAAAACATTGCAACCCGGATTGAGTACCTGAAAGGAACAATTAAGTATGTATCCGAACCTGGAACCGGAACAACAGTTTTGATGGAAGTACCGGTGCTATAACCTGTAACAAAATTCGCTTACGCGCGTCAAATAATAAAAGCGATTGGTTATATTAGCTTAAGCTTTTTGCAGTCACGTTTTTAGCTTATGATTATGCGGTACTTTTTATGTTTCTTATGCCCGCCGTTAGCTATACTAACTACAGGTAAAATAGGCGCTTTCATATTAAATATCTTGCTCACCTTGTTTTTTTGGGTGCCGGGTATAATACACGCCGTACTGGTTACCAGTAAATATTATGATGATAAGCGCCATCGCCAGTTAATGCGGCAGGTACGCCGGGGGTATTATTAAAATAAATTCCAAAAAACATTTATTATCAGTAACAAATTAGGTGATGTATTGGCATATTCACCTATAAATGCCTAATTTCATCCCCAATTTAAACATTGCCTAATCCAATAGTTTGAGAATGCTATTTAACAAGCCTTTGACCCGGTGCCTTTGCATCCTGTTGCTAAACTTAGCATGTTTTGCAGGGTCTGCCAAGCCTGTTGAAGAAAGCTTTATTAAGAGCTATAGTTTAAATGCAGCCATTGAAAAACCGGTCGATCAGCAGTCTCCATACGACAAGGCAATTATTGATGCTAAAAAAAGCTTAAGCCAGGCGCAGAAAAACAACTCACAGACCGATAAGATACAAGCCCTCGCGACGCTTGCAAAGAGCTATGCTGCCAAAAATGATTTTAAGCAAGCTTATTACTACCAGGTACAGTTTAAAAACGCCAGCGACAGCATTTCTAATAATGCTAAAAACAGCGAGGTAAATAGTCTTCGCTTAAAACAGCAGCAGGAAGATAATGCACGGCTGGTAAATGAAATAAAAATCAAAGAGCAGTCCATTGCATTTAGTAGAAAACTATTTTGGATTAGGAATATACTGGCAACTATTGTTGTTATTTTCATAGTAATAATCGTCCGCAGTAACCGGCAAAAAACCGGGTTAAACAAAGTGCTGCAAAAGCAGAATGCCGATATTGCAGCGCAAAAAGCAGAAATAACAAAACAAAAAGAAACGCTGCACCAGTTAAACCATACAAAGGACCAGCTTTTTTCGGTCATTAGCCACGACTTGCGCAGCCCTTTTGCCGCCATTTTGCAGGCAATGGATGATATGAAAACCGGCAGCCTGACAGCCGACGAACAAAAAGAGATAATGAATGCCTTTTACCAGCAGTTAAGCCTGGTAACCATGATGGTAAATAATCTTTTGGTTTGGGCCGGCAGCCAGCAGTCGGGCAATAAAACCCAGTTGGCAACCATTGACGCGGCCGATGTTATTGATGAAATAATTGCCATCTCAAACTTTTTAGCCAAAAGTAAACGCATCAGCCTCAACCATGCCCATGGCACCGGAAAGCCGGTGCTGGCCGATTCTAACCATTTAAAAATCATCTTCAACAACCTCATTGGTAACGCGATAAAATTCACGCCCCATGGTGGCACTATTGAAATATCGTATACCGATGATGCCGACTACCAGGCCATCCATGTAAAAGATAATGGTATCGGTATTTTGCCCCAAAAAATGGAGAAACTTTTCAAAGTCACCGGAAAAGATATATCAGGATACGGCACTAACAATGAAACTGGCGCCGGAATTGGCCTGGGCTTGATAAAGCAATTTGTTGACGCCAACAACGGCCGGATTGAGGTAAAAAGCCAGCCGGGTGAAGGAGCCGAGTTTATTGTTTATTTGGAAAAGGCGGGGTGAGGAATTTCGGATGTCGGATGTCGGATGTTCAATTTCGGATTTGTTTAATGCTGAATTCGGATTGCCGGTTGCGGAATGTAAAAATAGCTGAGAAATAAAACACATTGATATTTATGCAACAATCAAATATCCCTTTTCAAATCGTAAAATGGGACGAAATTGAAAAAACAATCCATCCCGGCACCACCGGTACTGCATGGTGGCAAACACTGCAATTTGATGGCTTACGGGTGCGTGTAGTTGAATACAGCCCAGGCTACCTGGCCGATCACTGGTGCCAAAAGGGCCATGTAATATACTGTCTTGAAGGTGATTCCACGGTTGAACTTGAAACCGGCGAAATTTATAAACTTAGCGCCGGCATGAGCTATATTGTTTCGGATAATTTAAGCTCGCACCGCTCAGTGACTGAGAACGGGGTGAAGTTATTGATTGTTGACGGGGATTTCCTTAAACACCAACACGATTAAAGTATTAACGCGATTTGCAGGATTTTGAGGCCAGGTTATTAGTATATTAATCCTGTAAATCTTAATAATCTTTGCAATCGTGTAAAATTCTTTCAATCGTGTTTTGAGTATAGAATGTATAATTATCATTAATTGTTAACTATACACTTGTATATCTTTAAATTACACTAAATTTATACGACCAATTAACAATACTTATGACATCCCGCAGAGATTTTCTACAAAAATCTGCCATCGTAGCCGGTGGCAGCCTGTTAGCATCAGCCTTAAATAACCAGGCTTTTGCCATTTTTAAACCCGGGCTTGCCCCAAGCGACCAGCTAAATATCGGCGCCATTGGCATTAATGGCATGGGTTGGGCCGATGTTACTGCCGCCCTGAAAATCCCCGGCGTAAACCTCGTTGCTGTTTGCGACGTAGATAAAGGGGTGATGGATAAACGCCTCGCTGATTTGGCAAAAACAGGGCGCGACATTTCAAAAATCAGGAAGTTTGATGATTACAGGCAATTGCTCGATCAAAAAGATATTGATGCCGTAGTTATAGGTACCCCCGACCATTGGCACGCACTGATCATGATGCATGCGGTGGAGGCTGGTAAAGATGTTTATGTAGAAAAGCCGGTTGGTAATTCCATAGGCGAGTGCCGGGCAATGGTAGCCGCCCAGCAACGATATAACAAAGTAGTACAAGCCGGGCAATGGCAGCGCAGTCAGCAGCACTTTAAGGATGCGGTTGATTTTGTCCAGGGAGGGCAACTCGGTAATATCCGAACCGTAAAAGTTTGGTGCTACCAGGGCTGGATGAAACCCGGTGCAATAGTTCCGGATAGCGCGCCACCCGCGGGTGTTAACTATGCCGGCTGGCTCGGCCCCGCTAAAACGGTACCGTTTAATGCAAGTCGTTTTCACTTTAACTTCCGATGGTTTTGGGATTATGCAGGAGGTTTAATGACCGACTGGGGCGTTCATTTATTGGATTATGGTTTGCTGGGGATGAAATCGCCCATACCAAAATCAGTTTCGGCATTAGGTGGCAGGTTTGCTTATCCCGAACTGTCGGAAGAAACGCCAGATACGCTAACCACCCTTTACGAGTTTGAGGGCTTTAACATGGTTTGGGATTCGGCAATGGGGATTGATAATGGCTCGTACAATCGCGACCATGGCATCGCTTATATCGGTAATAACGGTACACTTATTTTAAACCGGAACGGCTGGGAAGTAATTGAAGAGCGCCAGAGCGGGCACAAAGTGAGCAAGCCACTTGTCGAAAAATCAGACGATGGGCTGGACAAGCATTGGGAAAACTTTGTAAGCGTAGTAAAATCGCGCAAATTGGATGATTTGCACTGCCCAATACAGGCCGGGGCGCATGTGGCCACGGTAGCCCAAATGGGTAACATAGCCTATCGCAGCGGCAAAAAACTGGAGTGGAACAATGATACCCATGAGTTTACAGACAAAGCCATCAATAAAGAATATTTGATGAAGGAATATCATAACGGTTATAAATTGCCAAAGGTTTAATTTGAATTTCTGAATTCGAATGTCCGATTTCAGATTTATACTTATCGTCATGCCGAACTTGTTTCGGCACCTCATTTGTAAAGTCCGCATTTGACGAAAATAAAAATCCCAGTCTTCGCAGGGTCTCTCGCAGAGGGCCCTGCCTTGTATAAACATAAGTGTAACCTAAATCTTTCCCATCTAGTCATACCCTGCAAAACTTAAACTATGCAGGCTTCTACAAATTCATTGCAATTAAAGTTAATGGGGCTTACTTTAATTATTGCGCCGGTTATGTTCGGTGCATCCACCTTTTTTTGGCAAAACGGCGAATATGGCGTGGTCGCGGCAACGCTCATTGCGGTCGCCAGTATTTTTTGGATACCGGCAACAACTGCGTTATTTGGCTTGCTTAGGACAAAAATGCCTATATACTACTCTCTAGGGTTATTTGTAGCCATATATGGCGCATGCATGGGAGGCATCGCTTTTGCTCTTTTGGGGTATTTCACACAACTTTTTCACATCTCTCACGAGGCCTATATAAGTACTTTAGCCAAATACCCTGTTAGTTCCGGTATATTGATCTTTTGGGCCGGGCCGTTATTCCCGCTTAGTTTGCTGGTGCTTGGCATCAACCTTATTCGAAAAAAAGCTATTGCAAACTGGCTGGGATTTTTAATTTGTTTAGGTGCGATAGCCTTCCCATTAGGCCGGATATTCAGAATAGAATTAATAGCTCATGGCACCGATATATTGTTTGCCATTCCGTTTATATTGATTGGCTGGCGGTTTATTTACAGCCCGCACGTCAATCCCGTTCAGCCATAGCAACTATCGCTTGTAAAAACCAGGCGGCATGTGGTATCCATTGTTCGGTCCAACGCCATTCGTTGCCATTGTCCTCGGTTTTATAGTCGATGCCGCTGCCATCGCCGTTATCCTTTTTGCCGGTAATACCGTTTGATATGCCGCCGCGCTCGGAGCCATGACCAAAATTGGAGTGCATATAAGGCACATTATTTTTACCAAACCCATACATAAAACACATGGAATAAGGATTGCAACCCAACACCCACGATATCTGCTGTGAAGCAAAAGCCGCCAGTGAATCTTTCGCAGCTTTGTTATCATTATAAACCAGTTTACCGCCAACCAATGCTCCGGTAGCTAACGAGCCTAAACGCGCATTCTCACCTTGCCACCACCAGCCGGTTTCGTTATCATGGGGAATAAAGAAGCCATCTTTAACCTCGCCTTTAAATAAAAACGACTGCCGCGCGTAGCCAAATGGGTTGCTTACTTTATTGGTTACGGCCAGGTTATAGTCGAGCGCTTTTTTGATAGTTTTTAAAGAAGTGGTGCGCATTGTCTCGTCTTTTTCTTTAGTCAGGTAACGCGAAAAGGCTACCACCGGCAGGCCGGCATCGCTTGCATGCCAGTAAGGGCGATTAGCATCGTTCGCTATAAAATACCCGGAAGGACTCATACGTTTGCTGAGGTTTTGTGCTCGCTTGCGGGCCTCGTCGCGATAAAGATTGTCATTTGTTGCAATCCACAGTTCGGTCGCAGCCGTTAAGGCGCAATAATCGTCGATGATGTTTTCTTTACCATCATCATCGTATTTGGTGTTATTGATAAGCAGATGGGCAAAAGCGCGTTTGGCAGCATCGAGGTATTGCTGCGAGGTGTATTCGCCATGCTTTTTCCATTGCGATATACGCGCCAGTGCCGCAATCGCCATTCCTCCACCCTCACGAAATGCCGCCTGGTATTCGTCGGTGGTTACGCTATTTGCCCGCAGGCCCACAATACGGCGGGCATTAGGATCTTTATTAAAATAACTGAAGATGATCATGTAAAAATAATCATCTTTCGACAAGGCCCGCATTATGTAATCCGCACCATACAAAGCTTCGTTATCCAATGAATCTTTAACGTTCCATTTTTTCAGTAGACCCGGTATCGCCTCCGAAGCGCTCTCCATCGACCACACAACTAACGGCGTTTGTTGCGGCAACATGAAGTTTGCATACGCCAGGTGTGAAAAATATTTGCTTACATCGCCCGAGGCATCGCACCAGCCGCCGTGCATGTCAACAGTTTTGTCGCCACCGCCTTGTAGTTTCATATGGCTGTCGGCTTCCAGTTCCTGTGGGGTATTGGCACGCTGCTTATTGTAATAACGTACAATGGATGAGATGGTGAGGTGGGCTAAAGCGTTTTCTTCAATTGTAAAAGGGAAAGAGGCGGAAGTTTTTCCATCGATGGTTATTGTTATACTATACTTGCCGTTTTTTTGAAAAGCTGAAAAGTCTGCCTGGTAATAGTTTTTCCCTGGAGTCCATTCGTCAATATTTGCAGGGCCGCTAAGTACACCGGTAAACTCCGTTTTACCTGTTGCCTTGTTCACCAAATTGAAAACTGTTTTGCGGGTAAGCAGCTTGTCCGTGCTAACCACTGCTATTTTGGGGCTTTTGCTATCAAAACCAATTTGATTGGCGTAGATTGTTGGCTGGGCCACGGCGGTTAAACATAAAGTTGAAAGAGCAGCAAATAAAAACAATACAGGCAGTTTCATTGGTTTATAAATTTATCAGGAAAGATAAGCGCTATTTGGCAAAAAGCTGAAGGTTATAGTTATGGTAGTGGAATTGTAGGGGATGACTATAAAAATAAAACTGCTTATTTATCTAAAACCCTTTCCTCCATTTTACGGTTATACTTACTCAATAAATCAATTGGTTATGAGGTCTATCTGGAAAGGTTCGCTTGGTTTTGGGTTGGTGAGCATCCCTGTTAAATTATATTCGGCTGTGCAAACCAGTTCGCTCGATTTGGATATGCTGGATAGCCGAGATCATTCGCGCATACGTTACCAGCGGGTAAACGAGCATACACATAAAGAAGTACCCTATGACAAAATTGTAAAAGGTTACAAAATTAATGACGATTATGTTATAGTAGAAGACCAGGATTTTGAAGACGCCGCACCCGAAAAGAGTAAAGTTATAGAGATCGAAAGCTTCGTTAACATCGACGACGTGAACCCCATGTTTTATGAAACATCGTACTACGCCGAACCTGAAACCAAAAACAACAAAGCTTATGCCCTTTTAATTCAGGCTTTAAAAAAATCAAAAAAAGCCGGGCTGGCGCGGTTTGTTTTGCGCAGTACAGAGTCGCTTTGTATAGTGCACCCGGTTGATAACGTGCTGGTGGTAACCCGCATCCGTTTTGGCCAGCAAATACGCAGCACCGAAGATTTAAAAGTTGCCGGTGATGTTACCGTAAGCAAAAAGGAACTGGATATGGGCCTGGCCCTTATTAACCAGTATGCCGAAAAATTTGACGTATCGAAATTTAAGGATGAGTACACCGATGACCTTTTAAAAATCATCCACGCCAAGGCAAAAGGCAAGCGCGCAACCGTAAAAAAGCTAACACCTAAAAAGACAACCGGCGATGACTTATATGACCAATTGATGCAGAGTTTGAGCAGTAAGAAAGGGGCGTAAAACGATAACAATCGCCTTCACGTCATTGCGAGGAACGAAGCAATCTCTTCACACGCTAATCAGCAGTACAAAATATTGTGGCGACCTATCAGCTACTTTTTAGTCTTCACAAACGTTTCGGTTCTTGACAGTCCTTCGTAGAGATTGCTTCGTTCCTCGCAATGACGGTACTTATTTATGTTTGTGATAAAACAGCAAAAGGCCCGGTAAACGCCAGGCCTGATTCAATTGTTGTGTTTTTGATGGGTATTTTAAACTGCCGTTGGCCTGCGGATCAGGCCCAACAGGAAGGCAATAATGGCTATTACCAATAATACGTGTATCAGGCTGCCTATTGCGGTAAAAAAGAAACCTATTGCCCAGCCTATTATCAATATAACTGCGATAATGTATAGTAATGAATTCATGGTAGTTCTGCTTTAATTTATAATTTCATAGATAAACAACTATAAAATGCAGAAACGCATGAAATGTTTTGGGAAAAATTATTTTTTGTTGATTAAGTTGATTAAGAGAGTGGTTGATTAAGTTAATTAACAAAATATAACCTAATCAACTTAATCAACTCAATTTAACTCAATCAACTACTCCCCTACCAACCCCATCCACTTTTTCCTAACCACCATTTGCTGCGGGGTCACTTCAGGCATCGAATCAATTCTGTATTTAAAGCGATTGTTTCTCAACAATGTAACCGGCAGGGTTAGTGGCAGGCCGTCGCGGACAACAGTTATCGATACCTTACCCCCCACTTTTTTACCGTTTAATATACTGGCCATATCGGTTATAGGGGTACCGTCAATTGCAGTAAGTTCGTCATTTACATTTATCCCGTCAACCCAGCCGGCTCCGCCACGCTGTACACCGACAACATATTTTTTGCCATTATTTTCGACGGTCATAATGCCCAAGCTTGGTTCATTGGTGCCGGCAGCTTCGTCTGTAGCCTTGTAACCGGCGTATGCCAGGTATTTATTATAATCGAGCGGGGTTAAGCCATAAACATAGTTCTTGTAGAATTCATCCAGGTTTTTGCCGGCAAACTTTTCGAGTACCTGTTTAAATTCCTCATCGGTATAGCCGCGCTTTTTTTGCTTGTAGTAAGTATCGTACGCGTACTTCATTACATCATCAAGAGAATATTTGCCTTTGCTGTCGTTAATAATCCCCAGGTCAAGTAACATGCCCACCATAGCGCCCTTATCATAATAAGATATGCCGGTATTTGCCGAATTTTCATTCGGCCTGTACGATTTTATCCAGGCATCAAAACTGGCATCGGCCAAAGGCTGCACTTTAGCGCCAGGCTGATTTTCGATGGTATTTATTTCGCCTGTTATAGCGGTTAAATAAGTTTCGGGATTGGTAATTTGGGCGTGGCGTAAAATAAGGTTTTGATAGTACGCTGTAAAGCCTTCAGCAATCCAAAGATCGGTGGTATAATTTTCGTTATCGTAATCAAACGGACCCAAAACTATTGGACGCAGGCGCTTTACATTCCACAGGTGGAAATGCTCATGCGCTACCAGGCCTAAAAAGTTGCGGTACCCCGTGGGGTTTGTGTAATTATCGCGTGATGCGCCCAACGTGGTTGAACTCAAATGCTCCAAACCGCCACCACCACGCTGGTAATTGTGTACTATAAATACATAATGCTTATTGGGGTTTTCGCCAAAAACTTTGGTTTCCTGCTCCACAATTTTGGCCATATCAATCTTAAGCATCTCTTTATCATAGTTGCCGCCGCCCACCATACATACTTCATATTTTACGCCGGCAGCATCAAAACCAAATACATCCTGGGTACCTACTTCTATGGGCGAGTCGAACAAAATATCAAAGTTGGGCGAATAGCGGGTGAACGTATCGCCATTAACCGCATCCAAACTGGTCGAAACGGTTGTCCATCCTTTATAAGGGACAATTTTTATGATTGATGGCGTGTTCAGCATTTTATCAGGATAGATAAATATACCTGTGGTTGATAAGAAGCCATGCGATGCATCAACAAAGCTGGTACGTACCGATACTTCAAAGCAGTAAACACGGTACTTAACAGTTATTGCCGATATACCAGCCGTATTTATCTGCCAGGTGTTTTTATTGATCTTGGGCGATTTAATTTCCCTGCCATTGGCCGATGCACTAAACGATTCCACATTTTTTGCAAACTCGCGCACCAGGTACGAACCGGGTGTCCAAACGGGCATTTTAAGATCTAAAGTATTTTGCGTCAGTCCCGATATATTCATTTCCACATCGGCATAATGCGCCTGGGCTTCGGGGAAAGTTACGGTATAAGCTATTTTAACAGCGGCAGTTGCCTGGTTGGTAGTAGCATTCATAAAAAACAATGATATAAAAAATACGGCGGTTAGCTTAAGGGTTTTCATTACCAGGAATTTTAGGGGCGATAATTTATCAGCGTTTGGGGGTTTAATATAACAGGGGCGCAAGTTATAATTTTTTTCAATGCATGCATAGCTTATACAGTTGTAAAATGGTTGATACATACAACTATTACGTGTTTAAACCAATACTTTTGGCGTTCGATTTATGGATGCGAAATTGATAGAACCGATATCTCGCAAATTAAACAATTTGGGGCGGGCGTACCTGAGTCAACTTGCCAAACAAGTTGAGCCATTGGGTATTAGCAGGTATTATTACGCATTAACTTACATATGCTATAACGACGGGCGCTTAACACAAAAGGCGCTGGCCAGTGAGTTAGGAAAAGATAAAAGTTTAATAGTAAACGTAATTGATACGTTAACCGAGCAGGGTTTTGTATACCGCGAAGTTAACCCGGCCGACCGCCGGGAACACTTGTTAAAAGTTACCGCGAAGGGTAAAAAAACTGTGCCGAAACTGGTTGAAGCATTTGAAACACTTAACAAGAAGATCACCGAAGATATTAGCGACGAAGAGCTAAGAATATTTAACAATGTGCTAAAAAAAATGGAAAACAACATAAAGCCATCAATCGAAATTAACAACAAAACAAAACCTTAACAATACCCCATAACATGAGAACAAGGTATATTATATACATTTTGCTTGCCCTGCTTGTCGGCTTTTTAGTTTACAACAAATTTTTTAGCGAAAAAGGCAAAGAAGCCGCGGCCCAAAACGCAAGTAAAGGCGCGAAAAAGAAAACCGGCCCCGTTGCAGTTAACGTAATGATTGTTAAAGATACCACCGTTGATAACAACATTGATGTTACCGGCAGTATTGATGCCAACGAAAAGGTAAACCTGGTTAGCGAAACGGCCGGTAACATTACCGGGATATTTTTTAATGAAGGCAGCTACGTTAAAAAAGGCCAGTTACTGGTTAAAGTTTACAACCAGGATTTAATAGCCTCATTAAAACAAAACGACTACCAGGTTGCGCTGGCTAAACAAAATGAGTACCGCAACAGCGTGTTGCTGCAAAAAGAAGCCATCAGCCAACAGGAATACGATACTTCGCTAACATCATTAAACACATTAAAGGCACAAGGAGATGTGCTGAAAGCTCAGATTGCAAAAACCGAAATACGGGCTCCGTTTTCAGGAACTATCGGGTTAAGGAACATCAGCCCGGGCGGTTACCTGTCGCCATCAACGTCAATAGCCTCATTGGTTAATATCGACCCGGCGAAAGTTACATTTTCGGTACCTGAACGCTATTTATCGCTGATAAAGCCCGGTACTAAAATCAACTTTACGGTTGAAAGTTCAAGGAAAAAATTTGACGCGACAGTTTATGCTATTGAACCGGCTATTGATTTAAGCTCGCGCACCATAACTGTTCGCGCCAGGGCTGCCAATCCTGATAATTTACTGAAAGCAGGTGCTTTCGCCAAAATAAATTTAACACTCGATCAGATTGCAAAAACCATTATGGTGCCTACACAATGTGTTATTCCTGATTTAAAGGATAACAAAGTATTTGTGGTACATAAAGGTACAGCGGTACCGAAGATAGTAAAAACGGATTTGCGCACCGATACCAAAATTGAAATAATAAGCGGTTTAAAGGCGGGCGACAGCCTGATAGTTTCGGGCCTTATCCAGATACGTCCTAAGGTTGCGGTTAAAGTTTTAAAAGTTATTAAGTAAACCATATTTATGAGTTTATCGTCAGTAAGTATAAAAAGGCCTGTATTGGCAACGGTAATGTCTGTCGTTATCGTGGTGTTCGGTATTGCGGGCTACAAATTTTTGGGTGTGCGCGATTTCACCTCGGTCGACCCGCCAATTATTACGGTAAGCACCAGTTATTCGGGTGCTAATGCGGACGTAATTGAATCGCAGATAACTGAACCACTGGAAAAAAATATAAACGGGGTGCCCGGTATCCGAAACATATCCTCACAAAGTTCTGTTGGCTCGAGCCAGATAACCGTTGAGTTTAACCTTGATGCCGACCTGGAAACTGCCGCAAACGACGTGCGCGACAAGGTTGCCCAGGCCCAGCGCCAGCTACCACAGGATATTGATGCGCCGCCGGTAGTAACCAAAGCCGATGCAAGTGCCGACAACATAATTACCCTTACTGTAAGCAGCAATACACGCAACATTAACCAGGTGGATGACTACGCCGAAAACGTGTTGCAGGAGGGTTTACAAACCATACCCGGCGTAAGCGCTATAAACATACAGGGCCAGCGCCAATATGCCATGCGTCTGTGGATCGACCCTAACAAACTTGCATCGTACGGATTAACAGCCGGTGATATCAGCAACGCGCTTAATATTGAAAACGTGGAGTTGCCAGCCGGTAAAATTGAAGGTAATACCACCGAGGTTGTAATACGGGCGGTAGGTAAACTTTCTACCGAAAAAGACTTTAATAACCTGATTATCCGCTCAGACAGCAGTCGGGTGGTGCACTTGAGCGACGTGGGCTATGCTGTTTTAGGTTCGGCAAATGAAGAGACTTCGTTAAAAGAATCGGGTGTGCCCGAAATTGGTCTGGCTATTGTACCGCAACCAGGCGCCAACTATGTGCAGATAGCCAAGGACTTTTATGTAAGATTAAAGCAGATTCAAAAAGACCTTCCGCCGGATATTTCGCTGAAAGTAGCGCTGGATAACACCAAGTTTATCGATCAATCCATTAGCGAGGTACAGGAAACATTGCTTATTTCGTTCGTGCTGGTGGTAATCATCATCTACCTGTTTTTCCGCGACTGGCTGATTGCTTTTCGCCCGCTGATAGATATACCGGTTTCGCTGATTGGGGCTTTTTTCATTATGTATATTTTCGGCTTCTCTATTAATATATTAACGTTACTTGGTATTGTGCTCGCCACCGGGCTGGTGGTTGATGATGGTATAGTAGTTACTGAAAATATTTATAAAAAAGTAGAAGGGGGTATGCCTGTCCGTCAGGCAGCATTTGCCGGTTCGGCCGAGATATTTTTTGCGGTAATATCTACATCAGTTACGCTGGCGGCGGTGTTTTTACCGATTGTGTTTTTACAGGGATTTACTGGCCGGTTGTTCCGGGAGTTTGCGGTTGTAGTGGCCGGTTCAGTATTGATATCTGCATTTGTATCATTGTCGTTAACCCCGATGCTGAATGTTAAACTTATCCGTAAAAACTCAAAAAAGTCAAAGTTTTACGAAAAAACGGAGCCGTTCTTCGAAAACATGACCAGCTCTTACCGCGAAACACTGGTTAAGTTTATGAAGGTAAAATGGGTATCGTTTGCAATATTGGCGCTTTCGCTCGTGTTAACAGGGGTGTTGTATACAATAACCCCAACAGAGTTGGCCCCGCTTGATGATAAAAGCTTGCTGCGCTACCAGGTAACCGGCTCTGAAGGTGCCAACTACGAGTTTATGACCAAATACATGGATAAAGTTTCTGATTTGGTTAACGATTCTATCCCCGAAGCGAATGTAAATATAGAAGTTGTTTCGCCGGGTAGCGGCGGTGGTGGTTCGGCAAATAATGGCTTTGGCCGTGTGGGGCTGGTACCGCCTGACCAACGCAAGCGTACGCAGCAACAAATTGCCGATTTTCTGCAAAAAAAACTGGCCCGGTTCCCCGATGCGCGTGCATTAGTTGTTCAGGAGCAAACGATAAGCGGTGGCGGCAGCGGTGCGCGAACATCATTGCCGGTGCAATTTGTAATACAAAACCAGGATTTCGAAAAGATACGTAAAGTATTACCCGAATTTTTTTCGGAGGTATCAAAAAGCCCCGTTTTCCAGGGAACGGACGTAAACCTTAAGTTTACCAAGCCCGAGCTTCGCGTAACCACCGACCGTGACCGCGCCCGCGATATGGGCGTGTCCGTTGCCGATATAGCTGCTGCCTTGCAGTTGTATTACAGTAACGGCCGTTTGGCATATTTCCTCATTAACGGTAAACAATACCAGGTAATTGCCCAGGTTACCAGGGCCAACCGCGATCAGCCGCTGGACTTGAAATCGATATACGTGCGTAACGCAAAAGGCACGCTGGTACAGCTTGATAACGTGGTAAAAACATCGGAAGATGCAACACCACCTGCCATTTACCACTTTAACCGGTATAAATCGGCAACCATATCCTGCGGGTTGGCGCCGGGGCGTACCGTTGGCGATGGTATTATAGAAATGAACCGCATTGCTAAAAACCTGCTTGACGATACGTTTAGCACCGCATTAACCGGCCCTTCGCGTGATGCGGCCGAAAGCGGCTCGAACATTATGTTTGCGTTTGCCTTTGCATTGCTCCTGATATACCTTGTACTTGCAGCGCAGTTTGAAAGCTTTATCGACCCGTTTGTGGTGATGCTTACCGTGCCGCTGGCAATTGCGGGTGCTTTCCTTTCGTTATGGCTGTTTAACCAAACGCTGAATATTTTCAGTGAGATTGGTATGATAACCCTCGTAGGGTTGGTAACCAAAAACGGTATTTTGATTGTGGAGTTTGCCAACCAGCAAATGGAACATGGCCTTGCCAAGTATGAAGCGGTTGTTGAAGCAGCGACCTCGCGTTTACGACCTATATTAATGACGAGTCTGGCAGTAGTACTGGGCTCTGTGCCGATTGCTTTTGCGCTGGGTGCGGGAGCTAAAAGCCGTGTTTCATTAGGTATAGTTATTATGGGCGGGGTATTGTTCTCGCTGGTTTTAACGCTTTACATTATCCCGATGATGTACCTGATTTTCGCTTCAAAAACCCGTCGCGACCCGGATGCCGAAGATGAAGATGAAGTTAAAAAAGTAAGAAAGCCGCGAACCCCAAAACTGATAGAAAATATATAAGCGATATGAGCATTAAAAAATTAGGTTGTCTTGCTTTTTGCTTAATAGCATTTACGGCTTGCCTACAGGCCCAAACCGATACTGTACTCAGCTTGAAAGATGCAGTTGAAATTGCATTGAAAAACAACTATCATATACAGCTATCGAAAAACAATACAACGGTGGCACAAAATAACGTAACGCTGGGCAATGCCGGCTTTTTACCACAGGTAAATGGCACATTTACAACTACGCACAGTATTCAAAATACTACGCAAACCCGCAGCGATGGTACGGTAAATGTTATTAAAGGGGCAAATAATGCGTCAACCTCATACGGTCCAAGCCTTAACTGGACTATTTTCAATGGTTTCGGCATGTTTGCTAATTACGACGCCTTAAAGCAGTATAGCCAGCTAAGCCAGGTGCAAAGCCGCGATACCATACAGAGCACCATCGCCAGCGTTATCGAGACCTATTACAACCTGATAAACCTTAACGAGGGATTAAAAGCCTTGCAGGGGGCCATCGCTATATCACGTACACAGTTACGTTATGCCAACGATAAGTTCCAGGTTGGCCGGGCATCGAAGCTTGAGGTTTTGAATGCACAGGTGAGCCTGAATACCGATACAGCAAATTATTTAAACCAGCTACAGCAGTTTAAAGCCGCCAAAATACAAATGAACCAATTGCTGGTGCGAAACCTGCAAACAAACTTTGCCGTGGGCGATACCATTATTGTTGATGACAAGCTTGTTTTAGGCGACATACTTTCGAAAGCCGAAAATCAAAACCCGGCAATTCTTTCGGCGCAGATAAATAAAAGGATTTCGGAAATCAATTTGAAACAGGTGCAGGCCGGGCGGTACCCGCAGGTGTCGGTAAACTCGGGTTATGCCATCAGCAACAGCCAAACGCCGGCAGGCTTTGCCCGGTCGCAGGACACGAAAGGCTTTAGCTACGGATTGACGGCATCAATCAATATATTCAACGGCTTTAACCAAAACCGGCTCGAGCGCAACGCAAGGATAGGTATCGATAATGCGAATATTAACTACAAACAGATAACATTAAACGTACAGGCCGAGATAAGCAACTTATATGTTAGCTACCTGTCAGGCCTCGATTTGATGAAACTGGGGCAATCAAATGTTGATGTTGCTAAACGTAACCTGGAAATATCATTAGATAAATATAAGCTGGGCAACATCACCCCACTCGAAATTCGCGAGGCACAACGGAATTATTTGGACGCACAATCGAAATTTTTTGCGGCACAATACCAATCAAAAAGCGCCGAAATTATGCTGAAAGAGATTACGGGCAGCATAAATATTGAGTAAAGCCGCCAGAACGGTTCTCAGTAAAAAACTTCGTCAAAATTTAATATCACTTTTAAAAAACTAATATTTTTTAAATTGGTTTAAAAAGCTATTTTTGAAGTTAATGGCTATTTGCTTTAAAACCTGTTTGCTGATTGACGACAATTACATCGATAATTTTGTCACACGTAAAATTTTAGAAAGCAGCAACTTTGCTGAATCTATTGTTGTGGTGCGGTCGGCTACGGAAGCCATTGCTTCGCTAAGCGCGGGAACCATAAAACCTGATGTAATTTTTTTAGATGTGCGGATGCCATTAATGAGCGGTTTCGAGTTTTTGGACGAGTATGACAAGATAGATATGGATAAAACCAATATCAAAATCTTTATGTTGTCATCGTCATTAGACCCGATGGACATGCGCAAATCGACAGATAATAAATACATCACGCAGTTTATTCATAAACCACTCACCCAAAAAGCACTCGAAGAACTTTGTCCATGATTTTGGTGGCTGATAGCGGGTCGAGCAAGACCGACTGGTTGCTTCAGCTAAAAGATGGTGAAGTAAAGCAATTCAGAACGGCCGGACTTAACCCATATTTTTTAACAGAAAAAGAGATTGCCAAAATAATACAGGAGCAGGCTGTTGATATGATAGCTTATGCTGCTGATATTACCGAAATATATTTCTTTGGTGCAGGCTGCTCCAGCCCCGACAGGCACGAGATTGTTAGCAACGCCATCAGCCAGTTTTTCCCGAAATCATACATAAGCGTCGACAGCGATTTGCTGGGTTGCGCGTATGCTACGTGCGGACACGAGAAAGGCCTTTGCTGCGTGCTGGGAACGGGTTCCAATATTTCATTTTTTGATGGCGAAGATATTCATGCCGGCAAGCATGGCCTGGGTTTTGTTTTAGGCGATGAAGGCGCCGGCACCTGGTTTGGCAAGGCCCTGATTACCGATTTTTTGTATGGCAACATGCCACATGACATCAGCCTGAAATTTGAAAACGAATACCATTTGGATAAGGAAACGGTAATTAAACGCGTTTACCAGACCCCAAATGCAAACTCATACCTGGCAACCTTTGCCCGCTTCATTAGCGAAATACGGCAAACCAGTTACGCACAAGACTTATTGCAAAAAGGCCTGCTTGAATTTATTGATACCAATATTAAATCGTACCCCCAATACCACCGTTATAAGTGCCACTTTGTTGGTTCGATAGCCTATGTTTTTACCGATGAGCTTACCCGGGTTTGCAAGGAGAACGGCGTGCACATCGGTAAAATAATTAAACAACCAATACATGATTTGCTGGCGTTTATTTTGAGTCGCGAGAACTGATTTTTAATTTGATGATTTGACAATCAGATGATTTGAAAATGGGTAGCTTTATGATTAATGACAAGGCAGGTAATTTTAAAATTTTCAAATCAGCGCATCTTCAAGTTACTACTGGTTTGTACATTATTCACTGCCTGCACCCCAAATCCTTCAGCCACAAAAAAAACAGTTTTTAATATCAATCTTGATGAAGGACTAAGCTCGTTCGACCCGGCATTTGCGCGTAACCAAAACACCATCTGGATGGTAAACCAGGTTTACAATGGCCTGGTGCAGATTGATGACAGCCTGAAAACCCGGCCATGCATTGCCAAAAGCTGGGAGATTTCGCCGGACGAATTGCTGTACACGTTTCATTTGCGCAATGACGTGTATTTTCACGACGACCCGCAGTTTAAAAATGGAAAGGGCCGGAAAGTTACAGCTGCCGATTTTGTGTACAGTTTCCACAGGCTACTTGATCCTAAGGTAGCTTCCTCTGGTTCATGGATATTCAGTGATAAGGTTTGCGACAATCCGTTTAAAGCCGTAAACGACAGCACCTTCCAGATACGCCTCAGGCAACCATTCCCGCCCCTGCCAAGCCTGCTTACAGCGCAGTATTGCTCGGTAGTGCCGCACGAAGTTGTGGATCATTATGGCAAAGATTTTCGCCAGCACCCTGTAGGCACCGGCGCCTTCCGGTTTAAATATTGGAAAGAGGGGGAAGTAATGGTGTTGTTGAAAAATGAAAACTATTGGGAAAAGGATAAAGACGGTTCTCCCCTGCCCCATTTGGATGCCATACGGGCAACATTTATTAGTGATAAGCAAACCGCGTTTATGGAGTTCATCAGCAAAAAGCTCGATTTTTTAAATGATATAGACGGCAGCTACCGCGATGACATTTTAACCAAAGCCGGGCAAATAACCACAAAATATAAAGGCAAATTCACACTTAGCACCGGCCCTTTTACCAATACCATTTATCTTGGGATGCTGGTTGATAGCAGTTTGGCAATTGTAAAATCGTCGCCGTTAAAAAAGTTGAAAATAAGGCAGGCCATCAATTATGCTATCGATAAGCAAAAAATGATAAAATACCTGCGCAATAGCATGGGCACAGCCGGCAAAGCAGGATTTATACCCGTAGGTATGCCGGGCTACGATGATAAACTGGTTAAAGGTTATGAGTACAATCCCGAAAAATCGCGCCAGCTGTTAAAAGAGGCGGGTTACCCCAACTGCAAAGGCCTGCCTGAAATTGTGCTGCATACCACGGTAGGTTACCGTGGGCTAATTGAGTATGTACAGGGCCAGTTAGAACGTGTTGGCATTAAAACCAGCGTGGAGATTACCCAGGGCGCCAGCCTGCGCGAGCTGGTATCAAAAAACGGCGTCAACTTTTTTTACGGCTCATGGCTGGCCGACTATCCCGACGGCGAGAATTATATGTCGGTTTTCTATTCAAAAAACAAAATCCCCTACGGGCCCAACTATACCGGCTTCAACAATAAACAATTCGACAGACTTTTCGATCAGGCCTACCACGAAGTAAACGACGAAAAACGCTACGCCCTGTACCGTGAAATGGATAACCTGGTAATGGCACAATCGCCGGTAGTTGTGCTGTATTACGATAAACGGGTTAATTTATACCAGAATAATATATCCGGGTATAGTGTTAACGGGCAAAATTTACTGACGCTGAAAAGGGTGGTGAAGGCCCCCTAACCCCCTAAAGGGGGAATTTTTCGACCGGCAATAAATATTTCTCACACATAACAATTCCGCAATCGGCATTCCGGCTTCCGCATTTCTTCAATCAATTATACTTCAGCGCATCCGCATTTACCACGTCCGAGCTACTTTTAGTAGCTGTATTAACCGTGTTGCCGGTAATTACAATAGCATCCGCGCCTATCTTTTGAGCATACCTCACAAACTTGCTTTTCACCGAGTCCTGTCCGAAATTGGCCAGGTTCATGTGACCGATAACCTTATAGTCCTTTTTAACATCGTGGGCGGAATAGAAGATATCTACGTGGGTGGTAGGCGGGTACTTCTCGCCAAAATAATCGGGCTCAATAACACGACAAGCTGTTAACAAAAAACAAAACGCTAAAGCGATAAGAAGGTAACTTTTCATGGTTGCAAGTTTTAATTTTATAAACTTAAGACCACGTTGTTAAAGCAGGGTTTAGCGGATGTTATGTAATGTTGCTATTACAATGGAACCGGGATTAAGCGAATTTAAAAGATTAAAAAGGATTCTTTCGCTTTCGCGAATAACAAAAAAGCCTCCCCAAAAAGGAAGGCCTAAAATTTTCTAATTCCAAAATCGAAAATTCGACTTCCGAAATAATCTAGGAAGCCATCTGCCTCCTGATGATATTCAGTGCGCCGCCGGCTTTAAACCATTCTATCTGCTGTGCATTGTAGGTATGGTTTACTGCGAACGATTCGGTTGTACCATCTTTATGGTGCAGCACCACGGTTAACTGTTTGCCCGGGGCAAAGGTTGTTAAGCCGGTAATATCAATGGTGTCGTCTTCCTGTATTTTTTCGTAGTCGTTGCTGTCGGCAAAAGTGATGCCCAGCATACCTTGTTTTTTAAGGTTAGTTTCGTGTATACGGGCAAACGATTTTACCAGTATGGCACGTACGCCCAGGTGACGTGGTTCCATAGCGGCGTGCTCGCGCGATGAGCCTTCACCATAGTTTTCATCTCCAACTACTATTGTGCCTATGCCATGCGCTTTGTAGTCGCGCTGGGTTGCTGGTACCGGGCCATATTCGCCGGTCAATTCGTTTTTTACGCTGTCGGCAGTAAGGTTAAAATAGTTGATGGCGCCGATCAACATATTGTTCGATATGTTATCCAAATGCCCGCGGAACTTTAACCACGGACCAGCCATCGAGATATGGTCGGTAGTACATTTGCCTTTGGCTTTTATCAACAGTTTTAAGCCGGTAATATCAGTGCCTTCCCATGCAGCAAATGGATCAAGCAATTGCAGGCGCGACGATTTCGGATCTACAATTACATTAATCTGGCTGCCATCTTCGGCAGGTGCCTGGTAGCCTGCATCTTTAACTGCATAGCCTGCTATCGGCATCTCAATACCTACCGGCTCATCAAACTTAACCTGCTCGCCATTTTCGTTGGTGAGGGTATCGGTTAAGGGGTTAAAGGTTAAATCACCTGCAATTGCAAATGCGGTCACAATTTCGGGCGATGCCACAAATGCGTGGGTATTAGGGTTACCATCCTGGCGTTTCGCAAAATTGCGGTTAAACGAGGTGATGATAGAGTTCTTGCGTGTCGGGTCGTCGGTATGACGTGCCCATTGGCCTATACAAGGGCCGCAGGCATTAGCCAATACTACGCCGCCCATTTGTCCAAATGTGTCGAGGTAGCCATCGCGGTCTACGGTATAACGTACCAGTTCCGAACCAGGAGTAATCGTGAATTCAGCTTTAGTTTTCAGATGCTTGTCGATAGCCTGTTTGGCAATAGACGCCGAACGGGTAATATCTT
>Ga0105239_10001185_pt1 | contig 35747 bp, 32 predicted proteins | sample KBSC44metaG_FD_92761 | JGI IMG/M metagenome (GOLD analysis project Ga0105239, IMG submission 92761) | Corn rhizosphere microbial communities from Kellogg Biological Station, Michigan, USA - KBS C4-4 metaG | ecosystem: Host-associated > Plants > Roots > Rhizosphere > Soil | place: Michigan, USA... | reverse complement strand
GCCCGGCGCGAAGATCAGGTTCCAGACGTCCGAGTCGCTCATCGAATCGGGCGCGTCGATGCCTTTTTCGCGCGCCTTCTTCAGCAGCTTCTCGCGCGACAGGCCGCGGCCGTCGTCGCGCACTTCGATCATGATGCTGCCGCCCTGGTGCGAGGCGACGAGCGTGATCGTGCCCTGCTCGGGCTTGCCGCGCGCGACGCGGTCGGCGGGCATTTCGATGCCGTGATCGCAGCTGTTGCGCACCAGGTGGGTCAGCGGGTCGGTGATCTTCTCGACCAGGCCCTTGTCGAGTTCGGTGGCTTCGCCCTGCGTCACCAGCTCGACCTTCTTGCCGAGCTTGGCGGCGAGGTCGCGCAGCATGCGCGGGAAGCGGCTGAACACCATCGACATCGGGATCATGCGAATCGACATCACCGATTCCTGCAGGTCCCGCGTGTTGCGTTCGAGGTCCGCCAGGCCGGCCGCGAGCTGCTGGTGCACCGCCATGTCGACGCCATTGCTGTTCTGCGCCAGCATGGCCTGCGTGATGACGAGCTCGCCCACCAGGTTGATCAGCTGGTCGACCTTCTCGACCGAGACGCGCAGGGTGGAGGATTCGAGTGCGGCGGTGGAGGCCGGCTTGTCGGCCTTCGCGGTCGGTTTGGCGACGCGGCGCAGGCTGGCCGACTCGGCCGCCGCTGCGGCAGCGGAGGTGGGCGCCGGACCGCCGACGATCTGGCCGTCCGGATGGTGCACCGGTGCGGCGTTGCTCGGCAGGCCGGGCGCGTCGGCGAAGAAGCCGTAGCCGGGGTCGTTCGAAGGCTCTTCCGGCGGCGGCGCGCCGGGCGCGCCGGCATGGAAGCCGTAGCCCGGGCCGAGCGGCAGCAGCTTGACCTTGTCGCGCGCGACGTGGAAGCTGAACAGGTCCAGCAGGTCGCCGTCGCTGCTGTTGGTCAGGATCTTGAAGCGGCGCATGCCGTCGGCCTCGCGGCCGGCATCGAGCGGCTCGATCGTGCCGAGGTCGGTGATCTCCTGGAACAGCTCGACCAGGCTGTCGGCCTGCTTCACGTCGGCCAGCGGGCCGACCTGGACTTCGATCAGGCGCACGTCCGGCGTGGCTTTCGGGCGGAACGGCGTGTCCGCCGTCGACGCCGCGGGTATCGGTCGCACCTCCGGCGCAGCCTCGACCTTCGGCTCCGGCTTGGCGACCGCCGGGGCGGGCGCCGGCGCGACGTAGGCCGCGACCGGCGTCAGCGGGGCTTCGCCGGACGACATCGCGCGGATGTTGAACAGCAGCTCGGTGGTGTCGTAGGCATCGCCTTCGGCGCCTTGGTGGCGCGCGAGCTGCGAGCGCAGCGCGTCGCCCGAGGCGAGCAGCACGTCGACCATCGCCGGCGTCGGCTGCAGCTCGTGGCGGCGCAGCTTGTCCAGCAGGGTTTCCATCTGATGCGTCAGCTCGGCCACGTCGGCAAAGCCGAAGGTCGCCGCGCCGCCCTTGATCGAATGTGCGCAGCGGAACACGGCGTTCAGTTCTTCGTCGTCGGCCGTGTCGAGATCGAGCGTCAGCAGCAGCTGCTCCATCTTGTCCAGGTTCTCGCCGGCTTCTTCGAAGAAGACCTGGTAGAACTGGCTCAGGTCGATGCCGACGCCGGCCCCGTTGTCGCTATGGGTGGTCTCTGCCATCACGTCCTCGTGTGCTTCGTTCTGAGTGCAGGGCGATCAGCGCATGACCTTGCCGATGACTTCGATCAGCTTGGCCGGATCGAACGGCTTCACCAGCCAGCCCGTGGCTCCGGCAGCGCGGCCGGCCTGCTTCATCTGGTCGCTCGACTCCGTGGTCAGGATCAGGATCGGCGTGCCGCGGAATTTCGGGTTGTCGCGCAGCCGCTTGGTCAGGCCGATGCCGTCGAGGCGCGGCATGTTCTGGTCGGTCAGCACGAGGTCGTAGTCTTTCTGGCCGGATTTTTCAAGCGCGTCCTGGCCGTCCACCGCTTCGGTGACGCTGTAGCCGGCGTTCTTCAACGTGAACGAGACCATCTGGCGCATGGAGGCGGAGTCATCCACCGCGAGGATCGATTGCATAGTTTTCTCCGGGAATACTCGTGTGACTTCGGGGTGGTTTTCGGGCTTGACGCGGCGATCTTTAGAACAACTCGACCGAGCCGGCTTCCATTTCGGACTGCGTCACGGGGTTCGGGCGCAGCGGCGGTTCTTCGACGATCGTTTCGCCGTCTTCATCCTCGGCGAAGGCGTCGCGTGCCAGGCGGTCGGCGCAGTTGCGCAGGCGCCGGTGGGTGTGGGCAATGAGTTGCGTCGCCATGTCGTGGAATTGCAGCGCGGTCACTGCGTCGCCGAGGTGTTTCAGGGTCTGGTCGAAGACGAGGTCGGACTTGTCGACGTGCGCTTCGCGCAGCGCGCGGATTTCTTCGCTGGCGCCGTAGAAACCTTCGAGCAAGGTGTCGCAGGCGTGGGTCAGCAGGGTCTGCAGACGGTCCAGGTCGTTCGTCGCCGTCATCAGGTGGTCCTGCAGGTCGGCGGCCGAGACCACGGGGAAGGCGATGTGGGCGATCTGCTGGTCGATCCAGCCCGAGTCGCGCGCGGCTTGCCCATCCGTGGTCGGCGAAGCGGCTCGTTTCGCTTTGTGTGGTTTGCCTGGCTTCATCTGCATCCTCGCTTGGGCGCGACAGGGACATCGGAACCGTCGTACAGCCCCGTCAAGTCTGGATTTTCGGCAGCGCTGCGCAGAACTAGAGCCCAATGACAGGGCAAAAGCCGCCGCTTTTCAACGTTCGGGCGCTGCAGCCGAAATCATTTCCGCGCGCGATACTGCTGCGCATGGAAACGAGTGCCGCCCTGCCGCCGCTGCGCGTTCTGCATATCGAAGACTCGGAGCTCGACCATCTGCTGACGGTCACCCAGCTGCGCCGCGGCGGCATGGACGTCGACTGCCTGCGCATCGAATCACCCGGCGAATTCAGCCGGGAGCTGCAGGAAGACTGGGACGTCATCCTCTCCGACTACAACCTGCCGGGCTTCTCCGGCCTGGCGGCGCTCGAGATGCTGAAGGCGAGCGGCCGGCTGATCCCGTTCATCCTCGTCTCCGGCGAGATCGGCGAGGACACCGCGGTCGCCGCGATGCGCAACGGCGCGAACGACTATCTGCTGAAGAGCAACCTGGCGCGCCTGGTGCCGGCGATGCTGCACGCGATCGAGGCGCGCGATACGCAGCGCGCCCGGCTCGCGGCCGACATGGCACTGGCCGAATCGAAGCGGCGCCTGAGCGAACTCGCCCAGCATCTGCAGACCAGCGTCGAGAACGAACGTGCAGCGATCGCGCGCGAGATCCATGACGATGTCGGCGGCTCGCTGACCGCACTGAAGTTCGACATCGCCTGGATCGCGCGCCATGCGGACACGCCGGATATCGCCGAGCGCGCGCACCAGGCGCAGGAGACGCTGAACCTGGCGATCGAGGCGAGCCAGCGCGTGATGCACAACCTGCGCCCGGCGATCCTCGAACAAGGCCTGGTCGCCGCGCTGCAGTGGATGACCAGCCGCTTCGAGCGCCGCACCGGCGCGCTGTGCACTTTCCGCACCAGCCATGACCAGCTGAGCCTGCCGGCCGGTGTGCCGCTGGTCGCCTATCGCACGGCGCAGGAGGCCCTCACCAACATCAGCAAGCACGCCCATGCGACGCGGGTCGGGGTGGACCTGGCGCTGGCCGGCGGCGTGCTCTCGCTCGAAGTCAACGACAACGGCCGCGGCCTCAGCGAGGAAGACCTGGCCAAGGTGCGCAGCTTCGGCATCCGCGGCCTGCACGAGCGCGCCGGCACGGTGGGCGGCTGGGTCGAGCTCAGCAGCGGGCCGGGCGGCACCACCTTGATCCTCTCGATCCCGCTGCAGTCGTCGGAGTCCGTCGATCTGAACGTCTCGTCACCGCCCGAGGCCTATGATCCGACGGTGTGGGGGACGCTGTAATGCTTCGTTGGGACGAAACATGATCAAAGTGATTCTGTGCGACGACCACGCGCTGATACGCCGCGGCATTCGCGACACCTTGACCGACGCGCCCGACATCGAGGTCGTCGGCGAGGCGGGTGACTACGGCGAGCTGCGCACGCTGATGCGCAACCATTCCTGCGACGTGCTGGTGCTGGACATCAACATGCCCGGCCGCACCGGCCTGGACGTGCTGCACGTGCTGAAGGACGAAGGCTCGTCGGTACGGGTGCTCGTCGTCAGCATGTACCCGGAGGACCAGTACGCGATCCGCGCCTTGCGCGCCGGCGCCTTCGGCTATGTCAACAAGGGCGGCGATCCGGTGCTGATCGTCACCGCGGTGCGCACGGTGGCGCAGGGCCGCAAGTACGTGACGCCGGAGATCGCGCAGATGCTGGTCGAGAGCCTGACCACGCCGGCCAGCACCAGCGCGCACGAGAAGCTGTCGGACCGGGAGCTGCAGACCCTGGTGATGATCGCCTCCGGCAAGCGCCTCTCCGACATCGCCGACGAGCTGACACTGAGCCCGAAGACCGTCAGCGTCTATCGCGCGCGGGTGCTGGAGAAGCTGGGTCTATCGAACAACTCGGAGCTCACGGTCTACGCGATCCGCAACGGGCTGGTCGGCAGCTGAGAAGCCGGCCGCGGCCGGGTCGCGCCACACTGTATACAACGCTTACCGCTGGCTGCTTGCAGCACGGGATAGCGTCGCCTAACTTGGTTGGGCACGCGCCTTCGCGCGGCGCACAAGAAGACCAAGGAGACAGAGACATGCATTCCTCCGACATCCGCCGCGGCGCTCGCGGCTGGCTGGGCCGCGCGTCGGCCGGGTTCGTGGCCGGCTTGCTGGGCTTGGCCGTGTTGATGGCCGGCACGTCGGACGTGCTGGCGCGAGACCGCCAGGGTCGATATGACGTGCATTGGGTGGGCACCTGGACGGCCAGCCCCTCCGATCCATTCGCCGACGGCTTCAACGACCAGACGCTGCGCCTGATCGCGCACACCAGCATCGGCGGCCAGCGCGTGCGCGTGCGCCTCTCGAACACCTTCGGCACGACGCCGCTGAAGATCGGTGAGGCGCACATCGCGCAGCAGAGCGAGGGCGCGTCGATCAAGCCCGAGTCGGATCGTGCGCTGCGCTTCGGCGGCAGCGCGTCCACGATCATTCCGGCCGGTGCAATGGCGGTCAGCGATCCGGTCGAGCTCGACGTGCGCGCTTTGAGCAATCTGGCGGTCAGCGTCTATCTGCCGGGCGCCACCGGTCCGATCACCGAGCACTCGCTCGGCATGCAGGACAGCTATGCGTCGACCCAGGGCAATTACGTCGGTGCGGCCAGCCTGCCGGTGAAGGACACGCGCCAGTCCTGGAGCCTGCTGACGGCGATCGAGGTGCTGGCGCGCGACGAGACCCGCGCGGTGGTGACCTTCGGCGACTCGATCACCGACGGCTACGGTTCGACCGTCAACGCGAACCGCCGCTGGCCGAACATCCTGGCCGAGCGGCTGAAGGCGCGCCGCATCGATGTTGCGGTGCTGGACCAGGGCATCAGCGGCAACCGCGTGCTGCACGACGGGCAGATCCCGGCGTTCGGGCCGAACGCGCTGGCGCGCTTCGACCGCGACGTGCTGGCGCAGTCCGGCGTCAAGTACATGGTGCTGCTCGAAGGCATCAACGACTTCGGCCACGCCGCGCCGGGCACGCCGGAGGCGGTGTCGGCGGAAGACGTGATCGCCGGCTACAAGCAGATCATCCGGCGCGCGCGGGCGCACGGCATCAAGGTCTACGGCGCGACCTTGACGCCTTATGTCGGCACGATCTTCCCCGGCTACTACCAGCCCGAAGGCGAGGTCAAGCGGCAAGCGGTGAACGCGTGGATCCGCACCAGCGGGGCATTCGATGCGGTGATCGACTTCGAGGCGGTGGTGCGCGACCCGGCGGACCCGACGCGCATGCTGCCCGCCTACGACGTCGGCGATCATCTGCATCCGAATGATGCCGGCTATCGCGCGATGGCCAATTCGATCGACCTTCGGTTGTTCAAAGACGACTGAGTGAGTGGGGCCCCCGGCCACGCGAGTACGCGCGGCGCCGGCCGCTTCGGAGCGGCCGTGCGCTGGCCGGCGGTGGCTCGGCGCGCCGCCCGCTTTTGGGATCGCTGGCTCAGGCCAGGCCGAGCGCCTCTTCGACCGCGGCCGTGGTGTGCATCGCGTGCTCGGCGATCTGCCCGGCATTCATGCCGATGACCTGCAGCGGATAGGTGCCCGAGACGATGCCGCGGTACCAGACCTCGGCGACCAGCACCGCCGGCGGCAGGCCTTCGACGGCGGCCACCAGGCAGTCCAGCACGGACTCCAGCCCGGCATCGCCGTAGAGCTCCTCGGCCTCGTGCGTCACGCTGTAGCCGTGTCGGCCGGCGTGGCCGTCGATCTCGATGCGCACCAGCATGATCAGGGCCGGGTGATCAGGCGCAAGGCCGCGCCGGCACGCTCCCACATCGCCGATTCCTCGGCCAGCAGGTACATCGAGCGCGGATGGCTGGCGGCCCAGCCGGGGCTGCAGGCGAGCGTCGCGATGCGGCCTTGCGCGCTCAGCGAGAGCGCTTCGGCGGCCGGCGTCTGGCGCGCGTGGCACAGCAGCACCGCCAGGCGCAGGCTCAGCACCTGCCAGGCAAAACCCTCGTCGCGCAAGGGCTCCTCGATCTTGCGCAAGCCGCCGCGCTGGCCCAGCACCAGCGCGGCGAGGCGCCGCTGCTGCGATTGCGAGAAGCCGGCCGCATCGACGTGGGCCAGCAGGTAGGCGCTATGGCGGTGGTGATCATGATGCGAGACGGTCATGCCGAGTTCGTGCAGCGAGGCGGCCCAGCCCAGCTCGCGCCGCGCTTCGCCGGCAGCCGCGGGCTGCAGCGCCGCGTACAGCTTCAGCGCCAGGATCTGCACGCGCTTGGCCTGCGTCATGTCGAGGTTGAAGCGCTGCTGCAGCTCGTGCACCGAATCGTCGCGCACGTCATGGCGTGCGTCCTCGCCGTCGCCCACGCCGAGCCGCTCGCCGAGGTCGAAGATCACCCCCTGGCGTAGCGCGCCCCGAGCCGGCAGCAGGGCATCGATGCCGAAGTGCGTGGCGAGCGTGTAGAGGATCGCGACGCCGCCGGCGAACACCGGCCGGCGCTCGGCCTTCAGCCCGGGCAGGTTCAGCTTGTCGATGCGGCCGAGGCGCAGGCACTGTTCGATGCACCAGCGCAGGCCGGCCGGCGTGATCGTGCCGTCGGTGATGCCGTTGGCCGCAAGCAGCTCGGAGACCGCGCCGGCGGTGCCCGACGAGCCGAGCGCCTCCTGCCAATGGCGCGCCGCGAAGGGCTCCAGCGCTTCTTCGAGCTCCGCGCCGGCTGCCACCTGCGCGGCACGGAACGCAGCCTCGGTGTAGCGGCCGCCGGGGAAATACTTCATCGACAGGCTGACGCAGCCGACCTGGAAAGACTCGGCGCGCAGCGGCACGCGGGCCTGGCCGAGGATCATCTCGGTGGAGCGGCCGCCGATGTCGATCACCAGGCGGGTCGCGGTCGACGGCTGCAGGCGTGCCACGCCGGCGTAGATCAGGCGCGCTTCTTCGCGGCCGGAGATGACTTCGATCGGAAAACCAAGCGCGGTGTTGGCGCGCACCAGAAAGGCGTCGCGGTTGCGCGCTTCACGCAAGGTCTGCGTCGCGACCGCGCGCACGACGAGCGGCGGGAAGCCTTCGAGCCGCTGCGCGAAGCGCGCCAGGCAGGCCAGTCCGCGCAACATCGCCTCTTCGGTCAGCAGGCCGTTGGCGTCGAGGCCGGCACCCAGGCGCACGGTCTCCTTCAGGTAATCGACGCGCCGGTAGCGGCCGTGCTGCAACTGGCCGATCTCGAGCCGGAAGCTGTTCGAGCCCATGTCGATCGCCGCCAATTGCTCTGCCTGAGCCAGCGGAGCAGGTTCGGGGGCTCGGGGCCGGGTGCTTGCGTTCGATGTCATGGCGCGGATTGTGGGGGCAAAGCATGACCGCTCCAGGGCAGCCCAGTCTCATCGGCGCGCCGGCCAGCGCCCGGCCGTTCCGAAGCGGCCGGCGACCTTGCAGGCCGCGGCTCGCGGGGACGCGAGCCTCTTCGTGCCGTCCAAGCCGACGCAGGCCGGCTTGGAGCTGCGGCACTCAGCCCGCTCGGCGGGTGGTGCCGGTACCCCGGCGCCGGGTGCTCTACCTACCGAACGATCAGTACCGGGATCGTGGTGTGCGTCAGCACCTTCTGCGTCTCGCTGCCGAGCAGCAGCGCGGAGACGCCGCGCCGCCCGTGCGAAGCCATCACGATCAGGTCGCACTCCTGGCGCTTCGCGTAGTCGATGATCGCCTCCCACGGGTGCAGCGCCTCGACGGTGGCGGCATCGCAGGCCACGCCTTGCACCTCGCAGGCCTGCTTGACGGCTTGCACCCGGGCGGTCGCGATGCGCTCCTGCGCGTCGTAGAACTCCTGCGGAGGCGTCGGCTGCATCTCGGAGATCGCGCTGTACGGGAAGGGCTCCTTCACGCTGATGGTGTGCAGCGGCGCGTTGAGTGCTCGCGCCACGCCGATCGCGGTCTCGACGGCCTTCTGCGTGATGTCGGAACCGTCGGTCGGTACGAGGATGCGCTTGAACATGAGCTTCTCCGGCAGTGACACAAGCAACAGGCAAGTTAGCCTTCAATGTGCTGCAGGTCAATTCCGCCTGCAGCTGACGTGGTGACAGCGTTTGCTGACAGCGTCAGCCTACAGCCACCGGCCGCGCCGGATCGGAAGACCACTCGCTCCACGACCCCGGATAGAGCATCGCGCCGCCGAGCCCGGCGTGTTCCATCGCCAGCAGGTTGTGGCAGGCGGTCACGCCCGAACCGCACTGATGCACCACCGGGTCGCCCGCCGCGCCGGCGAGCAGCGCCTGGAATTCGGCGCGCAGCTGATCGGCCGGCTTGAAACGCCCGTCGGGGTCGAGGTTGTCCTTGAAGAAGCGGTTGCGTGCGCCGGGGATGTGTCCGGCCTTGCTGTCCAGCGGCTCGACCTCGCCGCGGAAACGCTCGCCGGCGCGTGCGTCGACCAGGCCGACGCGGCCGAGCCGGCTCGCCAGCGTCTCGGCATCGATCGTCGCGGTCAGGCTGCCGCGCAGCGGGTAGGGCACCGCGGCGGCGGGGCGTGCAGGTGCGGCCGATTCGAGAGCGCCGCCGGCGGCGACCCATGCCGCGAGGCCGCCGTCGAGCACGGCGACCGCGTCATGGCCGAGCCAGCGCAGCATCCACCAGAAACGCCCGGCGACCATCGCACCCTGCCGGTCGTAGACCACCACCTGGCTCGCCGGCGTCACGCCGAGCGCGCCGATCAGCGCCGCGAAATGCTCGCGCGCCGGCAGCGGATGGCGGCCGCGGAAACGCCCTGCTGCATCCGTCTTCGCCGCGGAGAGATCCTCTTCCAGGTGCAGGTAATGCGCACCCGGCAGGTGCGCTTCGCGCCAGCTGCGCAGACCGGCCTCGGTATCGGCCAGGTCGAAGCTGACGTCGATCAGCACGCAGGGCGCCGGCGTGCGTCGCAGGGCTTGCAGCTCGGCCGCCGAGATCAGGGTCGTATAGCTCATGTATCGCTCGTGGTGTGGGTCGTCGTATCGGCGGGCGCCGTGCGGCTGCGCAGCAAGGTCGCGGCGAGCCCGGCGACGATGATCAGCACCATGCCGCCGACCGCCATCGGCGTGACGGCATCGCTGAAGATCAACACGCCATAGACAAAGGACCAGCCGATGCCGAGGTATTGCAGGCTGGCGTTGACCAGCACCTTGCCGGTTGCATAGGCGCGCGTCATCAGCCATTGCGCAAGCGTCGCGAGCACGCCGACCGCCAGCAGCCACAGCGCATCCCAGCCGGTGTGCGCATGCAGCCCGCCGGTGAGCAGGGTCAGCACCAGCCCGCAGACCATGCCGCCGAGCGAGAAATAGAACACCACGCGGTACTCCGGCTCGCCGATGCGGCCGAGCGCGGTCACCTGAAGATAAGCCATCGCGGCCAGCATGCCCGACAGCAGGCCGATCAGACCGGGCCACAGCTGGTCGTGATCGACGGCCGGCCGCAGCACCATCGCGACGCCGACGAAGCCGAGCAGTACCGTGCCGATGAGCCGCCCGTCGACGCCCGAGCGCCCGCCGAGCATGATCGCGCCGCCGATCAGGAACATCGCCATCCAGACCGACGACATGTAGTTCAGCGTGATCGCCGTCGCCAGCGGCAGGTGCCCGATCGCATAGAACCACAAGGCCAGCGACGAGACGCCGACCGCCGAGCGCCACAAATGCATCAGCGGCACCGGCGTGCGCAGGCTGCCGCCCTGCCAGCGCGAGAAGCCGGCGAGCATCACGGCACCGATCGCGCCGCGGTAGAAGACGATCTCGCCGGCGGCGTAATGCGTCGACGCCAGCTTGACGCAGACGCCCATCGTCGCGAACAGGAAGGAGGCAAGCAGCATCAGCACCACCGGCGATCCGGCCCGGCTGCCGGTCGATCCCGCGACGGCCGCCACCTCAGCCGGCAGCCTTCATCGCCTGCGCATACCACTCGTGGAACTGCTGCATGCCGTCTTCCATCGGGCTCTGGTACGGGCCGACCTCGTCGTCGCCGCGTTCGTACAAGGCCTTGCGGCCGGCATCCATGCGCAAGGCGATTTCGTCGTCCTCGACGCAGGTCTCCATGTAGGCGGCCTGCTGCGCCTCGACGAACTCGCGCTCGAAGGCGACGATCTCCTCGGGGTAGAAGAACTCGACCATGTTCAGCGTCTTGCGCGGCCCGCGCGGGAAGAGCGTCGAGACCACCAGCACGTGCGGATACCACTCGACCATCACGTTCGGGTAGTAGGTGAGCCAGATCGCACCGTGCTTGGGCGCCTTGCCCTCGCGGTAGTCGAGCACGACCTCGTGCCACTTCTTGTAGACGTCCGAGCCGGGCCGGCCGAGCGCCTTGCCGCCCGGCGTCGCGATGCCCACGGTCTGCACCGAATGGTTGCGGCCCATCTCCCAGCGCAGGTCCTCGCAGGTGACGAAGTTGCCGAGGCCCGGATGGAACGGGCCGACGTGGTAGTCCTCGAGGTAGACCTCGATGAAGGTCTTCCAGTTGTAGTCGCACTCGTGCAGGTGCACCCGGTCGAACTGGTAGCCGCTGAAGTCGAGCTCGGCGCGCGGCCCGAGTTTCGACAGCTCGGCGGCGATGTCGGGCGATTGCGGGTGGTCCTCGAACAGCAGGCCGTTCCAGCGCTTCACCGGATAGTTGCGCAAATGCAGGCAGGGATCGTCGGTGAAGTGCGGCGCACCGATCAGGCGGCCGTGCAGGTCGTAGGTCCAGCGGTGCAGCGGGCAGACGATGTTGCGGCCCGCGTTGCCGCGGCCGCTCAGCATCACCGCCTGGCGATGGCGGCAGACGTTGCTGATCAGCTCGATGCCGTCCGCGGTGCGCACCAGCGCGCGGCCCTCGCCCTCTTGCGGCAGGGCGTGGTGGTCGCCGATCTCCGGCACCGCGAGTTCATGGCCCAGGTAGCGCGGGCCGCGCTGGAAGAGCAGCGCCTTTTCGCGCTGAAAGCGTGCCTCGTCGAAATAACTCGATACCGAGAGTTGCGAGCGGCTGCGCTCGAGAGCGTCGAGGGTGATGCTCAGGTCGGACATGATCCCCAGGATCTCCAAAAACCGATGTCAACCTTCCCGCCGTGCGAATCTTGCGGCGGGCCTAGTCCCCGAAGGCCTCGCTGTGCGATGGCCGCCAAATCGGGCCGCGGATTGTACCTGCGCGGGAATTGTTCTCATCTGGGCCGGGATGGGCGCTGCGCGCCGGCGCTGTGGTCGCGCGGCCACGGGGCGCGAAGACCCGTACGCGGTTCGGCTTGATGCCGATTCGGCGTGCGTGCTCCAATGCGCTTGGCACCGCGACCGGGATTCGCCCGAGTGGCGGGCTACTACTTGGAGGACCGATGAACCACTTTGGAGGAACGATGAGACACCTGATTACCGCTATTGCGATCGCCGCGGTCGGCTTCACCGGCATGGCTTACGCCCAGGACGACGCCGCCAGCGCCCCGAAAGCGAAGACAAAACGTGTTCGCACGCTGTCGCCGGAGCAGCAGAAGTACGACGATTGCACCGGCCAGGCCGAATCCAAGCCGAGAGAAGAACGTCAGGCGTTCATCAAGGACTGCATGGCCGGTACGCCGATGCCTGCCAGCGCCGGCAAAGCCAAGCCGCAACGCCTGCGCGCGCTGACCCCCGAGCAGCAGAAGGCGAACGACTGTGCCGCGCAGGCCGAAGGCGTGGCGCGCGATGCTCGCCCCGAGTACGTCACGAAGTGCGTGGCCGGCGAGCTGACGCCGGCCGAAGCCGGTCCGAAGACCAAGGCCAAGCGCGTCAAGACACTGACCCCGGAGCAAGCGAAGATGAGCGAGTGCGCCGCCCAGGCTGCGGCCAAGCCGCGTGACGACCGCGTCGCGGCCGTCAAGACCTGCATGGGCATGTAGAGCGGCGATCGCGACGGCTCGGAAACGATGCCGCGGCGCGGCGGGGGCGTGCAGGGAGGCCTCCGCCGGCTGACTACAATCGCGGTTTGATCCGAAAACATGACTAGAGACACAGCCTCCACCGCGTCGGCCACACCGCGAAGCTACGAGGAAGCGCTGTCCGAGCTGGAGCGCCTGGTGGCTTCGATGGAGGGCGGGCAGCTGTCCATCGATCGTTTGCTCGAGAGCTATCAGCGCGGCGCCGAGCTGCTGGACTGGTGCCGCACGCGGCTCGACTCGGTCGAGCAGCAGGTCAAGGTGCTGGAGGACGGGCAGCTGCGCCCGTGGGCCGAGGCATGAGTAACCATGGTCCGGCGGGCCGCTCTCAGGCCGGCGCATGCGAGCCGCGAGACGCGACTCGCACTCCGGCCGTCCATGCCCGCGCAGGCGGGCATGGAGCCGCGGCCGTCGTTCCCTTCGGGGGATCGGCCGATGTACTCATCGGACGAGGGGCGGACATGGCCTTCGATGACTGGGTGCGAGGCGAACTGCTGGCGGTCGAACAAGCCCTCGACCGCTGGCTGCCGCTCGAAGCGCCGGCCGGCCTCGGCGAAGCGATGCGCTACGGCGTGCTCGACGGCGGCAAGCGGCTGAGGCCGCTGCTGGTGCTGGCCGCGGCACAGGCGGTGCTGGGTGAAGCCGCGGGCGAGCCGGCGGCCCGCGAGGCAGCGCTGCGCGCGGCCGTCTCGGTCGAGCTGATCCACGCCTATTCGCTGGTGCATGACGACATGCCCTGCATGGACAACGACGTGCTGCGCCGCGGCAAGCCGACGGTGCACGTGCGCTTCGGCGAAGCCCAGGCGATGCTCGCCGGCGATGCGATGCAGGCGCTGGCCTTCGAGGTGCTGACGCCTTGCCCGGAGGGCGAATCCGCAGTGCCGCTCGAACTCCAGGCCAGGCTCTGCGCCCTGCTGGCGCGCGCCGCGGGGTATGCCGGCATGGCCGGCGGCCAGGCGATCGACCTAGCGAGCATCGGCCTGAGCCTGGGCGAGAACACGCTGCGCGACATGCACCGCCGCAAGACCGGCGTGCTGCTGCAATCGAGCGTGCTGATGGGTGCCAGCTGCGGCCGCACTCGCCCCGCGGAATGGAAAGCCCTCTCCGACTACGGCGCTGCGATCGGCCTCGCCTTCCAGGTCGTCGACGACATCCTCGACGTGACGCAGGCCTCGGAAACACTGGGCAAGACGGCCGGCAAAGATGTCGATAGCAATAAGCCGACCTACGTGTCGCTGCTCGGTCTCGATGCCGCGCAGCGTCACGCCAACGAGCTGCGCGACCAGGCGCACGCGGCGCTGGCGCGCAGCGAGCTCACGAATGTGGCGTGGCTGGGCCGCCTGGCCGACAAGGTCGTGGAGCGAGAATCCTGATGAATCACCCTTTGCTGCAAACCATCGATACGCCGGCCGATCTGCGGCGGCTGTCGCGCGGCCAGCTGCAACAGCTCGCCAACGAACTGCGCGATTACGTGCTGGAGAGCGTCTCGCGCACCGGCGGGCACCTTTCGAGCAACCTCGGCACGGTCGAGCTGACGATCGCGCTGCACTACGTCTTCAACACGCCGCACGACCGCATCGTCTGGGACGTCGGCCACCAGACCTACCCGCACAAGGTGCTGACCGGCCGGCGCGACCGCATGCCGAGCCTGCGCCAGCAGGGCGGCATCAGCGGCTTTCCGCAGCGGGCCGAAAGCGAGTACGACGCCTTCGGCACCGCGCATTCGTCGACCTCGATTTCCGCCGCCTTCGGCATGGCGATCGCGGCCAAGCTGAAGGGCGAGCACCGCAAGTCGGTCGCGGTGATCGGCGACGGCGCGATGACCGCCGGCATGGCCTTCGAGGCGCTGAACAACGCCGGCTGCCCGCACGTCGGCGCGCTGACCGACATGCTGGTCGTGCTGAACGACAACGACATGTCGATTTCGCCGCCGGTCGGCGCGTTGAACCGCTACCTGGCGCGCCTGATGAGCGGCAACTTCTATTCGGCCGCGCGCGACACCGCGAAGAATGTGCTGAAGAACGCGCCGCCGCTGTACGAGCTGGCGCGCCGCCTGGAGGAACATGCCAAGGGCATGGTCGTGCCCGGCACGATCTTCGAGGAGCTGGGCTTCAACTACGTCGGCCCGATCGACGGCCACGATCTCGAGTCGCTGATCCCGACGCTGGAGAACCTGCGCGACAAGCGCGGCGCGCAGTTCCTGCACGTGGTGACGAAGAAGGGCTACGGCTACGGCCGTGCCGAGGCCGACCCGGTGAACTACCACGGGCCCGGCAAGTTCGACCCGGCAGTCGGCCTGCAAAAGCCGGCGACGCCGGCCAAGACGACCTTCACCCAAGTCTTCGGGCAGTGGCTGTGCGACATGGCCGAGCACGACAAGCGCCTGGTCGGCATCACGCCGGCGATGCGCGAGGGCTCGGGCATGGTCGAGTTCGCGCGCCGTTTCCCGGCGCGCTATTTCGACGTCGGCATCGCCGAGCAGCATGCGGTGACCTTCGCCGGCGGCCTCTCCTGCGAAGGCATGAAGCCGGTGGTCGCGATCTATTCGACCTTCCTGCAGCGCGCGTATGACCAGCTGATCCACGACGTCGCGATCCAGAACCTGCCGGTGGTCTTCGCGCTCGACCGGGCGGGCCTGGTCGGCGCTGACGGGGCGACGCACGCCGGCGCCTACGACATCGCCTTCCTGCGATGCATCCCGAACGTCAGCCTGCTTGCGCCGGCGGACGAAAACGAATGCCGCCAGGCGCTGACGACCGCCTTCCGCCAGGATCATCCGGTCGCGGTGCGCTATCCGCGCGGCGCCGGTGCCGGCGTCGCGGTCGAGCCCGGTTTTGCCGAGCTGCCCTGGGGCAAGGGCGAGCTGCGGCGCGATTCCGGCGTGGCGCGCGGCCGCGGCCAGCGCATCGCGATCCTCGCGTTCGGCACCTTGCTGTACCCGGCGCTGGAGGCGGCGCAGAACCTGGACGCGACCGTCGCCAACATGCGCTTCGTCAAGCCGCTGGATACCGAGCTGGTGCTCGAGCTGGCGCGCACGCATGACGCGATCGTCACGGTCGAAGAAGGCTGCGTGATGGGTGGCGCCGGCAGCGCGGTGATCGAGGCGTTGCAGGCCGCGGGCGTCGACGCGCCGGTGCTGGTGCTCGGCCTGCCGGACGAATTCGTCGAACACGGCGATCCGGCGAAACTGCTCGCGATGTGCGGGCTGGATGCGGCCGGCATCGAACGTGCGGTGCTGACGCGTTTCGGCGGCCGGCCGGCGCTGGTGCATCCGGCGGTGAAGTCGGTCGTCAACGCGCCCGGCGTCTACTGACGCGCACGGGGCGGCGGTCCCGCGAGCGCGGTCAAGACCGCGTTCGTGCCTCGTCCGGCAGCGCCCGCGGATAATCGGCCGACCCAGGCCGAAGCGTCCCGCTCCCGTGCACATCGATTCGCCAGTCACCGATTCGCCCACGCTGCGCAAAGCCGGCCGCGACCTGCTGTCGCTGGCGCTGATCGACGCGCGCAACCGCACGCTGCGGCTGCACGACCTGCTGCAATCGGCGGTCGAAGCCGCCCTTGCCGCGCCCGGCTACCTCAAGCCGTCGGCGGGCGAGCTGAATCCGCCGCTCTGGGTGCTGGGGCATATCGGCTGGTACCAGGAAGTCTGGATCGCGCGCAACATCCAGCGCCAGCGCGGCGAACGCTGCGATGCCACGGCGGCGAAGCTGGCGTCGATCGAGCCGAACGCCGACGACTGGTACGACCCGAAGCGGGTTTCGCCCGAGGACCGCTGGCAGCTCGCGCTGCCGGATGCCGAAGCCACGCGTCACTACCTGCTCGAGACCCTGAACACCACGCTGGAGCTGCTCGAAGGCGCCGCGGAAGACGACGATGCGCTGTACTTCTATCGCCTCGCGCTGCTGCACGAGGACCGGCGCGGCGAAACCATCGTGCGCAAGATGCAGACGCTGGATTTCGATGGCGCCGCGGCGCAGGCGAAGGCCTTGCAGGCGCTGGTGCCTCAGCCCGCGCCGCGTGCGCTGCGCGAGCCGATCCTGTTCCCGGCGACGCGCTGGATGCTCGGCATGGCGCCCGGAGGATTGGTCTTCGACGCCGAGAAGTGGGCGCATGCGGTGGCGGTGCCCGAGTTCGAGATCGATGCGCAAGCCGTCTCGTGGTCGCAGTACTCGGAGTTCGTCGAGGACGGCGGCTACGACGAGCCGCGCTGGTGGACGCCGTCGGGACTCGACTGGCTGAAGCGCAGCGGCCGGCGCACGCCGCGGCACGTCGAGCAGATGCGCCAGGGCGTGCTGGCGCGGCGCTACGGCCAGCTGCTGCGCGTGCCGATGACGCAGCCTGCGGTGCACGTCAACTGCCACGAGGCCGAGGCCTGGTGCCGCTGGGCCGGGCGCCGCCTGCCGACCGAAGTGGAGTGGGAGATCGCCGCCGCCACCGGTGCCTCGCGCGGCTGGCGCTGGGGGGAAGTCTGGGAATGGACGGCCAGCCCGCTGCGGCCTTACCCCGGCTTCGTGCCCGGACCGGGCAGCGACACGCCGGCGCGCTTCGGTATCCAGCAAGCGGTGCGCGGTGCGTCGTTCGCAACGCGGGCGCGCCTGCACCATCCGAAGGCCCGGCTCGCGGCGCTGCCGGAGCGGGACGACTGCTTCATCGGCTTCCGCTCCTGCGCGGTGTAGATCGTCACGGCCCGTCGACCACCTCGGCGCCGAGCTTCTCCAGCGCCGCCAGCACGATCCGCGCGGTCGACAGATTCGTTGCGCAGGGCACGTCGTGCACGTCGCAGGCGCGCACCAGGGCATTGATGTCCGGTTCGTGCGGCTGGGCCGTCATCGGATCGCGCAGGAAGATCACCACGTCGATCTCGCCTTGCGCCAGCCGTGCGCCGATCTGCAGGTCGCCGCCGAAGGGGCCGCTCAGCAGCCGCTCCACCGGCAGGCCGACTTCATCCTGCAGCCGGCCTCCGGTCGTGCCGGTCGCGCACAGGGTGCAGGTGCGCAGGAAACCGGCGAACTCGCGGGCGAGCAGCACCATGGTCTCCTTTTTCTGGTCGTGGGCGATGAGGGCGATGCGTGGTTGCATGATCGGCGGCATGTCGGGGCGGGCTTCGATGTTAGTGCTGCACACCGACCAGCGAGCGCGCCAGCATCGCGGCCAGCGTCCACATCGTCAGCCCGACCGCGAGATCGAGCAGGCGCCAGGCCGCCGGTTTCGCGAACCAGGGCCGCAGCAGCCGCGCACCGAAGCCGAGCGCCGCGAACCAGAGGCCGCTGGCGGCCGCGCCGCCGCCGAGGAACCAGGGCTGCGCCGCCCCGGGCAGGCGCGCGCCGAGCGAGCCCATCAGCAGGATCGTGTCGAGGTAGACATGCGGGTTCAGCAAGGTGAAGCCGGCCGCTTGCGCCAGCGCCGCGCGCAGCGGCGTGCCGGGCCCGCCGCTCGCCGCCTGCAGCACGCCCGGCCGCAGCGCCCTGCGCAGCGCCAGCGCGCCGTAGGCGAGCAGGAACAAGGCGCCGACCGCGGTCAGCGCCTGGGCCACCATCGGCAGCCGCTGCAAGACGCCGCCGAGGCCGAGCACGCCGGCGCTCATCAGCAGCGCATCTCCGAGCGCACAGAACAGCACCACCGCGCCGACGTGTTCGCGCCGCAGGCCCTGGCGCAGCACGAAGGCGTTCTGCGCGCCGATGGCGACGATCAGGCTGGCCGACAGGGCGAAGCCGGTGAGGAAGCTGCTGGTGTTCATACGCCGGCATTCTGCGCAGCGGCGGGATTCAGTAAAGTTAATCTTCCTTGCGCGGATTCAGGATTGCTAATGATGCTGGACTATCCCTTGCTGGCAGCGCTCGCCGCGGTGGTGCGCGAGGGCAGCTTCGAGCGCGCCGCGCGCGCCCTGCACGTCACGCCCTCGGCCATCTCGCAGCGCGTCAAGCTGCTGGAGGAGCGGCTCGGCGGCGTGCTGGTGGTGCGCGGCCAGCCGTGTGTCGCGACCGAGGCCGGCCGCAAGCTGTGCCGCCACGTCGAGCAGGTGGCCTTGCTCGAGCAGGAGCTGCGCGGCGCCTTGCCGATGCGCGGCATGGCGGCCGCCGAGGCCGCGCGCGTCAGCCTGCGCGTGGCGGTGAATGCCGACAGCCTGGGCACCTGGTTCATCGCCGCGCTCGCCGCGTTCTGCCAGAGCGAGCCGGTGCTGGTCGACGTGGTCATCGACGACGAGGAGCACACCGCCGGCTGGCTGCGCAGCGGCGAAGTACTGGCCGCGGTCACCGGCGATGCCCAGCCGGTGCAAGGCTGCAGGAGCCTGGCGCTCGGCCGCCTGCCGTATCTCGCGACCGCCAGTCCCGCTTTCGTGCAGGCGCACTTCGCGGCGGGGGTCAACGCGGCCAGCCTGGCGCGCGCGCCGGCGCTCGGCTTCAACCGCAAGGACAGGCTGCAGGCGCAGTGGGTGCGCCGCATCTGCCGCCGCGACGTCGGCTTGCCGACGCATTGGCTGCCGTCCTCGCAGGCCTTCGTCGACGCCAGCCTGGCCGGCATCGGCTGGGGCATGAACCCGCTGCCGCTGGTCGAGGCGCATCTGCAGTCCGGGCGGCTGGTCGAGCTCGTGCCCGGGCGCGGCATGCAGGTGCCGCTGCACTGGCAGGTCACGCGGCTCGCGGTGCCGGTGATCGAACGGCTCACCCAGGCCGTCGTGCAGGCCGCGCAGGCCGGCTTGCAGCGCGGCGTGGCGCCGCGGCAGGCGCGTTGATACTGCGCGGCATGAACGTCTCATGCTGCCCGGCGCGATGCCGCTGAGCCTCTTGCCTCGACAAACGGGCGCGGCGCCGCTCGACCTGCCGCGCCTGGTGATGCGGCGCGCGCTGTGGGTCGCGCTCGGCAGCCTGCTGCTGGCGATCGTGGCCGGCTTCGCCGGCGCGCGCTACGACACCGGCCAGGAAATCGAAGGCGCCCTGAACCTCGCGCGCATCAGCCGGCAACTGTCCACGCTGGCCGCGCAGCCGGACGAGCAGGCGCTCGCCGCATTGCGCGGCATCGGCGGCTTGCGCCATCTGCGCCTCGAAGTGATCGAGGCGACGGCCGCCGGCACGCGCCTGCGCTACGCCAGCGCGGAGCCACCGTCGCCCGCGCCGCTCGTGGCCGCGATGCTGGCCCTGAACCGGCGCATCGCGCCTTCCGCCGCGCCGGCCGTCGTCGGCTGGCCGCTGGCCCGGCCGGACGGCAGCGTCTGGCAGATCCGTTTCATCGCGGCGCCGCAGAGCGAGCAGCGCGAGGCGATGGCCAACCTGCTCGCCTTGTTCATGCTGCTCGCACTTTGCTGCGCGCTGATGCTCGTCGTGATGCAGGTCAACGTGCGCCGCGCCTTCCGGCCGCTGCAACCGATGCTGCAGGCGATCGCACGCGTCGAGCAGCAGGACACGGGCCCGCTGCAGGCGCTGCCGGCAATGCCGATCCGCGAGCTCGATGCGATCGCCGCGGCGCTGAAGCACCTCGCCACCTCGCTGCAGCAGGCCGACGAGGCGCGCCGCGTGCTCGGCCACAAGGTGCTGACCTTGCAGGAAGACGAGCGCCAGCGCCTCGCGCGCGACCTGCACGACGAGTTCGGCCAGCGGCTGACCGCGCTGCGCGTGGACGCCGCGTGGCTGCAGAAGCGCGTCGCCGCGCAGCCGGACCTGGCGGCCGTGGTGGCCGGCATGTCGGCCCAGTGCGCGCTGATCCAGCAGGACGTGCGCGTGCTGCTGGCCCGGCTGCATCCGCTGGGCGAGCCGCTGGCGATGGGGGAGGGCGCGCCGCGCGAGTCGCTGCGCCGGCTGGAGCGCTTGCTGAACGAACTGCTCGCCGGCTGGTCGGCCGGCCCGTCGCGCACGCGCCATGAACTGTCGGTCGTGTGCGGCGCACGGGCCTGCAGCGCGGAGGAGTTCGACCAGGCCTGGCTGCCACGCGAGGTGGTGCTGGCGCTGTACCGCATCACGCAGGAAGCCCTGACCAACGTCGCGCGCCATGCGCATGCCAGCCGCGCGCGGGTGCAGCTGCGCGCCGATGCGGACGAGCGCCTGCTGCTGTGGTCGATCGAGGACGACGGCGAGGGCATTGCCGACGTGCCGGCCGCCTTTCAGCAGGGCAGCGGCCTGGCCGGCATCAAGGAGCGGGTGTGGGCGCTCGGCGGCGAGCTCGATGCGGGGCCGGCGCGCGAGTCGCCGCCGCGGGGCTGGCGGCTGCAAGTGCGCCTGCCGGTGGCGGAGGCCCGGACGGCTTGAGGCCTTGGCGAGGCAATGACGGGCTCACCGGATCGGGTGAGCCGAGCCTCACCCGCTTGGATGATCGAGATTCATCGCGCCACGGGATTCAGCGGCGCCGATGGACCGGCACACGGGCAGCGTGGGCGGCGGCGTGTTCGCGCGCCAATACGAACTGACGCACGCGTCTGCACCGGGCTGCAGCAGCGGCGCCGCCGCTGCGGCGCGGATCGATCCCGATCGCGTTGGACAATGCCGGCATGCCGCCTCCCCCGCCTTCACTGCGCGTCGCCCTGGTCGACGACCACGCGGTCGTGCGCGCCGGCTATCGCCGCCTGCTCGAGCTCGAATCCGACATCGCGGTCACCGCCGAGTTCGCCACCGGCGAGGCGGCCTATGCCCAGCTGCAGCGCGGGCCGCAGTGCCCGGTCGACGTGCTGGTGCTCGATCTCTCCTTGCCCGGCCTCGGCGGGCTCGACCTGCTGCGCCGCCTCGGCCTGCGCTGGCCGGCGCTGCGCGTGCTGGTCTTCACGATGCACGACAGCGCGGCGATGGTCGGCCAGTGCCTGCGCCTCGGCGCGGCGGGCTTCATCACGAAGAGCAGCGCGCCCGAATTGCTGGTGGATGCGGTGCGGCGCGCCGCCCGCGGCGAGGTCGCGCTGTCGCCCGACATCGCCGATGCTGCGCAAGCCGAGAGCGAGCCGCTGCATGCGCGCCTGTCGGCCCGTGAACTCGACGTGCTGCATCGCCTGCTCGCCGGCCGTGCGGTCGACGAGATCGCGCGCGCCATGCACCTCAGCCCGAAGACGGTTGCCAACTACCAGACCGACATCCGCCAGAAGCTCGGCGTCGCGAATGCGGTCGAGCTGCTGCGCTATGCGCGGCTGCACGGCATCGGGCCGAGCTGAGCAGCCCGGCCTGCGACTGCGCGCTTACTCCACCACGCGCGCCAGCCCCATGCGCTCCACCGTGCGCCGCTCGGCTGCGTAGATCTCGCGCATCGACTTGCCGTAGTCCTCCGGCCCGAGGTAGTCGAGCTCCTGGTCGTACTGCGCGAGCTCGGCAATGTGCGTCGGCTCGTACATCGCGGCCTTGAAGGCATCGTGCAGCACGCTGACGATCTGCGGCGGCAGGCCCTTCGGCCCGCCGATGCCGTAAGGCGAGGTCGCGACGATGCCGTAGCCCAGCTCTTTCAAGGTCGGCACCGCCGGCCAGCGTTTGGTGCGCAGGTCGCCGAAGGTCACCAGCAGGCGCAGCTTGCCGTTGTCGACGAAGGGCGCGAAGCCGTTGGAGTTGACGCCCACCATCACCTGTCCGGACGAGACCGCGAGCATCTGCTCCGAAGTGCCCTTGTACGGCACGTGCACGTAGCTCAGGCCCTTCTTGCCGAAGATCTCGTCCATCACCACGTGCGGCGTGGTGCCGACGCCATTGGTCGCGATCGTCAGCGCGCCCGGATGGGTCTTGGCATAGGCGAACAGGTCGTCCAGCGAATGGAAGGAGCTGGCGGCCGGCACCAGCACGCCGAAGGTCACGCCCGAGACCTGGATGATCGGCGTCACGTCGCGGATCGGGTCCCAGTTGACCTTGCGGATCCACGGCGCGCGGAACACCGTCTGCGGGATCTGCGCGATGGTGTAGCCGTCGGGCGCGGCCTGCTGCAGGATCGGCATCGCCATCGTGCCGCCGGCACCGCCGCGGTTCTCGATCACGATCTTCTGGTTCAGCCGGTGCGAGACGAGTTCGACCAGCACGCGCAGGGTGATGTCGGTCGCGCCGCCGGCCGGCCACGGCACCCACAAGGTGATCGGGCGCGAAGGATAGTCGTCGGCCGCGCGCGCCCAGGACGGCGCCAGACCCGCGACGCTGCCGGCCACTGCGGCGCTCAACCACTGGCGCCGCGAAAGAAGGAACTGCTCGGTCAACATGATGGTTCTCGTCGAGGATGATGCCTGGCCGTCAGCCGCCGCGCTTGGCGAGCTGCCCGAAGCCGCGCTGCGGGTCGTAACCCCAGGCCGCGAGCGCGAAGCAGACCAGGCCGGTACCGATCACGACGTAGGGCGAAATGCCCGGGTCCTTGGCGTAGAGCGCGAAGCGCATCCACTCGACGGCGTGGGTGAACGGGTTGAAGCGCGCCACCTGGTAGACCCAGTTGGCGCCCGATTCCTCCAGCTTCCACAGCGGGTAGAGCGCGGTCGACATGAAGTACATCGGGAAGATCACGAAGTTCATCGTGCCGGCGAAGTTCTCCAGCTGCTTGATGTGCACCGAGAGCAGCAGGCCGAGCGCGCCCAGCATCAGCGCGGCGCCGAGCGAGGCGATCAGCAGCATCGGCGTCTGCGGGCCGAACAGCGGCAGGTCGGTGCCGACCAGGATCGCGACGATGACGAAGGCCAGCGCCTGCAGCAGCGAGAGCGCCGCGGTCGCGAGCAGCTTGCACAGCAGCAGCCACCAGCGCGGCAGCGGCGCGGTCAGCAGCAATCGCATCAGGCCCATCTCGCGGTCGTAGACCATCGCGAGCGAAGACTGCATGCCGTTGAACAGCAGCACCATGCCGACGAGGCCCGGCGCGATGTAGACGTCGTAGGGGATGTAGGTGTCGTAGGGCGGCACGATCGCGACGCCGAAGACGTTGCGGAAGCCGGCCGCGAACACCGCCAGCCACAACAAGGGCCGCACCAGCGCGGAGACCAGGCGGCCCGACTGCTTGCCGAACTTCAGCACTTCGCGGGTCGTGATCGCACGCAGTGCGCGCGAGGCGTGGACGAGGTTCATGCCGGCCGCTTCGCTGTTGTTGTCATCGCCATCACTTGCACCTGGACTCCGGCTGATCCAGGCCCAGCGTGTCGAGCACGTTCTTCGGATGCAGCACGCCTTCGGCGGGCGCGATCGCGACCACGCCCTGGCCGTCGGTCATCAGGATCGGCTGGCGCAGCTGGCGGTCCCACGGGCGGAAGCTGACGCGCACGCCCTTGAAGCCGTCGAGCACGAAGTCGGGCCGCGTCAGGGCCTTCATCACCTGCGCGGCGCCGGGCGATGCGGGCTGCTCCAGCGCGGCTTCGAGCACCGCCTTGGTCGCCATCCACGCGGCCCAGTCCTGCGAGACCATCGGCCGGTGCGCGGCCTTCTCGAATCGCCGGATCAGCTGCGGCGAGCCGAAGCGCTCGAAGTGCGGCGCCCAGCCGAGCGCGAACAGGCCGCCGTCGCCGACCACCGGCCGCGGCAGCTGCGTGCGATAGGGCAGGGCGCGCGCGAATTCGCCGTCGCTGTCGATGATCCAGACCGCGTCGTAGTCCGTCCCGCCGGTCAGCAGCAAGGGGTTGCCGAGCGCGCGCTCGCGCGGATCGGCGGAGAGCTTGAACGGCTTCACCGCGACCGGCTTGATCGCATAACGCTTGATCGAGGCCTGCGCCACGGCCGAGCGTTCGGCGTCTTCCGGCGACGGGCCATAGAGCACCAGCACCTTCTGCCAGCGGCGCGACATCAAGGTCTGCGCCATTGCATCGGCGCGCATGCGCTCGCTCGGCAGCGTGTGGAAGAGGTTCGGCGTGCAGCTCGCGCGCAGACTGTCGGAGGCGTCGGCGGTGTTGATCAGCGGCAGCTTGACGGCCGTGGCCGACGAGGCGATCCACGCCGCCGGCAAGTCGAGCAAGACCGCGGCGGCGCCGCCCTTCTCGAACTTCTGCAGCGCGGCCTTCGCGCCGGCCGCATCGGCGACTTCGACCGCATCCACCTTGACCTGCAACTTCGCGTCGCCGAGCTCGTAGTCGCTCTCCTTGACCGCCATGTCGACCGCCTGCGAGATCGGCCCGCCGGGCTGGCCCAGGTAGCCGAGCTCGACCCGCTTCGGATCGAGCCGCTCGTCATCGGCGCGCGAGAGCACGCCGATGGTCAAGGTCGCGGCGTGCAGCGAAGCCGCCGCGAGTCCAAGCGCGAGCGCGGCGACAAGCTGTTGACCGGCTCGTTCAGTCATCGACGACGACCATGTACGGCACCCGGCCCACCGGAATCGTCTTCAGCGGCTTGGCGGCGGCCGTGTCGATCACCGTCATGTCGTCCGACAGGCCGTTGACGACGAAGAGCCGCGAACCGTCCTTGTTCAGGCCGACACCCCAGGCGCGCTTGCCCACCAGCACCAGCTGCTCGACCTTGCGTGTCGCGACATCGACGAAGGCGACGTGGTTCGCGCGCCCGAGTCCGACGTAGGCCGTCTTGCCGTCCTTCGACATCGCCAGGCTGACCGGCGTGATGTCGTCCGCCCGCATGCCCTTGACCTCGAAGTTGATCGTGTCCTTCACCGTCAGGTCCTTGGTCGAGATGATGCTGACGCTCGCGCCCAGCTCGTTCGAGACCCACAGCTCGCTCGCATCGGCATTGAAGGCGAAGCGTCGCGGGCGCTTGCCGACCGCGATGTTGGCCACGACCTTGCCGCTCGCGGTGTCGATCACGTGCACCTTGTTCGCGACCTCCGAGGTCACGTAGACCAGCTTGCCGTCGGGCGAGGTGATCACGCCTTCGGGCTCCTTGCCGACCGGCACCGACTTGCTCAGCTTCTTCGTCGCCATGTCGAAGAAGCCGAGCGCGCCTTCGTCTTCCAGCGAGATGTAGGCGGTCTTCGCGTCGGGCGACAGATCGAAGGCTTCCGGGTCGTCGCCGAAGGCGAAGGTGCCGAGCGACTGCTTCGTCTGCACGTCGATGATGTCCGCCTTGTTCGCATCGCCGCAGGCCACCATCAGCTGCGTACCGCCCGGCAGGAATTTCATGTGGCGCGGGCGCTTGCAGGTCTTGATCACGCCGGTGACTTCGAGCGTCTTCACGTCGACCATCGTCAAGGTGCTGTCCTTCTCGCTGGAGATGTAGGCGAGGCCGGTGTCCTTCGCGACGGCGGGGCCGGCCGCGGCACCGGCGAAGCAGGCCAGCGCCAGCGCGAGTCGAATCGGGGGGCGATGCATCAAAGCGTGTCTCCTTGTTTTTTCGGGGGCGCTTCAGCCGTGGTCGCACGGATGAAGGCCTCTTCGAGCGTGGCCCCGCCGAGTTGTTCCGTCACCGCCGCGGGCGGCCCGTCGGCCAGCAGCTTGCCCTTGTGCAGCACGATGACACGATCGGCGGCTTCGGCTTCTTCGACGAGGTGCGTCGCCCACAGCACGCTGGTCGCGCGTTCGGCCACGTCGCGGCGGATCGCGGCGATCAGGTCGCGCCGCGACTTCGGGTCGAGGCCGACGGTGGCTTCGTCCATCAGCAGCACCTTCGGCCGATGCAGCAGCGCACGCACCAGCTCGACCTTGCGCCGGTTGCCGCCGGAGAGCTCGCGCACCGTGCGTTTCAGATCGGCCTGGATGCCGATCGCGGTGGCGGATTCTTCGATGCGTTCATCCGCCAGCTTGCGCGCGAGGCCGTGCAGGTCGGCCTGGAAACGCAGGTTGCGCTGCACCGAAAGATCGAGGTCCAGCGAGATCTGCTGGAACACCACGCCGATGTGTTTCAGCGCCTGCACGGCACGCGTGCGCAGCGGCTCGCCGGCCACTTCGACATCGCCGCCATCAGCCGCGAACAGGCCGGTCAAGACCTGGAACAAGGTCGACTTGCCGGCCCCGTTGGGCCCGAGCAGCGCAACGAACTGGCCCGGCGGAATCTCCAGCGACAGGGTATCGAGCGCGACTCTTTGCCCATAACGTTTGGTCAGCTGCCGTACCGTCAGCATGTGCGGGCTCTCGGGTGTCTTTTCATGCGTGGCGGATTGTCTGCGACTTCGGCCCGGCTGCAGCTCACGAGGAAACGCCGGGCCGCTCCCCTGGGGGCGCTCACAGCTGGATCTCCATGCCGTCGTATGCGACTTCGATGCCGAGCCGGTCGAGCGTGGCGCGCTGCACGCTGCGTTCGTCGAGGATCGGGTCGCTGCTCGGGATGTGGATCAGCAGCTTGCGCGACGCGCTGATCTGGCCGAAGGCTTCGAGCAGGCCGCCCTGATGCGTCGTCAAGCCAGCTGCGAGCACTTCGCTGCCGCCCCAGTGCGTGCCGTCGATCAGCACGCAATCGGCATCGCTCATCGCTTCGATCTCTTCCTTGCCGAGGAAGGGCAGGTTCGGCGCATAGAAGAGGCGGCGGCCGTTGCGCCGGTCCTGCACGCGCAGCGCGATGTTGTCGCCCGCCAGCCCGTCGCCGCGATACGAGGCATAGGGCGGCGCGGCGCCGGCCACCGCAAGCGCTTCGAAGCGCAGCCCGTCGAAACCGTTGACGGCGAACTCGCTCGTGTAGGTCTCCCCGGCGATCGGCACGATGTGCCAGTGCACGCCACAGTAGTGCTGCAGCGCGGGCAGCAGGGGGAGCGGATTGGTCAGGTCTTCGAACACGTTCGGCGTCGCGTACAGCTCGAGCGGATCGCCTTCGCGCAGGCTCAGCAGGCCGCCGACGTGTTCGATCTGCGCATCCGTCAGCACCACCGCGCCGATCGGCGTGTCGTGCAGGCCGTGGCGCGGCTGCAGCGGGCTGCGGGCGCGGATCTGCTCGGCGATGTCGGGCGAGGCGTTGACCAGCACCCAGTCGTGCCCGTCGCTCGACACCGCGATCGAACTCTGCGTGCGCGCGCCGGCATGCACGCGGCCCGAGCGCTGGCCCGCGCACATCGCGCAGTTGCAGTTCCACTGTGGGAATCCGCCCGACGATGCGGTACCCAGCACCAGGATCTTCATGGGCCGCGGCGCGGCAGCGCGCGAGCCTTTCGGGCCGGCGCGTGCGGCTCGAAGCTCGTCCAGCGACGCGCTGTGGTCCACTGCATCGCGAGTCTCCTCATTGTTGTGTCCTCTGTCGCCTTGGCGGAAAAACGCAAATCTCATGCCGTTGAACAACGACGCCGCCGCGGCCCAAAACGCAGGGTTGACCCTAGCGGCCGGAATGCACTTGCCGGCCCTCGACGGCCATCGTGTCTGGTGGTGCGAAGGCGGCGATGGCGCTGCCGGGGCGCTGCCGGTGCTGATGGTTCATGGCGGCCCGGGGGGCCAGACGCGCAGCGAACCGCTCGCCTGGTGGCAGGGCCAGCCGGTGCGCTGGATCGCGATCGACCAGCGCGGCTGCGGGCGCAGCGAGCCGCCGGGCGCCGTCGAGAACAACCATCTGGAGGGCCTGCTGCAAGACATGGAGCGGCTGCGCGAGCACCTGGGCCTGCAGCGCTGGGCGCTCGCCGCCGGCTCCTGGGGTGCGCTGGTGGCGCTGGCCTATGCGCAGCGCCATCCGCAGCGGGTGACGGGATTGCATCTGCGCAGCGCCTTCCTCGGCAGTGCGGCCGAGGTCGAGCGCTATCTGCAACCCTGGGAAACGTGGCTCGGCGAGGCCGGCCAGGCAGCCCTGAAAGGCGATGTGAAGGCCCTGCGGCGCATGTTCCAGCCGGCGACAGCGCCGCGCCAGCCTGAGACAGGGCTAACCCCGATCGACGATCCCTCGCTCTTCACGGACGAGGCCCTGCTGGCCCAGGCCTGGGCGCGGTTCGACGACGCGCAGTCCCAGCCCGGCGGCGTGGCCGGCCATGCGGCGCGCTGGTCGGCGGAAGCGGTGCCCGCGGGCTTGCCGCCTTCGTGGCTCGTGTTTCGCCACTACGCGAGCCACGGCTGGTTCCTCGACGGGCCCTTGCCGGACTCGTTGCCGGCTTCGTTGCCGGCTTCGTTGCGCGAACTTCCGGTCGCGCTGGTGCACGGCTCGCGCGATGCCTGCTGCGATCCGGCGGTCAGCCGGGCGATCGCTGCCTGGCATCGCGATGCGGCGCTCGTCGAGGTGCCCGAAGCCGGACATCGCATGGGGCATCCGGCGCTGGCGGCCGCGCTGCGCGACTCGGCGGCGGCCTGGCTGCGGCGCCTGCGCGGCGCGCCGCCTGCGTAAGGCCGGCCCATTTTCGGGCGCGTTTTCTGGCCCGCATATTGCTCGATGGGAGGCCACTGCAGCTCATCGCCGGAGGCGTCGGATTCCCATGAAAACCTTCATCAGAGTGGCCGAGGTCTGGGTGCCGGATGCGGATCGTTCGCTGCTGGAGTTTGGCGGCGGCCTCTATGGCAATGCGCTGTCGTTCGGTGCGGCCAGCCGCTCCATGTGCTTCGGCCGCGGCGAGGGCCTGCCGGGCCGGGTGTGGGAGGAGGGCCGTCCGATCGTGCTGCAGCAATTGCAGGGCGGCTATTTCCAGCGCGCCGCGGCGGCGAAATCCGCCGGGCTGAGCTGCGCCGTCGCGATGCCGGTGTTCTTCGGCGAGGTGCTGAACGCGGTCGTGGTGTTCTTCTGCGGCGGCGACGATGCGCAGACCGGCGCGATCGAGCTGTGGCGCAACGACCCGCGCATCAGCACCGACATGACGCTGGTCGACGGCTATTACGGTGCGACCGCTGCCGCCTTCCTCTCCGCGTCGCGCGAGACCTCGCTGCCGCGCGGCGCCGGGCTGCCGGGCATGGCCTGGCAGAGCGGCGGCTCGGTCTTCATCGACGGCTTGTCGTCTTCGGCGCGTTTCTTGCGCGCCGCGGAAGCGGATGCCGCCGGCATCCGGCACGGCCTCGCGCTTCCCTGCCCGGTGCCTTCGGCCGACCAGTACGTGCTGAGCTTCCTGTCGGCTTCGGCGACGCCGATCGCGCGGCGCATCGAAGGCTGGGTGCCCGATGCCGAAGGCAAGGGCCTGCAGCGCGCCTACGGCCTGTGCGAAAGCGCCGGCACGCTGCCGACCGGCCCGGGCGAGACCACCTCCGGCAGCGGCGAGGACACGATCGCCGAAGCCTTTGCCAGCGGCGTGCCGCGCCTGCGCCAGCGCGCCGGCGACGAGCCGGGGGCGGTCGGCGCCTCGGCCGCGGCCGCCGGGCTGGGTGGCCTGATCGTGCTGCCGGTGATCAACGAGGGCGCGGTGAGCGAAGCGGTGGCGCTCTACTTCTGAAACCGTCGCAAGGGCTAGCGCCGCTCAGGACGGCTTGACGAACTTCAGCACGAACTCGTCCTTCGGCATCGGTGGGTCGGGCGTGTTCTTGTCGCGCGGATCGGCCGGGTTGCGCAGGAAGCTGCCTTCGGCCGCGAGCCTGAATCCGGCCGCTTCGACCTCGCGGCGCAGGAAGCTCTCTTCGATGCGGTGCAAGGTGCCGGATTCGGAAATGCCGGTGCCGTCGCGGCCGGCATGGTCGGCGATGACGTAGAGGCCGCCCGGCTTCAGCGCGGCGAACACCGCGCTGTTCATGCGCGCCCGGTCGACGCCGAGAAAACCCAGGTCGTGATAGTTGAACATCAGCGTGACCAGATCGAGCCCGCCGGCGGCGAGCTCCGGCGGCGCCGGGTCTTCGAACGGCCGCACCACCGCGACGATGTGGCCGGCGTTCGGGTTCTTGGCCCGATCCGCCAGCGCGACGGCCGTGCGCGTGGTCGGCGCCGAAGCCGCTGGCGCCACGGGCGGCGCCGCCGCGCCTTCGGGCGCAGCCGGCCGGCGGCTCGGATCGCGCACGGCGCTTTGCCCGTAGGCCGTGCCGTCGGGTGCGACGCTGCGCGCGATCAGCTCGGTGGTGTAGCCGCCGCCGGCGCTCAGGTCCAGCGCCACCATGCCGGGCCTCAGGCCGATGAAGGCCAGCATCTGCTCGGGCTTGCGCCGCAGATCGTTGGTCCGGTCGGCGGCGCTGCGGTCCGGGCTGGCGACGATCGCCGCGATGCGCTCGCTCGACAACACCGGCGCCGCCGCCGGGCGGCTGGCACAGCCGCTGCCGGCCGCGGCCAGCAGCGCCAGCAGCCACCGGGCCGCGACAGCCCGGCCTGCCGTCGCGCCGCGCCGCGTCATGCGGCGTTGTTCCAGCGCAGCTTGCGGTAGATCGTGTTGCGGCTGATGCCGAGCTTCTTCGAGGCTTCGGAGATGTTGCCGTTCGCCGCCTGCACCGCGCGCCGGATCATCTCGATCTCGATCTCTTCGAGCGTGCCCGGGTTGCCTTGCGCGGTCTCGCGCGCGGCCATCTCGGCATCGGTCGCGGCCGGGTTCGGCGTGCTCGCCGGCGCCGCTTCGGGCCGGCCCGAGCGTGCGCGCAGCCGCTCGCAATCGTCGAGGAAATCGTCCGACAGATGCTCGCGCGTGATCTGCGCTTCGCCGGCCGCCATCACGCCCGCGGTGCGCAGCACGTTGGAGAGCTGGCGCAGGTTGCCGGGCCAGGGGTAGTGCTCGAACAAGTCCATCACCGCCGGTGCGAGCGAGGGCACCGGCGAGGCGCACTCCTGCGCGCAGATGCGCTGCACCAGCGCGCGCAGATCGCTGCGTTCGCGCAGCGGCGGCAGCTTCACCACCAGGCCGTTGAGGCGGTAGTACAAATCCTCGCGGAAGGCCTTGGCCTCGATCATCTCGTGCAGGTTGCGGTGCGTCGCGCCGATCAAGGCAACGTCGACCGAGACCGACTTGTTGCTGCCGAGCGGCGTCACCTGGCGCTCCTGCAACACGCGCAGCAGCCGCGCCTGCAGCGCCAGCGGCATGTCGCCGATCTCGTCGAGGAAGAGCGTGCCGCCGTTGGCCTGCACGATCTTGCCGACCGCGCCCTTGCGCCGCGCGCCGGTGAAGGCGCCGTCTTCATAGCCGAAGAGCTCGGCCTCGATCAGCGTCTCGGGGATCGACGCGCAGTTGACCGCGACGAAGGGCAGCCGCGACCGCTCCGAATCCTGGTGCACCGCGCGCGCCAGCAGCTCCTTGCCGGTGCCGGTCTCGCCGAGGATCAGGATCGGGATGTCGCGGTTGATGACCTTGCGCACCTTGTTGACCAGGGTCTGCATGCTCGCGTCGCCGGTCTCGAGGAAGCGCAGGCCGCTGGCCGGCGTGTCGGCCAGCGAAGCCGCCGGCAGCGAAGCCTTCGCCGCCTCCGGCGCAGTCGACGACGATGCACTGGCCGCCGCGGCGGGGGTGCTCGGCCGCGTCTCCTGCGCCGCGGCCGAAGCCACGCCGAGCGCGTGCTCGCCCGGCACCGGCGAGCCGGCCGGATCGCCGAGCCCGTACCAGTTGGCCCAGTTGAAGCGCGCCCGCACATGGCACAAGGTGCCGTTGGGCAGGCTCAGGCTCAGCGGGGCGGCGAGCGGCGCGCGGAAGTGATCCACCAGCGCGCCCACCGAGGTGCCGAGCAGGCTGGTCACGCTGTGCATGCGCACCGCGGCGCCCGAGAGGCCGAGGTGGTCGAGCGCGGTGCGGTTCGCGCCGATGATGCGGCCGTCGCGCGAGACCGCGAGCAGCCCTTCCATCAAGGTGCCGATGAACTCGACCCGGCTGTGCAGATGCAGCCGCATCACGTTGCGGAAGTCGTCGCTGAGCCAGTGGTTCTCGATCATGCGCGCCGACATCTTCACCAGCCCCATCGTGTGCTGGTGGTAGCGGCGCTGGTCGCCGGTCACGTCGAGCACGCCGAGGATGTTGCCGCGCGGATCGAAGATCGGCGCCGCCGAGCAGGTGAGGAAGTGATTGGCGTGCATGAAATGCTCGTCGGCATGCACGAGGGTCGGCATCTCGTTGACCAGCGCCGTGCCCATGCCGTTCGTGCCCTTCGACGATTCGGACCAGTTCACCCCCGGCTGCAGCGCGACCTTCGAGGCCTTCGCGAGGAAGTCGTCGTCGCCGATCGAATGGATGATCGTGCCGCAGGAATCGGTCAGGATCACCATGCTCTGCGTGTTGACGATCTGCTCGTAGAGCATCTCCATCACCGGCGCGGCATGGGTGTAGAGGCGGCGGTTGCGCTCCAGCGTGTCCTGCAGGTCGGGCTTGCCGAGCGGCGAGTAGTCGGGCGAGCCGATGCGCGAGAGGCCGATCGACGCGCAGCGCTGATGCGATTGCGAGATCAGCTCTTCGTGCGCCTCGTCGAGCAGCAGCGCCGAGGCGATCGGGCGGTCGAATTCATCCGGGCGGCGGCGGCCGCGAGCCAACGGCAGCGCGGACCCATAAGGGGTAGCCATCGATCAACGTCCTTTCAGTGGTGACGTGGTGTCTCTTGCACTCTGACGGTGTTGTCCCTGGCCGTGACAGCCGGAATCGCGCCGCTCCTCATCGGCGCGATCCCAAGGGCGGCAACTGTGCCGCGCTGCGAGCCGATTTGAAACACTGATATTCCCCCATGTCCAATTCCGCAGCACCGCAGTCGCAATACGGGTAAGCCCTTGGTACGCATACCCCAGGACATTTCAGGAATTTCTCCTGGCCGGTTTATGACACGCCGTCGATAGGCTTCACGCGGCGCAACCGTAACGAGCGGAGGGGAACTACTTCGTCATGTGACTTCGTCGTCGCGCTTGCAGTCCTTTCATCCCGTTTCCGCCAGCGAAGGATTCGCAGTGAAGCCAGCCCCCCAGTCCGCAGCGCGGCTGTCTCGTCTCCCTTCCAACATCCGGCTCAGACCGCTGGTGCTCGCCCTGATGTCGATCGGCTTGGCCGCGCCCGCCTGGGCGCAAGACCAGCCGCGGCCCGCGCCGCCGGCGGCGACCCTGGAGCGCGTCGAAGTCATCGGCGCCTCGCCGCTGCCCGGGCTCGACCTGCGCAAGGATCAGGTCGCCGCACCGGTGCAGAGCGCCACCGGCGCCCAGCTGCAGCGCAGTGGCGCGACCAGCCTCGGCGACTTCGCCAACCGCCAGCTGAACGGCGTGCACATCAACGAGATGCAGGGCAACCCGATGCAGCCCGACGTCAACTTCCGCGGCTATACGGCGTCGCCGCTGCTCGGCACGCCGCAGGGGCTGTCGGTCTACCTGGACGGCGTGCGCCTGAACCAGCCTTTCGGGGACGTCGTCAGCTGGGACCTGATCCCGACCTCGGCGATCTCGACGATCACGCTGATGCCCGGATCGAACCCCTTGTTCGGCCTCAACACCTTGGGCGGCGCGCTCGCGGTGGAGACCAAGGACGGGCTCAACAACCCGGGTGGCGCGGTCGAGGCCGGCTATGGCAGCAGCGGCCGCCTGACCGGCGGCTTCGAGATCGGCGGCTCGAACGCCGCCGGCTGGGACTGGTTCACCACCGCGCAGTATTTCAACGAAGACGGCTGGCGCCAGGACTCGCCGTCGGAAGTGATCCAGGCTTTCGCCAAGCTCGGCTGGCGCGATGCCCGCACCCGCATCTCGCTGACCGCGTCGCTCGCCAACTCCGACCTGATCGGCAACGGCCTGCAGGAGCAGCGCTTCCTGCAGCGCGACTACGGCAGCGTCTACACCCTCCCGGACCGGACGCAGAACAACTCGACCTTCTTCAACCTGGCAGCGACCCGCGATCTCAGCGACTCGCTCTCCTTCTCCGGCAATGCCTACTACCGCCACATCAACACCACGACCTTGAACGGCGACATCAACGACGACTCGCTGGACCAGTCCGTCTATGCCTTGTCGGCCGACGACCGCGCCGCGCTGACCGCGGCCGGCATCGCCTTCCCGAGCACGCCGATGAACGCGGGCAACACGCCGTTCCCGTATCTGCGCTGCATCGCGCAGGTGCTGCAGAACGACGAACCGGGCGAGAAGTGCAACGGCCTGCTGACCCGCAGCAGCGACTCGCAGAGCAATTACGGGCTGGGCGGCCAGCTCTCGTGGCATGGCGATGCGATCGGCGCGAAGCACCTCTTCGTGGCCGGCGCGGCGCTGGACTTCGGCCGCGTCGACTTCCACCAGCTGACCCAGCTCGGCTACCTGAATCCGGACCGCAGCGTCACCGGCGTGCCGGCTTATGCCGATGGCGTGAGTGGCGGCGACGTCGACGGCGAGCCGTTCGACACCCAGGTCAGCCTGCGCTCGCGCATGCGCACCTGGAGCCTTTATGCCTCGGAGACGGCGAGCTTCGGCGACAGCGTCAGCCTCACCGTCTCCGGCCGCTACAACCACACGGCGGTGGAGAACCGCGACCGGCTGCGCTCGGCGCCGGACCCGGCCTCGCTCGACGGCGACCACACGTTCAAGCGCTTCAACCCGGCGATCGGCCTGACCTGGAACCCGTCGCGCGCGCTGCAGTTCTATGCCGGCTACAACGAAGGCAGCCGCGCGCCGACCGCGATCGAGCTGGGTTGTGCCAATCCGGAACAGCCGTGCAAGCTGCCGAACTCGATGGCCGGTGATCCGCCGCTGAATCAGGTGGTGACGAAGACGATCGAGGCCGGCGTGCGCGGCGATCTCGGCGGCGGCACCTCGTGGCATGCCGGCGCGTTCCGCGCCGACAACCAGGACGACATCCTCTTCGTCGCCGACGATGCCGCCGGCTTCGGCTATTTCAAGAACTTCGGCAAGACGCGGCGGCAGGGTGTCGAACTGGGTGCGGCGACGAAGGTCGGCCCGCTCGGACTGAGTCTGAATTACACCTATGTCGATGCGACTTATCGCAGTGCCGAGACCGTCAGCGGCCAGGGCAACAGCACGAATGACGCCGGGCCGGGACTCGCCGGCACGATCCGGATCAGCGCGGGCGACAAGATTCCGCTGGTGCCGAAGCAGATGCTGAAGGCCGGGCTGGACTACGACATCAGCTCGAAGTGGGGACTCGATCTCGATCTGATCGCGGTCGCCAGCTCCTACGCCCGCGGCAACGAGAACAACCAGCACCAGCCCGATGGCGACACCTACCTCGGGCCGGGCTACTCGCCGGGCTATGCGGCATGGAACCTCGGTGCGCGCTACAAGCCGGCGAAGGAACTGACGCTCTCGCTGCGTGTCGACAATCTCTTGAACCGCCACTATTCGACCGCCGCGCAGCTCGGCAACACCGGCTTCGACGCCACCGGCAATTTCCTCGCGCGGCCCTTGCCGCAGACCGCTGACGGCGACTACCCGCAGCGCGGCGCGACCTTCTTCGCGCCGGGGGCGCCGCGGCGCTTCTGGCTGGGGGTGCGATACGAGTTCGACTGACCCTCTCCGCGTCCGCATCGGTACCCGATCGGTAACGCCTGCGGACCTAGGCTGTTCCTGCCCGGGATCGAGCCAGGGCCGCAACCGGGAGACCAGCCATGACCAGCACCCCACGAACCGCGCCCACCCTGTTGGCCGCGTTCGCCGCCCT